>Ga0351846_1329_pt1 | contig 10339 bp, 7 predicted proteins | sample TotcelHFGM3001M4_FD_206882 | JGI IMG/M metagenome (GOLD analysis project Ga0351846, IMG submission 206882) | Enriched cells from coal bed in the Powder River Basin, Montana, United States - Total cells FGM rep1 HSBNCT.FGM.300.1.M4 ... | reverse complement strand
GTAGATCCACGGCGAGAACCAGGCGTGGACTTGCATGTTCCGAATCTTGGCCGCCCGAAGGATCTCGCCGTAGGCATCCCATACGGCCTGCGGCTGGTGCTGCTGCAACTCAGGACGATCCAGAGCGGCGACGTACAGCGAGGCGGTCGAGACGAAAAGACTGTTGATGCCTGCGGCTTTCAGGTTGTCCAGGCTTTCGTCGATCTCCCGGCGCCCGGCTTCGGCCTCTGGGGCTTTCACGAATCCCCACCACAAGCCCCGGAGTTCCCCGTTGGGAAACTCCTTGGCCACGATCTGGGCGTCGTCCACGTAGAGCTTGCCCAGCCGGAAGCCCTTGGCTTCCTGGCCCGAGGCCAGGATCAACACAACGAACCGCTCGACCTCTGCGGGGATGCGGAAGCTGCCGGCACAATGCTGCCATTGGTCGCCGGGTCGCAAGGGTTTCGCGTTGACCGAAACGCTGATACGCTGGTTATGGTCCGCCTTCTCGGAAGGCCAGCCGGTCACGGTTACCTTGGCCGCGGAGACCGTCCCTTTGTACCAGAACGAAAAGGCGTACCTCGCGCCGGGCTTACAGGACAAGGCGCCCTTGACCCGATAGCCGTCGTTTTCCGCGAGGATCATCGCTCCGCTGACGCTACGGTTCTCCGGCGAGTCCTGGGCGTCTTTAGGCGTGTGCCACTTGTCCAACTCCAGGTAGGCCGCCGACTTGCCGGAGTGCCTCTCGTCGATCGTTACCGCCAGTCTCACACCACCCGCTCCCGCATACTTCCCCCATCCCTTGGGCGTCCCGTCGGCCGCCGATTCCTCCGCCGAAGGGTTCGTCACCAGGTTTTCGGCGCCGACCGCCGACGACGCAACCAGGAGAATCAGGAGCCCGACCATGGCAAGATAACGCATCGTACGATTCCTCCCTTAACGCCAGTCCTTCAGCCACGGTTGTAGTTCGGGCACGGTCTTCGGCAAGGCATCGGCGACCAGTCGGGCTATGGTCCGAGCCCCTTTTCGGGAGAAGTGGGATCGATCTCTAACGGAGGCCGTCAGGTCAGTACTCACAGAAAGCAGAACGACCAACGCAAGGATCAAACCACGTCTGATCAATTTTGTGCCCTCACCAGCCATTGTCATTTGTCAGCGTTGAACGGCCGAGCCTTCTCTGGCCGGTTGGCTTGGATATTGGCGGGCTATTCGAGCGATAGTTTACATGCGTAAGGGGCGGCATTGCAAGGATCTTGAAGAAAGCAAAAAGGGAAGGCTGGGTTATGGGGGCATCCGGCATTCGGCCACGAGTTCAGCCGCCTTCGGACACGCGGCCGACGCCGTGGTTCCCACACCGTTATTCGATCGCGTAGATTCCTGTATCACTCACGTGCCAACGGTCAGGCGTCCGCTCCATCGCGGCGCATCCGTGGGCCGAGTGTATCGAGAAGAAAACGGTTGCCTTAGTGGCCGCCCCATTTAACGCCACGGAGTCAACAGTCGGTGGTGACTCGATATCCCAGCCGCTCCAGTGACCCGGCATTACACGAACGAATGGTTCCAAGAATCGGATGCGTCGGATTGACTTGTCCACATCGATCGCGCCCAAAGTGTCATCGGCTTCAAGAAAGGCGACCAGCGCTTGGCGGTAGGTCGGAGTCAGATATAGACGGTCGACCTCGTCGAGGTCGAAGGCGGGTCGGAAGTCTGTGACGATCTGTTCGGGACTATCCTCGACCTGGAGGCGAACAGAATTCTGCACGATGATGTACGTCACACGTCGGTACATTTCGCTCACATCCGCATAGCCCTCACCTCCAGCGACGGTATTGAGGTCGAATGGTCTGAAGAGGCTCTGGAAAATCGAATAGAGTTCCCGTTCCATCGGGTCTTTAATTTCCTTCACGTCTTTGGGCGGTAGCGAATCGTGCCATTTCCGAAGGAAAGCAGCCAGTCTCTCTGGCGACGACATTCGATAGGCCTCTTCCAACTCGGCCGCGAGCGTCTCGGCGGTGACGTGTGCGGCGGATTGGGCAGGGTTAATCCTCGCGGAACACCCAGAAATCGCCATCGCAAGAACGATCGCCGTAATCCCGTGACCACCGCGCCAGCCCATCAGTTGGCACTCCCTTCTCGCATAAATATAAATAGCCGAGCTGACCAGGTCGCCGTCAATCAGCTCTCCATTTGATTCCGACCAGATCGGCGACTCTAGTCCAGCGAATGGTCAGATGCCATTTTTGTCACAGGTCCGGCAAGCGTCGGCAATTATTTGTGACCCCGATGCCAACCTCCGAAGGGCAACGCGATAAGGGTTTAGGTCAATGGAATAATCGCCCAAAACGTGGCGAGACTCAGGACCATGGACAACAAGAACGCGAACAACGTGCGCGCGGGTGATATCCCGTCGCGTACGGATAGTCTGAAGACCAACAGCGGGAATACAATCGCCGCAGGAACCAATGACCAATTAAGGAGCGGAGCCAATATTCGTGCCCAGCTCAGCCAAGGATACGATTCGGACATTCCCAGGACGACACATGCAATAGTCCAACACGCTTGGCTCAGGAACGCAAGGCGAGCACGCGACCGGAGATTTGGACGCGATGACGCAACAGACGCAAGCGAATCCGGCGACCGGCACGGCTTCTCGAATACCATGTCCGGCTCCTGCAGCACGTTCCCAACCAGCACGTAACTTGTGATTGTCCAGAACCGCCTATCACAGGCACGGCAGCCTGGTAATAGGCCGACCGACACGGCGGGCTATCCCGCCCGTGCTCAATGATAAATTGTCAGCGGAATCCGTTGCGTGTCAAGCGGTCGCCAATCGGTGGTCGGCTCAGAGACCGCACTGGTCGACGGTGATAGCAGCAGCCCATTTGTCAGCGTTGAACGGCCGACCCTACGAGTATCACTCAGCAAGCCCGCTGGATCACCGGTGCAGGCCTGTTATTCGAGGCCAAACCGCTGGTGCGGACCCGCATGCTCTCGTGGTGTGGGAGGGGCCATCGATCTTGCTGCTCAGTCGCACCCCAAGTCTCTCACGATACTGGCAGTTGGCGTCACGAGATCCGGCGAGACGCCAAGTTGCTCGACAATGATACTCCGTAATGCGATCCAAACATCGGCAGATCGAGCACCGTCGTGCCGTTCCGCCAACACCTTGAAGTTCAGGCCAAGTATCGATTCAGCAAGACCGCGAAGAGTCTTGAAGTTACTCGCTGGGTAGATCGCGAAGGGTGCCGTCATTGCCGCCAGCACCGCGCCGACCACCGCGGCCGAAGTGATCACGGACAAAATCGCTGCCAGTTCCGACGTGGTTGATCGCCAAGTAAGAAAACCCATCCAGACGGCCAGCACCGTGACGGCGCAGGCCGACACTTTCACCAACCAGGGTGGCCGTCGAAGCGTCGGGAACTTCAGATTTGCGGTCGCTTGCAGGCTTTGCCAAAAATGACGGCGGTTGGACTCCGGAAAAAGGGTGGCGGTTGAGTCGTGAGGACGCAGGCGACGTGTGACGCCAACCGATCGTGCAGCGCCGCGTAACGCATAAAAGGCGACTGCGGAAAGGCATACTTTGGGAGCGACGCCCACGTCGGCGTGATCGATGATGTATTTGTGGACGTCACCAACGGTCACCAGACGGGTCGCCACATCGTCGGGAATCTTGATCGAAAAAGCTTCCTCGATTTCGAGCACCAACTCAACAGCATCGAGTCCCATATGGACGCCTCCATGAGGCACAGAACGTTCCGCGTCACCGGGCCGCGCCGATGACGCCAACCACTTTCCACGACCGGATCGCGGCTTCGGTGCGCGCGGTGGTTACGATCTTACGATCTCGCACCTTCGACTACCAACAGCCAACGGTCCAGTTCGCCAAGCCGCATTCCTACTACGGACAATTCACATTATTGTGCATTGCCCGAAAACGCATGGGCTTTCACCGCGGTAGAAACACGCGTCGTTCAACGGTAGAGTGCTTAAGCCCTCCACGGTCGTAATCCAGCAAAATCTCGATTTCCGCCCGTTCGAGCAGGGTATTGTTGGAAATCCTGCCCACCAGCTCGGCATCGTCGCTGTATTTCATGTGTTCGATGCCGTGGCGTGCGAACCACTCCTCCGCCGCCTGACGTGCCGAGCCAACGGGTAGGCTTGAATGTAAGTCATCAGCCAAGCGGTCTACGTCGATGCCGTTGAACGGGTGCCTGGCGAAGTGCGATAACAGGCCAGAGCAAACGCAGAACACGATACTGGCGACGCCCAGCACCAACAGTCGCTTGCGCCGCCCGGAGGCCGTCCAGACATCCAACGCCATTTCCCCAACCCTCGTCAGCCTGCACGCCGCAGTGTAGCCGAACCGCGCCAAGCAAATAGAATTCACGGAAATCGCGACCGACGGCCCTGATGGCACGCCCGCGTCGAGGCTCAATAAACGCTATCGTAGCGTAGCGAACACTACCGGACTTCCGTCGCGATCATGTTGCCCGTAACCTCCACGCACGGTCAACATTTTCCCAGGGACTCTGCCTTTTCGAGGAATTTGGCATCAATCGTGATCCCCATGCCCGGCCCGCTGGGCACCGGGACCGCGCCGTTGCGGACCTGGATCTGCGGTCCGTACCACGAAGGCTGCTCGAACCTCGCCGCCGGGTATTCCTGGAACCGGCCGAGGTTGGACGTGATCGAAGCGAGATGCAGCATGTAAGCGGCATGGTAGCCTGGCTGCGGAGCGTGGGGCGTAATGTCCATTTTCGCCGCGGCTGCCAGTCGGGCTACACGGGACGTGCGAATGAGGCCGCCGTTGTAAATCACGTCCGGCTGCACGATGTCCACCGCACGGTTGCGGACCATCCAACGGAACTTTGCGTAGCTGGAGTCCTGCTCGCCGCCGGCCACGGGGATGTCCAGGGCGTCGGCCACCTGCTTGGTTGCCTCGAAATCTTCCCACGGGCACGGCTCCTCGAAGAAGTACACGCCGTGGTCCTGAAGCATCCGGCCCACCTCGATAGCCTTCGCCGCATCGTAAGAGCCATTGGCGTCCACCTGAAGCGTGATCGAATCGCCGAAGGTCTTGCGGGCCAGGGGCACCAGTCGCTCCGTGCGGCCCGGCGAGGCGTCGGCGTTGCGACTCATTCGGCCGCCGATCTTCAGCTTTACGGCCTTCGCCCCGGTCTCCGTGAGCCGCTCGCTCAGCCAAGCCACTTCCTGCTCGGGCGTCGCGTCTCGCCGCATGCTCGACAGGTAGATTGGGATCTCGCGGCGCACGACCCCTCCCATCAGTTCCCCGATAGACTTGCCGGCCGACTTGCCCAGGAGGTCCAGGATGGCGAACTCCAGACAACCGACGCAGACCCAAAGGGCCAGCCCGGCCAGCTTGTAGTTGCTCTGGTGGACGTAGACACCGTCGACGAGGCTCTCCAAGGCTCGGGCATCCTTGCCGATGAAGTACGGGGCGACCCGCTGGATGAAGATCGGGTGGAGGTAGGCCATCCGCTCGCTGGCCAGGACCGTGCCGGTGGCACCGTCCGATGAGGTGACCCGCACGAAGTCGTGCTGGTCTCGGCGAAGCAACTCGATCGAGGCGATCTTCACGGGCGAAGGGAAACGCTCTCGGAGTCCAAACAGGGATCCCTCGGCGGCCTCGGCAATCAGCCGGCCGGGCAAGACCAGGAGTAGACCAGAGGAGCCAGTCATCGCCTTCAAGGCGTTCCTGCGGGTCAACTTCGACGTGTTCATCGTTTGACGCTCCTGAATTGCACCGTTTATGGTAGTTTGCCGCAGCTTGCCCGGCGGTCAAGACGTACCTTTCCAAGCTAGTGGATGGCCTACTGCACTTGCGGCTTGTCGGGGAGCACCTGAATCGTGATGTCCCTGTACCATGCCTCACTCGCGGCGCCCTGGTGGATTTGCAGCCCGAAGACGCCCTCCTGGGGAATCGTCGGGTCGGGTTCCGTGTAATCGACCGTCCGTTGCCCGTTGAGCCACAGTTGAACGTGCCTTCCTTCGGCGCGGATCACATAGTCGTTCCAGTCGTCGCGGCGGATCAGCTTCTGTTGCTCCTCCTTGGTCGGGCCAGCCAGGAGTTTGTGCCGCCGCTCGTCGTACAGGCAGCCCCAGTAGTGCTGGCCCATGTCGGCCTGATAGCCGATCATTTCACTGGTTCCCGGCACGCGCTCGCTGCGGAACTGGACGCCGGCGTTGACGTTCTCGCCGCGCAGCCGGAACTTCAGACGCAGCTCGAAATCACGGTAGGCCTTGGTGGTGCAGAGGTATTCGTTCCGCGGCACCGGCTTGTCCAGCTGTCCGCCCACGATGGCTCCGTCTTGGATTCTGAACGCCTGCAAGTTGCCCTCCCAGCCGGCAAAGGACATGCCATCGAACAGTGGAGCCAGCGGCGTCTTGGCCCCAGGGTCAGCCCCGACAGCAGGCAACGAGACCAGCATCCAGATAACGAAAATAGCAGTAGTCCGCATGATCAAGCCTCCGATTGTTGCAACCATCGTAGCAATAAGGCGGTCGAAGTTTCACCGCACCAAATTTTTCGGCCTTAATGTTTCTGCCAACCTCTTCTTGCGTCGTACCCCGCTCGTCACATCCGCCACGGTTCGCGCATCGCGCGGCTCGCGAGACGGTTCGCCTCGTCGTCGCCGACGAAATCTTCTTGCCCCGGGTCCCAGCGCAGCGATCGCTCGAGTTTGTAGCCGATGCCGGCCAAGTGGCCCAGGCTCGCCGCGCGGTGGCCGATCTCCTCGTCGGCACTGGGACCGTGCCTCGTCCGCAAGCATTCGAACCAGTTTTCGTAATGATGGTTCACGCCCGGATTCGACTCGCGCGTCGGCAACTGGATTTCGTCGAACAACGATTCCGGGCTAGCTTGGATCGGTCCGCCACCGGTCATCGACGTCACCCAGCCGCGCTCGCCGACGAAGACGCCGCCGAACAGACCGTCCAGCCGCGCCGCCGCCGGAACCGCACCATAGACGTCTTTGACCATTCCCCAGTGATCCACCAAGTGCAGCAGGGTTCCATCCGCATAGCGGTATGTCAGCGTCGGATACTCGCCACCGCTGGGATGCAGAATCTCGACCGGCCCGCTGTTTTCCACGCCCAACGCGTACTGGATCACGTCGGCGCTGTGCGAATGGTGCCAAGTCACCGAGGCCGCTCCGAAATCCTCACAGAACGACCACGGAACCACACCCGGCGCCGGGTTCGTGTGATATAGCCGGTTGTATTCGTGCCACGCAGCGGGACCCACCCACAGATCCCAGTCCAATCCATCCGGCACCGGCTCGGCTGGCAGCGCGAAATCCAGAGAGATGTACGAGCGGCCGAGCTGCTCGACTCGGGCGGCATCCACATGCGGCCGAAACCGAGGCGATCCGATCCAGCCGCGGAGGTTATTCCAGATCGTGAAGGCGGATTTCACACGGCCTAACCCGCCATTGCGAACGAATTCGCACACTCTCCGAATCGCTGGAATCGAGCGATACTGCGTCCCGGTTTGGAACACCCGGCCATATCGGCGAACCGCTTCGACCAGGCGTCGTCCCTCCTGGATCGTCAGCGAAACCGGTTTCTCGCAATAGATGTCCTTGCCCGCCTTGGCCGCATCAATCGCTTGCAGGGCATGCCAATGATCCGGCGTGGCGATCACCACGGCGTCCAGGTCCGTACGGGCGAGCAGCTCGCGGTAATCGTTATAGGCGGTACAGCCGCGGTAGGTCCCGGCAGCCCGCTCGGCGGCGTAGGTCTCGTCGGCCAAGGCAACGCCCTCCTCGCACCGCGTGCGGTCCACGTCGCACACGCCCAGCACTTGGGCGTTTGGATCGCCCGCCAGCCGTCGCAGGTGGCCGCGGCCCATCACGCCTCGGCCGATCAACCCGATCGTGATCCGGTCGCTGGGCGCTACGGTCGCCGCACCGCCCACGGCCGAACGGGATACGATCCAGGGGCGGCCACGCCGCCCGCCGCCGCTGCGCCTAAAAAACGACGGCGCGTGATCGACCGCGCAGGAAATTGCGTCTGGTACAACAACCGCTTCATAAGGGGCGCTCCGTTTGTTTCGGCGGTCAAAGGGCCGGTTTCATCGGGGGAAGAAAGCTGTCATCAACGCTCCTGCGTTACCGCCAATTCCTGCGTGACGCGGTCAAAGAACTGGATACTCTTCGCGATCTCGGGCATCGACTCGAACCAGTTGTACGAATACTCCAGGCCGAACATGGCCGGTTGAATGCCCAAGCGACGGATTTCTTTGAGGAACAATTCGGTTTGTCCCGCTCCCGTGCCCCACGGCACATCGTGACCGGCAGCCGTTCGCTCGTTCAAGTCATGGATCTGGAGGGTCAGCAAGCGGTCTTTCAGCATCCCGGCCGCTTGGATCGGATCGATGCCGGCACGCATCCAGTAGCCCAGATCGGCACAGGCGCCGATCCGCCGGCTGCGGCCTTCGCAAGCTTTCAAGATCCCTTCCGGGTTCCAGTAGTGCGGCGATCCCTGCTGGTCGTGATTGTGCAACGCCACGTTGATCTCGTATTCGTCGCAGAATCGTTCGATCGTATCCAGCGCCTCGGGCGCGGGCTCCGACATGAACGTCTCGATGCCGATCTTGCGACCGAACTCGAACACGCGGCGGCAGCCGTCCGGGTCGCCGGGGATCGCCTGGAAGTAGTACGTCAACATCCGCACGCCCGCGGCGTCGAGTTTCAGCCGGATCTGCCTCAACTCGTCGTCGGTCAGCTGCGGATCGAAGTTCTTGGGGATGTCCGCACTGACTTTTTGGAAACTCAAACCGCCCATGTACGGCAAGCCGAGTTCCGCCGTCTTGTCGGCGAACTGGGCGGCGGCCAAGTAGAATTGCAGCATATTCGGGTCCCAAAAAATCGCTGGCTGGTGGCCGATCGTACAATAGAACACCCGGCCGCGGCCATAATTCCGCACCCACGCCAAGGCATAGTCGTCGTCCGTGCGCACCACGCCGCCGTGATTCGGCGTCTGGCTCATGTCGGTCCGCTGCGTGTCGATGCTGAACAGCACCCGCACCCGGTCCCGTGAATACGGATCGTGGACGCGGAAGAATTCCGAGCGGTATTCGAAGCCTTGGCCGCCGAAGACCTGATTGAGGGGATGGGCGGGTTCGTCGAGTTTGATGAACACGTGTTCGTCGGCCGCTTTGTGCGCCGCGCCCCGGCCGCCGAGCATGATTCCGAATTCCGGCCAATCCTCGCGAGCTCCTTCGGTCCAGCGAGTGAACGCGACAGTCGTCCCGTGCACGCCCATCAGGCCGCCGCCCCCGTAGACAAACTCGACCAGGCTCTGCCGCAAGGAGGGATCTTCAAACAAGTTGCCGACGTTGTTGTTCAAGAACACGGCGTCGAACTGCCGCAGGCTGTCCGGCTGGAAGACCGCCGGATCGCGGCTGACCACCGTCTGGAACGCGCCGGTCTTCTGACCCATCAATGTGAACGCGAGGTTGGCGGTCGGGATCGAGCCGTGTCCGCCATAGCCGACGTTGAGGTCGAAAATCAGCAGTTTTCGCGGCTTGGCCGGCGGCACCACCGCGCGGCTCGGAATCGCTTCGATTTTCTCGCGTTGCTCCTTCTCCCGCTGTTCCGGGGTGACGCCGAACTGTGCGACGGCTGTCGCCGACGTCAGCGATCCGACGATGGCGGCGCTGCAGCACACGATCAGAAAAAGGCACTTCGGCACGCACGTGATGTTTCTCATGGGACTCGCTTTCTTTTGGAGCGTCACGACTTCCACCGCTCGGACTGTGCCGCTATTATCACCTTACCAGCCCTGCGGATTCAAGCCGGACTCGGAAATCCGTTGTCGAGTTGGTTCGCATGTAACTGCAAGGAGCCGTTGATGAAATCTTCGCCGTCCGCCGTGTACGATCAATTGTGTGTTGTCGTCCGTCAGACGGCGTTGATCGAATCGATCCAAGAATTGCTGGGCTGGGACGAACGGACGATGTTGCCGGCGGCGGCGGGGGAGTACCGGGCCGAGCAGATCACGTATCTATCCGGATTGGTGCATCGCCGCCGCACGGACCCGCAGGTCGGCTCGTGGCTGGACGAGTTGGCCGGCAGCCCGTTGGAGGCCGATCCCCACAGTCCCTCCGGCACGACGCTTCGCCAAGTCCGGCGGGATTACGAGAAACGCTGCAAGCTGCCGCAGACGCTGGTAGAAGAACTGGCGCGGGCTTGCGTGCTGGGCCAGCAGGCGTGGACCGAAGCCCGCAAGAACGATGACTTTGCATTTTTTCAGCCCCACCTGGAGCAGATCTACCAACTGAAACGCCAGCAGGCCGAGGCGGCCGGTTACGCCGACGAGCCGTACGACGCGCTGCTGG
>Ga0351846_1238_pt2 | contig 10494 bp, 9 predicted proteins | sample TotcelHFGM3001M4_FD_206882 | JGI IMG/M metagenome (GOLD analysis project Ga0351846, IMG submission 206882) | Enriched cells from coal bed in the Powder River Basin, Montana, United States - Total cells FGM rep1 HSBNCT.FGM.300.1.M4 ... | reverse complement strand
GATCCGGCCGTCCGGGAGCTTATGCGCCGTAAGGGCGTGGCCTACGTCCAGGTAAATGAGCTTGCCGGGCTTTTCTGCCGGGAGCTCTCGGTAGCCCCGGCCGACGACGATTGGGTGATGTTCATGCGGACCCTGCCGCCAGTAAAAACGGCGCAGCTCGATGCGACACCCCCCCCGGCGCTCGCAGGAGAACTGGCTGGCGGCGCCGTGACCTTTAGCCCCGAGGACTTCCCCCTGATCGACCGCATCGCTCGCGTGGACCTGCGCCGGGAACAGCTGGAAGCCTTCAGATCTTTTTCCCCGGAGAAGGACCTGTGGATCTCGGATCACCGGCCCCTCAAGTTCGTCGAGCACCCTCTGGTCTCAGCCGCCATGATTCTGGAGACCTTCATGGAAGCCGCCCGGCTTTTGTATCCCCACCTTGGAGTGCGAGGAGTTCGCCGGGTGCGCTTCCTGGACATGATCGAATGTCCACCTGGGTCTCCGCGGACGGCAATAATCTCCTGCCGCCGAGCCGGCACCTCCCTGCGTGAGGTATGGTGCGAGGTCTCTCTCTCCACCCAGGCGATCTCCCCCACCGGCAGATTGACGGACCGTTTCACCCCGGACTGCCAGGGCCAGGTGAGCCTCGATGGTGGAGGAGGCGATCCCGGGGAAGGGCTGACGGATTTTCCGGTCCGGCTGGACGAACTGCAGACGCCGCCCATGGATCAGGCCCAGGTGCTGGCCTGGTACGAAAAGCGGAGCGGCCTCAAGGGCAGGTATCGGGTAATAGAGTGGTTGGACGGCGCCGGTCCGGGGGTGGCCCGGGGCCGAACCACCTACCGGGAGGCCGGTGATTTCGCCCATCTGCGGAACGCCCGGTACCAATACTCTCCCTACCTGCTCGAAGCCCTGATGCAGTTAATCTTCTTTTCCATCGTGGCCATGGACCCGGCGGAGCGGCGCTCCATGCTTCCCGTGGAGATCGGGGAGATGAGGTTTCTGCGGCCCTGCCGGGAGGGGGAACAGATAACCGTGGAGGCCCGCCGGCGGGCCCAGGACGAGACCGGCCAAACCTGGGACGCCAGGGGGCTGGACGAACAAGGCCGCCCCCTCATGCACGTTTGGGGTCTGCGGCTGCACTGGGTTTCGGAGTGAGCCGCACTCCCAGGGAGTGGTTTTGGGCCCGGCGCGGTCTGTGGAGGAGAAGCGGCAGTCCGGCTTTCTTAATGGCCTCAGATATTTCTGCTACAGGAGGTTCAGAAATGCGCGTCAAGCATCTATCTCGGAACTTTAGGCAGGCTCTGGCTAAATCCGTCCTGGTCGCCGCCGCCCTCCTGGTTTGGGTCCTGGCGCCAACCGGGGCGCAGGCTATTTTAGGCACCGGTGAGCCGGCCCCATCTTTCTCCCTCGTATCCGGAGATAATAAAAAGCTCAGCCTCGACATGCTCAGAGGCAAGGTGGTCGCATTGTTCTATGCCACCAGAGATACCGTCGAGGTTAACAATGAATTACAACATTATCTGGATGCGCTTTACGCCGCGCAACCGCAAAATATTCAAAATCAAATCTACAGATTGCTGGTCGTCAATGCCATGGAGGCAACCGCGGTAACAACCTGGAAAGAAAAATTAAATGAAACCTCCGCCAAGCTGAAGGTAACTATTTACGGGGATTGGACCGGAGGCATGTTTGCGGCGTACCGGATGAGAGATAATGACAGCAATTTTGTCATTATCGATAAGAAGGGCGTCGTCAGATTTGCCGCCTCCGGCAAGATAGCTAATAGCCGGTTTGAGGCCATAAAAAAACTCCTCTTAGAACTGGCGACTGGCAAGTAATAAGCGCTTAAGCCCCACAGCAAAGAGGTGTCCGGGTTCTAAGGGTGTGGTGTAGCCAAAATTCAGAAAAAATTATTTTTACAGCGAAATTTATGGTACTATGCCGTCGCTGATAGGAGTCAGCTTAAGGAATAGCACCTTTGGGAGATTCTCACCGAAGCAAAGAGGTTCCCAAAACCATTTTTCGACTGCGGGGCCAAGGCGGCCGCATAATCTCGGGGTTTAGTTGTAAACTATCTGTCCGACTTAAAACCAAGTAAAAAATTAAATACAGTAAGGAGGGATTAGACATGCGTAACGTCATCATCGTTTTAATAATAATAGTAATGATCGCAGGTTGCTCCAAGGTGGAGATCACTAAGATCTCCGATTCGACATATACTGATGGACTGCGGTTTTACCGTCCAGACCTGTATCTAATAGTCACCTCGGATGCTGGAACAACCAAGACATCTGTAATTGCCTTGCCAAACAAAAACGAAGAGTATGTGGTCAGACCTGTGGCACGAATAGGAACCGTTGATGCTAACGCCACCTTGACGGACGGCTGGAATCTCACACAACTTGGGGCCAAAGTGGATACAAAGGTTCCTGAGATGATTGGGGCGCTAACTGGAACATTGTCTGCCGTTGTTACTACGACGGAAAAAAGAACTATAAAAGAAACACCTCTTCAACCAGGCCTTTATAGGATCAACTTTGAGAATGGAGTCGTGAGCGGTATAACCAAAATCCCTCTTTCCCAATAAAAATCGAAGATTATAGCCGACTACGAGACGCCTAAATGGTAGTGTCAATTTTCTTGTGTGAATTTTTTAAATTTATATAGCGTTCCCCGGTTTGTTGGTTTTGGACTTCAGCACATAATTCCCTCTTATCTCGGACCAGTAGTGGCTTTAATCGTCGGGATATTGATTCAACCCGGCTTAGTGAGTATTATGGTGGCGGTCCCTCTTATGGTCATCGGCATATTGGGTTTGAGAGGGGCGGGGTCCTCGGCCGGGTGGTGGGGCCGATAACCCTGGTGCCGCCTGATCTGAGATTAACCCTCGCGCCCTGAAGAGGCAAAATGGCAAGCCATGGCGAAACCAGCTAAACACGCCATCGAAGTCGAGAACCTGACGAAGCGTTACGGAAATTTGCTGGCGGTCAACGGCATATCGTTCAACGTCAGGAAAGGCGAGGTTTTCGCCTTCCTGGGCCCGAACGGCGCCGGCAAGACCACCACCGTCGAGATAATCGACATGATCCGCCGGCCCACGTCGGGAAAGGTGAGACTTCTCGGGATGGACGTCACCAAGAAGAAGCGCGCCATCGTCCCCCGGATCGGCGTCCTGCCGCAGGACTTCAGCTCCTTCGACCGGATAACGGTCCGGGAAACCCTGCAGTACTATTCGCGGCTATTCTCCCGCGCCAACGCCGATATCGACGGACTGATAGAACTCGTGAACCTCAAGGACAAGGCCGAAGAGCAGTATAAGAACCTTTCCGGGGGCTTGCAGCAGCGCCTGGGAATCGCCATTGCGCTGGTGAACGACCCCGAGGTCGTGTTCCTCGACGAGCCGACGACCGGGCTCGACCCCCGGGCCAGGCGCGAGGTGTGGGACGTCCTGCTGGGCCTGAAGGAGCAGGGGAAAACGATATTTCTCACCACGCACTACATGGAAGAAGCGGAGATTCTAGCCGACACGGTCGCCATCATCTCGAAGGGGGTGATAATCGCCACGGGCTCTCCCGTTGAGCTCATAGAAAACAACACGAATTACCTGATCCTGACGCTGCAGAGCGTCGATGCCAACGCTATTGAGATCATCCGGAAGATGGGCTTCGAGCCGTTCCATGACAACCACCAGGACCTCAAGGTCAGGGTGGAGCACACGGAAGACATCCTGAAGACCCTCAATGCCATTAAGGACGCCGGGGGGTCGTTTCTCAGCCTGGACGTTCGCAGGCCCAATCTCGAAGAGGTTTTTCTGAAGCTCACCGGCGAGGCGCTCCACGCCGGCCCGGCCGAGAACGGGGAGGTAGGATGAAGCTGCGCGTCATCAGGGCCAATCTCGTCGTGAAGCTCAAGACCTTCTACCGGGAGAGGACCGCAATGTTTTTCACGCTGGCTTTCCCGATCATCCTGATTCTCGTATTCGGCACCATTTTCCTGGACCGGGACAAATTGAGCTTAGACCTTTACGTGCAGGACCTCGACCACACCCAAGCCTCGGCGAAGTTCATCAAGACCCTGCAGTTCAACGGGAACTTTAAGATAATTGAGGTCGATCCCGCCAGCGACGCCAGGGAGTACGCCCAGAAGCACAAGCTGAACCTTATCCTCGTTATTCCCAAAGACTTTGAAATCTTGCACAATCGGAGATCGGACCTCAAGTCCCCCGATGCCTCCGTTATCCTCACGTATATTTACGACCCCAGCTCTACTTCGGTGAAGACGAAGATGGAATACCTGAACATGGAGTTTGCGGGGATGAACCAGAGGATGTCCGGGAGGCCGCCGTTCTACCGCTGGGAGGAGACCTCGATCCTCAACCAGAAGTATCGGTTTATCGAGTTCTTCATCCCCGGCGTCATCGCTATGGCGGTGATGATCGCATCCCTGTTCGGCACGGTGAACATGAACACGGAACTGTTCCAGAAGGGTATCATCAGGAAGCTATCCACCACGCCCATCACTCGTACCGACTGGATACTGTCGAACATCCTATACCAGTTCATGCTCGCAATTATCTCCACGATTGCGATGCTGCTGGTGAGCTACAGCGTGTTTCAGGTTGACCTCCATATAAACGTCTGGCTCCTGGTATTCCTTTTGCTTGATGTCTTCGCCTTCGTCGGCATCGGCATGATACTCACCCGGTTTGTGCAGGAGGCGCAGAGCGCCACCGCCGCAGCCAACGCCATCGTGTTCCCCATGATGTTCCTTTCGGGGAGCTTCTTCCCCATCGAGATGATGCCGGGCTTTTTGCAGACGTTCGCCAGGCTGCTGCCGCTGTATTACATCAACGAGGGCCTGCGGGCCTCCATGATATTCAGCGACAACCTGGCCGCCCTGCGTTACGCCACCATAATCGGGGTTTTCGCGGCCGCGGTCTTTGCCTTGGGCATCATGGCCACCAAATGGGAAGAGGGCAAGTGATTGCCCAGCACCTAAGGCAGCGCCCGCCCTCGAGCCCCCTTTCCCGGTGCCCTTACCGTCGGTTCTTGCGGTCCTCGCGCTCAGTGAGCCCGGTGGTCAGAAGGGGCTGCTCCCCAGCCTTCCCCCTGACATCCGGGTTTCCCGTCAGCACAATTGAGCGACCCTTTTCCTGGAAAAAATCGGCACGGTGGACCCCTTACCCTGACCCACGTTTCAGGGCGAAGGTTTGACCGACCAGAAGTTGGTTGGTTTAACCAAAAGTGATTTCCGGAAGGTTAAGACGTGAAAATAAAACTTATTGCGCCCCATGAACAACTTGAAGACACAAGCAATTTCAGGTTACAGAGGGTAAATTTGCCTCTGATAGCCGCGCTTACCCCGCCTGGCCACACGATTACCATGGTCGATGAAGTTTTTGCTCCCGACGACCCTAATCAAGAGGTGGATTTGGTGGGGATCACCGTCATGACCGACCTGGTGCCGAGGGCCTATCATATCGCCGACACCTATCGCCAAAAGGGGGTGAAGGTGGTGATGGGAGGAATACACCCCACCATATTGCCTGACGAAGCTTTAGACCATGCAGACGCGGTAGTAGTGGGAGAAGCGGAGGGTGTCTGGCCACGGGTTGTATCTGATGCCGCCTCGGGACAGATGCAGCGACTCTATCGGGCCGGTAAAAAGACAGAGCTCACCGGACTACCAACCCCACGGCGAGATCTCTTCCCCAAAACCAAACATCGCGGTTATGCTCCTCTCCATATCGGCGTCGAGGCCTCCCGAGGCTGTCCACACGATTGCGAATTCTGTTGCAGTGGCCAGACCATGGGGCAGCTATATCGAGTCCGGCCGGTCCAAGAGGTGATTGCCGAGATCGAGTCTCTTGATTCACCTCACTTCTTCTTCGTCGATGACGCCCTTGGACTGAACCGGGAGGTAGGGAAAAAGCTGTTTACGGCAATGATTCCCCTTAAACGGCTATGGATGGGGCAAGGAACCGTGTCGTTAGCTGAAGATGTTGATCTGCTAAAATTGATGCGACGTTCGGGGTGCCAGGGACTTTTGCTCGGATTCGAATCGGTCCAAAAAGGCCCTCAGCATGAGATGAGGAAAATAAAGAATCTGAAGATCGATTTTTATGAGGCCATGCGCCGATTTCATGGCGAAGGTATCAGCATCCTCGGCGCCTTTGTTTTTGGCTTCGATCACGAAAACAAGGATGTGTTCGAACAGACCCTCGAATTTATCATAAAAGGTTGTCTGGATTGTGTCCAGCTGCGGATTCTCACTCCTCTTCCAGGAACCCGGTTATATACGCGTCTCTACCGCGAAGGCAGGTTGTTTGAGCCTGACTGGTGGCTCCGTGGATATCCTCCTGATACCCTCCTTTTTCAACCGAAGAGCATGACTGCTGAAGAGCTCATGAGGGGCTACGCCCGATTGAACCGGCAAACCTATTCTTTCGGCACCATGATCAAACGGTTCTTGGGCATGAGCCCATGGAAACGGACTCTACCCGGTTGTTTAGGGTACGCGGCCGTCAATCTATCTACCCGCAATCGTTATTTCAAAGCCCTGCAGAGGCCCCAGCCATATCTCGGGGCGGCAACCTAAGCCAACGTAGCAAGGGCGGGAAAGCCAAGGAAACCGTCTCAAAACTAAATGACTTTAGGAGTTAAGACGGGCTCAAAACTGCTCGCCTTTTATCGAACCAGGCTTTGCCTTCTATACAAAGATTCTGAGGTGGAGGCTCTTATTTTTTTGGGGGGGGCCTCCTGTTCTCACTTTACCTGCATTGCAGGACCAAACGCCCCGCCTGCCAGTGCCGGAAAAGCTTCTTAAGATTCACGATGGTGCACAGCAACGCCCATTGGGTGCGGACATTGGCCAGGCCCTTGACCGTCCAGCGCCAGAAGTCCTGATGCCGCTTGATCCAGGCAAAGGGCGGTTCCGCAATCGCCTTTCTCAGGCGCAGCAGCTCTGCCTTCTCTTGCCTTTTTCGACGTTGCCGCACCATGGCCCGATGGTGCGGGCCGATCTCCAGTTGCCGGCCTTTGGGGTCCCGGCTGCACTGGCGGCGCACGGACAATCCCGAAAATTTCGACAGCGGTAAACCCTGACCGGATACTTCCCGCGGTTGGTCTTGGTGCGCTCATAGCTGAGAACCTGGCCCCGGGGACAGAGGCAGCAATCCCGCGCCTCATCATAGATAAACCGGCTGGTATGATAAGGCCGGTCTTCCTCGGAACCCGCCGGGGTCAAAACCTCGTAGCCCCGCGTCCCGGCTTGGGCTATCTCGGCCGCCGAGACGTAACCGCCGTCCGCCAGGGTCTCCTGAGCCGTGGCCCCGAGGTTCTCCTGCACCTGGTCCAGCATGGGCACTAGTTGTTGGTTGTCCGTCTCGGCATTGACTACCTGGGCCGCCACCAGCAGGCCGCTGGCCCCGTCGGCCACCACCTGGGCATTGCAGGCCGGAGCCACCCCAGCGCCCACCTTCATCAACCGGGCCTCCGGCTCGCCCGGATGGAGGTGGTCCCGATCAGCAGTTGCCAGCATCTGGAGCGCTTCCTGAATGCGTTGCCGCCGCACCGTTTGATCTTGCAACTCCTCCGGCAGAAGATAGGAACCCCGTTCTTGAACCTGGGCGGCTTCCACCTAGTTCATCACCTGGGCCACGGAAGCATCCAACCGGGTCAGGGCCTTCTCCAAATCCCGCCGGCGCCACACTCCCGGGCGTCCCGAGACGGCCTGGATCTTGGTGCCGTCCACCGCATGCAGCACCAATTGCAGCAGCCCGGCATGCAGCGCCACCTGCACCGACTGCCGAAATACCCGGCGCAGGGCCTCCCGGTTGTCCTGCCAAAACCGCCACAGGGTATTGTGGTCCGGGGGCTTGAGGCCCGTCAGCCAGATGAGACCCAGGTTCTCCCGGCAGCCGTGCTCCAACTGCCGGGTGCTGCGAATCCGGTTCAGATAGCCGTAAAGCCAGGCCTTCAGCAACATCCCGGTGCTGTAAGGGGGCCGGCCCACCGCCGCAGTCCGTACCCGAACGCCCAGCCCTGGCAGGTCCAGAGAATCCACAAAATCCCGGATAAATCGGGCCGGGTGCTCCGGCCCCACCCAATCTTCCAGCAACGGCGGAAACATCATGAGTTGCTGATAATCTGCCTTAATCCCCCGAGACATGGATACCTCGCACACAGGGGATATTTGCTTATAATACATTTCCACCTGAATCGCGAGGTTTTGAGACGATTTCAAAGCGCATCCCGCCTTTCGCATCATCCCATCTCTAGACGGTTTATCAAGCCTCTCTCTTCTCCTGACCGCCCCCCTCCTTTAACCAGCAGTAAAGTCGCGGGCCGATGAGGCTGCACCCGGCTGCCAACGCCGCTCCGGCGAAAATATCGATGACATAATGATACCTCAGGTAGACCGTGGAGAAGATGAGGGCCCCGACGACCGGGCAGAAGAGATAGAAGAGCAGCCTGGCGTAACGATAGGAGAGAAATAAAACAATGAGTGCGATCGCGGTGTGACCGCTGGGCATGCAATCCCGTTGGTTACCCTCCACCAAATTTATGAGATGGCTCACGAAATCGGCAATAAAACCGCCGTTGAGGGGAAGCGACTGGAGGTGGGCCAGGGTGTAGCGCGGGCCAATCGCCGGAAAGAGCATGTAGCCGATGAAAGACAGATACCAACCCAGGAGCAAGACAAATACCGCCAGATCGAAATCCCGCCCAGAATTCTTCAGATAGAGGGTATGAACGAGTCTGGCCGGCAGGAAAAAATAACTTAAATAAGCTACGGAAAGGCCTCCGGTGAGCCAGGGAACGATCCAGCGCTCCATCCAAACCGTTGGATTGACGCCAAAGAGGAGGAAATCGATGCGGATCAATTGAGGATCGATGTCGGGATGGAGATACTGGGTCAGATCACCGAGGGATTGATAGATGAGGATAATGTAAAAGATGGGGGAAAAATCATTAATAAACCTCCCTGCCCGGCCCCCCGCCTCTCGGTCGGAGCACCCTTTCAAGACCAAGAGGACGCCTGCCCCCATGGCATAACGCCAGAGCAGCGATCGCCAGAGAGGAATTTGGTGCCGAAAAAAGAGAACTACAAAGAACAGCCCGATGAGAAAGAGCAGGGTCAGCCCGTGAATAGGATTGAGGCGTTTCATCGGGGGGAAATATATCCTAAACCGGAGGGGAAATCAAAAATTCCTGAACAACGTCAATTCAGGCGGCTGAGATCCTCAACGCGGGCTTTTAGGTAAGGGAGAAGCGGCGGCGGGCAGGCCCAACAGCCCCTCCTTTTTGACCTCGCCGGGGTTCACCAGGCGCCCCGCGAGCTTGCCCAAGATGCCTGCCCGGGTCCAGGCCAGGGTGGGGACCCGTTCCGGGCTGAGAAAGATAAAATACTGATCCGCTTCGCCCGCGCCCGGCGAGCAACTGTTCACCATCACCTTGAGCCCCTGGTCGGTGACGTCGCCGATGCAAAAGACCAACTCCCGGGGTTTGGGGTCCGGCAGGATCATTACCTTCAGGGTGGCCCCGCCGGGCGCCGGACCCAGGGCGTCTAACCGGACGTTATAAAACAGGCTCAAGAGGTCGTAGACCGGGCCGGTCAAGGGAACTTCCCATTCCTTGATTTTCTCGCCCCCGTCCACCTGGCGCCAAAGGGTCAGCCGGCTATGGTCATAGTCGAAACGGTACTCCTTCAGGATTTTTTGTCCGCCCTCCTGGAATTCTTCGCGATACACCACGGGTTGCAGCCGCCCCTCCCGGTAAACCATCTCAGTCTGATAACGTTCGGGCAGCCACCGGCTCAACAACTTCCACATCCCCTGGGCCGCGCCGAAAAACTCCGCCAGGTAATGTCCCGGCTTCAACTCCTTGAGAACCAGGTGCACCCGGGCCACATCCGACCACGGGCCCAGGCTGATTTGATATTCCAGGTTTTCCCGGACGTCCGGCGCAGCGGCAATCGTGGCCGGGGCGGCGGCGAGCGCACCCGGCGCCTGGCCCAGGAGGAACAATATAATGATGAGCCAAACCCTTCCGACACGCATCAATTATCCTCGCAATCTTGATTTTTCGGAGGCGGCGGCCCCTATATTTTATTATAGGGACGATTCATGAAGCTTGTGGGAGAAGAAGTCAGAAAAACGCGGATCAGGCGTAAAATTGAGCAGTCAGAGGAAAGATAGGACAGGGTAAAAATAAAAAGCAAAGCAGGCAACCTCGTTTTCATGGCCCGCTGCAATCCGCCGGTAGAATTAGTCGGCAATATTTCTCTATGCGCCAGTAAGAATGGCGATTATCCAGGAGCAAATGGCTCCAAATTGTTGGCGGGCTATCTCCAGAGTCAAGCGGGTATAGGTATAATTGGCTATCGCCCTGAAATTTTTTGGCTGATAAGATCGTGCGCCACCTGTCCGGTCTTAAACAGGAAGATGGGGCCGCCAACGACCAAAAACCAGTAGAAGGTATAAGTTCGCCACACCAACAGGGTAAAGGC
>Ga0351846_1045_pt2 | contig 11509 bp, 9 predicted proteins | sample TotcelHFGM3001M4_FD_206882 | JGI IMG/M metagenome (GOLD analysis project Ga0351846, IMG submission 206882) | Enriched cells from coal bed in the Powder River Basin, Montana, United States - Total cells FGM rep1 HSBNCT.FGM.300.1.M4 ... | reverse complement strand
AGTTCCGACGCCTGTTGTGTCGCCGTCGCGTCTTTGACCAAAATAGCCGCGCTTAGCAGTTCTTCCGCTACGTCCAACTGTCCAGACGCGAATGATTCCGACGCACTTTCAGCCATCTTCGCGACTTGCTCATTTGCCAACTTTTGGCGTTTGTCGGCCAGCGCCGCCTGTACCTTCCCGAGCAACTCACGTGCTTCGTCGGTCTCTGTTGCGTGCGGGATGGATAACGCTTCGTGCAAGCGTTTTTCGGCACCCTCCAAAGAGCCGACGTCAAAGGATTGTTTGGCCAAAAAGACTTTCTCGCGAACATCGCGAATTGCCGAGAACGCTTCTGCCTCGTGTCGTTCTTGCTGTATTCGGCCGCGTAGCGCGTCAATGGCTTGAGTGCCTTCCGCCTTTGGGATCGCTGACGCTTTCGCTAGTTCCGCCTCCGCGCTGTCGAATTGCCGCTTGTCGAAGTACTCCTGCGCAACCTTTACGTGTTCGGCAACTTCAGCGCTTGCCAGCTGGATTTCCTTTTCCTGCCGCTGCGCAGCCATCGCGCTGGAAACCCGGAGCGTCACGATGGAAAGCCCGAACAGAAGCAATCCGCAGAGGATAACGCCACCGCCAACCTTAGGGCTGCGTGTTGCTCCGAACACAATCCCGATTCCGATTAGAACGATGCCCACGGAGAACGCCCACCAGGGCAACCAACACGCGAACACCAGGGACAGCAGTAACATTCCCCCTAACAGTTTCGTGAGCGTTCTTACATTCCACGCGGCTTGCACGCTTGGAGTGCTGTTCATCATTCGTTCTCGCCCCACCGGCCGCCGACCAGCCGGGGGCGTGTTTTCGTGATTCTGACACCCCCCGCCCCGTCTTGGGTCCTTCCGCGCGCCGTGCCCCGCGCCATTGCCAACCCTCAGTGCGAGGTTTTCCAAGAAAGTTCGTTCGTCCAAACATATCCGCACCCGCCACCGGCCCGCGCTTGAACCGCAGTCCGGGGCCGCGGTCCGTCAAGAGCCAGCGGCCGCCCGAACCATCGCTGAGATGCCCGCCCGCATCGCTTCAGGCGGGTTCGTGGTCCTTCACTTCGTCTCGATCAAGGTATGGTAGCCCAATTCCGGCGGCTCAGTTTGGGGCGTTGCCATCAGTTGGCGGAGGGCGTCGAAGACCACGGCGAATTGCTCGTCATGCTCCCGAAATCGCCGTTCCAATTCGTCCAGTCGCCGGGCCAGATCGACATGGCTGCCGAGGATCTCCCGCAGTCGGACAAAGGCCCGCATGATCTCGACGTTGACGGCCGCCGCCCGCGGACTCCTCAAGACGCTGGACAACATGGCGACGCCTTGTTCGGTGAAGGCATACAGGGCGTAACGACGACCGCCCCAGGAACTTGAGGTGCCAAATTGGCACCTCAAGTCCTCGAACTCATTTCACCGCTCGGCGAACGCCGCGGAGCGTAGGGCCAGATCGTCGAATCGGTACGGGCTCTCGTTGGCGGCCCAGGCCATTCCGCGCAGCAGCCAGAGCCGGAAATACGGGTCGTCGAACGTCCAGGAGTAGTGGCCCAAGACGCAGCCGAAAACCCGTCCCGGATTGTGCTCGTACGTCCAAAACATCGGTTGCAGGGCCGTGTCGGACTGGCCGGGTTCAGTCCGTTCCCGGCATCCCGCCAGGACTTGGACGCAGCGAGGATCGATGGGCGGCGTCGGCGGCCAGTAAGTCTCGTCTTCCAGATGGAGTTTCGCCGGCAGTCCCAGGCAGATCGGGTGGTCCGACTGTGTGGTTTCCAGCATCACGGTTCCGTGCCGCCACCGTTGGAAGCCGCCGACTCCCAGGACGGACGCGACCTCGGCCGAAGGTTGAGGCTTGGTCCACGTCGCCGAGTGGATCACCACCAAGCCGCCGCCGCGCCGGAAGTATCGCTCGGTCTCCGCGATCCGCTCCGGCGTCCAAGCCAGATAGCAGAAGGCGACGATCAGATCGGCGGTATTCCATTGTGACGGCGACGGCCACCCGTTAGCCGTCCTGACACGGACCTGCGGAGCGCCTTGCGGCAATGCCCGATCCGGCCGATCCGGACCGTACAGATTCGCGGCGGGCGCATCCGATGCCGCGGCGCCGCCCAGCAACAACGCCCATCGCGATTGCCAGCGCGGGTAGTCGTGTTCACCGGCACCGTGATCCTTTCGATCGGCCAGCAACACGATCTGCAGCGGACGTTCCGCGGACCGTTCAGATGACCGTTCGCGTGCCGCCGCGAGCACGCGTTCGACTTCGGTCCGCTGGGGCGGAATCGGAGGTTCGGCCGCACCAATCGGCCCGGAAAGGGAAGCGATCCCCAGCAGCAAAGCGAGCTTCAGAGGCCGTGAGAAAACTCGTGCGAGCATCGTTCTTGGATCCTTGTTCTGATCGCGAGCAAGTAGGAGCGCACCGAACAACTCCAGCCGCCCCGCGGCGGGATTGGCGACTCTCTCTGCGACAACCAGGAGCTGTCGGTTGCCGCTTATGTTACCAAGTCGTGGCGGCTCGAGCTACGTTTTGCTCCGCAACAAAAACATCTGCAGCCGCGATTCTGCTCGGCCTTCGGTTTCCCGTTGCCTGGTAACGTATTCCGATCGTCGCCGACTTGATAGAATCGACGTCTGACGAATTCCGTTCCCGGCCTGCGGCGAGCCGGCGGGCCGAGACGCCATAACGCTGGAGACAACCCGATGCCCTCGCCGTTTCCCGGCATGGACCCGTTCCTGGAACACCCTGATTTCTTTCCGGATCTGCACGGCCGATTTCACGTATACCTCAGTGAAGCGTTGCAGGATTTGCTGCCGCCGCCCTATTTTGCGGTGATCCACGAGCGGCTGTGGGTCGAACCGTCGGCGCGCTACATCGAGCCGAACACGGACGTCATGATCGAAATCCGAACGCGATTGGCCGAGGGCGGCGAACGCGTGGTGACGGCCATCGAAGTGCTGAGTCTGAGCAACAAGCGGGCCGGCGATCACGGCCGGGACCTGTACTTGCAGAAGCAGGGTGAAATCCTGGGCAGCGCGGTGCATCTGGTCGAGATCGATTTGCTCCGCGGCGGCGAGCATACGACGCCCGTGCTCTTGGACCGGCTGAAGAGAAAAGCCGGCGCCTTCCAGTACCACGTCTCGGTCCATCGTTTCGACCAACGCGGCCGGTTCTTCATCTATCCGTGGCAATTGGCCGACGCGCTGCCGGTGATCGGCGTCCCGCTGCTGCCGGGCGAAGACGAGATTCCGTTGGATTTGCAGGCCGTGTTGACCCGCTGCTACGACACCGGCCCGTACGCGCGGCGCGTCGTGTACGACCCGGCGCGGATCGTCGCCCCGCTGGATCCGCAGCAAACCGCGTGGGTCCAGCAACGGCTCCAAACGGCCGAAACACTTTGACGCTCGAACCTTCTCACGATTTCCGACCAACCGCACGGGGGACGCGATCTGTGGCAGAAACGAACTGGGTTCTCTCCAGGATTTTTTTCGCGCTGAGCCTAATCGCGGCCGTCACAGCTTTCGCCTCTGCGTCCTTGGGGCAGTCGGCGGTGGTGGGGCCGGCGATCGTATGCTTGTTTGCCATGCTGGGCTTGGCGTTCATGACTCACGCGGCTTTGCGCGGCGTGGCGTTCACGATTTGGGTGTTGGCGTTTGTCGCGGCCTCGATGTTCTATCCAGCCGCGTTCGGAACGTGGTTTGGCACGGACCTCGTGATTTTGATCGTCCCTCTGATCCAAATCATCATGTTCGGGATGGGCACGACGCTGAGCGGGAAAGATTTCGCCCGCGTCTTGGCGATGCCCTGGCCGGTGTGCGTTGGGATGGTGCTTCAGTTTTCTGTGATGCCGCTGGTTGGGTTGGGGATCGCGACTGCGTTCGGTTTTCCGCCGGAAATCGCGGCGGGGGTGATTCTGGTCGGTTCCGTCCCGGGCGGGGTGGCCTCGAACCTGATGGCTTATCTGGCGCGGGGCGACGTGGCCCTGTCCGTGACCATGACCGCGTGTTCGACACTGGCGTCGCCGCTGATGACGCCCCTGTTGATGAAATTCCTCGCCGGCCGCCTGGTGCCGATCAATTTTTGGGACATGATGCTGTCGATTTTGAACATGATCATCGTACCGATTGTGGCCGGTCTGATCGCGAACAAGATCCTGTACGGCCGCGGCGCGTGGTTGCAGCGTGCGGGAGCCGTCGCCTTGATCGCCGTCGGCAGCGGATTGGCGGCCGCCGCCGTGCTGGGCGTCGACGGCGACGCGCTGGGGGCGGTATTGCCCGCATTCATCGCGGGCGAACTTCTGAAGCTTCGCGGGGGGATCCTGATCGGGCTGTTGCTGATCGCCGCCGTGGCCGCCGCCAAGCTGGTGACCGATGTGCTATTTCGCAGCCCGGGAAAGTGGATGGACAGGGCTTTGCCCATCGTGTCGATGGCCGGGATTTGTTTTATCATCGGGATCATCACGGCCCGATCCCGCGAACAGTTGCTGACCGTCGGCTTGGCCTTGATCGCCGCCGCGATCGTGCATAACGCGATCGGTTACGTGCTGGGCTACGGGAGCGCTCGGCTGGCCGGCCTGCACGAAACGGCCTGCCGGACGGTGGCCATTGAAGTGGGGCTTCAAAATGCCGGCATGGCGTCCGGGCTGGCAATCAACGTCCTGCAAAGTTCGAGTGCGGCACTGGCGCCGGCGATTTTCGGGCCCTGGATGAATGTTTCCGGTTCCGTGCTGGCCACGTGGTGGCATCGGCAGCCGGTCGGGGAAGAACGGCGCGAAGTCGAGGATCTCGCGGCAGGCCAGAATGCATTCGAAGAGACGGGGCGACGGGAAGAAAGAAAGTAAGTAACCCGAAGCATGAGCGAGGAGATGCGGCAAACGGCACGTTCCTCGCATACGCTTCGAGTGACAGTGGGTAAGCCAATTTCTTCCCCTCGCCCGGGCTGAACAATGGAGGCAGAAAGATGAAATGCTCGGTCGTTCCATTTTGTACAGTGCCCATGAAGAAAGGCGAATCCATGCTCCACGCTTCCAATCCCCCGCGCCGAAAGCGGGCCCTGCATGTCCTGGTTTGGACGGCCGCTCTGATGTGCCTCGGCGCGCCGAGCCGGGCCGCCGAAGTTCGGCCCCGGACCGAGCCCTTGCCGGCAATCGAAATCGCCGAGGCGGGGCCGCCTCCCGAGTGGGCATTGTGGGAACGTCAGCTGCTGGATCGGCTGTATCCGGCGGCCCTCGAGTTCGTCCGCAAGTACACGCGGGAGGACGGGACGCTGATCTGGCGCGACCGGTGGCCCGGCATGGACGGCTCGGACGACGGGTACGAGAGCTTCTACAACTTTCCGTTGTACTATGCCTTGGGCGGTCCCGAGGAGATGAACTCCTTGTCGCGTCGGCTGTGGGACGCGGTGACGCGCCAGTTCACCCGGTACGGCCAAGTCCACCAGGAATTCGACGCCTATTACGATTGGATGCACCACGGCGAGGCGTACACGAATTTGTACTTCTTCGGCCTGGCCGACCCGCGCGACGCGACATTCCGCGACCGGTCCTTGCGTTTCGCGGGCTTATACCTGGGCGAAGACCCGGCGGCGCCGAACTGGGACGCGGCGCGAAAATTGATCCGCTCGCCGATCAACGGCAGTCGCGGACCGCGGTTCGTCAACACGGCCGAAGATTGGGTCACCCATCGCGAGGTGCTGGCGGATTATCCGTTGCCGTACGACGACATCCCGAACGTCCGCTCCAGCGACGCTTGGATCGACGACGCTCGTTTTCCGTTCATCCTGGAAGCCATGAACCGTCGCATGATGCGGGGCGATGTGCCGCTGAATCTGACAGCCACCAGCCTGGTGCTGAACGCCTATATGTATTCGGGCGACCCGAAGTACCGGCAATGGATCGAGGATTACGTCACGGCGTGGACCGAGCGGATGCGCGCCAACGGCGGCATCCTGCCCGACAACGTGGGCCTGGAAGGCAAGATCGGCGAGAACATGGACGGCAAGTGGTGGGGCGGCTATTACGGCTGGCGCTGGCCGCACGGCTTGTTCAATCAAGTCGAATCCACGCTGATCGGCGGCGCGAATGCGTATTTGGTCAGCGGCGATCCGAAGTACCTGGAATTGCCGCGGTCGGTCTTGGAAGTGGTCGAGCGGCAGAAGCGCATCGCCCGCGGCCGCGTGGTCGTGCCGCACCGGCATGGAGACGACGGCTGGTACGACTATCGGCCGATCAAACCCGCGCACCTGGCATACTTGTGGTACGTCTCGCAGGACCCGCGCGACGAGCGATTGCTGCGGACGTTGACGGCCGGCGTGCCCTTGGGCACGCTCGCTTACGAAAAATCCAAAGGCGATTGGGAGCACGCGGCGGCGTGGCTGGCATTCGTCGCCGGACGCAATCCGGATTATCCGCTGCAGATCCTGCGGGCCACGTATGCGGCCAGCCTGGAACGGCTGGACGTGATCCGCCGCGACCGCTCGCATCCGGACGAACAAGACGTGCATCACTGGCAAGAGCGCAATCCGATCGTGCTCGAGGGCCTGGTTCAATTGATGCTGGGCGCACCGAACCATGTCTACCATGGCGGGCTGCTGCACTGCCGGCTGTTCTATTTCGATCCGCAACGGCAGCGGCCCGGCGTGCCGCCGGACGTCGCGGCGCTGGTGGATCGCGTGACGGCGAACGGCGTTTCCGTCCAGCTGGTGAATCTGCATCCGACAGAGGCCCGCACTGTGATCGTGCAAGCCGGGGCGTTCGCCGAGCACCGTTTCACCTCGATTGGGCAGCAGCACGAAAAGACAGACGTCGAGGGCCCGCGATTCCAAGTCCGCCTGCGCCCCGGTGCGCAAGGCCGGCTGGAGATCGGGATGGTTCGCTACACCCGGCAACCGACCTACGCCCGACCTTGGGATGACGAGCAGACGAGGGTTGATTGAACGGTCCAGCGTCAGCCGTCGACCTGAGCCGGAAAGCAGAAAGAGCCGCAGTGGCCGTCGTTTGCCGGCGTCTGCGCCGGGCATACGGCCCGGTGGAATGGCCCCAGCAGGGGCCGGTATTGGACGAGTTGATCGCGGCGGTGCTGTCGCAGAATACGTCGGACGCCAACAGCGGGCCGGCCTTTGAGGAATTACGGCGGCAGTTTCCAGATTGGGATCAAGTGCGGCGTGCGCCCGTCGCGCGGATTGCGGCGGCGATTCGTCAAGCCGGGCTCGCCAATCGGAAAGCGCCGCGGATCAAGGAGATCCTGCAACGGATCTACGGGGAGCGGGGCGGATCATCGCTGGAATTCCTGCACGAGCGAACGGCAGGCGAGGCTTTGGAGTACTTGACAACATTTCCCGGCGTCGGCCCGAAAACGGCCGCTTGCGTCTTGCTGTTCGCCTGCCGCAAGCCTGTGTTGCCGGTCGATACGCACGTGCATCGCGTGGCCCAGCGGATCGGCTTGATCGGACCCCGCACGGACGCAAATCAAGCGCATCGCGAACTGTCTGGCATGGTCGTAGCGGACCGGGTGCTCGAGTTCCACATCCAGTTGATCCGCCACGGGCGAGCGGTGTGCACCGCGCGACGGCCGCAGTGCCGCGACTGTGCGCTGCTGGATCTGTGCCGCGAAGGACGCCGGCGGTTGTCGGCCGGCGACCTCGAACCGGGGTGACGCGAGCCCTTGTCTGTCAGACGGAATCTGAGGGTTTTTTTCTCGCGATCTGGCTGCGCTGGCTCTGTGTTTGCACGCCTTTCGCCCGGGGAAAAAAACCGTCGAAAAAGTGGCGGGGCCGCGGCTTGAATCGTTTGCAGTCGGCACTAAGATTTGACGACTTGTCCCGTCACAACCGCAAGCGTGTTGTCGTGGTTTTTGTCTTCAATGCTCTTCTGGAGATGGCAGATGTTTGGAATTCGCCGGCTTACTCGTTGCAAGACGACGCCCCGTTTTGCCTCGTCGAAAAAACTACCGCGCGCCAGCCGCAGCAAACGCCAACTGCTGGTTGAGCCACTCGAGGACCGCCGGCTTTTGTCTGTCACTGCCGCGGCCATGGCGACGACGAACATCTATGATGAGAACGCGATTCAACCCAACGCGGTCGATTTCGTCGCCACCGGTTCGAGCATGACGACCAGCCAATTCGCCAACGACGTGATGTACGCGTATCGCTACAACACCGGGGGTGTGATCGACGGCTCGGCGCTGGGATCATATTACAAGTTCGGTTGGAGTGGCGACAAGGTATTGAAGATCGTACCGGCCGACGGCACCAATTGGGCGATCGGAAGTCCCACGGATCCGCTGCCCATTTCGAAAACGGGAGCGTTCGCTTCCACCGCCGACGGCGGTTACGACTTCACCTCGCTCGATTTTGCGGATGTCGAGTCCGGGGATCCGAACGAGCGAGTTGTGCAGTTCGGCGTTACGGTTCTGTCCACCACGAATCGCGACTTTGGCAACGTGACGGTGACGGGCCGTTTGGCCAGCGGCGAAATCACGAGCGCGTCGCGTGCGATCCGTGAACCGGCGGGAGCCGGAGATACGTTTTTCGGCTTCGCTGCGCCGGCCGGTGATTACTTTACCGGCTTCAGCATCCGCTACAGGGGGGAAGCGGCTGCTTCGTCTCCCATTTTTTTTGACGACGTGGGATTCATCACGGCGATTGTGCCTTTCGCAACGAACCGGCCGCCGATCGCCCAAGACAACAGCTACGTTATCGCCGAAGATCATGTGCTTTCCGTACCGGCCGTCGCCGAATCGCCACTGCTCGACCAGGAGAGCGTCCAGAGCGGCTGGTGGTTCAATGCGGGCTTGGCGGAGTACAATTTACAGCAGCAGGTCCGCGCCGGTGTCGCCGGTCGTCTCGACGCCGTGGAAATCTTCATTGGAGCCAACAGTGCCGTCGGTGCTTCTTTCGAATTCTACGTCAACCGCGGTTCCGCTTGGCAAAGCGATGACCGTGACTTCGCCTCGGTGGTCACGATCACCTCGGAGATGCTGGGCCAATGGGTATCCATCGACGTTTCCTCCGCTGGCATCATGCTCAGCGCCGGCGACGACTTCACGTTCGGGGCATGGCGGGGCAACGGACAGACCGCCCTGCTGATCGGCGGGGAAGAGACGAGCGAAACGGATCCCTATCCGGACGGCAAGCTGTGGCGCAACGGCAATGAGCTTGGCGGCACCCGACGTTTCGATCTCCGCTTCCGAACCCACATGGCGGCGGCCACCGGGATCCTTGCCAACGACGCCGACCCCGATCGCGACGTCCTGACGGCCGTCCTGGTCGCGGGGCCCAGCCACGGCTCGCTGACTCTGGCGCCCGACGGTTCCTTCACCTATACGCCGGATGCCGATTACCACGGTCCGGACAGCTTCACCTATCAGGCCTTCGACGGCGAGGCTTACAGCGACATCGCCACGGTGACCATTGATGTTACGTCCGTCAACGACGCACCTGTCGCGGCCGATTTGCACGCGGCCATTCCGGAGAATTCGCCGGTGGGAACGCTCGTGGGCAGCGTGGCCGCCACGGACGTCGAAGGCGATCCTTTGACGTATCGCATCACGGGAGGCACCGGCGCAGACGCCTTCGCGATTCACCCCGCCACGGGCGAGCTTACCATCGCCGACGCCGCCAAGCTGGATTTCGAAACGAGCCAGCAATTCACCTTGGAGATTGAGGTCAGCGATGGTCAGCTGAGCGATGCCGCGCTCGTGACAATTGATCTGCTCGACGTCGTTGACACGGTGGATTTCGTTCCGGGCGACGACTCGAATACGATCGACCTCAAGAATTCGCGAGTGGCTGTCGCCATCCTGTCCACGGCTTGGTTTGATGCCGCCACCGAGGTGGTCGTGGACGCGCTGAGGTTTGGCGCGACAGGTGACGAAGATTCATTGGAACGCCACAAGAAACTCGGACCCCGGGTGGACTGGGTCGATGTCGACGGGGACGGCTTGTTGGATCTGATCGCTTACTTTACGACCTCGAAAACGGGACTGGATCCGGATTCGACGGACGCGGTCCTAAAAGGCATGTTGATCGACGGCACGCGATTTGAGTTCGCGGACGCGGTGGCCGTTCAGTCCGGCGGCGGAGGCGGGAACGGCAAAGGAAACAAGTAGGTCTCCGGGCTTTGCTCTCAATCCTCCAGCAGCCCGCGCACGACCAGTTCGCGGCGCAAACTCGACGCGTCCCGGTACAGGACCACGTCCATGCCAATCGCCCGCGCGGCGTCGACGTTCACGCGCCGGTCATCGATGAACAGGCATCGGTGCGGTTCCAGGCCCAGCGTGGCGGCGGCGCCCAGGTACGCGGCCGGAGCCGGCTTGCGGACACCGGTCAGGCAGGAAACAAAGGTCCAATCCAGGAAGCGGGACAGCTGCAGGGATTCTTCGATCAACTGATACCAAACCGGGTAATTCGACAAGGCGTGCATTGAGAATCCCGCCTGTTTCAACTCGGCCAGCAGTTCTTCCATGCCGTCCAGCCACCGGTAGGCATCGCGGGCACAGGATCGCAGCAGCTGGCCGTCCACAGCCCGCCGGTCAGCGAAGAAACGCCGCACGTACTCCACTTCGCTGATCCGGCCCTCCTCGAACTGCAGCCAGGCATTCGAGTCGAGTTCCGCCAACAATTCCTCGGACGACAGGCCGAACAGCGCAGGAATTTCCGCCCCAAACGGATCGGCGACCAGCGTTTCCAATACGTCCAGCAGGAGCGTCGGGCGAACCGGCATAAACGATGCTCCGAATTTTGGCGCCTGCAGTCCGTCGCCTTGACGCCGCTGGCTCGGTCGCTGGCGAGTGGTGCGTCCGCTATAATCACCATCGCTTCACGACTCTTGAAAAAGGACCCGCTGCAATGAGCATCTTGATAGGAGCCGAGATCCAAAAAGCGCTGGACGACGGATCGATCAAGATCGAACCGCTCGACAAGTCGCAGATCGGGCCCGGCTCCATCGATCTGACGCTCGGGAACGACTTCAGGATATTCGAGAAGCGGTTCGAGGTCTATCACGTCAAGAACGATTCCACGTTCGAGGACATCACCCGGAGCGTTCACGTGGAGGACGGGAGTTATTTGGTGATCGAGCCGGGCGAGATGGTCTTGGGGATTACGCGCGAACGGATCACCCTGGCCGACGACATCTCCGGTCGCCTCGAAGGAAGAAGCCGGTTTGCGAGATTCGGTCTGGCCGTTCATGTCACCGCAGGCTTCATGCACCCCGGCATCTCGAACCATCAGGTTCTGGAGATCGTCAACCTCGGCAACGCACCGCTGGCTCTGTATCCTGAAACTCGGATTTGCCAATTCGTCTTTGAGAGGTGTGTCGGCCACGCGAGGTATCAGGGGAGGTTTGTCGAGCAAAGCAAGCCGTGAGCGCCGCGGAAATGCAGGCGCTCAGGGGGTCGGGCGTTAAAAAATAAAATTTTTGCCCCCCCCGCGCGGGGCGGGAGTTTGGGGGGCTTCGGGCAAAAATTATTTTTTTTAGCACCCCCCCCCACCCGCGCGACGGGCGCAAACG
>Ga0351846_1294_pt1 | contig 12257 bp, 9 predicted proteins | sample TotcelHFGM3001M4_FD_206882 | JGI IMG/M metagenome (GOLD analysis project Ga0351846, IMG submission 206882) | Enriched cells from coal bed in the Powder River Basin, Montana, United States - Total cells FGM rep1 HSBNCT.FGM.300.1.M4 ... | reverse complement strand
ACGACCGAAGCACGACCGACAGGGATGCGACGCCGTTCGCCTGCCGTAATCGGTGCCCCGGCTTCATCGTCGGCCGATGCTTCTCCAGCAATCGTGACCGGCCTGCGGTTCACTGGTCTTCCACGATTTGGATGGACCCTCGGCAGGTGTCGACGCGGGCGAGCTGTTCCGGAGTAATCGTGAACGTCACCGAATCCGTGCGGCTGGTACGGAACGTGTTCGCCGCGTAGGGCAGCGGACCGATCGAAGAGACACCGAATCGGTTTGACGACGACCGAGACACAACCAGGGCGTTGCCCAATCGCGTGTCCAATTCCACAATGGCGCGATTCTCGCTGTCGACCAATTGGAACCTAAGCCGATATCGCGCGTGGCCCGCGGCGACACTCGCCACCTCTTGCTGAAAGGAGGGATACGCTAGGTAACCGTCCCAATAGGTTGTGTTGCAATCCTCGGTACAGTCTCTGCACAAGTAGACGAACACCTGCCCGTCCGATTTTGGCACCAGCGGCGTGGTCGAATCCCATTTGATCGAATAACGCAAGTCGCGGCCTGGAAATCGCTGCGGCGTGGTCGTGCAAGTATACAGGGCATGCTTGAAGGCGATGGCGTCGAACACGGTCTTCAAGTCCGCGTACAAGGTCTTCCAGGCATCCAAGTTGCTTGACAACTGATAGTCTACGGTCAATGCGACCTTTGCGCCGGCGTCTTTCACCACCGGCGGCTTGTCCAGCATCGTTAACGTCAGCAGTCTATCCGGCTTGAAACCTGCGACCGCTCGGCGAAACAACTCGCGGGCCAGCTCTTCGTTTTGCCGGTCGATTTCGAGCAAGTTCTTCAGCAGTCCGCCATCGATGACCTTCGTCGCGATTCCCGGAACTTGCTTGAGTTTTTCGCCCAGTTTGGTTATCGAGACGTTGGCGGCGATCGTCGCGTAATGCAGTCCGTTTTCCTCCCAACGGCGGATTTCCCGGTACTCGTTGATGTAGCCCCGGCTGAACGTCAATACCTGGTCGCGGACGATTTCGTCGTTTTTCACCAGGCTTTCCGCGTCGACCAGTACGCCGACCACCCGTTCAATGGCGGCCGAAAGCGCGTTCTTGTTTGCCTCGTCGGGTGTTGTGCCGGACCCCGTCACAAAAACACTCTGAGTCGGCGGGGCGGCAGGCGTGAGAGCAATCTTGATCCCACCGCTTCCCGGTGGCATGGGCCGTGGCTTGATCGTTTGTTCCACGGGCGACTCGACCGACGTTCCGACGGGCACATCGGAAATCTCGAACATGGCTTCCCAGAGCCAGGCGGTCAGACCAGTTCTGTCTTTCACAAACAGCTTTCGCTGGCCTTTGACATTCACCCGTTCGAGGATCATGCCGTCGAACTGTTGTCCCGTCGAGCGATTGCGGAACCGCCTCCAGGTCTGCGGCGGTTTGTTGGCGCGACGCTCCAGCCACTGGCCGATGTACTCTTGGTCTTCCGCACTGAGCTGGTCGATGGGAACCAGCTTCTCCGTGCCATCCGCCAATTTCAGCCGGGCTTGTTGTCCCTCGACGTCCAGCAAGGCGGCGCGAGCCGGTGTGCCGGCTGTCGAAGTCCAGGTTCGCATTTCCGGCTGGTCGTCGCCAAGGCCAACCGATGTCCCGACAAGCAGGACGACGCCTGGCACGACCAACGCGTAATGCAAGAACGTGCGAAGTGTGAAAATGTATTTGGAACGAGGCATGATGAATTCCTTTCTGATTCAAATCCCAGGCAACCAGTGCCTGGGAGACGGCGTGTGCGGCGGAATCCGCGACGCCCAATCCTCCCTCCACATCGACGATCTCCTTGTCCGATCCGCTGGGCGTCCCGCCACGTCATCTGCGCGTCTTGCAAGGTTCAGCCTTGGAACAGTCGGTTTATCGTACCGGATACGTTGCGTGCGCCGACCAAACCGGCGACGTACGCGTAGAAGCAGACCGCCAGACCGCGCACGGCCTCGGCGTTGCTGGTGAACAGGTTGTCGGCAGCGATCCGTTCGCAGTACCGGACAATCGCTTTGTCGGCATCTTTCTCCTTGAACGCTGCGGACAGGCCGGACCGGAACTCGGCACGTCGCGCCAGCCGGCTGCCAAGCGGGCCGAAGACACAAGGTGATTTGCACGCTTGACAGCCTTCCAGGGGTCCACGGGACATCTTCAAGACAGTATTCGCCTTGGCGCGGAACTACGAAACGCGGATCGCCGTATCCTCCGCTTTCGTGCGGACGGCCTGGGACATCTCGGCGAAAGTCCGCAGCAGGTTGTCGAGTTCCCACAGCGAAAGACCACGGCTGCGCAGCTCCAGAAAGCTGCGTTCGGCTGCCGTCTGCCCGATGCACCACGCCAGCGGTTCCTGGTCCGGCGGGCGGAGGCGGGCAAGCACGGCCGGGGGCACAAGCCGTTTTCGGAAGGCATCCCAGCCGCGCGTGGCCGAACTGGCTGAACGCAAGCAAGACAGTACGTAGGACCAGACCGCGGAGCGGATTCCTTCGTCCTCGGCGATCCGTCTGGCTCGAGATCCGAAATGACACACGTCCGCGCAATGCCGACAGCCCCGAAACGACCCCAAGGCGTCGGAGTGCCGCTCATAAAACGCGGCCGAAGCGCGGCGGACGTGGACATCGGAGACCTGCCCTTCGCCGCGGAATCGAGGAATCTGAACCAACACCGGATTCTCTACGCCCTCGGCAAACGCCACCGCCTCGCCGCGGGTCAAGGAAGTGACGACCATGCTCTGCTCGTCGTCAACATTCATCGTGCCGCCCATCAGAGCACGATCGGCGGCGGCCACCAACTGGTGCATCACCTTGAGGTTGGTGTTCTTCAGGACATCATCGGCGAGCTTCGTGGGAATCTGTTCGGCGATCACCAGACCCTCGCCGTAAGCTCGGACTTCCGCCAGGATATTGCAGAAAGCCTCGACCGACTTGCCCTTGACATTAGCGGACTCCGCCGCGCTGGTATCCGTCGAGGTCCGCGTCAGCAGGCGGTGGGCCTCCTCGACCAGCGTCACGTGCTTGATCCGCCGCGACTCGCCGGCGGTTTCGCAGGTCTCGTACAGCTGCATGAGCAGCAGGCCGATCAGGAACGCCTTCTCCTCGTCACTGCCCAAGTGAGCCAGTTCCAGGATGGTCGGCTTGGCGAGAACGGCGGAGAAAGGCACGCCCTTGCGGCAGTCGAATGTTTGGCCCTTGTGGCCGACTCGCAGACTGTCGACCCGTGCCTGCAGGCCGGCCGTCACGTTCATGCGGATGCGGTCATCGTATCCGAGACGATCGACCACCTCCTTGACTTTGTCGGCGATCAGCGCCACCGCAAGCAGCGTCATCGCTACGGCACCGCTGGCGACCCAGGGGAGGAACGCCGCTTCCGGCGTGACGGCGACCGCTTCCGCCGTCATTTCGTACGCGACCCCACTCATCAGAAACAGCACGCCTCCGGTCACCAGCGGCGACAGCGCCGGAAGGCCGCCGGAAAGGACGGTCTGGGCTTGCTCCGAAACCGGCTTCGACGCGTCCTGCCGCGGGGACGGGGACTTGCCGTGATCCAGCGGAGGCCCCGTGCGCGGTCCGCCGGTCTGCTGCTTCCCCGCTTGGTCATGGACGCGCGTCGCAGGAGCGACGACGCTGAGCATGATCTGGGAATGCCAGTTCCCGGCTTTCACCCGCACCTCGCAAACCTGGCGCCCAGGACCGGGGAGTCTTTCCGGCAAGACCTTGAACTCGTGCCGGCCTGATCGGCAAACTTCGGTTCGAGCCATGGTGGAATTCCCGTCAACTCGATCGCCACGCCGGCACCGGATTGATTCGTCAAGGTCACTGTGCGCCGCAGGACGCAGCCGGCGCGAACGATCCCGAAATCCACACGGTTCGTGGATAGCCGGAAGGGGATGCTATCACGTTTCGCTGCCACCTTGTCGCTCCCGTTTGCACCACCAGCGATTTGCTGTACGCTAGGCTGTTCTGGTCCCGGATGCCAGGTTGTCCTCGCCGAACTGGTAGGCGAATCTCTCTGCGTGCTTGATGATGACAGGGATCCGGATGGTGCGTCCCAACAATGACATCACCGCGCAGACCAAGCCGATGGCGACGCAACCCCAGAAGCCTAGCCAAAGCGGCCAGTCCAGGAATCCCAGCCCACAGCACAGTTCGGTGGCCAAGGAATGGCTGATCTCCAGCCCCGCCGTGAAGGTTCCCAGTACGGACGCTTGGGCAGCCTGCAGCGTGAGGAACCGCGAGCGGTTTTGCCACACGAAGACGCCCACCATCCCCAGCGGAAAGAACATCGTGCCCAGCAGATAGACCAGGGCACCGCAGATGCGCTCGTTGACGTTCGTGGCCGCGTCCCCGGCGCCCAACATCGCCTCCACCGTCACCGTTTGGGAACCGCCGTTTGTCTCGACAGAGATCTGCCCGGCCGCGGGCACCCCGCGCGGCAGCGCGGCCGGATTGACGCGCACGAAGACTTGCTGAAGGCCGTCCGTCTGAATCGAGCCGGGCTTGACGGCGATCCATTCACACATGGGCTGGATGCGGCCCTGGAGCATGCCGGAGCCCTCGTTGCGGATCGTGATCTGTCTTGTCGCCGCCGCCAGATCGCCGTCCACGGGCAGTTCCATTTTGAGCCCCGCGATGTGCCCCAGCGAAGGCGTCTTTCGTTGGGACAGCAGCCCCATGTAGTCTGCGAAGCCGGTGACTTGGGTAATGATCTGCCGGGCCTGTGAATCGGATAAGCGAATCCGGCGTGCGTTGGCCAGCTGGCTGATGACAATATCCGGCTCCATCGGCTGGCCAGAATGGCAGACGAGCCGCACCTCTTCGGTGAACTTCTGGCCGCGAGTCTTGGCGATCTCCGAGCGCCGCCGACTGCGTCCCGGGGATGAGAGCAGGATCTTCCCCGCGGCTTCGAATTCCTCCACTCGCTTGCGGGCCTCGCGTTTGACCTCTGGACGCGTGCTCTTCTGCTCGAACTCCCGCGCCCGTTTCAGCTGGGCATCGAGCTGTGAATGGATCAGACGTTCGTCGTCCACGGACTCGTCCAGGCAAAGCAGATCGAATTCATTGGGCGAGGTGGGGTCGTCGGCGACCTTGATCACGCCATACTTGGAGTACGGGTTGTCCGTACGCGCGATGCCGATGAGCGCATCGACGACTTTTCTGGCCTCGCCTTCTGGCAGACGCAGTTCCTTGGCGGCTTCCAGAAACAACGCCAGCTCCTTGTCAGAAAGCCGTTTGCCCGGCACGATCGCGGCGGAAACGGCACGCTGAAAGGATTCCTTTCGCGCTTCGATCAACGCCGCCAGATACTCCTCCCGGCGCGAGGCGTCTTGCAACACGTCCGCGGCATCGTGGAGATCACCGCCCAATTGCGTGGCCAATTCGACAAAGTCCTGACGGCCGCTCGTCTTCGCCTTTTCCACGACCGATCGGAGCCGTTTCAGACCCGCGGCAAGTTGCTGGGCGATGGCATCCGCCTGGACAGCCTCTTCGGGGACGCCCAACACATCGAACCACGTCAACCCGTCACGGGCCGGCGTCAGGCCGAACCACTTCTGGACGGCGCTGGCTTTGACCCCGGTCAAGTACCGTTCCGCCATAGGGCTACCTCCCCTTCATCTTTGAGAACGATTTCACAACAGCCTGCGTATCAGGCCGGCGATGCCTGGAATCTGGATGTTGCGTCCGTTCTTGGTCACCATGCCCATGGCCACCGGCGCGCCGATCCAGGAGCCAAGCAATAAGAGACTGAAGCAACAGGGCAAACACGAGGTCGCGATGTCCGGCGGCGCCCCGCCGGCAGTCCCGCTTGCCGGATCCGGCATGATGAATTGCATGAACAGCCCGAACCCGAACATAGCCAGGATCAGCACAATCCCAAAGAACATGGACTGCGCCGCGTGAAATGCCAGAAAGGCGGACTCCTTGCGGCTCATCATGAACCTCCAGGACAGGACGACGAAAGGCAGCAAGAAGATAAACGCCAAACCCATGAAATAGGCACCGGCCGCTTTGTTGTAGTCTTCCAGCGTAGCCTCGCTGCCAGGCTGGCCGAGCAGGGCCGTGACCTCGATCTCCGCCTCGCCGCCGTTGGACCGCAGGCGGACCGCGCCGCACAGCTTCTCGCCCGGCCGGAGCCGTGAGGGCAGCAAGGTGATTTCCACGTCCTTGCGGCTGCGCGTACGGAAGCAGGGTTCCGAAATTCGAATCCAAGGCTGATCCGATTCGACGTACACTTCCAATTCGCCCGTCCCATCGTTTCGCACGCCGATGATTTCCCGGCTGCTCCGCCCGTCACCGCGAACATAGGCCTCGATCGCCGAGCGGTTGACGCCCAGCGAAGGCTCGTGGCCGACCGCCTCCTCGACATTCACCCCAGCGGTGTTCTTCAGCGCGCTTTCCACGTCCGCTTGGGCGAGCCGCATCTGCCGTCCTTGGTGTACCAATTGCACTAACGTGGTCGTGTCGGCAACGCCCGACTTGGACATCACCAGCTCGATGATGCGTTGGAACCGGGCCAAGCGGTGATTGCGGATCTCGAACCGATAAGCCTGCAGCAACTCGGAGCTAGAAAGCGTCAGGACGGCCTCCTGCACGTACGACCGCAGACGCACGGCCTCTTCCGAACTGATCTTGTTGGTCTGCAGACCGGCCTCGATTTTCTCCAGTTGGGCGGCCGCGCGGCGCTCGACGTCGGGCGGCGACTCGTCGGATTCCTCGGCCAGCAGCACATCGAAGGCGGTCGGCCAGCGGTCGTCAGCCGGGATCGGCTTGATCCCCAGCACGACAAACGGGTTGTCCGCCCGCGATAGCTTGGTAATCTCCGCCCTGGCTGTGGCCTCATCGATTCCGTAACCTCCCGCCAGGGCGGCCAACTGCCGGATCCGTTCCTCGGCAAGTTCTTCGCCGGGCGTGACCGCCGACTTGATGCGGTTGCGGAACTCGCCGATTCGCGTGGCCAAGAGATCTTGCCGGTACGCAGTCCGGCCCTGCGCAGTGCGCAACCTTTTCTGGGCATCCGAGATGCGCAATTTGAGCGCCACGGCCATTTTCTGGATGTCCGGATTCGGCTTGTACTGCTCCCACCGCTTCAAGAGCGAGTTGCGCTTCTTGCCCTCCTCGCGGATCAGGGCATCGTCTTCACAAGCCTCCGGGACCCCGAGCAGGTCGAATGCGGATGGATTGTCCACATTCCGCACGCCGATTTCCCGCATCAAGTCACGTTCGTCTTTGGGTTCTTGTCCAGACATACGTTCCCCCAACAGAAGTGGCACCGCTCGATCGTCCTGCGCACCGCAAGCGCCGAGCTTCGCGGTGCGAGAGGTACCCCCGGTTCCCGTGCCGACTCCTACTCGACCTTCATCCTGGCCATCATCCTCCCGGCGGCCTCTTGCTCCGCGGCACTCATTCCCTGGGGCCGCTCGAACGTCCCCTCGAAGGTCTTTCCCCTGCATTCAGCCCGAACTTTGATGACCCCCTCGGGCGTGAACTCCATTTGAATTTCGACCGGGGTGCCTTGGGGCGACGGCGGAAAGCCACTCATCTCACCCGTCCCGGCCTTGGTGCAAAACTGAAGGTTGGATTCCTCGCCCTCCCAGACGTTGATCTCGACCGAGGTTTGGTTGTCGTGGACGAGGCCGAAGGTCGCACTGTGCGAGGCCGGCAGCGGCGAGTTCTTCTTGATCATCACTTCGTTGCAGGTTTGGTGGTTCTCGTCAAGGACCTCGACGCCGTACGCGTGGGACGTAACCATCGTCACTTTGGTGCCGGTGAAGGCTTTGGCTTGCGCAGGCGGGAGCGAAGCCACTTTCTTCCTGACCTCGTCCTTCTGTTGATTTGTCATCGTGCTGTTCGGGTCGCTGGCCTGCTGGACTTCCAGAATCGTCGCATAGTAGGCCGCGCCGAGGGCCACACAGAGGTCGGGCTCCGGATCGCCCACCGAGACCTGTTTGCCGGTCAGTTCCCCGACCATCCGGGCCACTTGAGGCATCTTGCTGGAGCCCCCGACCAAGAGGACGCGGGAAATCTGCTCCCAGGTCAGATTCGCCTGATCCTCGACGACCTCGGTCAGCGTCACCTCGGTCTGGCTCAAAAGATCCTCCGTCAACTGCTCGAACTCCTGGCGTGTCAGCTCATACACCAGCTTGTGACCCGCATGCTGGACGATGATTCGCGTCTTCTCCTTGGATGTCAGCGATTCCTTCGCCGACTCGGCGTCATTCTTCAATTGCTGATACGTGTCCTCATCCGCGGTCGGATCCACCCCATGCTCCTCCATGAACTTCTCGACCACTCGGGCGATGATCCGCTCGTCCCAGTCTTTTCCGCCCAATTCGACGTTGCCGTCGGTGGCCACCATCGTGATCTCGCCGCTGGCCACTTTCATCACGCTGACGTCAAACGTGCCGCCTCCCAGGTCGTACACGACGACGTAGCCGTCCTCGCGCTGGCGGTCCAGGCCGTAGGCCAGCGCCGCCGCAACCGGTTCGTTCAAAATCCCCACGACGTTCAAGCCCGCCATCTTGCCGGCGGCTTCGGTGGCCGCCCGCTGGCTGTCATCAAAATAGGCGGGGACGGTGATCGCCGCATTGACGATGGGGATGCCGAGCTTCGCCTCGGCATCCTTCTTCAGCTTCCTGAGCACCATCGAGCCGATCATCTCGGGCTGATACGTCTTGCCGTCGATCTCCCACTTCATGTCCGTCCGCCCAATCTCGCGTTTCGATTCCCGGATGACGCGGTGCCCCGCCGCCACGGCTTGATTCTTGGCGTCGTTTCCGACAATCACCACGTCTCCTTCGTCAATCAACACCACGGAGGGTGTGACGAGTTCGGCGTCCGCGTTGGGAATCACCGCCGCCTTGCCGTATTCGTCCAGGTGCGCCAACGTGGAACGTGTCGTCCCCAAGTCGATTCCCGCGGTCTTCCCGGGCTGGAAAGCAGAAGCCATACCGTTGCTCCTCGTGAATAGGTTGGAAAGGTTCGTTGCTGTCTTGCTACTCTTTTTCGTCAGCCGGTTCGCGCGGGCCGCCAGCCGGCCCTTCGTAACGGCGGACCACGACTTGCTGGGGCCGAAGGATGACGTCGCCGAAGCGGAACCCGTCGCGCAGGACTTGCGCCACAGTCCAGTCGCTGTCCAGGTCCACCGTCTTCTCCACTCGCCGGACTTGCTGCAGCGAGCGGTCGTAACGCTCGAGCCGGCACTCGATCGGCTCGACATTCATCCGATACAACACCTCCAACAGGCTTTGGCGTATCAAGTCCAGCGACTCCGCTTCGTCGGGATGTTGGCCGAGGGCGTCCATGATGTGATCGTACAGCATGACGAGATCCCGAAGCAACGGCCGGAGGGACTCGCCGGAGGCCCGCTTCTTCTGCTCTTCCAGTTCGGCATACAGGCGATTGAACGCCGCCTCTTTTGCATCGTCGTAGCGCAGCCGCTCGTCGACGGTTTGCCGCAGCGCGTGAACGGACTGTTCGATGGGATCCAGTCGCTCCGACAGCGCAGCCATGAAGCCCCCGGGCACCGGTGTTTCGTCCGCCGTTGCGCCGTCCGCGGACGCTTCGTCCGCCGCCCCATGCTCACGGTCCGTCGCTGCCGAATCGTGCGGCAGCGCCGCCGCCGCGTCCAGCAGTTCCTCCCGGATGCTCTCCGGACCAGATTCCGATTCCGTTGCCATTGTTGTCCCCCACGATCAGTTTTCGGAAAAGGGCTATCCCAACATCAGACGCATGGCGATGATCTTGTAAAGCCAGGAAGCGGCAAAGAAGACGGCCGTCAACGCGATCGCTCTCTCAAGAAACCAGTCACTTACGGAAATCCGCGGGCACCGCCCCGTCACGAAACCGGCTACGCTTGCCGGCAATGAAAGCGCAGACACGATGCCCAGCAGGCAGCCGAACGGCTGGCAGGCCAGCGAACGAAACGGCCGCCCGTGAACCAGCAACGAGACGGCCGTCGTCATCCCGCACGTTGGACAGGGAATCCCGAAGCGAAGCCAACAACGGCACGGCTTGGCCCCTCGCCATCCGCATAACGTCTGCAACTGCGTGTGCGTCCCCAGACCATACGCGGCCCAGCCAAGGACCGCATCGTCCTCGGCCCCCGGTAGAAGCTGAGGGGACAGCACGGAGGCCAACGCCAACATCGCTCCCGCGGCCAGAAAAACAGCCAGGCAAATCAGCCGCAGCAGCAGTGCTGGGACGCTCTGCCGGAGACGTGGGCTGGTGCGAAAAGCAGCCTGGTTCATGACGCCAACAACGCCGCCCGCGTCCGGCGCACCGGCGAGCCGTTGTTCGAGCCCCTCCCGCCACGGTCTGGGAAGCTCGCTTTGCGTTGGACCCATTGTTCGTTCTCCCGCCTTCACGCTTTTGTCCACAACTGCGTCGTGGCCGCCTTCTCGTCTACGACCTGTATCGAAAGCCCCAACGCCGATTCGAAATTCGACTGCAGATCGTCGGCTTCCTTGCACGGAACAGAAACCAGATGCACCAACCGCCCCTCGCCGCCTGCCTCCGAGCCGAGGGGCGATCCCGTCACGAACACGAAGAGGGCGGCCTGAGACTCCTTTTGGGAACTGGTCAGGTTCAGCGCAAACATGATCGGCAACATCAAGATGGATACCAAACCTTTCAGGCACCCTTCGCCTTTGGTTGATTTCTGCTTCAGCAACAGCGTTGACACGTCCAAACGGAGCACTTGCAGACGATCGCCCTGCGAATAGACGGCAACCACGTCATTCTCCGCCTGCATTCCGCTGGGACGAAAAACAAAAGGCTCCTTTTTCACGATCGCAATGATCCGCTGCAGCACACCGTACGCGACCACAGACCATTCGACCAGCATCTGCAACACGGCGAACCCGTTGCTGGCTGCTGCGGTCAGCGTCCCGAAAAACCCAAGGATGTTCAGCGTGAACATGGAGATCACAGCGAAGAAGACGCAGGCCGAGATCACCATCCCGGCGATCATCATCTTCAGCGGAATCACGACGGCCAAGAGCAGCAGGCTGCCGGCCAAGTCGCTGGCCAACCAACTGACCGGTATGGCAGCCAGCGACAAGGTAACCGAGCGGTCCGAAAGATCGATCTGAACCGGAGTGGCACGGCTCGAATCGTGGAGATGTACGGCCAGGGCCAACTCCGGCTCCAGCCCGTCTCCGACACCACACCAATAGCGAGGCGCCGACGGCGCAGCGTTCGTGTCGTCGGACCATGGCTCCCGTTCCTCGACCTGACGCGGAGTCTCAGGGGCTTCGTCTGCGGACGCGCCGCGGTCCGATGAACCGAAGACAGCGATAGATGCCCCCGGCGAATCTGCCGTTTCAGCTCGGGAGGCTGCCGTCTTCGCTGCCAAGGACCGAGCCGTCGCTTGCCCGTGCCCGACAGCCCAGGCGGCGCTCCCCATCGTCACCCACCCTTCATCGTCCTCCCACGGTGTGTCGGCGTTCTGCCTAACGGGCGTCTGGCGGATACTGTCCGTTGACTCGGGCAATGGCAGCAGTGCTGCATGCGGTTGGGCCGCCGGCAACTCGGGAGCCAGCGGCGGCGTTGATTCCCTTCGGGCTGCCATCGACTTTGGTACGAGAGGCGGCGTCACTTCCTTCCGGACTGCTGGCGACTCTGGGACAGGTGCCGGTGTGATTTGCTGCGCGCCCGCTGGCGGTTCAGTCACGGGCGGCGATGTCACGGATTCTTCCCGCACCTTCCCCGGCGACGCATTTTCGGAATCGGCCGGTTGCAACGGCGCCGCTTCAGTCAATGTCATCAGCTGCTGACAAGACTTGCACCTGCCCCGCTTTCCCAGCCAGGACCGTGGGACGGCAACACGCTGGCCGCAATGCAGACAGATTACGACCGTCTTTTCTTCGACCGCTCCAGGCGTGGTCGTGTTGGGAAGGTCCAGCACGGTCCCGCACGAAGCACAGCGACCAGTCTTGCCTGCCCAGGTTTCCGGAATCTCATGCTGGGTCTTACAGCCGGGACATACAACAATCATCGCCCTAAGCCTCCCGCTCGCTCCGCACCCCAATCAGCCAGTACCTGGTTGGTGCAGCGAAATATCGCGAAGCCGTCGAGGCAAGTGTGCGAGAGCGGCATTCGCCTGTAGGACAAAAGGAGACACATCGTTCGTGCTGTCAACAACAAGAAACACATGCGGCACTCCACTGCAAGCCCCCCAGAAAAAAAGAACAGCTGAGGCTTAGATTCGCTTTTTGTTGTTCTAAATTGTCGGTCCTCACTT
>Ga0351846_1291_pt1 | contig 12308 bp, 11 predicted proteins | sample TotcelHFGM3001M4_FD_206882 | JGI IMG/M metagenome (GOLD analysis project Ga0351846, IMG submission 206882) | Enriched cells from coal bed in the Powder River Basin, Montana, United States - Total cells FGM rep1 HSBNCT.FGM.300.1.M4 ... | reverse complement strand
GGGTGCATGGGAAAAGTTAGGGAAAGCCTTGGGAGGGGCGCTGGACGAGGAGGCATTCGCGAAGCTCTCCGGCACGGTGTCGCTGCCCTTTGCGCCGGGCGACCATAACCGCATCGCCGTCAAGGTGATCGACCCGAGAGGGAATGAGGTGCTGCGGGTGCATCGTTTGGACGTGTATGATAATAAATCATGATACTTAATCATTCTGTTCGTCACGCCGGAGGAAATGATTTGAGAAGCAGGGGATGGGCGAGAGAATGTCTTTGAACCAAAAGAACCATAATAATAGAATCGACTCAAAGGATATGGGTTATGGCGTTAAATCCTAAAGTACCCTATAACGATCTGCCGCCACTTCCACCCCAAGTGGACGTGGAAACCAAGGCAATTCTCAAAAAAACAATCACCGCCAGAAGTGCATTGGCGGAACTGAAAGGCCTGGGTGAAACGATTCCCAATCAGGCGCTGTTGGTAGATTCTCTTGTTTTGCAGGAAGCCAAGGCCAGCTCTGAAATCGAGAATATTATAACCACCAGCGATGCCCTGTTTCAGGCCTTAGCGGCAACAAACAGAAAAACGGATGCAGCCACGAAAGAGGTTCTTCGCTATCGTGAGGCCCTGTGGAAGGGGTACAGCATATTGAAGAAAAGGCCGGTTCTTGCCACAAACTTGTTCATAGATATCGTCCAGATAATCAAGGAGCACTCCGGCGGCATCCGCCGAGTTCCCGGGACCGCTGTTGTCAATGCGGCAACCGGGAAAGTCATCTATACCCCTCCGGAAGGGGAAACCATTATCCGGGATAAACTGAAGAACCTGGAAGACTTCATTCACGTACAGAACGATATGGATCCTTTAATCAAGCTGGCTATAATCCATTACCAATTCGAGGCGATTCACCCTTTCTCCGACGGCAACGGGCGGGCCGGACGAATCATCAACATCCTTTTTCTTATCTTAAACGGGCTGTTGGATCTCCCGGTACTCTATCTCAGCAAGGCCATTATTGAACAGAAAAACGACTACTATCGGCTTCTGCGGCAGGTAACGGAAACGAATCAATGGGAACCATGGATTCTTTTCATGCTTAAGGCGGTTGAAGATACGGCCTTATTTACCCGCGAACGTATTGTGGCGATTCGGGCCATAATGGCCGAAACGACGGAGACGGCAAGAAAAGCATTGCCTGCCCGGGTTTACTCCAGGGAACTGATAGAGCTCATTTTCCGCCAGCCCTACACGAAAGGCCAATTTATTGTTGACGCAGGGATCGCCAAACGTCAGACTGCAGCGGAATATTTGAAGGAATTAGAGAAAATCGGTATCCTTAAACCTTACAAAATCGGTAGGGAGACACTTTATTTAAATGTAAAATTATACAAGCTGCTGTCTAAATAAACATGTCGATGCTGTCGACACAGAACAAAAACGTGTCGATATATTTCTATTCTATCGACACGTCATCCGAACGCGTCGATGACGTCGACATGAACAGAGGATGGCATAAAAGTCTATGAGTCGTCACTCGGGCCGTGTTCCTTGCTGAAGGCCATCCTGAGATCAAGGAGTAAAGATATCGTGATACCAGAACCTGTTCTCATTCAGCCGGTGGAAAGCCCGGTTATCTGCAAGCCTTATTACGAGCCGACACAATACTGGGAATACGACCGGCAGACCGGCCGCGCCGCCCTGCGACCGGGGAGACGTCCGGCTGCTTACTGGTACAAATTTGCCGATGCGGATATGCGGAGGGGGCAACTTGCACTGGAGCTGGAAGAAGACCGGCGGGAATTGACCCTTGTGAACCGGCTGTGCGCCGATGTGAAGCGCTGGCGCAACGCGGGTTGGGAAGGGGCGACGAACGTCACGAAGGATCTCCTCCGGCACTGGCAGCGCAAGGACCGGCCGCGGCGTTTTTTCTTCTGCCAGTTGGAAGCGGCGGAAACGATGTGGAAAACCACGCTGGAATCCCGAATTTACCGACGCCGATTTCGAGCTGCTCTGGAAACCGGCGGACGGTTCGGAGGAACCCCTGACCCGCTATGCCTGCAAGATGGCGACGGGCAGCGGCAAAACCGTTGTCATGGCCATGCTCATCACTTGGGCCTTCTGCAACCGGGCGCGGGTGCCCAGCGACGACCGCTTCCCCAATGCGGTCCTGGTCTGCTGCCCGAATCTCACAATCAGGGAGCGCCTCCAGGTTCTGCGGATCGTCCGCAGGTATGTCGCTGAAAAAGTGGATTTCCGGGAACAACACAAATGTGAGCTTGGCCTGGAAAAGTACGTCCGTCGGATCAAGGAGCGGCTGCTGGACGCCATCGTTCCCAACGAACAGGAGGGAGAAGCCCCGCTGCTCCCGATCTTGAACCGCTACAAGCCCATCGGGACGACGGCCGATGTGGACTTTACAACAAAACAGAATGTTCACAGTACCATTCGCTCCCATGTGAACGCTGTCATCCTGGACAGTTCCTGGGAGCAGACCGCCGCCTTCTATCTGGAGCGGCAGACGGATCACGTTTTCTGCTACGTGAGAAACGACAGGCCTTTCCTCTTGATTCCCTATGAGTATGAGGGCGCCCAGCATCATTATGAACCGGATTATCTGATCCGTCTTATAAACGGACAGACGCTGATTCTGGAGGTGAAGGGCGAAGAAGACGACCAGGACCGGCAGAAATACCAGGCCGCCCGGCGCTGGGTCACGGCGATCAATCATTGGGGGCGTCTGGGGAGTTGGGGGTTCGCCGTTTGCCGCGACCCGCAGTTGTTGCCGCGGCTGTTGGCCGGGATGAAATGATCTTGCTGCAGGCGCCGTCGCGTGCGAAACTGCCTAAAATTAAAAGATAACAGGGTGGATTTTCATTGACAACATCTAACCAATCCGCTACTGAGAACGACGGGTTGAGTTGAGCCGCCGCGACAAGGATCGGACCGGAATCGGACCGGAATGAAAGGGTTGTCCATCAGGATCAGGAGGTGTGATTGAGTCAGGAAGACACGGAAGCCCGTAAGCGGGCGCTGTTGTGCGTCAATGCCCTGTTGCAGAAGAAGGCCAGGGATCTGACGGTGTTGAAGGTGAGCGAGGTTTCTTCCTTTACGGATTATTTTGTGATCTGCAGCGGCGGGTCCGACCGGCAGGTCCAGGCGCTTGCCGAGGCCACCCGCGAAAACATGAAGAAATCAGGGATTCTCCCTCTGGGGGTCGAGGGAGAAAAGATCGGCAAATGGATATTGATGGACTATGCCGACGTGATCGTCCACATCTTTTATGAACCGATCCGCGAATTTTATAATCTGGAACAACTCCCCGATAAATTCTTCAATACCAAATGATTTTCTGTAGGTATAGCATTCTACGAAGAAAGTCTCGTTCTTAAAAACCCCTTTCATATCCGGCCCGGAATTCATCCACTCCAGGCTTGTCCCCTTTTGACCAGATAAGAGCTTGGCAACCTGTAATTGCCAAATGAGTCCCCAAAAATCGTCGAAATTGCTGCTTCTCAGTAAATTTTTATTGCTATCCCAATTTTTCAACGATGCGCCACATGCATAAAGATCGTCAAAGAATTCATAGAGACTTTCACTGTCGCCCCAAGAGCCGAGCCGCCATGCAAGATAGTGGCAATAGTAGGGACGACTGTTTGAGCAACCTTCCAGAAACTTGATGGGATATTGCTCACGTAGATGGGGGTAGCGCGACAGTCGATTGCAAACTTTCCCCCAATCGAGATATCGTTCTATGAAAGTTTTGTGGGCAGGTGGTTTCATGTCATGTTATCTTAAAAATGAGGAATCCACGCCTTAAAGTATTCAGCCTAGACAACCCCATGTGGCTCTGGCCATTTGAATTCGGCGCGAATCCGGGGGGTGCCGTACTGATTCATACAGCCCGAAACTATCCCATGCTGATTACTGAAGATTTAGCGCATAATTCGGCCGGTAAATATTGCCATCACGCGTCGGCATTTCGCCATACGTTGTGCCGTCCAACAGTCTGCCGGACTTCTTCTTGTTGACGCCGCCCCACTGTTTGAAAAAGAAAGGAACTTTAGCTTCATGGCATTGCTGCCGGATGTCGATCACCCAGCTTTTGTTCATGGGCCGGGCGCCGGGGCCGCTTTCCCCGCCTACGATCACCCAATCGATCTTCGTAAGATCCATATCGGGTATCGGGCTCAACAGGGGTTCCAGCGAAAGAAAGCTGACTGCAGCCGGGACCTTGCGCAGATATTCAAGCCGGTAAAGATAGGCGGCGCTCTCCACTGTCACTCCCATCCAGATATTCTCCGTCCAGTTCAGCGACGGTGCAAGGTCGGCAAGACGTTCCGCCCTCTTGGTCAGAATCTGGAACCGATGCCGATATGCCTTGTTCATGACTTCAAAGACCTGTTGAATGAAGGAGAGGGGAACCTCGTTGTGAAAAAGATCGCCCATGGAATTGACAAAGATCATATGGGGGCTTTTCCATTTCGAAGGAATATTCAAGGCGTGAGGATGCAAGGTCACCTGAAACCCGTTGGCATAGTTTTTCTGTCCCATCGCCTTGAGTCTAAGGGCCATGCGTTCGGCATAGCAATGAGCGCATCCATCGCTAATCTTGGTACAGCCGGTGACCGGGTTCCAGGTCGATTCCGTCCATTCAATAGCAGAATTTGCAGCCATATTCACTTATTCCTATCAGGAAACGTTGCGAGAACATCGTCGGCAAATGTCCCTTTTCTTCGTTTCAATCCGTCGGATTTTCTTGCGGTTATCTTTCCATCATTTTCCAGATTTTTCAATGCTTCTTTGTAATTCGCAGCGATGTAAGGGGTATCGATGCTGTGATCTTCGTATATCGTCCTCATGGTAAGTGTTCGTCCCGCATAGGATTCCAGTAGACTGTCTTGCAGATCTTCGAGCGGCCTTGACAGTTGAAACAGGAGGCTTTGTTTCGGCAGAGAATCCGCAGGGCTGTATTCGAATGACGGAACACCCTGATCGGCCCCTGAGCTCTCCTTTGCCATAATCTCTTTCATGATATCGTAGCCGCGGAAGTTCTTGCTGACAAAAATCAGGTGATGACTTGTGCGCTTACCCGTTGCATCTCTGAAGCGAAAAGGAAGTGTAAAACGCCCGCCATACGCTTTGATCGCCTGGCAGAGTTCCTCGACAATCATCAGTTCCCGGTGCGAAGGATTGTTCAACTCAAGCTTTTTCCTCATTGCATCCGCACGCTCTTCACCGAAGAGAGAATCCATGTGCTGCTTGACCATGGGATTGCTCATACCCATGCTGATCCTGTTGTAATTAAAAAAGAAAAGGCAGTCGCAACCCCAGTCTTTCAAGACGGAATTGACCAAACGAAGCGAAAGACCTTTATAGCCCCAGGGATCTACAAAAAATAGTGTGGGAACGAGTGTCATCCTTTCAAACATTTTGACGATCTCTTCACCAACCTCTTCATTATTCACCTGTGGCTGATATCTCAGGGTTTCGATTCCTGGGATTTCCGCAATAGCCTTCGCCAGCGACCTCGCCTGGGCCTCATCTTTATCATTGAAAAGGGTAACGAGACGGTCCCGGATATCGGGCTTTTCTATGGTTTTCTGAAGTATTTTAATGGGCGTAGATTGACTACCGTCTTTGTAGCGGCCGGGTCCGGCAAAGAGATCAATGTAGGCGATTTTCTGAGGCTGACTGAAATTTCTTTTCTGAGTGTTGACGATGACGCTTGCCCATGCATCGAAGTACTTGGCGACAATCGTCGCTTTTACGAGAGATTGCTCTGTTTGTTCATCGAAGAAGCTGTTGGCTGTCATGGATGAACCTCACATCATCTTTCGACTATCATATGTCGGCAAAGCTCAAATGTTTTTACTCGTTTCTCGGCACAACCTTCATGATGTAACAACATTGTTGATGATAGAAAAATGTCCAACTGCAAGACACCGTTTCAGCCTTGAATAGCCGTTGGCGTCTGAGTGTACTGTAGTAAGTGCATGAAAGGTGGATTTGGGGGGGGTTATACACCCAACGAGTAAAAATATACAAAGGAAATTCAAGCGTAAAACTCCTTTTCATCTTCCCACCGGCGGCAGTGATTACTTTCCTCTTCCTGCCACCGGGACGATCTGGCCGAGGTCCGGGATGATGAAGCGCGATGCGTCGAGCTTGCGTTCGGCGATCCTGCGTTTCAGCTCCAGAGCCGGATAGGCGGGCGGTTCGTCGCCGAGGTGGAAGGCACCCCACTGCGTCGGGATGAAATAGCGAGCCCGGAGGTCGTCGAAGGCGTCGATGGCCTCGTCGATGTCCACGTGGGCGTAATGCATGAACCAGCGCGGGCGGTAGGCCGTCGTGGGCATCAGGACGTAGTCGATGCCGGGATAGCGCCGGCCGATCTCGCGGTAGCCGATGAAATAGCCGCTGTCGCCCGCAAAATAGACCGTCACGGAGGGTGTGACGATCAGAAAACTCGCCCAGAGCGTTTCATTGACGGCCTGCCCGATGCGCCGCGACCAGTGCTGCATGGGCAGACAGATCACCTCGACGCCGCGGCCGTGAGTGTTTTTCTGCCACCAGTCCATCTCGACCACGTCCTGTTTGCCGAGATCCGTGAAGAACCGCTTGAGGCCCAGCGGAACGTAATAGCGGGCGTCGCCGGGAAGGGCCTCGATGCTCTTGCGGTCCAGGTGGTCATAGTGATTGTGCGAGACGACGACGTTGAGCTTGCCGCTCCCCAGTTTTTTAAGGTCGGCGGCATTAATCGCAGGGGGCGTCTGGCGTTTCGGCAGCAGCGCCCGATCGGAAAAAATGGGGTCCGTGAGCCAGTATTCGCCATTCAGGCGCATGAGAAATGTCGCATGACCGACCCAGAGGATGAAATCGCCCCGGGGCATGGCCCTGATCCGCTCCACGACGCCGGGAATGACTGCGGGCAGCGGCGCGGCGACGTTCGCGGGGTTGTCTTTTTTAGCGGAGAGCTTCCACTTCAGAAACCGCAGGAAGCCCTTCTGGTCCTGGGGCATCCAGGGATTGAAGAATCGTCCGTCCTTGAAGTGGGGGGCGTAGAGGTCCTCGACGCTGGCGGCTTCGACTTGTTTTCTCCAGCTCGCTTCATCGAATTCGTCCATCGCGCCGGCAGGGACGATCAGAAACAAACTTAAAAAAAGCACAACCGGGGGAACGATCCACGTCGGTTTCCGCATCATACCCTCTCTCATGAATGTTATTACTCCGGCAAGTAAACAGGTTAAGGGTTGCATCCCGGGCTTGACCCGGAATCCGGCACCGTCATGGATTATGAACATTAAGCTTCGCTTTCCCGCTTCCGCGGGAATGACCGTTTTGATATATAGGGTTGCCCGTGCAATAATGCCGACAGGCGACCCATATCCTGTCAGGGCGAAAATTGCAAAGGGAAATCAATATAAAATGCAAGGAGATGCGGCCCGTCGAGGGCGCATGTCCGCCGCTCTTCCTCCCGCTCAAAAAACAGGCCCTTCTGAAGAGCAGAAAAGGGACCATTCATTTGCTGCAAAACCGAACCGTTCTATTCGCATTGACACGGGCGAATTTGCCGGTTGTTAAAGGGCGGCCCCTGTGATAAACAAAACACCATTCCCGACAGGTGCAGCCAACATGCAGAATCTCCTGAAAAAAATACAGATCCACCTGCCCTTTCACATGCTCAGGGACCAGTATCTGCCGATGGTCCTCAAGGAGCGCATCAATCCGGAAATCGGTTTCAGCCATGAAACGCTCGACCGGTTCAGTGCGGACGACTACAGGCGGGTCGCCCACACCCTGATCGATGCCGGGCTGACGACGACGATCCACGCCCCCTTCATGGACCTGAGGCCCGGCGCGCTCGATCCGATGATCCGCCGGGCGACGACGGACCGGCTGCGGCAGCTCTTCGACCTGGCGCCCGCCTTCCGTCCCCGTTCCATCGTCTGCCATCCCTCCTTCGACGAACGTTACTACGTTTCCACGGAAGCGCTGTGGCTTGAAAACAGCATCGCCTCCTGGCGGCCCTTCCTGGTCATGGCCGAACAGATGGATACCCGCATCGCGCTGGAGAATGTTTACGAAACCGATCCCCGCCTGCTGAAGGAGCTGCTGCGCGCCCTGCGTTCCCCCCGCGTCTGCTTCTGCTTCGATACGGGCCATTTCAACGCCTTCGCCAAGGCGCCCCTGGCGGACTGGATCGATCAGTTGGGCCCCCTGACGGGCCAGCTTCACCTGCACGACAATCGCGGCGCCACGGACGAGCATCTGCCGCCCGGAGAGGGGACGTTCCCCTTTGGCGAACTGCTGAAAAAGCTCAGAGACATGGGGCGGCGCCCGATCCTGACGCTGGAAGCCCATTCCGAGGCGAATCTAAGGAAAAGTCTCAAGAATATCAGAGATATGAACTTGATCGCCGATTGGTGAGGCCTCCCCTCAATGCTGCAATACATCGCGAAAAGACTGCTCTTCATGGCGCCGCTTCTGGTCGGGATCACGATCATCTGCTTCGGCGTCATGCACCTGGCCCCCGGGTCTCCCACCGACCTGCAGACCCAGATGAACCCGCGGGCCTCCGCCGAGGCGCAGGCGCGCCTGCGGGCCATGTACGACCTCGACAAACCCCTCCATCAGCAGTACTGGATCTGGGTAAAAAAACTGGCGGTGCTGGATCTGGGACAATCCTTCTCTACGGATCACCGGCCCGTGGCGGACAAGATTTTCGAACGGCTGCCCATTACGATTCTGCTCAACGTGCTGTCGCTGATCCTGATTCTGGCCATCGCCATTCCCATCGGCGTCCTGTCCGCCGTCCGCCAGAACTCGCTTTTCGACAAGCTGACCAGCGTCTTCGTCTTCATCGGCTTCGCCATGCCCACGTTCTGGCTCGCGCTGCTTCTGATGATTCTCTTCGGCGTGCAGCTCGGATGGCTGCCCATATCGGGCATCCGGTCGCTGAACCACGAATACCTGCCTGCCGGAGCCGCGTTCTGGGATCTGGTCAGGCATCTGATTCTGCCGGTCACCCTCTCGGCGTTCGGCGGGCTGGCCGGCCTCTCCCGGTACATGCGGTCCAACATGCTGGAGGTCATCCGGCAGGACTATATCACGACGGCCCGCGCCAAGGGTCTCAGCGAACGCGCGGTCATCTACAAACACGCCCTGAGGAATGCCCTGCTTCCCGTGATCACGATCCTGGGATTGTCGATTCCGGGGCTCATCGGCGGCAGCGTGATTTTTGAAACCATCTTCGCCATTCCCGGCATGGGCCAGCTCTTTTACATGTCCGTCATGTCCCGGGACTACCCGGTCGTGATGGGCATCCTGTTCATCGGCGCCGTGCTGACGCTGCTGGGCAACCTGATCGCCGACGTTTCCTACGCCGTCGCCGATCCGCGCATCAGGGTGTCGTGATATGGAATCCGACTTCCGAAGACGATTTCTGAAAAACGGGATGGCCGTGGCGGGGTGCCTCGTGGTGCTCGCGCTGTTTGCCGTCTCGCTCTCGGCGCCCTGGATCGCGCCCTATGACCCCAATGCGATCGACCTCACCCAGGTGCTCGCGGGACCATCGGCCGCCCATCCCTTCGGCACCGATCAACTGGGACGCGACGTCCTCTCGCGCATGATCTGGGGCGCGCGCATTTCGCTGAAGGTCGGCTTCATCGCCACGGGCATCGCCATTTTAATCGGCGCCATCCTGGGCGCCATTTCTGGCTATTACGGCCGGTGGGTGGACGCCGTGATCATGCGGTTCGTGGATGTCATGCTCTGTTTCCCCACATTCTTTCTGATCCTCGCCGTCATCGCCATTCTGGAGCCCTCCATCTGGAACATCATGATCGTCATCGGACTGACGAGCTGGACGGGCATCACGCGTCTGGTCCGCGCCGATTTCATTTCGCTCAAGGAACGGGATTTTGTCCTGGCCGCCCGCGTGATCGGTGCAAGCAACCTGCGCATCATCTTCGTCCACATCCTGCCCAATGCCATGGCCTCCATCCTCGTGGCCGCAACGCTGGGCGTCGCCGGCGCGATCCTGACGGAATCGGCCCTGAGCTTTCTGGGCATCGGGGTGCAGCCGCCCACGCCAAGCTGGGGCAATATCCTCACGGCCGGCAAGGACAACATCGACATCGCCTGGTGGCTCTCGTTCTATCCCGGCCTGGCCATTCTGATTACGGTGCTGGGCTACAACCTGCTGGGCGAGGGCATCCGCGACTCGCTGGACCCGAGGCTGCGTTAAGCGGAAGCGCTTGTATCGCAGCTTTCAACCCGTACTGCTCAGGCGTGAAGGCAGAAAAAAGGAATTGGGCGGTTATTGTGTTCACCTACCTACTACACAAAAAAGCAGCTCAAAAAAACAATGAATACCATTCGTAACGATGAAGTTGTTGCTAACTATTTTCGATCCAGTTCCTTCCTAACTGCTATTCCAATTTTTTCCAAAATATATGGCTTCCGGACAAATGACCCGACGCCAACCTCCTGGGCCTCCTTGACCCGGTCGGTCTCGGAAAAACCGCTCACAATGACGGCTTTCTGCTCGGGGTTGATTTGGAGGATTCTCCTGTAGGTCTCAAGACCGTCTATGCCGGGATCCATGACCATGTCCAAGACAACAAGATCCGCTTTGTTGTTGTCGAGGTAGGCAATCGCTTCTTCACCACTGGAAAGGGCCTCGACCTGATACCCGAGCCTTCCCAACATGTTCACGGCAAGCTCTCTCTGCTCCTTCACGTCATCCACCACCAGGATTGATTCGCCCCTGCCCATGTACATTGATTGCGGAGAGGCCTCTTTCGTTTTTGTGAGTTCGTCCCTCGTGACAGGAAAGTAGAGTGTAAAAGTGGTCCCTTTCCCTTCCTCGCTGTGCACATCGATGTATCCGTTGTGATCCTTTACAGTCCCCCAGACAACCGCCAAACCCAGTCCCGTCCCGCTCCTTCCCATAACCTTCTTTGTGTAGAAAGGCTCGAAAATCTTTCCGATGTCCTGAGAGGAAATGCCCATGCCGCTGTCGGATACCGTCAGGACCACATAATCCCCTTCCTGCATGTCGTCATAACCCCGGATCGGCTGGTCCAGGTAGCGGTTCTCCGAACGGATCGTCACATCTCCCTGGTCCGATATGGCTTCCGTCGCATTGGAGACCAGATTCATGATCGTTTTGCTTAAATGAACGGGAGATCCCTTGATGTTCAAGATCCCCTCTTCAAGTTCGGTCCAGACCTTAACATTTGGGTGATGAGACTTCAGCGCCTCGAACTCCGGCGTCCTGAGATAGTCGAAAATCACCCTGTTCAGATCGACCACTTCCGAAACGGTCACGCCCCTTCTGGCAAGGGTCAACAGGTCCTGGATGATTGCCGCTCCTCGTAAGCCGGACTGCTGGATGTTGACGGCGTATCTTCTCAGGGTATTATCTTCCGACAGTTTTTCCGCAAGCAATTCGGAATACCCGACCAATACCCCCAAAACGTTATTGAGATCATGGGCCACCCCGCCGGCCAGCCTTCCAAGGCCCTCCATCTTCTCGGCACGGTTCAAGCGCTCCTCCATCCTTTTGCGCTCCGTATTGTCGCGGATACATTCGATGGCAGCAATAATTTCGCCCTTGGAATCGCGCAGAACCGAAGCGGTCGAAGAAAGATGGATATCACCGGGAGGCAAGTTCGGTGTAAAGGATTCACCGACAAGGATGTCTCCCACCCGTTGAATGACCGTGTACTGCTTTTCCTCCTCCTTGTCCGGATGGAGTGCGAGATCAATCAGGCTGGGCCTTCTATCTCCGTAAAAGGGCAGCGCATATTCATAGTTACCCTTGCCGAGCATATCTTCCTTCTTGATGCCCGTCATGGCCTCTATGGCCCGGTTCCAGGCAATCACTCTTTCCTCCCTGTCAAGAACAAATGTGGCATCAGGCAGGAACTCAATGATCTCAGAAAGCCTCCGTTGCGACTCCCTCAACTCATCTTCCGCTCGCTTGCGCTCGGTTACATCGTGAATTATTGCCACTGTGCCAGCCGTCAGGTCATCGGCCCGCAGAGGTGCGGCTGTCACGATAACGTCGCGTAACACACCATCACTGCAGCGTAGCCTGGTTTCGGTCGCTGCCAGACCCCGTTCCCGCAGATGCGTGTATAGTTCATGCCCCACTCGATTATATTCTTCATCATTCTCATACAGCATACGAGTGTCCTTGCCGATGATACTTTCCTCGGGGTAGCCAAAGCTCTCGCACCAAAAGGCATTTGCGCGCTGATACAGGCGATTTTTCATGATGCAAATACCAACCGGTGCAGCCAGGAACACAC
>Ga0351846_1290_pt1 | contig 12360 bp, 8 predicted proteins | sample TotcelHFGM3001M4_FD_206882 | JGI IMG/M metagenome (GOLD analysis project Ga0351846, IMG submission 206882) | Enriched cells from coal bed in the Powder River Basin, Montana, United States - Total cells FGM rep1 HSBNCT.FGM.300.1.M4 ... | reverse complement strand
AGAACTTGCACTTTTACAATGCACTAGCCGTCGAATTCGATAAAAACGACAGATGATCCGAATTCTTTTTTTGGGAGACATCGTTGGTGAGCCGGGCCGAAGCGCCGTCATTCGCATGGCTCCCGTCTTCCTCAAGGAGCGTGGCGTGGACTTTTTGGTCGTCAATGGCGAGAACGCCGCAGGCGGCCGAGGCATCAGCGGCCGCATCTCCATCGACCTCCTGCGCAGCGGCGTCGCCGTCATCACCACAGGCGACCACGCCTGGGATCAGAAGGATACCTCCACCTATATCGCCACCGAGCCCCGCCTGCTGAGACCCCTGAACTATCCGGACGGCGCACCCGGACATGGCAGCATCGTCCTCGAGACCGCCAAAGGCAAAGTAGCCGTACTCAATCTCCAGGGCCGCACCTTCATGCAGCCCGCTCTGGACAATCCCTTCCTCGCCGCCGATCGCGAGGTCGAGATCCTGCGCTCTGAGACTCCCGTCATCCTCGTTGATATGCATGCCGAGACCACCAGCGAAAAGATCGCCATGGGCCGCTACCTCGATGGCCGAGTCTCCGCAGTGGTCGGCACTCACACTCATGTGCAGACCGCCGATGAGCGCATTTTTGCCGGAGGTACGGCCTTCCTTTGCGATGCTGGTATGTGCGGACCCGACGAATCCATTCTCGGTCGTGATCCGGCAAATATCATCCGCAGATTCGTGGACTGCATGCCCCGCCCCTTCCCCGTCGCGCAAGGTTTGGTCCGCTTGTGCGGTGCCATGATTGATGTGGACGAAGCCACCGGGAGAGCCCTGGCCATCAAGAGAGTCTCGGAAATCGTCGATCTCTCGCAAAACTAGGTCGCGTTTCCTTAAAATCCGACCTCGATCCGCAGCCTGCTGTCATCGGGCAATCGTGCCTTCCGGAAGCGTCCCTGCGCCTTCTTGATGTCATAAACCACCCGCCGGTGTCTCAGCAGGTGCTCCTCCGTGTCGTAGAGGGCATAGCACGCCAGCGGATTACCATCACGCGGCTGCCCGACACTGCCGACATTCACAGCATATTTGTGCCCCGGAAAAAAACGCACCGCTCGCTCCGTCTGGGCGTAACAAAAGACGCGCGATCCCCACTGCTCCCAGATCACCGGGACATGCGTGTGACCATGGAAGCAGATATGCCAGCTCTGAAAAGTAAAGTGCTCCTGGGCATCCCCCTCCGCATGCACATACGCAAACCGACCCGGATCAACCAGCGAAGCATGCACCCCCACCACAGGGTCATACTCTGTGACCAAAGGAAGAGCACCGACCGCGGATATCTCCGCCGGAGTCAATTGCTCATGGGCCAGGAGCAAAGGTTTTCCCACGATCGGATGCATATGCCCCAGCGCCTTCACATCCATCTGGATCATCATGGCCTCGTGATTCCCCATCACGATCGCCCAGCACTTCTGACGGATCAAACGCAGACACTGAGCGGGCTCCGGCCCATATCCCACCACATCACCTAGGCAAATGATGGTATCCGCTCTCTGCTCCTCGATATCGGCCAAAACGGCCTCCAAGGCATCGAGATTCGCATGAATATCGGATATGAATGCTACTAGACTCACGAGGGGATCTCTCTGAAATGCAGCGATTTCGCATGATTCACCAGCAAAAAGTGCTCTGATCTCCCCCTATGTGAAAAATGCAACTCGTCGTTCCTCCCAAATCCTCCAAATCTCCCTTTTTTCCTCATTCTGGCTTGGCTTGAGTTTCCTCCTCTATTCCCTCACCTTCTCCCATCATGAAACCTCTCGCCTGCGTCACGTGCGGTCCCGCCCATGAGCCTATCGATTCCGTCCGCCGCATCACCAATTTTGCCACCGGCGAGATCGGAACCCTGCTTTCCCGGGCATTGCAGGATATTGGCTTCTCCGTCGTCTGCTTTCGGGGAGAGGGCTCTACCTCACCTGCTCCGCAAGATGTGGAAGTCCGCACCTTTAGCACCAACCTATCCCTCGCCACCGGCATCGAGACCCTCATCGGTCCGCCACAAGTCATCTTTCACGCCGCCGCCCTATGCGACTTTGGAGTAGTCCCACTCGACACCGATGAGAAAAAAATTTCCAGCCGCGCTGGCGGACTCACCATCTCCCTTCACCCTCTCCCCAAGGTCCTTCCTCAAATCCGCACATGGTTCCCTCAAGCGCTGATCGTAGGGTGGAAATACGAACTCGATGGCGGCAGGGAACAGGCTATCACCCGCGCCGCATCCCAGATTGAAGAGAGTCAGACCGACGCCTGCGTCGTCAATGGAGCCGCTTTCGGACCGGATTTTGGCTTCCTCAAAGCCGATGGATCCATGGATTTACTGCCCGATAAGCACGTTTTGGCCACCCATTTGGCACAATGGGCTCTGGAAAATATCAAGCCACAGGAGGCCTGATTGTTTTGTTCCCCTTGCATCATAGGGGCAATCTTTGGGAGAAGAGAGGGATGAACGACGAATTGCAGCAGGCCGTAGACACCGGAAAACTTACTCCCAGCGCCGCGGAGGCTGTGGAGAAACTCGCCCCAGGCGAGTTCTGCCAGCACAAGAGCTGGGGTTTCGGACGCGTCGGAGAGTGGAGCCTCATCACCGGACAGATCTTCATCGACTTCAAGGGCAAGAAGGGCCACCCCATGCAAGTGCAGTACGCAGCGGAGACCCTGCTGCATATTCCCAGCACGCATATCCTCGCTCGCAAAGCCGTCGATCCCGCCGCCGCCCGTGAGCAAGCTATTAAGGATCCGGTCGGCTTCCTACGGGGCATACTGAATGACCATGGCGGCAAGGCCACCGTGGACCAGATCACCAACAGCCTGTCGCCCGAGATTTTCGACGCCAATGCTTTCAAGAAATGGTGGGAATCCACCAAGAAGAAGCTGAAGGCCGATGGCTGCTTCCAACTGCCGACAAAGAAAACCGAGCCGGTCGTTCTGCTCGATCAACCCGCCAACCCCGGAAAAAGCCTGCTGGAGGGATTCCACGCCGCCCGTTATCTCAAGGACCAAGTCGCAGCCGTTGACCGGATCACCAAAGCCCTCGATGATTTCGCCGAGGAAGTGGAAGGACTCCAGGCGCTCACCGCTCAGATCGAGGACGCCGCCCAAAAGGGCCGCAAGCTGCAAGCCGCCCAAGCGCTGGAACTCCTCATCGCCCGCGATGAGATCTTTGCCAAGCATCATGCCCTCAAAGCTGGTGAAAACGCCCCCGCCGTCGTTGACATCCTTCGCAATGAACAGGCCCGCCTGCCGGAGCTCTTCACCGCTCTTCCCGCCGCCAAGCAGCGTCGTGCGCTGGATCAATTCCCCGCCGCCTTTGAAGACCGCTGGGTGGAGATGGTTTTCCGCCTCATCCAGGAAGCTCCAGCCCGTCTGGTCGTGGAGATCGGCCGCCTGATGCAAAAGGAAAACCGCCTCGAAGATCTCAGACAGGCCCTGGCCCGCTGGATCAGCGAGCGATCGTCTTCCTCCGAGATTCTCATCTGGCTCTGTAAGGAGCGCGGAGGATTCTTCCCGGAACTCTTTAACGCGGATCTCCTCAATGCCCTCTTCAGCGCCCTTGAGCGCGATCAGTTGGCCGAGAGGCGCGGCTCACGCTTGCACGACCTCCTCATGGATGACCGCACGCTCCTCGGAGAACTCCTCTCCACGGCGGATGGCGACGAAGTGCGCGACGCGATGCGCCGCCTCATCCTGACTCCCGTTTACGACGATCTCAATAAACGCTCTCTCCTCGCCCGTATCGTAAAGCTCTACCCGGAGATGCAGGTCATGATCACCGGCGACACGTCGGAGAAGGAGGAGACTCTCACTGTCTCCTGGGCCAGTCTGGAAAAGCGCAAGGAAGAGTTTGAGGACCTGGTGAAACGCCAGATCCCGCAAAACACCAAGGACATCGCCATCGCGCGCTCCTACGGCGATCTTCGGGAGAACTTTGAGTTCAAGTCCGCCAAGGAGCAGCAGCGCGTCCTCATGCGCCGTCGAGGTGAGTCTGAGCGCGACCTCGGCAATGCCCGCGGCACGAACTTTGAAAATCCCGATACGACGCAGGTCTCCATCGGCACCATCGTCACCATCAAGGACGCGTCCGGCGGTTCCGAAGAATACAGCATCCTCGGAGCTTGGGACAGCGCCCCGGACATCGGTATTGTTTCCTACAAGGCCGCCATCGGTCAGGTCCTCCTCGGCAAAAAAGTGGGCGACACTGCGGAGTTGCCTGCCGATCAGGGCACTCGGCAAGTCACCATCAGCAACATTCGAGCCTTTACAGATCTCGCGGTCCTCAGCGAGAAGGTTCACAAGCTCAATAGCCCGGAAGAAGTGTAGAAGTGTCGCGTCCGATATCCGGCCCATCCCGATAAAGATGGGCCCGATCTGGACCTAACAGACGTATTTTCACCGCAGGAAACCGATGACCACCCAAGCCATCTCTCCCGCTCCCGAAAAGCTCGTCTGCCCGGACTGCGGTGCTGTTTGCCTCAATGTTCCTCTAAAGCCCTACGAGGAACTCCGTTGTGGTCGCTGCAAGCGACTGATCCGCAAGGCCAGCGGGGATCACACCCTTCAAGCCGTGTGGGCATTATCCACGACTGGCCTTTTTCTGGCGCTCCTTGCCAATATCCAGCCCATCCTCACCTTCGATGTCGAGGGCAACACGCAATCCCCGATCATTCTTACGGGAATCATCGGCCTTTTCGCCCAGGGATACTCGCCGGTAGCTGTGCTGGTATTCTTTGGTGCCATAGCCGGCCCCATCCTCTACTTGATCAGTGTTTGGTATGTTGCCGCTTCCTGCACTCTGCGCAAGACTTGGCCGGGAGTGACGAAGATCCTGCGCCTCGCGGAGCATCTCTCCGCATGGAATCTCATCCCCGTCTATGCCGTCGCCATTCTCGTAGCCGTCGTGAAGCTCGACATGCTCGGCCAGGTCTCATGGCAGAGTGGCTCTCTCTGGATCATCGGCATGTCACTTTGCTCTCTCGCTCTGACCCAGATTTTTGACGAGCATCTCTTCCATGATCGCATAAATCGACTGCTCTGATGGATTCCTCCTCCTATCGCCTGCAATGGGTCACAGCTCTCGTGGTGACAGGCCTCATTCTCTATGTGCCGGCAAATGTCCTGCCCGTCATGACGATGACCGTCACGGGGGATGTGGAGCCGCTCACCATTCTGGGAGGCGTGAGGGAGCTTTATGACTCAGGCCTCGCACCCATCGCGGTCATCGTCTTTCTCGCAAGCATCGTGGTGCCGTTCCTGAAACTCGCCAGCCTGAGTTGGCTCCTCCTCATGCATGGGAAGGACTCCTGCCGCCAGGAGCGCACCTATGTCCTGCGCCTGCTTCACTCGATCGGTAGCTGGTCCATGGTGGACTTGTTTCTGCTCTCCATCCTCGTCGCTGTCGGGCAACTCGGCATTCTCGCCAACATCCAAACCGAGCCGGGTGCCCTTTTCTTTGCCGCCGTCTTGGTTGTATCTCTGCTCGCTGCGGAGATTTACGAATCCCGATTTATCTGGCAAAAGATCCCATCTCCATCGGCATGAGCAATACTCCAGAGTCACCACAGGCGGACGAAAATCAGGGCATCGTGGTCTCCCATTGGTGGCACCGTGTTTCTCTGGCCTGGATTTTCCCCCTCATCGCAGCCGGTGCTGCCGTCTGGCTCTTCTGGTCGGACTGGTCGTCCAAAGGCCCGGAGATCGAGATCACCTTCAACACCGCTCCGGGCTTGCAGGCTGGCAAGACGCCGCTGCTCTATCGCGGCGTCACCGCGGGCATTATCTCTGGCATCTCGCTGAGTAAGGATCTGAAGCAAGTCGTCGTCCGCGTCCGCTTGAAGGCCTTTGCCAGCGATCTTGCCCGCAAGGACAGCATTTTCTGGATCGACCAGCCCGAGGTCTCCCTCAATCAAATCTCTGGACTCGATGCCATCGTGCAGGGCAATACCCTCCAGGCTCGCCGTGGGAGCGGACCTCCCGCCACGACCTTCCTGGGACGCAACCAAGCCCCCTTGGAGCCATTGGAGGCTCCTTCCCTGATCCTCCGCATCCGGGCCGCTCACCTGCCCCGTATCGCTCGAGGCGCTCCCATTTATTATCGCGGCGTCCGCGTGGGATCGGTCAACAACGTGCAACTCGACCAACAGGGCCAACCCTATCTGGAACTCGTCGTCGATGACCAATACACCGGCGTCGTCCATAGCAACGCCCGATTCTGGCCTCTCCCAGGTGCCGCCGCCAAAGCAGGGCCGGGAGGTCTCTCCTTTTCTGTTCAGGGTCTGGCCTCTTTGATTCAAGGGGGCATCGAGTTCGACATCTTCGATCCTCCGGGAGACAAGGTGGCCGACAACGCGGAATTCTGGATGTTTGCGAATGAGGACGCTGCCCATGCGACCTCACCACCCATCGAAATCACCTTTACTGAAGGAGCCGGCCTCACCGCTGGGACAACCCGTCTGAACTATCTGGGCATGCCCATCGGTATGGTGGAAGCCGTGAAGCCGGATCTGGCCACTGGACAGGTCAAGGTGGTCGCCCGTTTCAATCCTGCATTTGATGCCCTTCGCAACGAGAATACCACCTTCTGTCTGATCCGGCCGCGTATATCCCTGCGGGGTGTCAGCGGTTTGGACACTCTGCTCTCCGGCGTTTACATCGACTGTATCCCCGGTAGTCCGGGCATGCCCTCCGATAACTTCATCGGTCGCAACAGCCCCCCGAGCGAGGTTCTGGATTCCGGGCAGCAGGCTGGATTACACATCACCGTCTCGGCGAAAAACATGCCGTCTATCGGCAAGGGTGCTCCAGTCATTTACCGGGGCATTCGCGTCGGGGTGGTGAAAAACAAAACGCTCGATGAAGCTCAGAATCCCATCCTTCAGATCGCCATCCACAAGGACTACCAGCGCACCGTGCGAAGCAACAGTCGCTTCTGGACGATTCCCGCCACTTCCATTGTCGCAGGACCGGGCGTGCTTGAATTTGATATAAGCAGCTTGGAAACCTTGGTGGAAGGCGGCCTTGCCTTCGATGTCTTCGGCAAGGCGGAGGAAGAGGCCGCGCATGGCGCTCATTTCACCCTCAGCGCCTCGGAGTCTGCGGCGCGATGCACCTCGCCCCCGATCAGGATTTCCTTCCCGGAAGGCCAGGGCCTGCTGGCAGGACAGACCCAGCTTCGTTATCTGGGCATCCCGGTAGGCTTGGTCGAGGAAGTCACGCCGACGAAGGATCACGTCGAGGTGGTAGCCCGCTTCCACGAGGGCTTCGACATGCTGCGCCGGTCAGGGAGTTCCTTCTCACTCGTGCAGCCCAAGATCTCCATGGATGGCGTCTCCGGCCTGCAAACTCTTATCAGTGGTGTTTACATCGACTGCGCTCCGGGCGAAGGCGACTTCACGGAGGAATTCTCCGCCAAGCCCGAGGCTGATACCGAGTGGCAGGAAGAGGAGACCGTGCAAAAGGGCCTCGATATCACCATCACCACACGCGAGACGAGCATCAGTCCCGGCGCGCCCGTGTTTTACCGTGGTCTGCAAGTGGGCAAGGTCGTTCACAAATCCCTTTCGGCGGATGGAAATGGCGTGGATCTGTATCTGGAGATCCAAAACGAATACGCCCCCCCTGATTCGCGAAAACACCAAGTTCTGGAACGCCGGTGGTCTCAAAGCCTCCCTCGGATTCCTCTGGGTGAAAGTGGAGTCAGAGCCTCTTTCCACCCTCACACTGGGCGGCATCGCCTTTGCCACCCCCAATGATGCAAACATGGGCCCCCAGGTGAAAAAAGGCCACCGCTTCGAACTGAACAAAGCTCCCCGCCGCGAATGGCTCAAGTGGTCACCCACAGTGCCACTGAAGGACTAAACTAGTCAGGGCTTCGGAAGTGCGATTCGGAAGATAGACCCCTCGCCCTTCTCACTCTCGCACCAGACACGACCGCCCATCCGATGCACCATCTGCCTGACGAGGTATAAGCCGAGCCCGCTGGAGCTTTCGCCTCCCGTCGGCCGCGGCCCGAGTCTCTCAAACTTGCGGAAGAGACGCGCCACCTCTTCGGTGGACAGCCCCTCACCCTCGTCTTTGACACTGATCTCGATCTCGGAGGGGGACTCGGTGATGGCAACGGTCACTCTTCCTCCCGTGGGACTGTATTTGATGGCATTGGAAAGCAGGTTATCGATGGAGGATGAAAGCCAGTTGGCATTCGCCAGGACACGCACCGCATTTTTCGGAAACCTAGTTTCGATGTTTATGTCCTTCGCCTGGGCAGGATTGCTATACTGCGGGATCACTCCCTGTATCGTCTGGACTGGGTCAAGGCTCTCGATATTTAACTCCGAAGTGGACTCCAGCTCCGTGAGCTTCAGTAAATCGTCCACTTGGGAAAGCATCGCAGCGGAACTGGACGCGATACAATCCACATACTCCCGGGTAGTAGGGTCGAGTTCCTGCTCCTGCAGCAATTCGGAGAATCCTTGCACCGCATTGAGCGGGGTCTTCAAATCATGCACGATGATGCCGATGTACTCATCCTTTTCCTGATGGAGCGCATCGAGCTTGCGATTGGCGTCAACGAGCTCCTCACTTTGCTCTTCGATACGCCCATTCTTTTGCTGCAACTGCTGATTCTGCTCCTCTAAGTTGCGCTGGTAGCGCAAGACGGTGCGACGGATGATGCCCAGCAGCACAATGGCCATCACCAGACTGATGAGGAAGTTCAGCGTGAAGCTTTGATAGAGGATGGGCGTCGTGCCATCCGAAGTCTGCTCGACGACCAGAATCCATTCCAACTCGGGGATATAGCGGTAATTGACCAACGCCCCATCATCGCTGACAACGGAAAGATTGACGTCCTTCTCTCCTTTATCAATGCGCTTCAGAATTGTCTGTAAGGCACCCGATACGTTGTGATCCGACAGAAGATTGTTCTCTTTGGCGCCCTCCCCTAGGCTGTGCAGAAGGAGTTGCCCCTCCTTATCGTAGAAATAGACATCCCGCTTGTACTTCTCCCGGTAATTCTGCATGAGGGTTTTCACCGCATTGACCGTGAGCCCGACCCCGGTGGCTCCGAGGAAATTCCCTGCATCGTCGAGGATCCGAAAATTAATGAAGATGGTCATGGCATCCTTATTCGCCAAGTCGGGATCGACATTGATCTCGTAGGGGGGAGTCATTTTACGAACGCGGAAAAACCATTCGTCGGCGGGATTATCTTCCCTGACCTGTTTGAGGATACTATTCGAGTGATAGTAGTTCCGCGTCTTCTCCGAGACGAGAAAGCTGGTCACCGTATTGTAGCGATCTTGGATCTGCTTCAGATAGCGCAGGATCTGAGTCGAGTCCTGCTCTCCGCTCTTGATCCAATCCTTCACGAACGTATCCGTCGCCATGAGCGACGAAATAAGGATGGGCTCAAAAAGATCCCTCTGGATTTCCGAGTAAATATTGTTGCTGGAAAGGGGGAGCTCCTCCTGAAGAATGGCCTTACGGATAGAATTCCTCGATATCAGGTAACTCACGGTATTCGTCAAAAGGAAGCCGACGAAAAGCATGACCCCCAAAGCCATCAGCATGCGCGATTTATGCGCAAAAAAGGCAAGGCCTAAGGGGGGGGACGATTTCACAATGCATAAGACTTATCGCCCAGCCTTGAACCCCGTCAATAGGGGGACCTACCAATTCTTTACAAAGACTTCCATTCCCACCTTGGAGTAAGAAGATCGAGTGCGCCGAATTTGTAGAAGCCACCGGTGATTCAGGCGGGCATCGTGTCCGCCCTTATCTTGGAGTCACCACACCTTTGACCTCAGAATCATGAAACTCCAGACGTATGGAGTGGACATTCCCCTCTGATCCCCCTGACCAGGTACTGACGAGCTGAATTTCGTTTTCCTGCCCAAATCGTACCCAGTCCGTGATATTCAGGTGCATGTGGGGATCCACATCGTGATGGAAGCGACGTACCCATTGCCCATTGATCAAAACTCCTATCAATCGCCCTTCGATCACGCCGTCCACATAAACTTGATCCCCCTCTCGATCAGCAGGGATGAAGACCTTCCGCCGCATGCCGAAGGCCTCGTAGGGACCCGGAAGAGAAAGCGGCGGCGCATCGTAGTTCAGCATATCCGCCGTCGACTGCCACTCTCCCGAGAGATCAATTATCGATCGAGGCGTCGGCCAGAAGGCCAGCCAGACATTGGACCGTGCTCCAGCCAGACTTCCCTTGGAACGCACCTGCACCGTCACCACATGGCGACTCCCAGGAACAAAGCCTCCTTCCGGTATGAAATCCCGCAAACCCGCCTCAGACCAATCGCGGACCAAAACGCCATCGATCCAAATACGGGCCTCATCAACAAACGTAGGCTCCATCCAGGATTGCAGCCAGAATGTAATCTGCCCGTCCTTCCACTCATCGGGAACAGTAAACTCTCTGCGCAAGACGGCCTCCCTGCCCTCTGCTCCCTTCGTCGGCCAGACTCCAAGGCGCATCTTTTTCCATGTTGAGTCATCGAAGCCTTGCGTATTCCAAGCCTTCAACTCCTCTTCAGTCGGCTGGGATGGTAAAGGAAGCAAGGCCCAATCCTGCCGCAGATCCTTCGCATGGGGGTAGTCTAGTGCCACCAGAGGCGCACCCGTGGGATCAGCTGCCTCCCTGCGCCACCAATCCCGCTGGAGCGCAAACCAGTTCGCCGCCGAGTTAAGAAAAGCATCCGCCCCCTGACGAGGAGTCAACCACACACGAAACTCCAGCGGAGGAAGATCGAAGGCCAGCCCCTCTGCGGAGACCGGCACATCACGCTTCTCTTTCAGGTCAAAAGCCGTCTTCGGAAACAAAGCCGGGTCCTGACCGAATACCACATGCCCCTGCAATGAATCCTTCGCACTCTGATTCCACACCACCCACGCATCGTAGAGTCCGTTATTCGTCAGATAATGACGGAAGCGGGCCTGTTGGGTCTCCGGCTGGAGATGGGCCTCGATCGGCTTGATGTCTCTCCACTCCAGGATGCTACTGAGAAGATGCGTCAGGCTCTCGGCCGCACCCTGCGGGATCTGGTGGTTTTGCGAGGCATCTCCGGGCAGGCGGTCCGGCATTCCCTTCCCTCCAAATTTCGGCCCGACCTGAATGATATACCCCTCGCCGAGTTTGCGCATCCCGATCGCCACGGAACCATCCTGCCACAACATCAGCGGGACCACGTCGGGAGCCACAGCATCGAGGGTCAGTCCATTCGCTTTCACCTTGCTCCAGTCTCCGGTGAAGACCTCTTGATCGGGAGCGGGCTTCACGCCACGGGACTTGATGGGATCGCCCTTGTCGTTCAGCGGATCGATGCCCGTCACACGGAAACCCGTCAGGCGGGAAATCGGCCACGCATCTCTCTCCACCGGCGTATGCCGCCCCGTCTGCACGAAGGTCACAAACGTGCCCCCCTTGCGGACATAGTCCTCGATGCTCTGCACCATGGCCTCATCCATGATGGAGGTATTGGAATCAATGATGACACGGTAGCGGGAAGCCTCCCCGCCTTCAAAAGACGACTCCGTCAGCCCATCGCTCTCGTACAGCCCCATCAGGCAGGCCCGCACATTCCAGTTCCAGTAGCCCGAGCCGACATTGACATTCGGATTAAATCCCCAGGGGAATCCCGTCTTGGCATCGATGGTCGTCGGATACAGCGCCGCGACCTCGGCGGTCGGCAGATGATATTTCCCGATGAAGCGAATCTGCGAAAGATTCTCCTCAAAGTACCGCCGCACCGGTTCTCTCCACATGATGCTACCGACGTGGATGAAGTAATCGACACCCTGAATGCCCTCCGTGGCATACAGCCCCATGTGCCGCTTGAACCAATCGGGATCGGGTGCCGGCCATCCCGGTTCCAGGCTGAAGGGTAGCCGCGCTCCCCTCATGAGCGACGGAAGGTAATCCGCCCAGAAAGCCCCCATGTGTCCGGTGTTCTTAAAGTTGCCACCATACTCGATAGCGAGCCGTCGGATGTCATTGGCATAATGATCGGGAGCCATCAGGTCGATCTGTACGTTGGGATCGACTTGGCGGATCATCTGCATGCCGCGTCGCGCACTCTCCACCCGCGACCACCCGAGCCAGCCGGAAAAATCCACCCACTGCGCATTCGCCGCCTTTCCCAGATCGGGATATTGCTTGGGCTCCACCCTTGATAAGTACACCCGATAAGCCAGGAACCCACGGGGCAGGCGGAGGCTGATCTGATTCTTTCCTTCGCGCAGCGCCTTGGTGACCTCAAAGGCTCCCCAGTGTGGCGTATTGTGCAGGATCGTGTGCTCCCCCACTTTCTGTCCATTCACGTAGGCCT
>Ga0351846_1287_pt1 | contig 12482 bp, 6 predicted proteins | sample TotcelHFGM3001M4_FD_206882 | JGI IMG/M metagenome (GOLD analysis project Ga0351846, IMG submission 206882) | Enriched cells from coal bed in the Powder River Basin, Montana, United States - Total cells FGM rep1 HSBNCT.FGM.300.1.M4 ... | reverse complement strand
CCGTCCGGCGGATCGAATAACCTCGCGACGTACGATCTTACCAGACTCCGGTTGGAGCCACTGGGCGGCATAGGTGCCTTTGGGCAGATCGAGTTCCAGGGCAAAGGATCTTGCCGCTCGCTTGGGATCCGGCGCGTAGTTTTTCGGTTGAACTGCCGGACTGACATAGATGGCGTAGGCCTGACCGGCTTCGGCCAACACCCGCGATCCGAATCCGTCCGGAAGGCCACCGCGCACCACCGAAGTGCTGGGCTTCATGCGGAGGAAATCGAACGAGTGCATGAACTCCTTCAACGTTCGCATCTGCCGCCGAAAAGCCAGTCCACCGCCGCCCGGCTGAGTCGGCGGGAACTCGAACGTGCCGCGTTCGTGCCCGACGGTGAAGGAATAATCCAGCTGATTGAAGAGCGCGCCGCCGGCAAGAATGAAGTCCCAAGCTTCCTTCCGGTAGGGGAAATCGTGCGTGCCTCGAAACCCCGTCTCGTTGTCTCCGATGGGCTTGTTCAGATGAGCGTTCAGCGCGACGGCATCGGGCGGGCTTGCGTAGTGAAAGTTGAACAAGGAAACGGCGGGATGCGGGTTGCTGACCTTGGCGGCGCCGTTGGCCACGTTGTGCGAAATCAGGTGCTTCCGGGGATGGTTTCTTTGGGCATCGACGATCACGTCGGTGATACGGTTCTGCCACGCCTGCGTCACCCCGCCGAAATAGGGCTCGTTGCAGACCTCGTAATACAGATTGTCGAAGTCGCGCAGCTCATGCACGATAATTGTTCTGGGGACGTTGGAGCCCCGACCAAAAACTTGCTAACGCGGGGAGTTTTCGAGTTTCTTGTCGTTCTGTCAACCACGGGGAACCGAACCTATGCTTGTTTGATGCCTAGAACTCGCTGGTTTTGCTCGCCCGTGTCAGGCCGGAGGCAGATTTGTCCCACGAGATTTCCGACACCACCGAATTCGCTTGGCGACGAGCGCGCCCGCTGTTGCTGGCCATGCTGATCGGCGTCGCCGCCGGGCTGTCCGCGGCGGCGATGGAATGGGGCCTGCACGACGGGACCAATCTGTTAATCGGCCGCTTCATGCCGCAGGATTTGGGCCGACGGGGGCAATTCAACGGGGGGTTGTTGCTGCTGCCGGTCCTGGGAGGCCTGTTGTCCGGGCTGTTGCTGCGCTGGATCTGCCCGACGGTCAAAACGCACGGGACCGAAGCCCTGACCCGGGCATTTCATCACGACCGCGGCGCGATGCCGCTCCGTCCGCCGGTGACGTACGCCGCCGCGTCCGTCGTGGTCATCGCCTCGGGCGGTTCCGCGGGACCCGAAGGTCCAGTGGCCGCGTTGGGGGCGGCGATCGGTTCGTCGCTGGCTCGGCTATTCCGCGTCACGCCGCGACAGCGGCGGCTGATGCTGATCGCCGGATGTGCCGCAGGCGTGGGAGCCATTTTTCGCTGTCCGCTGGGCGGAGCCTTGTTTGCCGTCAGCGTACCGTACAGCGAGGGCGATTACGAGTCGGAGGCGATCGTGCCGTCGGTGGTTGCGTCCGTGGTCAGCTATACCGTGTTCATGTCGCTGTGGGGACTGGCCACGCCGTTGTTGCCCGGCACGGTGGCCCTGGTGTTCGCCTCGGCGTGGGAACTGATCCCCTACGCTTTCCTGGGCTTGGCGTGCGGCCTGGTGAGCATCTTGTTCAGTCTTTCATTTCGCTTTGTCTCGGGCTGGCTGGCCCCGGCCTTGCCGTTGCCGAGCATGCTGCGGCCCGCGGTGGGCGGTCTGGTGACCGGCGGCTTGGCCTGCCTGGTCCCGGCGGTCATCGACAGCCGCTACCGCTTTGTGCAACAGGCCCTGGACGGATCGCTGTTCGCCGGCTCCGTCGACATTTCGTGGTGGCATTGGAGCGGCTTGCTGGCGACGGTCGTGCTGGTCAAATGCTGGGCGACCAGCGCGACGGTGGGCAGCGGAGGCGCGGGCGGTCTGCTGGGCCCCAGTCTGTTCCTGGGCGGGGTCACCGGCGCACTGGCCGGCGCGGTCCTGGAAGCCCTGTTTCCCGGCCTGGTTTCGGAACCGTTGCGGCGGGCTTTGATCCCGGTCGGCATGGGGGGCGTGCTGGCGGCCACGATGCGCGTGCCGCTGGCCGCGGTGGTGATGGTGGCCGAGATGACGGGCAGCTATCGGCTGATCGTGCCCCTGATGCTGGTCTGCGCCGCCGCTTATGTGATTGGCCGCCGCTGGGGACTGAATCGCGAGCAGGTCCCGACCGCGGCCCAGTCGCCGGTCCATGCGGCAGACGCGGTGATTCGCATCCTCGAGTCCTCGCGGGTACGGGATTTCCTCGAACCGAATTGGCCGTACACGCTGGCCCCTGAGACGTCGCTGGCCGAGATCGCGCGGATGATTCAGCCGGGCGCGCAACCGATCTTTGCCGTGGTCGAGGGTGGCCGGTTGCGCGGGGTCGTGACGCTGCCCGGCTTGGAACGCTCCGCGCTGGACCGACAACTGGCCCAAACGGTACTGGCCGTGGACATCATGACGGAAGACGTGCCCACGCTGGCCCCGGAAGATGACCTGTACCACGCGTTGGAGATTTTTCGTCATGGCAACCTGCATGTCCTGCCCGTGGTTTCCGATCGGGACGCGGGCCGCTGGTTGGGGATGCTGACCCGCGAGCGGGTTTTTCATGCCGCGGTCAGGCGGATCGAAGCCAGCCGCCGGGCGATTCTCGAAGAGTACCAGGGGCTGCTGGCCATGGACCAGGAGGCTCGGCTCGACAACCTGCTGTCAGCCGTGTCACCCGCGGGCGCTGCGCCCGTCCAGCGGCTGTTGGTGCCGCTGGACGCCTTGGGCAAGTCGATTCGCCACTGTGGCTTTCGCAGCCGTTTCGGCGTCCAGATCGTGGCCGTCGAATTGGCGGATGGCACGGTCCAGATGCCGCCCGATCTGGACCGTCCGCTGCGGGAAAGCGACCGCCTGCTGACGCTGCGGGACGACAGCGGCGACGCCCGCACCTGAATCAGCTTGGCGCCGTGGAGAAGATCGTGGAGAAGATCGTGGAGAAGATCGAAGAGCTGGCCGTGCGGAGTTGGTCGCGGAGCGACCTTACGAGTTTAGCCCAGTTGCAGTTCGGTGGATGGTTCAGGCCGGTAGAGTACGTTAGGCTTTCCAGCCTGACAGGCAAGCAGTTGTTCAGCCTGGAAAGGCTGACGTACGGGCAAGCGAGAGCGGAGCCATCCGCGGAGGCCGAAACACGATCGTGCGCAGCCCCAGCAAAATCCGAAATCTACGTATCAAAATGAGCAATCTGCATTTACGGCCACGAAGGAGCCCGGGAAGCATTACGACGATCTGTTCCGCAACGGCGTGTTGCCGGAGGCCGCATTCCGCGATCTGACGGCCCGTACCGAGCGGGAATTGCAGCAATACCACACGGCTCTGGAAAATATCGAGCAGCGGTCGACTTGATCCGATTCCCTGGCTCTCGTCTGCCATCCTTGCAGGAAGACCATCCAAAGACAACCGGTTCATCTGGAACGAGCGCGCGCAAGGCGGTTCTTTGCCCCAACGGGGCGGAACATGCCAGCCCGGGGCAGAGTGAAGCGGGGGTACCCGCGAACGTCGCCCCGGGTACGCCGGACCCGGAACATGCCAGCCCTGAAAGGGCGAAACAGAACTCGCCGGGCGTTTGTTCCGCCCTTTCAGGGCTTTGCGTACTTGTGGATTCACTACCTGGGGCGTCGCTCGCGGCTCATGCCGCGTCGCTATGCCCCAGGCTGATTTGTTCCGCCCCTTCGGGGCAATGCCCGAGTCTTCACGTCAATCGAAGGGCTCCTCGCAAAATCCGGTCGCGCGCTTCCGCCGGATGAACCCGAAAAAGCGAAGACCCTGCGCAAGGGCTTGGCGTTACCAGAAGATCACGTACAGGACGAGCGTCAGCAGGATCACCACCGCGCCGGCCACTTTGGCTCCCTGGGATGTCGTCATGTCCATCTTGGGGTTCACCGGTAGATCCACCGGTTTGGCCAGCGGGCGGACCAGCGTCATGATGCTCAGCACGGCGATGATCAGTCCGAAACACAGGGCCATGCGGTCCAGGAACGACCAGGTGGCGATCGTCTGCAGCACGCCGATGCTCTTCAGGACGGGAATCTGCGGGCTGAACTTGAAGATCCCATATAACACCGGGTTCAGCAGCAAGCCCACCGTGCCGACGTAGCGCGGCGCTCGATGCACGAGCACCCCGAACAAGAAGATGGCCAGGATACCGGACGAAATAAAGCCCTGGAATTCCTGGATAAAGGTGAAGATACCGCCGAAGCGGGGATGCCCCAGCGAGGGAGCGATCAGAATGGCGATCAACACGAATGCCACGACGCAGACGCGGCCGACGGTGACCAGTTCGTATTGGCTGGCTCCCTTCCGCAACTTGCGGTAGATGTCCATGGCAAAGATGGTCGAAGCCGAGTTCAACATGGCGGCGATGGAACTGACCACCGCGCCGAAGATGGCCGCCAGCACAAAGCCTTTGATGCCGTTGCCTTTGGGCAGTAGTTCGCGGATCAACGTCGGAAAGGCGTTGTCGTAATCGAGGGCGACCAAGGTCTCGGTGCGTAGCGTCTCGGCGGCCCGTTCGCTGACGGTGGCGGCCAGCTGCTGGCTGAAAGCAGCCCAGGCCGCTGGGGATGCGTTCTCGTCCGGCGCGCCGTCGACGGCCAGTTTGCCGTCCACTTGCCGCAGATTGTAAGCCACCACGGCCGCAACGTCCTGCGGGTGCAGGTTGGCGAACGTGGCATCGAACTTGTAGACAAAGGGCTTGGCCGGCGTTCGGCTGCGGCTCAGGTTTTCATCGACCCGAGCCACAATGTTCTTGTTGCGCACTTGATCGCGGTCGGGTTTCATCGTGTCGGACAGCGACACGTACAAGTCCGGCGCATCCTCGGACAGGAGTAAGGCGTTGCGATTCACGGCATCGTGCTTCAACTGGCCTTGGAACAAGTTGTACGCCAGGATGCCGGGGACGACGACGATAAAGGGGATGATCAGCTTGAGGAAGGCGGCGAACACAATCCCCCGCTGGCCCTCGGCCAACGACCGCGAGCCCAGCGTGCGTTGCGTGATGTACTGGTTCAAGCCCCAGTAGAAAAAGTTGGGAATCCACAGCCCGATCAGCAGGGCTGTCCAGGGGATTTCCTTGTCCTTGATATCCCGCACCATGTGGGTTTTGCCGTCGGGCAGCGGGCCTTTGTTCAGATCCCAGAATCGCTGGATGGGCCCGGCGTTCTGCAACGATTCGGCGGTCACCTCCTGGTTGCGGGCGGTTTGCATCAGCTCCTGCGGATCCCGGTCGGCCAGCAGGCTGAGCGCGAAAGCCGCGATCACCACGCCGCCCAAGACCAAGGCCGTGCCCTGAATCAAATCGGCCCACGCGCACGCTTTGAGGCCGCCCGCAAACACATAGACGGCCGAGAGAATCCCGATGATCCAGCAGCCGACGGTGATGTTGCCCAGGTCAAAACCGAATGGGGCGACGCCCTGAAAGTTCCCCGTGATGACTTTGGCGCCTGAATAGATCACCGAGGCCGTTGGCACGCCGACCAGGATCACCATCGTACACAGGGCCATGACCGTGCGAGCGAACGTGTTGTAGCGGTATTCGAGGAATTCCGGGATCGTATAAATACCGCTCTTCAGGAACGTCGGCAGGAACAGAAAGGCGACGACCACCAGCGTGATGGCGGCCATCCATTCGTAGCTGGCGATGGCCATGCCCAGCCAATCGGCAGCCTTGCCGCTCATCCCCACGAATTGCTCGGTCGAAATGTTGGCGGCGATCAGCGAGAACCCGATCAGCCACCAGGTCAGGCCGCGACCGGCCAGAAAATAGTCCTGCGCTCCGTGTTCGCTGTGGGTCTGTTCCCCCTTGCTCTTCCACAGCCCGATGGAGATTACCGAGACCACGAACACCACGAACACCAGGATGTCGATCGCGCCCATATTGATTCCCTTTTTCCAAAGACGGCTGACCACACGAGGACGCAGTATAGCGTATCGGGCCGCCCGTTGAAAACGAGGCACGCAAGCGAAGCGTTGCTTGCGTGGCAGGAATCGGGATTGAATTACGACGGCGGCGCAGGCGAGAACGATACCCTCATCCTGAGCGGCGACACGTTTCCCAACGGCCGCTGTTGGTTTTCCATCATTTTGCCCCCACGCGTTCACGCCATTTTTCAAACCGAACCGCAAGTTCTTCCGTCCGCTCGGGATGGCGTGCTGCCAGGTCGACGGTTTCGGTGCCGTCCGCTTCGAGATCGTAGAGCTGCCACGCTCCACCGCCGCTTGGGCGAATCGCTTTCCATCGGCCCATGCGGATGGCATGATGCTGCGGTACGCTCCAGCACAGCACGTCATGCCCCGGTCGCTGACGGTCCTGGAAGATCGGCAGCAGACTCTTGCCCTCCATGGGCAACGGCTTGCGGCCATCAAACTCGGCGGGATACGGTTCCCCCGCCACCTCCAAACAGGTCGCCATGATGTCGATCACATGCCCGACCTGATCCGTCAACCCGCCGTGTTGGCGAACGACGGCGGGCCAGCGGACAATCAGCGGGGTGCGGATGCCGCCGAGTTTGATGGCCGCAAGCCGTTGCCCATGGAGGGATGCCGCCTTCATACCCGGTCAGCTTGGTACCGCGCAGCGGCGTATTGCTGACGTTGGCCCAGGCCAGCCCGTAGGCAGCGAAGGTGTCGTGCGGGCCGGGCAGGTTATCCGGGCCGCTGCCGGGACGAATCGGCACGCCGTCTTTGCGCCAGTGAGCGTTCTTGGCGTTCGGGGTGAAGCCGAACCCGCCTGGTGTGGGCGCGAGTTCACCGTCCGGCGCGGCCCCGTTATCGGACAGAAACATCACCAGGGTATTGTCGGCCTCGCCAGCCTTCCGGACGATCTCCAGCAGCTCGCCCACGCCGCGGTCGATGGCCGCCACCTGCGCCGCGTACACCGCCATGCGCTCGGCCTGCCAGTCCTGGTGCGAGTCCGCCGCCCAGTCGAGGATGCTCGCCGGTCGCGGCGACAGTTCCCAACTGCCGGAAATGACGCCCAGTTCGCGCTGCTTGTGGAAACGCCGCCACCGCCACTGGTCCCAACCGTGTTCCCGGTACCGCTGCCGATGCGGGGCGATGGCCGCTTCACGGGCGTGCAACGGCCAATGCGGGGCGATGTGCGATACGTACAGAAAGAAGGGTTGTTCACGGTCGACCGCCTCTTCCAGAAACTGGACCGCGAACTCGTTGATGGCGTCCGTCAGGTAGAACTCCTGTGGCAGTTCCCAGGGCTCGCGGTCGAGACGAAACGGATTCTGCTCGACCTCGTGAAAGTAGCTGATTTTGGCTTGGCACATCGGGCCGAAGAAACGGTCGAAACCCCGGTCGGCCGGCAGGTCCCGGCCCTGCCATTTCCCGACCATCATCGTGCGATACCCGGCCGCCTGCAGCAGTTCGGCAACCGTGACGCACTTGCCAAAATCCTTGGGCTCATTCCAGCGATCACCTCGATGACCGACCTGCTGGCAATATAGCCCGGTGAGCAGAGAAGCCCGCGTCGGCCCGCAGATGGCATTGTTGTAAAACTGGGTAAACCGCAGCCCGTCCCGAGCCAGCGAGTCAATGTGTGCCGTAGGGATCTCGCCGCCGTAGCAGCCGATGTCGGACCAGCCGAGATCATCCGCCATGACGAGGATCACATTGGGGCGTTGCGCCAGACTGTCAGCGGCGGCCGGTAGGCCGGCAATCAGCACCAGGCACGAGGCATACGCCATGAACAGCAGCCGCTCCATGAGACTCCCCTTGGTCTTGACAGTCGCGTTTCCATTCGGTTCCGCTTGGCACGCAGCAACCCATTCTAGCAACGAGCACGGCGATCCCAATCAGCCTGGCCGCAATCGTTCGAGATTGGCGTCGAAACACGGCCCCGCAAACAACACCATTGGAAACCGTTCTCGGCGTTCGGAATGCCGTTCCATTTGTACGGATTGATGACGAAGATCGAGTTTCTTACGGCTGCCTCACTTCGATCTCCTTGAAGCGAATGAGCAGTTCGTCGCCGGGGTGGATCTGAAGCCCGATATGCCCCTTCATGCCGACGTTCCGACTCCGGTGGGGCTCGTCGTCCAATCGTCCCGTCCCGTCGTAGTCGGCGACGGTAACCCCGTTGATGACCGTTGTGATTTGGGTGCCCTGGCAAGTGATCTGGACGTCGTTCCACACCTCCCGGTCATCGGCGTGGGACCATTTCCAGCCCTGGGGGGCGTGTTCGGGCTTTGCATTGGCTGGCCGCCCCACGTCGGGCCACAGCCAGATCTGGGCGCCCCTGGTTTCGTCGTAGATGAAGCCACACCGCCAAGGGCCGGGCGGATGGATGTCCACCTGGGGACCATCGAGCCAACCCGCCGCGTCGTCATATCGGCTGCGAACCTGGACTCCACTGTTGCCGGTGGTCTTGCGGTAGGTCTGGACTTTCAACCGCAACGAGAAATCGCCATACTCCTTTTCCGTCAGCAGCCAGATGTAGTGGTGCTTGCTTCCGGGCGGCGTTTCGGCGGTGATCGCACCGTTCACCACCTGCCAGTATCCGATCTTGTCCTGGTCAGCCGGTCGGCATTTGACGGTCCAACCGTCCAGGTTCTTCCCGTTGAACAGGCTGGTCCATTCTGCATCGTCGCCCGTGGTTTCGACCGCCGAAGCCACGTGGCAGGCCGCCAGCAGGATCAGCCATGGCGCAATTCGTTTCATGGTTGTACTCCTTGAAGTCTCGCAAAACTAACATTGTACCGGCTTCGACGATGGACACCATCCCGAACTGGTTGGCGACGCGTTGGCGACAGTCACAGGCTGGCAGCCTGTGCTACGTCGTGGCGTGCTCTGGCAGGCTGGGACGCTGCAAGCGGCGGGCTTGTCGCCAATTCAGGATCAAGATCACGACGAACAGGGCGATGCCGCCGATATCGAGCAGATGGCCAAAGTCGCGGCCGCCAATCTCCAGCCGTGGCACCAGCATCAGCAGGGCGGCCGCGAAGGCCAACGCGCGAGGCAGGGCGGACATGGTCGTTTTCAGATAACCGGTCAGACCGGCCGCCAGCGAAATGATGCCCAGCACGGCCACGACCAAGGCAAACGTCAGTTCCGGCAGATCGCTCGCGGAAAACGGCTCGCCGCTCTCGCTCATCAGCAACAGCGTCGGCCGGTAGATGAACATGTACGGCAAGGTGAAACCGACCAGGGCAAAGCGGAAAGCGGCATTGGACGCCGCCATGATATTGGCGCCGGCGATCGACGCGGTGGCGTAGGCCGCCAAAGAGACCGGCGGCGTGACCATCGACATCATGCCGAAATAGAAGATGAACAAGTGGGCCGCCAGCGGATCCACGCCCATCTCGCCCAACAGCGATCCCATCAACGTGGCCATCAGCAGATAGCAGACCACCGACGGTACGCCCATGCCCAGGATCAGCGAGCAGAACATGATGCCGATCAGTGCCAACAGCAGGCTGGATTCCACCACGCTTTTGATCGCCTCGCCAAAGTCGTTGGCCATCGGGGTCGTCTGGACGATGCCGATGATGATGCCCACACAGGCGCTAGCCGCCACCAGCGAGATGCCGTTCTGGGCCGAACGGGTCATCGCCGCCAGCATCTCCGGCCGCCAACTGCGGTTGACCAGTGCAAACAGCAACAAGCCGATCATGCCTACGATCGACGATCCGAGCAGCGAATCGAAGATCAGCCGGCCCGCGAGGTGGCCTTCCAACGGATGCCGCCACGACGTGGCCACAAACGGCTGGAACCAGCTGCCCACCACCGCCGGCGACTTGGCCGCCAAGCCCGTCAACTGGTGCAGCACGACGACCAGCACAAAACAACCCAGCGCGAAAACGCGCGCGCGGATGTCCAGCTGCAGCCGCCGGCGCAGGGCCGCCAGGACCAGGATCACGACCAGCGATCCGGTCACTGCCTTGAAAGCCGAGAAGCCCAGCAACAACAGGCCGACCAGCACGCCGAGTGCGGCGACGAACACCAGTCCCTCGAACTCCCAGATGCGATGCTTCTTGAGTTCGGCTTCGTCCACGCCGCGGGCTCCGATCCGCTGCGAATAGAAATGCACGATCATCAACAGCGAGAAGTAGTACAGGATCGCAGGGATCAGGGCGGCTTTGGCGATCTCCAGGAACGTCAGCTGCGGCTGGCCTGGTGCGCGCTCGATGAACTCGAGCATCATATACGCTCCGGCGCCCATCACCGGGGGCACCAGCGCGCCGCCGGACGAGGCCGCGGCTTCGATCCCCGCCGCCACGTGCGGCGGAAAACCGGCGCTGCGCATCATGGGGATCGTAAAACTGCCCGTCGTGACCGCGTTGGCCACCGCGCTGCCCGACAGCGAGCCCATCAAACCGCTGCTCACCACCGAGACCTTGGCCGGACCGCCTCGGGTCCCCCCAAACACGCGTTCGGAAAAGTCGATGATGAACTGGGTCGCGCCGGACATCTCGAGAAACGCTCCGAACAGCACGAACAGGAACACGTAGGTGAACATCACGCTGGCCGCCGGGCCGAGCACACCCAAGGACTGTAAGAACGTGGAACCGATGATCTGCTTGACACTCAACCCCTGATGCGGCAGCAGCCAATCCGGCAGATCCGGCGCCCACCAGGCGTGCAGCAGGAATACGAGCGACAGCAGGGGCACGACCCAACCGATGCTGCGCCGCGTCGCTTCCAGGACCAGCAGCAAGCCGAGGCCGCCGATCAGGAAATCCAGACTCGTCTCCTGACCCGCGCGATTTCCCAGCGACTGGCCGCCGGACCATACGTAAGTCTTCAACAGCGGCCAGGGTTCGGTCTGAACGAAGAGGTACGCGAAACAGACCACCGTCAATACGGCCAGCACCACGCCGGCGATGCGATCAACCAGCCAGTACGCGCGTTCGCGTTTCCAGCGAGCGAGGTTCTCGTCGGTCGGTTCGTCCTCGGGGCGCTTGATCCATTTCGCCGCCGGGTAGGTCAAAAAGCACAGCAGCATCCCCAACATCACGAAGACGGCCAGCGCCGATTGCGGCTGCAAGATGTTGTAGTTGACGGTAATCAGGGTGAACAGGCATAGCACCACGCTCAGGCCGCTGACCACCAGGGAGCCGGTCCGTTTCGACACAACACACCTCCGTCCGCGTGGCTGGCCTGATCAAGATTCCGTCGCGTCGCTCGTATCGTCCGCCGGCGCCGGCTCGACCGGCGGTTGCGTTGCGTCGTCGGTGGCAGGCGGAGCTGCGGGATGGTCGGCTTCGTCTGCCGAGCCAGCGTCTGCCGAGCCAGCGTCCGCCGAGCCAGCGTCCGCCTCGCTCCAGATGCCGATCTCCTGGTAGAAACGAATCGCGCCGGGGTGGAACGGCGTCCCGGTGAACCGCGCGGCGTTCGTCTCGTTGATCGACAGTCCCGCACGGTGCTGCTTGACAATCTCCGCGCGGTTTTCCCAGATCGTCTTGGTGATCTGGTAGACGAGCGCCTCATCCTGGCCCGCCGTGGTGATCAGGTGCATCGAGCCGACGTTCATGGCCACAAAATCCTCGGTCATGCCGCGATAGGTTTCCTTGCCGTCCCGCGTCTTGGCGGGAATCGTCATCGCTTCGTAGAACGGGTATTCGCGGATCAGCTGTTTGCGGATCTCTTCGTCATACGGCACGAAGAACAGATCGTACGTTGTCGCGGCTTGGGTGACCGCCTGGGTCGGGATCGCGCCGCCCATGAAGGCCGCATCGGCCGCGCCGTCGCCCAACATCGACACGGCTTCGGAATAGGTCGCATTGACGGGGGTAAACTCTTGGGTCTCGTTGCGGTACGTCACCCCGTGCGCGGTCATCAAGGGGCCCAGGAACATCTCGAAGCCCGCACCCGACGGCCCGACGACCACGCGTTTGTTCTTCAGGTCGGCGATTGTCTGGATGCCCGCGTCTCGTTTGGTAATGAACAGCCCAACGTTCGCAGCCAGCGTCACGATGGCGCGCATCTCGTACGGCTTGTCCCAGCCGCCCTCGCCACGAATCGCATAATAGGTGATCGCGGAATTGGACATTGCCAGCTGAATGTCACCCGAGTCCAGTTCGCGGATGTTCTGTTGCGAGCCCTTGGTTCCCTTGGACTGTACCCGCCAGTTGTTCTCCCCTTTGAATTCGTTCAGCACGGAGGCCAGCGCGTCGCCCACCGGGCGAAAGGCCCCGCCCACCGGCGCGGTTCCCAGCGTTACGAACTGCCGCTTGTCGGTCGGGGACGAGGACGATGGTCCACAGCCAGAGAGCCAAGGCAGCATCAAGCCCAGCAACGCGAGCGAAACACCAGCGAACAAACCGCAGGCAGGCCGGGGCATAGCAGCGTTCCTTCTTCCCTAAACGCGAAACTTGCATCAGAAGTCGTCGATGATACCATTGTAGCGCCATGGCAACCACGGGGCCGCGT
>Ga0351846_1273_pt1 | contig 13769 bp, 11 predicted proteins | sample TotcelHFGM3001M4_FD_206882 | JGI IMG/M metagenome (GOLD analysis project Ga0351846, IMG submission 206882) | Enriched cells from coal bed in the Powder River Basin, Montana, United States - Total cells FGM rep1 HSBNCT.FGM.300.1.M4 ... | reverse complement strand
CAGAAGAGCCTGGACATGCTTTTGGGAATCCAGAGCGATTTGAACCGCGCAAAGTACGATGTGCTCCAGCGCCTTAACGGCAGAATGACGGCCCTGCTGGACAACGGAGACGGCACGGCATACAGGATAACAGCCACATTCAACGGCAAAGAATCGCCTGCATGTTCTTTCAAGCTTACAACAGCGGATTCAGCCGCCCTCATGCGCAAAGAGGTAAACCCGGTCAACCTTTTCATGTCCGGCCGCATGAAAATAGAGGGCGACATGGCCTTTGCCATGTCCACCCAGCCTCTTTTCACATAAAAGGCAGCTCCGGGTTGTTAAGCTTCAAGGCGTGACAAGGCCGTGCAGGAGAAGGTGCGGATTTTTAAAAGCCCTCCCCTGCCCGGCCTTGCTGCAATATCCGGCAGGCGCGCAATTATGCTTTGCTTTTACAATCCTTTAAGGAGGTGAAACCTTGCCCCAGACAATGCCCTGGCACGCGGAGTACGAAGTTTTCGGAATTCCAAAGACCCTTGCGCCCTACCCGGAAAAGCCCGTGAGCGACATCTGCGACCTGGCGGCAGGAAAGTTCCAGAACACAGGGCTTATCCAGGGCGGTTTTTTCCTGTCCTATCCAAAGTTAAAGGAGCAGGTTGACCGCCTGGCAACAGCTCTTGCGTCAATGGGCCTGAAAAAGGGCGACCGGGTGGCAACACTTCTGCCCACATCCATTTCCTTTGTGGTTGCAGATTACGCAATAGCCAGAGCAGGCTGCGTGCACATCCCCTCCTCAAGCCTTGAGCCGGCTTCAAACCTGGAGCACAAGTTTAACACCGGCTCTCCAAAGGCAATAATCTGTCTGGATGAATACCTGGAAAAGGCCATAGATGCGGCCAGGGCAACGGGCATAAAGTTTGTCATTGTTTCGCGCCTGGCGGACTATTCCGATTTCCCCCCTGCTCCTTTTGCCCCAAAGCCTGCGCCGGACGCTCTTTGGATGGCGGATCTCATCGCAGCCTTTCCCGCCGCTCCGCCGGCCATTGCTTTTGATGCAAAAAAGGATCTGGAAACACTTCTTTTCACCGGCGGCACAACAGGCCTGCCCAAAGGCTGCATGCTAACCCATTTTGGCACCTACGCCAACGCAGTGCAAAACCAGTATGTCATGGGCGCAACAGGCAAGCTTGTGGAAGGGGCCATATCCGTGCTTTTGGGTGTGCCCTTCTTCCACTCCTACGGCCATGTGGTAATGCACACCATGACGCTCATGGGCCTCAACCAGATTTTGATCCCCGACTCCCGCGATACGGACGCGATGGTGGAGGCCATAAGCACTTACAAGCCCGTGATGCAGATAGGCGTGCCCACCCAGTTCATGAAAATCTCCAGCGACAAGCTAAAAGGCGCGGGAATTCTTGGCATGAGCGGCTCGGCCCCTCTGCCCCCCACGGCCCAGAAGGATTTTGAAGAAAAATCCGGCGGCGGAATAATGGAGGGCTACGGCCTTTCGGAAATGGGGCCTGTCACCCATCTGAACACTTCCTTTCTTCTGCGCATAACCGGCGGCCGCAATGCCACTCGCATAAACAACAAGGTGCTCACAACACCGGGCGTCATTCCAATTCTCAACACGGCCATTCGTGCGGTCGGCCCAAAAATCGTAGGCACAGTTGCAACCAGGGGCCTTTCCCTGCTGGTGAAGGCATCCAAGAAAAAGGTTTCATCCGGCCAGAGTGAAAAGCGCGGCACAGCGGGCATCCCCTATCCTGACACCGAGGTCAAGCTTTTGGATGTGAACACGGGCAAGCCCCTCACCGTGGAGGAAATGGCTTCCGGGATGCGCGGCGAGATGTGCCTGAAAGGCCCCCAGCGCATGGCAGGATACTGGCCGGAGCCGGATTCGGGCATGGACGAGGAAGGCTTTGTGCACACGGGCGATGTGGTGATGGTGGACCCCCAGGGCTATTTCTACATTGTTGACCGCACCAAGGACATGATCATCGTGAGCGGCTACAAGGTTTATTCCAGGGAGGTGGATGACCTTCTGTTCGCGCACCCTGGTGTTGAGCTTGCCGCCACCATAGGAATACCCGATGCGGATAGGGAAGGCTCCGAGCGCGTGGCGGTTTTCGTGCAGCCCAAGCCCGGCTGGAAGGATAAGCTAACTGCCGAGGAAATCATTTCCTACCTTCAAAATCATGTGGCCAAGTACGCGGTGCCCAAGGTGGTGCGGATTGTGGACGCCATCCCCCAGACCGAGGTGCACAAGACCGACAAAAAAGCTCTGCGTGCTTTGGCCGCAAGCCAGCTTGAAAACAAATGACAGCCCGGCGAAAGCCGTAAGATGTACTACACCAACCATATTGAGGAGGAGTTATGCAAGAGTGCGTGTTTGTTGACGGAGTGAGAACGCCCAACGCCAGGGCGCATTTTGAAAAAGGCTGGTTCCGCAACCTGCGGCCCGATGAACTGCTCACAGCCTGCTATGACGCCATTTTCGCCCGCAACAAGGCCGTAAACCCTGAAAAGGTTGACGCGGTTTTCGTGGGCGTTGCCAACATATCCGGCTGCCAGACTGATATCGGCCGACTGGGCTGGCTGGCTGGCGGGTATCCCGAATGTGTGCCATCCAACACCCTTACAAACCAGTGCCCTTCGGGAATGTCCGCCATCATGCACGCTGCAAGGGCCATCATGACCGGCGAAGCGGACATAATGATAGCCGCTGGCGTTGAGGACATGGAAAAGGTGCCCATGGGCGCCAACTACGATTTTCCCCAGCGTCTGGGAAGCCGTTACAACGGCGTGGATCTGCTAATGGGCTCCACAGCCGAAAAGGTGGCCGAGGCCTACAGCATTGCCCGCGATGACATGGACAACATGGCCATCTGGTCCCACAAAAAGGCCTATGCAGCCCAGCAGGCAGGAAAGTTCAAGAACGAAATCGTGCCCATAAAGGGCGTGGATGACGCTGGCAACGAAATGCTGGTGGACAAGGACCAGTGGGTGCGCGAAACCATTGATCCGGCAAAGCTCAAAACCATGCAAAGCCCCTTCAAGCCGGGCGGCACGGTAACAGCAGCCACAAGCTCGCCCTTAACCGCCGGGGCCTGCGCCCTTTTGCTCATGAGCCGCAAAAAGGCGGATGAGCTCGGCCTTTCCTACTCCTACCGCTACCACTACGGAGTGCTGGCCGGTTGCGACCCCACGGTCATGGGTATTGGCCCAATCCCGGCTGTCAAAAAGCTTTTCGCCAAAACCGGGCTTACAAACAAAGACATAGGCGCAATCGAGCTCAACGAGGCCTTTGCAAGCCAGTCTTTGGCCTGCATCCGGGAGCTTGGCCTGGACAACCCCAACGCCCCCTTTGACAAGGTGAACATGTGGGGCGGCGCACTGGCTCTGGGGCACCCCCTTGGAGAATCCGGAGCGCGAATTGTTGTTACCCTGCTCAATGTGCTTAAAACCGAAAAGCCCGATGCCCGTTACGGAATGGCTTCGCTGTGCGGAGCCTTCGGCAATGCAGGGGCGTTGACAGTGGAAAAAGTATAACAGGCCGACCTTGATGAAAAGGATGGCTGCGTTACGATGGAATGCGCCGGGACGAGGTGTACTTTTAGTACATCGCGCTCCCGGCGCATACCCGCAAGCCTTGCCCTCCCTGCCCTGGAACCACCCTGTGCCTTTGTGCCGGAACAGCCCCAGGCCGTCATTGGCAGGGCCGGAACCTGTAGCTATGAATAGAGAATCCGACCCATGAGGATGAGTAAGGGGTTGGTTTTTGAAGGATTTGCGTAGCCCGGCAATGGGCAGCCCACCTGAAGCTTGATTTTTCCGGGAGTTTAAAATCCGGAAAATTCTAATGCCCTACAAAAGACCTTGTTGAACTGGTTTTCAGACCAGACCTCATTTTGACATACCCTTCCGGCCAAAGCCCCGGCAGGAACGCAACCCAAAACTTGCGGCATGCAAAAACACGAAAGCCGGACAAGGATATGCGCATGGCTGCGCTCCCCCTATCCGGCTTGTGATCGGGCTTGTATGCAGGGTAAATCCGGGCAGGCCTTTGGCTGCCCGGTTGTTCATCCTTAAAAAACCTAATTACTTGCCCTTCCTTCTCTGGTGGCGGGTGCGGGCAAGAAGTTTCTTGTGCTTGTGTTTGCGCATTTTCTTTCTGCGCTTTTTGATGACGCTGCCCAAAAAATCACCTCCCTCCATAACAAACCTTAAATCGAACTTTTATTTAAAAGCGTAATTTTCTAACAGCCATCAGGCTGTTTGTCAAGGATGGTGTTGTGCCAAAAAATGCGCTGGGAGCAGAAATAAAGCATAAGACGCCTTTTGCCTGCAAAAAGCGCCTTATGGTAACCGGCAACCTCAATGGAGTCACTGGTCAGGCGTTGTGTACAGAAAAAACAACGGGGAATTGCCTTGGAGAGCGTTTTACATGGATTCCGGCTTACAGCGTCAATATCTTCTGCTGCGCCCGTGGGCCGGAATGACGACCCTGGGGCCGCGCCGTTCATTTGTATTTTTCCAATTCCAAATACGGTGGCCCTGAAGGGGTTAAAAAAGGCTTTTCAGTTAAAAACCTGCTGCCTTTTGTTGCTTTTGGACGCCTGATGCCCGTTGTTTTGGGCAGGCGTATGTGTTATTAAATTTATTTTCGCTTTTTGGCTTATCGCCTTTAAACAAAGGGCCGGGGCAATTTGTTTAAAGGCCTTTTTTCAAGCAACCTGAAGCACCCTGTTGCAAAAGGAAAATTCATGGAAAATAGCACAGGCAATCCGCCGGAGGCCGCAAGAGAGCCGGGCAGAGACTTTATCCGCGAAAAAATTGCAAACGATATTGCCGCCAACAAGCATAACGGCAAGGTGGCCACCCGCTTTCCGCCGGAGCCTAACGGCTACCTGCACCTGGGCCATGCCAAATCCATATGCCTTAATTTTGGCGTTGCAAATGAATTTGGCGGCAAGTGCAACCTGCGCTTTGACGACACCAACCCGGCAAAGGAAAATGAAGAATTTGTCGAATCCATAAAGCGCGATGTGCGCTGGCTTGGCTTTGACTGGGAGGATCGGGAATTCTACGCCTCGGACTACTTTGAAAAGCTCTACGGTTTTGCCCTTGAGCTTATACAAAAAGGCCTTGCCTATGTGGACAGCCAGAGCGCGGAGCAGATCCGCCAAAACCGCGGCACACTTACCGAGCCGGGGGTTGAAAGCCCTTACCGAAACCGCAGCGTGGAGGAAAATTTAGACCTTTTCACCCGCATGAGGGCCGGAGAGTTTGCAGACGGAGCGCACATTCTGCGGGCCAAAATAGACATGGCCGCCCCCAATATGCTCATGCGCGACCCCACCCTGTACCGCATCCGGCGGGTGCATCATCACCGCACAGGGGACAAATGGTGCATCTACCCCATGTACGATTTCACCCATTGCCTTTCCGACTCCATTGAAGGCATAACCCACTCTCTTTGCACTTTGGAATTTGAAATAAACCGCGAGCTTTACGACTGGGTGCTGGATCGCGTTTCCGCGCCAAGCCGCCCGGAGCAGACGGAGTTTGCCCGCCTTAACCTCACCTACACCGTGCTTTCCAAGCGCAAGCTTATTGAGCTTGTGGAAAAGGGCTTTGTTAAGGGGTGGGATGATCCCAGAATGCCCACCTTGTCGGGCATTCGTCGCAAGGGCTACCCGCCGGAGGCCATCCGCGATTTCTGCGAGCGCATAGGCATTGCCAAGCGCGATTCCACGGTGGATTTCGCCCTGCTTGAGCACTGCGTGCGCGAGGCTTTGAATGCAACTGCCCCGCGCGTCATGGCCGTGCTCAACCCATTGAAGGTCATCATCGAAAACTATCCGGAAAATTCATCAGAGGAATTGGACTGCCCCTTTTTCTCGGATGACCCGTCCAAAGGCTCAAGAAAAGTCCCATTTTCAAGGGAGCTTTACATAGAGCAGGAAGACTTCATGGAAGACCCGCCCAAAAAGTTTTTCCGCCTTGCCCCAGGCAGGGAGGTTCGCCTGCGCTATGCCTATTTCATCCGCTGCGAAGAGGTGGTCAAAGACCCAAAAACAGGCCAGATAAGCCACCTTGTTTGCACCTACGACCCGGCCACAAAGGGCGGGGATGCGCCGGACAACCGCAAGGTCAAGGCAACGCTGCACTGGGTGAGCGCAGGCCACGCCCTGCCCGTAACAGCCCGGCTTTACGACAACCTTTTTGCCGACCCCAACCCTCTGGACAAGGATAGGTTTGAAGATTTCACCGCCTGCATAAACGAAAACTCCCTTGTGACCCTGGAAAACTGCAAGGCAGAGCCTTTTCTGGCAGGAATAAAGCCCGGAGATACAGTTCAGTTTGAAAGGCTTGGCTACTTCTGTGCGGATTTGCTGGATTGCCAGCCAGGGAATTTGGTGTTTAACCGGACGGCGACACTGCGGGATACATGGGCCAAGCTCCAGAAAAAGAGCTAGAAGGGCGCTCCCAGGAAGACGATAGCTGCTGCGTTATGCATCGCAGAGGAGCGCTCCCAGACGGACGGCTGCTGTGTTGCGCTTAGCTCGGAATTTCGGTCATGTACCATTTGTACACTCCCGCATTCCTCGCTTGCGCGCCTTGCATCCGCCTCGCCTGGAACCGCCCTGTACACTTGTGGTTAAAGGGAAAAAACCTTCCCTGAAACCACCCTGTATGTGTTGAGAGGCGCTTGTGGTGGAAGGGGGGAAAGGCGTGCGGATCCGTAGCGCCCGGTCAGGGCTTCACAGCCTCGATGGCGGCTGAAACAACAAAGTCCTCCACGCCTCTGCCCGGAGCCCATTCCTTTATGAATTCGCGGCTTTGGTCCTTTGGCTGGATTTGTATGCCCGTAAAACCGGCTTTGCGGATCATGGCTTCAAGCTCTTTAATTGATGAGGCCCCTGCAATGCAACCCGCGTGCAATGCCAAATCTTCCTTCACGGAATCGGGCAGATCAGCGGTGGCCACAACATCGGATACTGCAAGCCTGCCGCCGGGCTTCAACACCCTAAAAGCCTCGTCAAAGACCCTTTGCTTTGCAGGAGAAAGGTTGATGACGCAGTTGCTTATGATCACATCAACAAAGCTGTCTGCAACCGGCAGGTTTTCAAGCTCGCCCAGGCGGAAATCCACATTGGAAAACCCGGCTTTTTTGGCATTGGCACGGGCCTTGGCAAGCATTTCCGGGGTCATGTCAACACCTATCACAAGCCCCTTTTCCCCCACCGAGCGAGCTGCCAGAAAGCAGTCAAAACCTCCGCCGCTGCCCAGATCCAGCACCGTCTCTCCTGGCTTTAGGGCTGCAATGGCCTGGGGGTTGCCGCAGCCAAGCCCCATGTTGGCGCCATCGGGCACTGCTGCAAGCTCCTCTGCCGAGTAGCCAAGCACAAGGGAAATGTCCTTTGCCGTGACTTCCTGCGGCGAGCCGCAGCAGGACTGGGGCTTGCACCCGCAAAGGGGCGCATTGGAAAGGGCCACCTTGCCGTAGGTTTCCCTTACTGCACTGCGGATTTTTTCGTCATCAGTCATTTTTTCTTTTCCTTCATTACAACAGGCTCCAGATACAGCAGGATAGCCTCCCGAATGTTCAAAAGAGCTTCCTGCCGTGTTTCCCCCTCGCTTATACAGCTGGGCAATGATGGCACCAGCGCCGTATATCCGCCTTCTTCGCTTGGCTCAAGAATGACTTTCAGGTTCAGGCCCCGCAACACTTTTTGTACTTCTTGCCGCTGCCGCAGGGGCATGGCTCGTTGCGACCCACCTTGGGCGTTTCCCGGCGCAGGGGCTTGTCGCTGGCCACTCCCTGGCCATCCACAAAGTACCATACACCATCCTTTTTCTCGAACTGGGCCTTCTCGTGGTGTCTCACGGTATGGGCGTCCTGAATAAACGAGGCCACAAACTCCACCTCGCCTTTTTCGTCATTCGGGCCACCCTCAACCGTGTTTAAAATCGTCAGGCCCCGCCAGTCTGATTCTGTTGACCACTTGCGGGCACCCTTCTCATCAAATTCAGCCTGCTTGTCCGGGTGCAGGGTCTGCTTCAGATAATCAATCTGCGTCCGCACATAGGCCGTGTAGCGGGAGCGGAGAAGCTCGGAGGCGGTTGACGCCTGTTTTTGCCCTTCAATTACCGGCCCGCAGCATTGCTCAAAGGGATTGTTGCTGCCGCAGGGGCAGGTTTGGGAGTCTTGCATTGACTTATCCTTGTGTGAAGGCAAATTTCTGCCTGCCTGTTAAAATAAGGAGGGGGCTTAAAACATCAACCCCCTCCCTTATTCCTGTTTCAAAAAATGTTACTGTTTTTTATTTGCCCGGTATGCTTCCAGGTGGCCGATAAGCTCATCCAGAAGCTCTTTGGGGTAAAGCACGCCGGCCATTTCATCCCAGATGGGCCGGGTGAGGTCCTTCAATGCGGCAAACTCCTCCGGAGTCATGGCTGTTTCCTTTATACCGTAGCGGATAAGCGCCTGCAGGCCCTTGGCGTTGTCCTCGCGCACAAGGGCGTTGTACTCCCTGCCAAGGCGGTAGCGATCCGTTGCAAAGGATGCCTGAAGATTGGCGGGGATTTCCTCCCATGCGGCATTTGTCACAACAACCGGCCCCGGTGAATAGCGGATGCGCACGGGGTTGACATACTTGACCGAGGCGTAAAGCTGCGCTCCCACAACAAAAAGTGCAGGGGCAATGGCGGAATCCGCAACATTCTGGCGAAGGGCTGTAGGCGCTTCAGTTGTTTCCACCGTGACAGGGGTGATGCCCATCACCTTGAAAACCTCCTCCTCAAGCCTGCCGTACCAAGTGAAAAAGCGGGCGCGGCGAAGCTGGGCAAGGTTGCCAAGGGGGGAGCGGGTGGAATAGATCTGGTCGAAATCCTGGTCGTTCCACAAAAGCAGCTTGAAGCCGTGCTTGTCCATGTAGGTATCCATGGCCACAGTCATCTTGTCCTTTATGTAGTCAACCTCCTCCCAGTCGTTGAACATGAAGGGAAGCTGCATGACTGCAAACTCCGGACAAAGCAGGGTCGCACCCTGGCCGGAAAATCCCCCGCCCTGGAGCTGGCCCATGCGCATCTTGCTGATGACGGCCTTTTCATCGCCCATTATGCCGCCCCAGTAAATCTTGATGTAAACATCACCCTTTGAGGTTTCCTGCACCCAGGGCAGCAAAAGGTTCTCCGTGTGGATAGCCCAGCCCACGCCCTTGGGGGCAAGGGTTGCAACCTTCCATATCTGCGAGGCTCCACCTGCCTCGCGCATGGCCAAGGCATTGCCTGCAAAACCGATGGATACTAAAAAAGCAATGAAGAGCATGAGAGTAAAACGAGTTCTTCCCGGAATCTGCATCATGGACTAAACTCCTCCTTCCAAAAAAAACATATCGCAATCATAATCCAGACCCCCGTGGCCCGGAAAAACAAACAAAAACAGGGCCCCCAACGGCCCTTTTCAGCTTTGCGCAAAACAGCGCGGCTTTAAAACGGCTGCCTGGAAAAAATGCCGACAGCGCTTTTAAAGCAGCGCCGGAAAGGCCAGAGCGCCCGCTGCCCCTGGCAAACCTTAATACCCGCCGAAATGGAATACTATCCTTTTTAATATGTTTGGGGCAAGAAGATTTTGCCGTGCCGCTGCAAAATTTCCGCTGTTTTCAAAACAGGTTATTTTGGAAGCAAAATTGCCTTACGCCACTTGCGCACGGAATTTATGAGAAAAATTTTTGCGCCTTCCTCCTGCACCTGATCAACACTTACAGGCTGCTCAAGAATTTTGCCCTGGGCAAGCAGCGCCGCCCTGAAGGTGCCCCCCAAAAGACCGCATTCCACCGGCGGGGTCACAAGAACGCCGTTTTGCTCCACAACCACATTGGCGATTGTGCTTTCGGTTATCTGGCCCTTTGAGTTGTAAAAAAGAATGTCATCGCAATCAGGTGCCTGCCTTTTTGCGTCTGTGTAAATGTCCCTGCAGGTGGTCTTGTGATAGAGGAAGAGGTTTTTCTCATCCACCGGGCTTGGTGCAAGTTTCAGGCGCACCGGCGCATCGGAGGCATTTTGGGCAGGAGCCGGGGAATCTTCAAGCTCAATTTCCCCGTTTGGCAAGAGAAGAAGCCTCACCCTGCGCGGCCCGTCTGCAAAACCCCTGGCCAGTTCTTCAAGGGCAAGGGCCATTTTCTGCCTGTCTGCCATAAAGCCAAAGTAGGTTGCAGAGCAACAGATGCGGAGAAGATGCCTTTCCAAAAGGAAAAAGCCTTCACCGGGAATCCACAGCAGGGTTTCAAAGAGCTTGAAGTCGGGCATTCTTTTTGTCAGCACGCCAGCTTTCAAGCGGCATTCGTCAAATTCATCGCGGGTGTCCGAATACCAGAGTATGCCGCCGCCCACACCGTAAAGGGCCTTATTTGCCGCCTTTTCCACCACCACGGTGCGGATGGCCACATTGAAAAGGGCCTTTCTGCCCGGCCGGATCAAACCCACGCAGCCTGTGTAAACGCCTCGCGGAGTTGTTTCAAGCTCCGCGATTATTGCCATTGTGTTGACCTTGGGCGCACCGGTTATGGAGGCACAAGGGAAAAGGGCATCCATTATGCTGCAAAGGGAGGCGTCTGTTCGGGCTGTCACGGTGCTTGTCATCTGAAATACGGTGGGGTAGCGCTCCACGCTAAAAAGCTTCGGGACCTCCACCGTGCCTGTGCGTGCAATGCGGCCCATGTCGTTTCTTATCATGTCAACAATCATCACATTTTCGGCCCGGTTCTTGGAGGACTTTTCAAGCCAGGCCAAAATCTCTTCATCCTGCTCAAAATAAAGGCCCCGCCGGGCCGTGCCCTTCATGGGGCGCGAAACAATCAGATCATTGTCCAAAGAGAAGAAAAGCTCCGGCGAGGCAGAGCAGACAGCAAAATCACCCGCATCCACAAAGGCGCAAAGGGGGCTTTGCTGGGCATGAGCCAGCGCGCCGAAAAGGGAAAGCGGGTCCCCGGCAAAAGGCGCTTCCATGCGGAAGGTGTAATTAACCTGATAGGTATCTCCGCAGCGAATATGCTCCTTTATGCGGTCAATGGCGTTATCAAACTGCTGCCTGCTCACAGAAGAGTTCCAGCTTTGGGGAAGGGCCGAAAAATCCGGCTTTGGCAGAGATACGGCAACTCCTTTTTTATAGAGGCCGAACCACAAAAGCGGATGCGGGCAGCCGGGCCTCACGGTGTTGGCGCTGTCAAAGGCAGGGGCAGCCTCGTAGCTTATAAAGCCACCGGCAAAAAGGCCCTTTTGCTCAACAGCATCCTCCACATGGGCAAGGGCGTCTGCCACCTCATCGGGCCTGCTGGCGCGCACCACTTCCACAGGATGGGAAAAAGCCATCCAGCAGTTGGAATCCGTATCAAAAAAAATTGCCCTGTGCTCCATAAACCGCCCTGCCCTTAAAAAACATTTGCCGGATTTGCCCGGACGCTGTCTCCATAAAATGTTTGGGCAACATTGGCAAGACCTGCCGTGAAGGGCTGATGCTGATTCTCTCATTAAAGCCCTGCATCCGCCTTCCTTGACAGCAGTTGAAAAGGGACTTATGACTTTTTACAGGCCTGTTGTTTTTGTTGAGGCCCCTTATTGGACGCAGGCAGGCTAGGCAAAGGGAGAAGGCTCTTGCAGCAGCATTTTTTAAAATCAGCGCCAAAAGCAGGCAAATGGTTTGTTGCCCTGACCCTGCTTTTTTTCTGCGTCTCCTGCGCCGGGACAGGACCGTCAAAGCCTGCTGATCTAAAGGCCCAGACCCTGCTCGAAAGGCTCTTGGAAAAGAACCAGGAGGAAATCACCTTCCGGGGGACGGGCCGCTTCGGAATAATGGAGCATGGACAGGGAATGTCCGGCAGACTTCTGTGGATGGGCATTACCCCGGACAGGCTGCGGGTGGAAATGCTGACCCCCTTCGGCCAGCCCATTATGAGCGCCTCGTCTGACGGAGAAAGGGTCTATGCATACGACCGGTCAGAGGGCCGTTTCTACACGCGCTCCAAGGGCCGGGGCGATGTGGAGAAAATCCTTGGCGTTTCCCTTTCCGTTTCAGACATGGCGCTGCTTTTTTCCGGACGGGTGCCTCTCTTTGGCAGGCGTGCACGCATGGCAACCGGTTCAGGGCAGACGACACAGCTTGAAATTGTTGATTTCTGGGGCAACACTCGCCAGAGCATTTTGTTTGATGAGGACTTTTCCCGCGTTCTTGAAACCACAGTCTATTCCTCATCCAACAGCCCAGCCTGGACTGCCCTGTTAAACCATTCCAGGGACAAAGCCATGCCGGACTTCCGGGTGCATGACACCAAGGGACGGGAGTTTTATCTTGATGTGGAAAAATTCGATGCAGCCGCCCAGGTTGACCCGGCTGGGTTTATCCTGCAGGCGCCAGGCCGATAGGTGTATTTGAGAAAAGCGCTTAACCCGGACATAAACCAGGCCCTGCAACTGCGGGACCACATAAGGAGGACAAAAAGCAATGAGTGAGAAAAAACAGGAAGGCTGCCCCAGCAGCGGCGGGTGCAGCGGCGGCAATGCAGCAATGGCAATGCAGGACAAGCTCATTGAAAGCTCGCTTAACAAAATCAAGAACAAGCTTGTGGTGATGAGCGGCAAGGGCGGTGTGGGCAAAAGCAGCATCGCCGCCAATATCGCCGTGGGCCTCGCCCGGAGAGGACACCCCACCGGACTTCTGGATGTTGACCTCCACGGGCCGTCCATTTCCTGCATCATGGGCATAAAGGACATGCTCGATGTGACGCCCGACAATTTCATCATCCCCTGGAAGTATGATGACAACCTCAAGGTGGTTTCCATGCAGGCGCTCATGCCCGACAAGGATCAGGCCGTCATCTGGCGGGGGCCTGCCAAACACGGCGTCATCCGCCAGTTTATAGCGGATGTGGAATGGGGCGACCTTGATTTTATAGTGATTGACTCGCCCCCAGGAACCGGGGACGAGCCCCTCACAGTGGCCCAGGTGGTTACAGGCGCAAGGGCTGTTATTGTGGCCACCCCCCAGGAAGTGGCTTTGGCGGATGTGAGAAAATCCATAAGCTTCTGCGCCACCGTGGGCCTTAAAGTGGAGGGGCTGATTGAAAACATGGGCTCCTTTGCCTGCCCCCACTGCCATAAGAGCATCGAGCTCTTCCCGGCAGGCGGCGGCCAGTTCACGGCAAAGAAAATGGGCATACCCTATTTGGGCAGCCTTCCCTTTGACCCCAATGTGGTCCGCGCCTGCGACCAGGGCCTGCCGGTTACAAACTTCAAGGCCGACAGCCCCTTTGTTACAGCCCTGGATGCAATTCTTGACAAGATCGAGAAAAACGCTGTTGCATAATACAGTGGGCTCTGCCCCTTAACTTTTGGCCCGGGCAGCTTCTTGTTGACAAGAGGCTGCCCGGACAAGAAAACAGCCTGGCAACAAGCCCCTGCCGAAAATAGATTTCCCACAGATAAGGAGCGCGCCATGTCCCTTCCTGATCGCAACAATCCTTACAGCTTCAACGAGTATCTGGCCTGGAGGCAGTCCGTGGATTACTGGGCGGACGACCCCTTTTTGCAGAAGGTGGTTGCAAAGGCTGCCGGGGGCGACTTTGGCCGCATAGAAAAAATTGCCAGGGAGGTTTCAAAAAAGGCCTCCTTTTTTTGGCGCGATTTGGCTGATACGGCAGCCCGTCCGGAAAACCGGCCCTTTATGATGCATTATGACGGCCACAACAACCGCATAGACCGCATTGTGCGGCCCCTGGAAACCC
>Ga0351846_1266_pt1 | contig 14153 bp, 8 predicted proteins | sample TotcelHFGM3001M4_FD_206882 | JGI IMG/M metagenome (GOLD analysis project Ga0351846, IMG submission 206882) | Enriched cells from coal bed in the Powder River Basin, Montana, United States - Total cells FGM rep1 HSBNCT.FGM.300.1.M4 ... | reverse complement strand
CGGCACTATCAAAATACCATTTACATCGCGGCTTACAGTTCAGACATGCAACAATCATCTCCTCGTGATGCTGTGCTTTTGAAACCCAATGCGGATCGGCAAGGATTGGTCTGCCAATATTTACAAAATCGGTAAGATTATTCTCAATCAGGAAGTTAGCCCGTTCGGGTGTGCGTATCTCATTAACGATCCCAACAGGTAGTTTTACTGCTTTTTTGATCTCTGTCCCTGAATAACAGATCCAATTGTAATCAAACCCTTTGGGTGGACGAGGCAGCGTAATACGTGATCCTCCGTGGGAAACATCCAGCAGATCTATTGGTTTCTGATCAAGGTAACGGGCAATTTCAATCCCATCTTCCAGGGTAGGAGAATTGGCTCCCAACCGGTATGCAATCAGAAAGGAGTCACCACAGGCTTTTCGGATGCCTTCAATAATTTCAACTGCCAACCGCATTCTGCCTTCAAGTGTTCCGCCATATTCATCCTCCCGCTGGTTGTAGTATGTTGAAGCAAACTGACTGATCAGGTATCCGTGGGCCCCATGAATCTGTACTCCATCGAAGCCAGCCTGTTGGGCACGGAGGGCTCCGCGGATAAAATCCTCTTTGATCTCCCTGATCTCCTCTACTGTAAGGCTTCTTGACCTCACATCCTGAGGATTTGCCGATGGTCCTAATGGCTCATCAGTAACGGCTTCAGGAGTAACAAGGCCCGCATGGTGAATCTGGATTAACGAGACCGCGCCGAAACTTTTAACGGTTAAAGAAATCTGGCGCAGGCCTTCGATGCAGTCATCGGACCAGATCCCCAACTGAGTGGGTGAAAGCCGTCCGATCTTGCGAACAGCAGTAGCCTCGGTGACAATGATTCCAGCACCGCCTTCGGCTCTCTCGCGATAATGGTCTATGTTTCTTTTTGTTGCAAAACCATCTGAACCGGCGCAACCCGGACAAACCATTGGCGGCATGATGACCCTGTTCTTTACAGGGATCCCTTTCAATGTAAACGAGGAAAAAAGTGGAAGCATGATGAATTCTGTTTTGTGAAGCTTATTTCGTAAACGGATTGGGATTTTTCCACATTTTCCATATTAGGAAGATTGGAAAAAGAAACCAGGGTGCATTGGCAAAAAGAACTAAAGGCAGGTTTATTGCAGGTGTGGGGCCCCATATCTCTTCGCTGCAGATGATCGTTACGTTAGTAAACAGGATAGACATCGCGATAATTGTCGGGATTCGGATCCAGTCTTTCCCTTTAATAAAGGCATAGATGGCAAAGGCATAGAAGGGTCCAAAGATCAACACATCCAGCCAGATCGTTGCCTGCCACCATACCGGCCTGAACCACTGCAGTGGATCAAAGGTAGTCCCCCACCAGTGTACCATATCGATGAAAAACGGCAAGGGCCAGAAGGGATAGTCAAAGTTGGCAGGATCCTTGATCACAATCTGTTCCAGGTCTACAATATAGGTGATAAAAAACAGGTTGACAAAAAAGAAAACCAGGTAGATATAATCTACGGGACGTTGTTTTAAAGGAATTGATTTTCTCATACAAATCTTGGTTGGTTTAAGGGTTCAATAAATTTGATGTTTACTTCTTCGGTTTATCGTTGACCCTGAACTCAGGAGCGTGATAGTCTTTTGGAATGAATTCGGGAGGGATTGCCACATGGTTCCCATCCCTGAGCGATTTGTAATGTGGCGACATGATTTCAACTCCGGCTTCATTGAACTTATCCTGTATATTCCTGTGCATGTCAGAATAAATCCTGGCAGAATTTTCAGGAAATCTGGTATATGCATTGATCTGATAGGTGACATAGAAATCGTCGAGGCTTGTTTGTAGCACAAAAGGCTCGTTATCAGATGAAATGTCTGTGGTTGATTTTGCCGCAGAGATTAAAAGTTCATGAACTTGCCTCCACGGAGCATTATACCCGATTGTTACTGTTGTATGAAGAATCAGGCCGATTGCCTTTCCTGAGGCCGTATAGTTTATAGTGTGGCTAGTAAGTATCTGACTGTTTGGGATTGTGATATCCTCATTTTTAATTGTCCTGACACGAATGACCAGTGGTGTTTTTTCAATTACATCACCGGTTACATCCCCGATTTTAATGCGGTCTCCAATTTTAAAAGGACGCATGTAGGTTATAACCAACCCGGCCACCACATTGCTTATTGCAGAGGAAGAACCAAGCGAGATCAGAATGCCAAGAAACACCGACACTCCTTTGAAGATATCAGAGTCAGATCCAGGGAGGTATGGGAAGATAATGACAAACATAAATGCGTAAAGGATGAACCTCACGATACCGAAAGTAGGCATCGCATAATCGGGATGAAACCCTGGAAGGGATAATTTTCCCGACTGAATCTCTTTTGAAAGATATTTGACGAATTTCACCACATACCTCACCACCATGACAATCACAATCACGGTAATCAAATCGGGCAGGTAGGCAATAAACGCAAAAACAATAGAGGTTATAGGATTGATCACCCAGTTGATCAGAGTCAGTGCCCATGATTCCGTAACGGGAAAGATGCTGAAGAGAGAGGGCAGCGCCAGGTAAATGACCAGAATGATAAAAAATATCTTCACAATGGTGTTCAGCCACATAACGCCTTTAAGTACTTTTTCCTTTGAAAGCAATTCATAATTTCTAATGTTAATGCTGCGAATAAATCGATTGGGGTGGGATTCAATGTATTTTTTTGTGAACCGGAATAATCTGATTAACAAATAGATCAGAAGAGCGACAATTCCTATGGTAAGCAGCACGAGTCCAACTCGTTTCATGATGCTGGACAGGCTTGTAAATTTGATATGATCGAGGACAGCCTGATTGATTACCAGACGGTATCGTTGTGCAAGTGTTTTTGGGTCGGTCTCTTCAATGAGTGCATCAATATCATTCACATTCATGATAATTCTATCGCGGTACAATAAGTCTTCTGTATTGCCGGACCGGACAACCAAAAGAGAATCGGGGTAATAAGGCCTGTTTTTATATAGATGCTCGATTTTTTTGCTGATACTCTCTGAACGCTCAAAGGGGGTGAAGGCTCCTATTTTATTATAAATCAGAAACAAAGTGTCACCAAAAGGAGCGACCGGCATTCCTGCATTCGCATTCCGAATCTCTTCAACACGCTTTTTTTTCTGCTCTAGGCGTATGGAATCCGCGCTTTCCAACTGGGCCAATCGGTCCTGAAGTTCACGACGACGAATGTAATCGCTCGCTTTTACCAGTTCCATCTCCTGTTGAAGTTCCAGCCGGCGGATGGAATCAGCCTGGCGTTGCTCTTCGTTTCGTTTAAGCTGATCTGTGAACTCGCTGAGCCTTTCATTCAGAAAATCAACTGTGTTGATGGAGTCTGTGATCGTATCAACCTGAGCATCTGCTATCAGACTTAAAACAATGATAAACAGTGCGATCAATGAACCAGAAAGCCTTTTCATGGCGGTAAATTTCAAACAAAGGTACTAAATTAGATCTCCGGTTTTTTATCACGTGCAGTTTGCGCCATCTGTGTTGCCAGAGAGAGTCGAAAACCGGAAAAATTGGAGATAAATGCTCCCATTCGAACAGATCCGGATGAGTAGATCAGGGTTCTGGGATTTCTTACCAAGCCAACCAATTGGTTCGCAACATCTTTGGGCATCTTGGGTTTGGCAAACGTTCGTGTAAGCCAGTTTTGTTTCGGACTCATCAGCAAATCCTGCTCAACCTCTCCGATACGCGAATCGGGTCTTGAGTCGGTCAGGATGTACCCGGGAAAATACTCACTCACAATAATTCCGCTTCCAGCCCATTCGGCCTGGATGGTTCTTGTCCATGCACACAAAGCTGCTTTGGAGCATACATATGGACTGTAAAAAGGAACTCCCATCATAAATCCGGGAGAGCCCACATTGATGATTTGTCCCCCACCCTGTTTTTTCATCTGACTGATTGCTTCCTGTGTCGCCACAACAGGCCCAATAAGGTTTGTACGAAAGGCAGAAACAAGATCTTCCGGTGAAACAGTTTCGGCGGGGGCTACAATAATGGATGCAGCATTATTGATCAAGACATCAATTCTGCCGAAGTGCTTTATGGTATTCTGGATCATTTTGCGGGCATCTGCTTCTATCCCCACATCGGCGTTTAACACGAGCGCTTCCTTCATGTGCTTTGCCAGTTGCTCGAGTTTCTCCTGCCTTCTTGCGGCTATCGCCACCCTGGCACCCTCCTTGCTAAAAGCCAGTGCTGCAGCGGCTCCTATACCCGACGAAGCACCGGTAATCAAAACAACCTTCCCGGTTATTTCCCTGTATTGTTTCATAAGAAGTCCCAATCAAATGATTCATTGTCCGGAATCTGGCATCCGGGATTCGTTTTCAAAATTGAACAATTCCATCGGAAATCGGAAATCGTACCATGTAAAATGATAAGTTTGTATCAACAAAACCAAATCCCATGAAACGTTGTCTCCAACAATTTCTGGTATTCATCCTTGTAACCGGATTTATGCTTGCCTGTCAGAACAGCCAGAACCAGGACAAATCATCAGACATTTCAACACTCTCGATCATGAAAGAACCATTCGGAACCTTTGACAATCAGGAGATCTTCCTATATACGCTGACCAATAAAAACGGTATTGTTGTGAAGATCACCAATTATGGAGGCATCGTCACCCAAATCTGGACTCCTGACCGGAATGGAAACCCGGGAGATATTGTACTTGGGTATGACAGCCTGAAGCCATATGTCGAGAATAACCCCTATTTCGGAGCAATCGTCGGACGCTATGCAAACAGGATCTCCGGCGGCCAGTTTTCACTGGATGGAACAACCTATGCTCTGGCGAAAAATAATGGGAACAACCACCTTCATGGAGGAGACAAAGGATTTGACAAAGTGGTTTGGGATGCAACCGAGGTCGAGGATTCGGTATCTGTCGGGCTGAAGCTCACCTATCTGAGTAACGATGGAGAAGAGGGATATCCGGGGAATCTCAGTGTTAAAGTAACCTATACCCTGGCAGACAACAATGAATTTACAACCATTATCTCCGCCACGACTGATAAACCGTGCCCCGTTAACCTCTGTAACCATACCTATTTCAATCTGACAACGGCCGATACCAATGTCCTCGGACATATTTTGTCAATTGTAGCTGCCCAACTGACGGATGTTAACCAAGAATCAATCCCTACCGGGCTGATGCCTGCGATAGCGGGTACGCCAATGGATTTCAATACCCCACACGAAATAGGCTCGCGGATCGACCAGGTCAGTGGTGGTTATGACCATAACTATGTACTTGATAAAACGGAGGGAGATCTCTCTCTGGCGGCAACCCTGCTGGATCCAAAAAGTGGACGGGAAGTGAAAATCTACACGACTCAACCCGGTCTTCAGTTCTACTCCGGCAACTTTTTGGATGGTTCAATCAAAGGAAAGGGTCTCCACGTTTATCAGCAACATTACGGATTGTGCCTCGAGACACAGCATTTCCCCGATTCACCGAATCAACCCACCTTCCCGAATACCATTTTGAAGCCGGGAGAGAAGTACAACGAGATTACGGTGTATAAATTTGGCGTTACGGAATAGGGTGTGAGGGGAAGTTACCTACTGATCTCACCCCATCCGAAACCTCCGCTACATAGAAATCAGCTGATAATCCTGTTTTTTCTTTGTAATTTTTTCCAACCTCTTCAATAAAGTTGTTCAGCACTTCATTCCGGACAAGTGTAACGGTACACCCTCCAAAGCCCGCTCCAGTCATTCGGGACCCTATGACCCCGTGTATCTTTTGGGCCTCTTCAACCAGCGTATCCAATTCAAAACCTGTCACTTCGTAATTTTCCTTGAGGGATTCATGAGAAGCGTTCATCAGTGAACCGAACTCAAGGATGTTATTGTTCCATAGCGCGGTAACAGCATTCAATACACGTTGATTTTCAGAGATGACATGCCTTGCCCGGCGGCGAACAACCTCATCAGGAATTTGGTTCTGGATTTTGAAAAATTGCATGAAGCTGATTTCACTGAGCTGCCTAATATCCATGAATTTACTCAGGTACGTGACCGCAAGCTGACACTCAGCAACCCGTTCGTTGTATTTTGAATCAGCCAGCCCGCGTTGTTTGTTGGTATTGGCGACAACCATTGATACCCCATTGAGAATCACTGGGACCAATTTATATTCTAATGTTTTGCAATTCAGAAAAATAGCGTGATCCTTCTCCCCCATCCCCACAGCAAACTGGTCCATGATGCCACAATTGACACCTACAAACTGATTTTCTGCCTTTTGCGATAATTTGATCAGCTCCAGTTTTGGGAGATTTGTTTCGCTGAGCAGATTCAGGGCAAATGCTGTCACCATCTCTATGGAAGCTGAGGAGGATAGCCCGGCACTAGTGGGAATATCCCCTGAGAACAATAGCTCCATCCCGCCCAATGGAATCTTCCTTTGCAGGAACTGCTTCATCACGCCAAGAGGATAGTTCACCCATTGGTTATCAATGCGTTTGAAGCTTCCCGACAGAGGGATCTCGGCATAATAATCTATATTGGTTGAGGCAAGCCGGAGAACAGGTTCTTTTATCGACCTGATAATCAAATACGTGCCATACTGTAAGGCACATGGTAGCACGAAACCCCCGTTATAATCGGTATGCTCACCGATCAGATTTACACGACCAGGAGCAAAAACCAGTTTAGGAATTTGTTCAGTCGTTCCATAACGCTGGTAAAAGAGATCGAAAAGCAGTTTATAGTCCATGGTGTAAATATTTAGTGTTCGAAATTAACAAAAAGTCATCTGAAATGAGATATGGAACCTTTTGATTATAATCCGGGTGCTTTCCCTCCTTTGGAAAAAACCATTAATTTTGCCGGGATTCTATAAACTACCTGTAATGAGAACATATAAAAAACTGGACATCACGCTATTCTTTTTTATCTTCATGTTGATGACAGGAATTCACCCACTTGCTGCTCAAAAAGATGCTAATATATTATCCCTCAACGGTATATGGCAACTAAGGATGCAGGGATCCAAAAAAATATACAATGCAGAGGTCCCGGGAGTTGTTCAACTTGACCTTCATCGGAATAAGGTAATTCCTGATCCATTTTATGCCAATTTTGAAGAGAAGCTCCAATGGATTTCTGATACCGGGTGGGTTTATGAAAAATATTTCGAACTGGATCGCGATTTCTTTGCGAACCGCAACATTCAACTTGTTTGCGAAGGTCTTGACACCTATGCAAACGTCTACATCAACGATTCCCTTGTAATTACTGCCGATAACATGTTTAAATCCTGGTATGTCAATGCGAAGCGATACCTCAGGATCGGCTACAACAGGATCAAGGTGGAATTTCCGTCAATCACCAAGCTGAATAAAGCCTTTTACAACCAGCTCCCTTACAAACTTCCTGGAGATGAGCGGGTAGTCTGCCGGAAAGCTGCATACCAGTTTGGCTGGGATTGGAGCCCAACTTATGTCACCATGGGTATCTGGCGTCCGATTTACATTAAATATTGGAAATACGTGGATGTGCTTGGGGTTAATTTCATTCAAAAGAGTTTAACGGATTCAGTTGCCAGGATGTCTGCCTCCTTTATTGTTAACTCCACCCTGCCCGACACCGCTGATTTCAAGCTTATGTTTGACTCCACCGTATTTTTTGAGGGCCGTGAGTTTCTTAATAAAGGAATTAATGCCATCCGTGTCGATTTTGACATGACCAACCCAAAACGTTGGTGGCCAAACGGAATGGGCGCCCCAACGCGTTATAACCTGGGTTACCAGAAGGAAAGAGGCTGAGGGCCATCAGAAAATCGGTTTGCGTACGATCGAATTGGTTCAGGAACCTGATTCAATCGGTAAATCGTTCTATCTGAAAATCAACGATGTGCCAGTCTTTATCCGAGGTGCAAACTATGTGCCTATGGACAACTTCCCTTCCAGGGTGACCGATTCCATGTATACTGCATTAATTAAAGATGTGGACGCTGCCAACATCAACATGCTCCGGGTATGGGGAGGCGGCATCTATGAAAATGATGTCTTTTACGATTTGTGCGATGAAAAGGGAATTATGGTCTGGCAGGATTTTATGTTTGCCAATGCGATGTACCCCGAAGATGATAAGTTCTTCGTCAGCGTAAGGGATGAGATCATTCAGAATATAGTGAGACTCCGGCGCCATCCATCCATTGTTCTTTGGTGCGGCAACAATGAGATCGAAGAGGGTTGGTACAACTGGGGTTGGGTTAAAGATTACGGCTATTCCAAAGAGGATTCTTCACGCATCTTCAGGAATTACAGGAAGATCTTCAAGGAGTTGATCCCCTATGCCCTTCTTCGTCAGGATACGTTGCGACCTTATATCAGTACCAGTCCAATGCATGGCTGGGGCAGAGACGAGAGTTTGAAAGAGGGTGACTTACATTATTGGGGTGTATGGTGGGGCAAAGAACCATTTGACATGTACAATAAAAAGGTGGGACGATTTGTTTCAGAATATGGTTTCCAGGGGTTCCCCGACTACACAACCATTGAAAAAATCACCCCTCCTGAAGAGCTGAAATTGAATTCAGAGGTATTGAAAGCGCACCAGAAACACCCGGTAGGCTTTGAAACCATTGATGAATATATGCGCCGTGATTACATCGTTCCAACCGACCTGAAGTCCTATGGATATGTTAGTCAGCTTTTACAGGCCGACGGGTTGAAAACCGCTATTGAAGCACACCGGCTGGCAAAACCGAAGTGTATGGGAACAATGTACTGGCAACTGAATGATTCATGGCCTGCTGTTTCCTGGTCTACTATAGACTACAACGGTAAGAAGAAAGCATCCTATTATACGGTTAGCCGGGGGTATCGCGATTATTTCCTCAAGCCTGAAATGGATGGTGATAAACTGAAGGTATATGCCACATTTGATGAACCGGATAACCAGGAAGCAAAGCTTTGGGTTGTGCTGGCAGACTTCGATGGAGTTGTATTGTGGCAGGAGGAGAAATCCTATACGTTTTCTGCCTCACACACTGAGGTCGTTTTGGATACCAACCTGGCCACCGTCCTTAAAGGTAAGGATAAAACCAAACTTTTCGTTTATGCTCAGATCAAGAACATCCTTGGTGTGAGAGTAGCAAATATGTACTATTTTGTGCCTCCCAAAGAGATGAAGCTTGAAAAGACACCTATTGATATAAGTACGCAGAAAACATCCAATGGCTACATCATCAATCTTTATACAACCAAGCTGGCAAAGGGAGTCTTCCTGAGTGTGCCTGTCAAGGGTGATTTCAGTGATAACTATTTCGACCTGATGCCATTTGAGGAGAAAAAGATTCAATTCAATACAACCCAGGAGGTCGATAACTTCCAGGATTCAATTAAGGTGATCTCGCTGGTGGACACGTATATGAAGTAGTGAAGCAGGTAGGCAGCGGGAAGATGAAATTGGAAACTGGTAAACTAGTAAAATGGTAAGAAGAGGATTGATTATTTCTGTTACAGTCGCCTTGTTGGGGACTTCTTTTGGGTTTGGGCAGCGGTTGGCAAGGTTGACAGATTTTGTAAATCCTTTTATTGGGACCGGAGGACATGGACATACATATCCAGGAGTGAGTTACCCTTTTGGAATGGTTCAGGTTAGTCCGGATACACGGCTGGAAGGATGGGATGGCTGCTCGGCATACCATGCCTCTGATGACACCATTTTTGGTTTCAGCCATACCCACCTGAGTGGTACCGGATGCTCAGATTATGGAGATATTCTCCTGATGCCGGTAACCGGAGAAGTTTCGCTTGCGGATTATGGCTATGCTTCTTCGTTTAATCCCTCTTCAGAGAGGGCGTCAGCCGGATATTACCAGGTTAGCCTGTCAACATATGATATCGGCGTTGAACTGACTGCTACAAAACGGACCGGCTTTCACAGGTATGTTTATCCTGCGTCAGAGATGCCCGGAGTGGTTCTCAATCTTCAGCACAGGGATAAAGTACTCGAATCGGGTATGAAAGTCGTTGGCGACAATGAGGTCGAAGGATACCGGTTTTCTACCGCATGGGCAAAGGAACAACGACTTTACTTTGTGATCAGGTTCTCGAGGCCCATCCTGGAGGCAGTCATGAGTGCTGAGGGGGATTTGAAAGAAGGCCTGACAGAAATTCAAGGCACTGATTTGAAAGCCTTATTCAGGTTTAAACCGCTCAGGCATTACGACGAGATCCTTGCAAAGATCGGAATTTCGGCTGTGAGTATCGAAGGCGCCCGAAGGAATCTCGAAGAGGAAAATCCTGAATGGGACTTTGACAATGTGTTGGAAGAATGTCGGTTAGCCTGGACAAGGGAGTTGGAGAAAATCACAGTTTCAGGGGGAAGCCTTGACGATCAAACAGTCTTCTATACTGCTCTCTATCATACTCTCCTAAGTCCAAACCTTTATATGGACGTGGATGGGCAATACCTCGGGAGAGATCTGCAGGTCCATCAGGCAGAAAGCTTCGACTATTACACTGTATTTTCTCTGTGGGATACCTACAGGGCCTTGCATCCATTGCTGACTATCATCGATCAAAAGAGGACAAACGATTTCATCAAAACTTTCATTCGACAGTATGAAGAGGGTGGGCTTTTACCGGTGTGGGAACTCTCCGCCAATGAGACAAATTGTATGATTGGGTACCATTCAATTCCTGTAATTGTTGATGCCTGGATCAAGGGGATCCGCGACTATGATGCCGGGAAGGCATTTGAAGCCATGAAAAATAGTGCGAGCCAGGATCAGTTTGGGCTCAGCTTTTACAAGAGCCTGGGCTTTATACCAGGAAACGAAGAGGGGGAATCCGTTTCCAAAACCCTGGAGTATGCCTATGATGACTGGTGTATTGCTCAGATGGCAATGGGATTGGGAAATGAGGCCGATTACGCGGAGTATATACGCCGGGCCCAGTATTACAAGAACCTCTTCGATCCATCTACCGGCTTCATGCGGGCAAAACTGAATAACCAATGGTTTACTCCGTTTGATCCCTATGAGGTCAATTTCAACTATACAGAAGCAAATGCCTGGCAATACAGCTTTTGTGTGGTGCAGGACATTGATGGACTTATTAGTCTTACAGGTGGAAAAGAGGCTTTTGCAGCCAAACTGGACAATCTCTTCTCTGCTAAGACTAAAACTACAGGCAGGGATCAGGCAGACATTACCGGTTTGATTGGCCAATATGCTCAGGGAAACGAACCCAGCCATCACATGGCATACCTCTACGATTATGTTGGGCAGCCCTGGAAAACTCACGAGATCATTCATCGGATAATGACGGATTTTTATAGCAACAACAGGGATGGTTTGTGTGGAAATGAGGATTGCGGCCAGATGTCGGCCTGGTATGTATTCTCAGCAATGGGATTTTATCCTGTTACACCAGGATCGGATTCCTATGCCTTAGGAACCCCAAAGTTCCCATTCGCAAAAATCGGGTTGGAGAATGGTAACACATTCACAATCACCGCACACAATCTTTCTGACGAAAACTTTTATATCCAGTTGTGCACACTCAATGGTATCCTGCATCCAACATCCAGTATCCAGCATCAGGATATCATGGCCGGTGGCGAACTCACATTCACGATGGGACCTGAACCAAACTACGAATGGGGAAATTTATTCAGCGATTCGGGATATGCGATCGGCGGCATACAAAATCTAATCCGGCATCCGGCATCCGGCATCCGTGACCATCTGATTCAACCTGTTCCGTTTGTTGAAGAAGGAGATGCAACCTTTTTTGATTCAACTACCATCGTTCTCTCCTCTCCCGATCCCGAGGCAGCGATTTACTATCAAACCATTAGCCAGGAGAAATCCTCAATCCCGGATCCGGAATCTGGCGTCTGGCAACTGTATGCAAGTCCGGTCTCATTAAAAGAAACCACCGCCATCCTGGCTTTCGCCCAGAAGAAAGACGGTGAGCCAAGTTTCATCATTGAATCCACTTTCCAGAGAATTCCGAAGAACCGGAAAATCAAACTGAATACGCAGTATGCACCCCAATATTCAGCGGGAGGTGATATTGCTTTGATCGACTTTAAAAAGGGAGGTGAGAATTTTAAAACCGGTGTTTGGCAAGGATATGAAGGGGTTGACCTGGATGCCGTTGTAGATCTTGGTGAGGTTCAGAATGTAAATAAGATCTCTGTTAGTTTTCTCCAGGATGCAGGCTCATGGATCTTTTTCCCAACCGAAGTTGAATTCTTTACCTCTGTTGACGGTAAAAGATTCCCCCCTGCCGGAGTTTCCATCCATGAGTACTCACAGAAAGATTATACCCCCAAAACACTTGAACAGTGGGTTGATCTGGCTCCTTCTGTCGGGGCTCGTTATATCAGGGTCGTCGCCAAAACGCCAGGCATCTGTCCTGAATGGCATCCGGGAGCAGGAAATAAATGCTGGATCTTCGTTGACGAGATCAGTGTCGAATAGTGAGACCGCCTGGTGACACTTCAGAATTCAAAATTTCATTTTTATGACGGGACAGGACGGGAAAGCAAAATCAGATATGCTTCTGCTGCTGGCTGCAGTGATCTGGGGGTTAGCTTTTGTTGCACAGCGGGTGGGGATGGAATATGTAGGGCCTTTTACCTTTTCGGCAGTGAGGTTCAGCCTAGGAAGTTTGGTTCTCCTCCCATTCTTATTCTTTCGTAAAGCGCGGGCATTTAATCGTATAGCAACGACAAAGAAGGAGCGAAAAAAAATCGTTTTGCTTCAACTTGTGCTGGGGCTGCTGGTATTTGGAGGTGTTTCATTTCAGCAATATGGTATCGTTTATACTACTGCAGGAAATGCCGGGTTTATTACCGGTTTATACGTTATTTTTGTTCCGGTTATCGGGCTGTTCCTTGGCCAGCGGAATCATATTACCATTTGGGCGGGAGTCCTATTGGCCATTGCCGGCCTCTATTTCCTGAGTGTAAAAGAGGGATTTACTATCAACGTTGGGGATTCACTTGTCCTGATTTGTGCGCTGATATGGTCTGTTCATGTGCTGGTGGTTGGTTTTGTAGCCCCTAAAACAGATCCTATCCGAACCGCCCTCATTCAATTCTGCATTTGTGCCTTTTTGAGTTGGATTGTAGCTATCGGTTTTGAAGAGATCAGCCTGAAGCCGATCCTCGATGCCCTCTGGCCAATCCTTTACGGAGGCTTGATGTCCGTTGGAATTGGCTATACACTGCAAGTGTTTGCTCAGCAAAAAGCACATCCCGCCTATGCTTCGATCATCTTAAGCACAGAATCGGTATTTGCCGTCTTTGGTGGATGGCTGATCCTGAATGAAGTTGTGACAGGAAAGATCCTGCTTGGTTGTTGCCTGATGCTGGCAGGGATGATCGTGGCACAAATAAAGAGATCTACGATGTAAAAATCGTGGATTATATGGATTACCTGATCTTTAGCATACTGATAACCGCTTTTTGTTTCCCCACAGTCAGCCTTCCATAATAATATCCCGTTTTTATGTTCGTTGGTTGGTATCTGACTATTTGAATTCCAGTCTGCTGTGTATTTTCCACAAGGGTCTCCACAACTTGTCCGTAAAGATTCAGGATCTCCAGTTTCACAAATGCCTGTTCAGGTAAGACGTACCTGATTGTTGTATTGTCTGAGAATGGGTTAGGATAGCTTGAAAGAGAAAGAGCGTGAAATTCAGTGGCAGCCTCTTCAACGCCTATATAGGTTGGTGTAATTCGGCTGTAATAGACATCCTGTTCGCCATTCAATGTATTTGCCCACGCCAGGTGCGCACTTGTTTCATCCGACCGCATATCGAAATAGTCGCCCATCTTGTCCTGTTGCGGCCAGCCAACATGAGGATCAAAGAGCTCAGAGAGGCGCTCATTGGTGGACCATGTTGCTCCCTCATCAGTGGAATAAGAGTAGTAAAGTGCTGAAAAGTAGGTGCCTGCCGGGGCATCCCTGGTATCGAGCCATACTACGTCGATTCTACCGTCTGGTGATACAGACAATGTTCCAAACCATTGGTAATTATCATTTTCAGGATCATCGTTAATCCGAACAGGGATAAGGCTCCAGGTGAGTCCTCCATCCGTGCTTTTCGAA
>Ga0351846_1207_pt3 | contig 16154 bp, 13 predicted proteins | sample TotcelHFGM3001M4_FD_206882 | JGI IMG/M metagenome (GOLD analysis project Ga0351846, IMG submission 206882) | Enriched cells from coal bed in the Powder River Basin, Montana, United States - Total cells FGM rep1 HSBNCT.FGM.300.1.M4 ... | reverse complement strand
GACTCGGCGAGATTATTGACGTACTTGGCGTGCAACGCATCGCCCACCGCGGGGCCCGTGTGAAAGCCCCGCGCCGTCTCGTTCCCCGTGTTGATGACGACCATGCTCCGCGGGGCGTCCTCGGGATAGTCGACCGCCAGCACGTATACGCCGCCGGGCCGCAGCAGCTTCATTCGGCCCACGCGGTAGCTGAAGTACGACGCCTCGCCTGGCGCGGGCGGCAAGACGCGCGCCGTGCGACCCAGGATCGTCTCGATCTTGCTCCCGCCAGAGGGCGATTCCGAAAAAACGCGGCCCGCGACGTCGGCGGCGCACGCGATTTCCTCGACCAGGGACAGCGTGCCGTACGGCGGCATCTCGACCAGCGGGCGGCGGAGCGCTTCTTCCCGCGCGCGGTTCATCGCCGCCTGGCGTTCGGCTTCGCGCCGAGCCTCGTCGGCCTTTTGCGCCAGCATCGCCTGGTGTGCTACATCGCCGCCTGTTCTGGCGTGAGGAAATGGCCGACGGCGTCATCGACCGCAAGACCGACCAGCCCGGCATGACAAACCCGCTGGACTGGTATCGCTACAAAGCCGAGTTGATGCGGTTCCTAGGGATGAATACGTTCAGCAAGGACCTGCTCGAGTTCGGGGCGTGCCAGCATTGGGATTCGACGCCGCTGGGCGGGAACGACTGGGTGTTCCACGATGCGGCGACCAAGCACCTGTGGGCCGAGATCGTCGAGCTGATGGGCGGCTATGGGCTCGACGTGTTGCCTTATTACGAGTACTCCGGCAGCAAAGGCTACAAGGGTTTGGGCAACCAGCGCCGCGCCCGGCCGCTGACGCGCGACGATGCCTACACGCATATCGGCTGGGTCGAGTCGGCGAATGCCGACATCACGGACCCCGACACCTACGAGGACTTTCGTAAAATGCTGGAGTTGACGGTGATCCGCCTGCGCGGCAAGGCACCGCTGGCCGGCGTGTGGCTCCGCACCCGCGGCCAAATGCCTGTCAGCTTTGCGGATCCGACGCTGGCTCGCTTTGCGGCGGAAGCGGCTGGCGGCCGCAGCGTTACGCGCGCGGCGCTGCAAGAAGACGCGGAACTGTACGCCCAGTATCTGCGATGGTGGGGCCTCAAGCGTCGCGAGTTCCTGGTGGCAATGCGCGATTTTCTCCGCGCCGGCGGCGTCCAGGATGCGCTCGTGCTGTATACCGGCTGTCCCGGCGAGCCGGGCGTCCCGTTCGCCACTTGGGAGCCGCAGATGGTCACCGACCGGCCCGATCTCTGGCAACCAATCCTGCAGCAGCCGGAACATAAGGCCGGCGACCGCGGCCCGATCGTGCCGCTGACCCTTTCGCAGGTGGTGAACGGCGATCTGTACTACAAAGCCCTGACTTCGCCCGGCCTGAACTGGGGCAAGTGGGAGGTCCACCATTCGCGGCCGGCCGATGATCCGCAGCACTATCAGGAGACGGAAGGAGTTTTACTGACGCATGCTTTCAATCGCAACTATACCGTCGCTTCGCCACGCACGCTGGATGCGTTCCGCACGCCCAGCGGGCTGGCGATCGTGCGCCACTATGCGTTGAACGAGCACATGATGTTCGACAAGCAGGACAAGGAATTGCTCGGCTACTTTGTGGCCGACATCGAACGGGCCGGGCCCTATTGCATGATGGCCGAGGCGCTGGCCGTAGCTCGTGGCGATCCGACGATGATCGGTTACCTGATCGGCGGCAACTTCGGCCGCGGATTCCCGACGTACGTCCGCGATTTCAACGCCAACTATCTGGCCTTGCCGGCTTTACCAAGCGAGATTGTCGACGGCGCGGCAGACGATCCCGAGGTTGTCGTCCGCCGCATTGGCGCCGGCGAGCACGGCACATGGATTGCCGTCGTTAACACATCGCTGCACGAGAAGCGGGACGTGACGGTGACACTGCCCGCGGGCAGCGCCACCGACGCGGTCACCGGCCAGGAAGTGCGAACGATCGACGGCAAGATCCGCGTCCATATGATTCCCTGCCAATTGCGGGCGTTTCGCGTAAGATGACGGATACAGCCACCCTCTCGATGAACCCATCCGCCCCTCCAGCTTCGCGCGCCGGTCTGCTGTACGGCTTGGCCGCGTATGGGCTGTGGGGACTGATCCCGCTGTACTTCAAGGCCGTGGCGGATGTCGCGCCGTTGGAGGTGCTGGCCCACCGGGGACTGTGGTCGTTCGTGATGCTGTTGGTGCTGACCGGCTGGCTGGGACGCGGGGGCGAAGTCTGCCGCGTGCTGCGTAATCCCAAGCTGTTGGCGATGCTGTCGGTGACCTCGCTGTTGATCGCCGTCAACTGGCTGACGTTCATCTACGCCGTCATCAGCCGCCAGCTGCTGCAGTCCAGTCTGGGCTACTTTGCAAACCCGCTGGTCAGCGTCCTGTTGGGCGTGATTTTCTTGCGCGAGCGGCTGCGGCCGTATCAGATCGCGAGCATCGCGCTGGCGGCGACCGGCGTATTCGTCTTGGCTGCGATGGTCGGCAAGGTGCCTTGGATTTCGTTGACGCTCGCGTTCAGCTTTGCCTTTTATGGGCTGTTGCGCAAGATCATGCCTGCCGACGGCATGGTCTGTCTGACCGTCGAGACGGGCCTGATGGCCCCGTTCTCGCTGGTTTACCTCGGCTGGCTGGCCGTCGGCGACCAGATCACCGGGCACACGCTGCCGGCGCTGGGCCTGCTGATGCTCAGCGGTCCCGTCACGACGATCCCGCTGCTGTTCTTCGGCGCGGCGGCCCGCCGTCTGAGGCTGTCCACCTTGGGCATCCTCCAGTACGTGACGCCGACCGGCCAATTTCTGCTGGCGGTATTGGCGTTCGGAGAATCGTTCTCTGTGCCCCAACTGCTGAGCTTCGCCTGCATCTGGATCGCCCTGGCGATTTACTCGGCCGGCGCCTATCGGCGGCGGCACATTGGATAGCAGTGGCCGGAGAATGAGTACATAATTCGCAACGCAAAGGTTCACACGCTTCCGCGAGACGGTTGCCGCAATCTCTCTCGCTCGGGGCCGGTCGCAACCGCCGGCCGAGTTGTCGTCGTCAAAAAGATTCGGTTTTTCGACGAGGAATGTCATTGACGAACGACCTGCAAGTTGGGATTCTGGACAGACGGTTGAATTGTTCCGTGAATCTCCGCTGGCGGGTCTTTGAAAGGCCAGGAGTTCATCCTGTCCGAGAGAGGTTTCAGACCTGTCCGCCGATCGAAACAAAGATTGCCGGAGCATGGAGGGGTGACGCTACAAACCGCTTTGCCGCTATTTATCTGGAGATTGCCCGATGACCACACCTGATCGTCCGCGGATGACCAATATCACAGGCATTTGCCAGGTGGCTGGCGCAATGGCGGCAGCCTGGGCGGATGATGCTCCCGACGCTGCCGGGAGCAGGGGGGAGAGTCCGATGAACGGGAATCGTTCGAAACGGTCGGGCTTTACGCTGGTGGAATTGCTGGTGGTGATCGCGATCATCGGCATTCTGGTGGCTCTGCTATTGCCTGCGATCCAGGCGGCGCGAGAAGCGGCGCGGCGGTCCCAATGCGGCAATCATTTGAAGCAGTTGGGGCTGGGTCTTCACAATTATCACGATACCTTTCGCCGCTTTCCGTCTGGAACTCGTTCTCACCAAGCGGCATCGGGCTGGGTATACGGTCATTCTTGGATCGTAGCCATCCTGCCGTTCTGCGAACAGCGGGCCTTGTACGATCAACTCGATCTGATCGGCATCGGCAGTGCGCACACCGGGCTGATCTATCAAAGTACCACGGCCACCTACAATATTCATAATGGCCAACTCGTCGCGGGCGTGCAGATCCCGATCATTTTCTGCCCTTCGTCCCCGCTGGATCCGATGTGCCTGCAAAGCACCACCGTCCCTGGCGCTCAGGGCACCGCCTCGCCCACCTATACGGCCATCACCGGCGCCGTCGGTCATTCATCGGCGGTCAACAAGGACAGTCAGACCGACGTCCATCGGGCCCGCGGAATTCAATCTCAAGGAGGTGTCCTGGTGCCTCACCGGTTCTTGAGTTTCAACGCGATTCATGACGGCTCGTCATGCACGGTGATGGTGGGCGAGCAGTCGGACTGGTGTTACACGGCGACCGGGGGCAAAGTCAACTGCCGCAGCGACTACGGTCATTCGTTCATGATGGGTACCACGCCGGAAGCATATACCAGCGATGATCGCTGGTTCAACACCACAACGATTCGCTACGGGATCAACCACAAGGCTTGGAATTTGACCGGGGTGGGAGACCAGAACTACGGCTGTAACCGTCCGCTTCAGTCGGCTCATCCGGGCGGCGCCCAAGTCGTATTGGCCGACGCCTCCGTTCGGTTCTTGGTTGAATCGCTCGCCCTGCAGACATTGTTCGATTTGGCTAATCGCGACGACGGACGGACGCTGCCCGCCTTCTGAACGCGGGCGCGGATAGACGAAGCACTCGAAATTTTTGGTCTTAGTCTTAGGCGTTACAAGCGGAGGGAGGGACTCATGTCCATCGTGAAAATAGACGCGATCCCGGGATCAGGCCGCCTTGGAGCATTCTGGCGGCTGGGCCTGGTGCTGCTGGTCGCAGGGTGTTCGCCGTCCGACGTGGGCCGCGTCGCGGGCACGGTGACGTTAGGCGGGCAACCGCTCTCCCAAGGGTCCGTGGTATTTCAGGATCACACCGGAGCCGTTTCGGTGAATGTCAACCTGAGCAATGACGGACGCTACGAGTTGCGGACGTATGACAAAGCCGGATTGCCGCCGGGCACCTACCGCGTGGCCGTGACTTCCCAGACAGTGGGGGACGGCGAAACCCCGCTCATGGACGGCCCGCCTTCCTCCTCCGCCTCGTCCGCTCCCTTGGTTCCCCTCCGATACCAAAACGTTTTGACGAGCGGACTGACGGCCACCGTCCAGGCGGGCTCCAACCCGCCCTTCGATTTCGACTTGATGCCCTAACGCCCGGCCAGCTACCAAGGAGGCCAGCGCCGGTATCCGCGCAGCGATCTTCGCAACTCCTGACATGGCGCGAAACGTCGCACAGCTTCCACACCTTCAGAACTCCTGACATGGAGCGAGATTTCCCGGCGATTATAGGCTGAATGTGCTGGGGAGTTAACGAAAAGAATGGGCGTTGTTTTCCCATTTCGTGGCGAATGACACCGTTGCCATCTTGTTCCTGAAAAACTCAAATGAACACTTGATTCTGGCGCGTCGCAAATTGCAGTGCTCAGCACACTGGGGGGCGTTCATCTCTCTGATCCAGAGGCAGCTCGCGCGGTGCGGCGATCGAGATTGAACAAGAACGAACGTACGTCGCAGCTCACTGCTACGACGGATCAAGTGTTCGATCGGAGTCGCGGATACGGTCCTCGAAAATGGAGGGTTGATCGGCCGCGCCCCGGTCAACATCGCCGTTTGTCACCACAGCACGACTGCGACCCCGCCCGGTGGAAGAAGGGCGCCGGCGCCGGGCACGTTGCGACACCGTCTCCGCAACGCACGGCGTTTGCCGAGCGGTCGCTTAACAACGGAGGGTGGCGAGCTACGGGGTGACCACTTCGAACGGCAGAGCGGGCAGCGGGCCGATGAAGTTGCGGACTTCGCGCGTCTTGCCGTCCTTTTCGGTGGCCGTGGTTTGCAGGAAGGCATTGGCCATCAGGTTGCCCTTCAACTTCGGCCGCGCTTTGACGGTGTCGCCGCGCAGCACGAGGGCCATCCCGCGTTCGGTCCAGGAGGCACTGTCAACCGCGATTCCTTCCGGCGGATCGCTCAGCTCGACCTGGATCTGACCGTTGCGACTCCAGCCCAGGCGAACGTGTACTTCCACCGTCCCGCCGACGGGAATCCGCACCGGTTGCTCGCTCAGGATTTCCATCGGCGTTTGGAACGAGCGGCCTGCCGTCGGCGGCGGGAAGGGCTTGTTTTCCTTCGCGGCGCGGGCGGCCTCCTCCCGGAAGCGGGCCCGGTCTTCGGACACGAGGGTCAGCTCGTTGGCCGGAACCACGTGCTTGTAGAAGAACGCCTGGGTCATCTCGTCGGCCGGGACGGCCCGATGCACGACCTCCCGCCCATCGATCAATGCCCGGCCTTCCAGGCCCAGGCGGATCGGATCCGGCGACAGCAGCTGCGCAATGGCCAGCGTCAGGCGGATCTGATCCTGACCTTCCGGCACGATGCCGCCGCTAAGCGCGAGCCCGAACGGATCGTCCCGCAAACGCAGGGCGATTTCGCCGTTGAACCCGTCTTTGCGCAATACGTACACGGCGAACGGGTTGAGCCGCCAAGTGATCCCGTGAATACATGAGGGCGCCACCCGCACTTCGAAATCGGGCCGCGGCTCGCTCAGCCGCAGGCGATATGCATACTCCGGGCCGCCATGGCTCCGAGCGTCGCCCAGACGCACGTCATAGACCCCATCGGCCGGCAGGGTGAAGCGGATCAGAGAGTCGGCGTGGTGCGTTCTCAGATGGTCGAACTTGTCTTCATGATCGTCGTTAAAGGCCAGTCGGCTACCGGCGGCGTCGAACAGCTCCAAGACACTGTCCAACGGCGATTCCAGCCGACGAGCGCGAACCTCGGCAATGATCTCCTGGCCGGCGCGGCCCTCGAAACGGAACACGTCCCAGTCGTCGGGCCGGTCGATTCGCCCGTTGACGATTACGGGCAGCGTGACCGCCTGGGCGGCCGGATTCGAATCGTTGGGTTCTCGTTCGAGGCATTCCGGCAGCGTGTCCACGGAAAACGGCAGCGTGTTGGAGGTCATCTCGCCCTTGCGCACCGAAAGCGGGCGGGGACCGGGCGTCATGTCCGAGGCGTCGATCGTCAGCGTATCGGTGGGCAGGTTCCAGCCGGAGAGTTTTACCGTGGCCGTAGCCCCGGCTGGGGCACCCAGCGGGAAAACGCCCGTGATGTAGGGGAGTTCGCCCAGAGTGATGCGATAGACGAAGTCCGGACGGCCGCGGTAGATCGCGTCCTTGATCTCGACCACATACGGTCCGTCCTCCGGAACCTTGAACAGCAGCACGGGATCGGGATGAAACCGGTAGTCGTCGTCGTAGGCCACCTGTCTTCCGTGGGCGTCGTACAACGCCAAGGTGGCTTGGAACCAACCAGGCACCGCGTCGGGCAGGTACGGAATGAGTTGCCGCGCCGCTGCGGCAATCACCAATTGCTGCCCCTTGCGGGCCTCGAAACGGAAGCGGTCCGCAGCGCCGGGGGTGAACCGTTCGGACGCGTAGTGAAGCATGTACGGCTCGCGGGGAATGATCTGCCCGTTGACCACAGCCGGCAGCGTGATAGGCGTTTCGGTCCTGGGCGGGTACCAAGTCCGGCCCTCCTGGAATTCCTGCGGTTCGTAAGCGGGTTCCGATTCCTGCTCGCGGAATTCGGGCAGCCGGCCGACGTGGAACGTCAAGGGATTCGATATCCCGCGCGGCGTTTCCACCCGCAGTTCGCGCCGTCCGGGCTCGGCATCGGCAGCCAAGGTGAATTCCATCGTGACGCTGTCGGCCAGGGCAGGTTGCATCTCTCTTCGCATGAACTCGGAGCGAGACCGGGTGAGCTTGATCTGCGCCTCGAACATCTCCTTCAAGATTGCGGCATCCTTCGAGTTCTTTTTCCGTAGTTGAGCGACTTTGTCTTGCAGCACCTGTGCTTCCTGCTGCGTCAAGTGCCTGATGTCCTTTCTCACGGTGGCCGTGATGCCGTCCCCGGAGAAGTGCGCCCGCAGGACGTCGATCTGATAGTCGCCCTTCCAGGAGCCCAGAAACTGGCCGCCGACCGTGACCAGGAACGTCGTGCCCTGTCGGCCGCCGGCCGGAAAGACGTAGCCGATTCGCGGATACTGTTGAGCCGTAGCAATAGATGAGGAGGCCAGAACGCATACTAGCCCGCAGGCCATCAAACGCCGTGATGCGATCATACAATGCTCCGAGTGCTTGGGCTTCGCCGGACTCTGGCTCCCCCCTTGATCTTTCACCTAATCTTTTGCCTAATCTTCTCTTACATAATCTCTTTCAACCGTCCCGCCATCGGAATCCGGTCCGTGGCGGCCGGTGTCGCGGTCAATGGCAGGCCCATCGGATTGGGCAGCTCCCCCTCGGGATCGATTCCCATCAATTCGTAGATGCTGCCCAGCAGGTCGCACGGGTAGACCGGGCGGTCTTTGACCTCTTCGCCCTTGGGATCCGAGGAACCGACGACGCGTCCTCCCTTGAATCCGCCCCCGGCCACGAGCGCCGAGAAGACTTGGCCGTAATGGTTGCGGCCGCCGTTCCAGGGCGCTCCCCAGTCGATCTTGGGCGTGCGGCCGAACTCGCCGCAGCACCAGACGATCGTGCTGTCCAGCAGGCCGTGCTCCGACAGTTCGGCCAGGAGCGTCGCCAGCCCTCGGTCCAGATCCGGCAGCAATTGGCGCATGGCTTTGAAGTTGTCCGTATGCGAATCCCAGCCGCCGAAGTTGATGGTGATGTAGGGCACGCCGCGCTGGACCAGGCGTCGTGCCGCCAGACAGCTTTGGCCGAATCGCGTGCGGGAGACCCAGGTGCCCCAGTTCACGTCGTATCGCTTCCGCACCTCGTCGGTCTCCTGCGAGAGATCGAACGCCTTGGCGCCATCCCCCAGGATCATGTCGTACGCCTGGTCCTCCGCCTGATAAAAGGCCGTGAGCGCCGGATTGTCTTTGAGGGCGCCGCCCAGGGTATCGAGCTTGCGGAGCAACTCGCGTCGTTTCTGTTGTTGTTGGTCGTTCAGGCCGGGGGAACTGACGCCTTCGACCATGAAACGCTGCTGCGCCGGATCGCCCCCGGTCGCGAACGGCATGTGGCGCGCCCCCAGAAAGCCGGCTTCCGAGAACCGTCCTTGCGACTGAGTGAGCACGATGTAGGGCGGAATCAGCCCCTTGTATCCAGCCTCGTAGCCCTTAAACAGCGAGACCACGGCTCCCGCGCACGGAAAGACCAGCCGGTCGCCGGGTCGCCGGCCGGTCTGCGTCAGGTAAGCCGCCGTCTCGTGGCCGTTGTCGCCGTGGGTCATGCTGCGGATGATCGAGAACTTTTCGGCCTGCTCGGCCAGCAGCGGGAGCAGTTCGCCGATGCGGATACCGTCCACGCTGGTGGCAATGGGATTGTTCAGCGGACCGCAGTAGTCGTTGCCCGCCTCCGGTTTGGGGTCAAACGAATCCAGATGCGGCGGCCCGCCGGACAGCCAGATCTGGATCACCGACTTGGCCTTGGCCGGCTTGGCGCCGGTTGCCGATCCGGGACGGCCTGCCAAGATCGCTGCGCCCGCGCCGGACAAGCCATACCGCAAGACATCCCGGCGCGACGGCCGCGGACCGTTGCTGCTGAATGGCACTGATCTTCCGCCAGGCGATTGATGTTCGATACTCATGCAGATTTCTCCTTACCAAGCCGCAAGCCGCTTCTATGCCGCGCGCGATTGAGGATGGCACGCCGCCAATCCCAACCGCGTTCGTTATATCTCAATGTCGATAGCAAAACTCCGGACTATTGATGAGGGCCCAAAAGATGTCTCGCGGGCCGCCCTCGGCCCAGGTCTCCTTCACCTGCATTTTCGCGATCTCCAGTTCTTCTTCCGTCGGCATCCGCGACAGGATCGTCAGATAGATCTCCACGATGTTCTCCGGCCTCTTTGGGTCGGACCCCAGCAGGGCGCGCAGCTTGGGGCTGGTCTCCATCTTTCGCCGGACATGGCTGGAATTCAGCAGGTGCAGCCGCTGCGCCGCGGTGGGGCGATTGTTGCGATCCGATTCCAAACCCGTGTCGCGCGACGACCGCCCGAACTTCTCCAGGAACGGACTGCTGATGCTGGCGTCGGCCAGGGCTACGGCGCGCTGGTCTTCGGGCATGTAGGTGTACGGCTCCGGGATGATGCTGGAATACTGCTCGGTCGTGCCGGTGATCTGGCACAGGGCGTCGATCAGCACCTCGGCTTCCAAGCGGCGGAGCGGATAGTGCGCGAAATTCGCCTCTCCCCGGGGATCGTCGCTCCGGGGGACGCACGACAACTGGTACGTCGTCGAGTTGAGGATCTGTCGGCAAAGATGCTTCAGGTCGTACTGAGCCGCGGTCAGGTCCTGCTCGAGGTAGGCCAATAATTCGGGATTGGCGGGCGGATTGTCCGGCCGGAGATCATCCGCCGGATGGATAATCCCTCGGCCCAACAGCCAGAACCAGACACGGTTGACGACGTTCCGAGTGAACCACGGATTCTTGGGGTTGACCAGCCAATCGGCAAACGCCCGGCGCGGATCCTCGCCCGGCGCAAGTCGGACGGGGGCCGCGTCGGGAAAGGCGGCTGCGCGGAGCGATTCGATGCCCGGCTGGCTGCGGGCCTGTTCGAGATCGAACTGGATGATCTCTTCTTTCCATTCGACGGTCGGCTTATACGCAATCTGCGAAAAGAAAACGGCCATGCCCGACCAGCGCTGCGGGGGCCAGCTCTCCGGCCGCACTCCCATGAACGAGAGCGCCACGGCCTGGGCGATGGCCGGCGGTTCGCGGCTCTGCACGGCGCGGTAAAAATTTACTTGCGGATCGCGGAAGTTACTGCCGCTGGCCGTGAGCATCTCGCGGACAAACCGGTCGTACGGCGTGTTCTCCCTGATGCGGGTGTGAATCCAGTGATGATAGGCCTGTACGGCGTTGGGCCAGAGCTTGATGGGGAACTCGGACTTGACCCGCAGCAGGTCGCACCACTTCATCGCCCAGTAGTCGGCGAACTCCTCGCGTTCCAACAGGCGATCGATCAGCTGGCGGCGTTTGTCGGGGGCGGACTCCTGCAAGAACTGCGCCGCCTCGCCGGCCGTCGGGAGCGTGCCGATCACGTCCAGATAGGCCCGGCGCACAAAGACGCCGTCGGAGCACACGCGAGCGGGAGCGATCCCCAGTTGTTCCAGCCGGCCGAGAACCAGTTCGTCAATCCGGCCTTGGGCGATCGGTTCGGCGTCGTCTTCAAAGGCACTGAGCGGTGCTCCGGCTTCGGCCTGTTCTTGAACAGCCGTGGCTGCCATCAGTACAAGGACAATTGCCAGGTTCATGATATTGTTCCGTAATGCCACGCGAGCGGTACAGGACTTCTATTCTGTAGATCGTAGCAGGTGCGGGGCGTGCGGAGCAATCCGGGCGCACGCCGCTCGGCGGTTTACGGCCGTGACAACGGCGGCCCAATAATTCTCGGTTTGTTCTCGTGGGGCACTGCTGCCAGGTCCGCACGCTGGGCAAGACCATCTTCTGTTTGTCTTAGCGATGGGCCTTGACGGCACCAACATGTTTTGGTCGCCGAGCTCGCGGAAGTGACAAAGCCGGATGTTGCCGCGGACCGACCAATCCGTATCGGTCCCCTTGTCCGCTTCGCTGCGAGCCGTACAATACGGAGTTGTGGAGCCGCTGCAACGAAGTTGAAAGCGGCTTGATGAAGTGCGTGAGAGTCGTCGGATGACTAGATGAAGGGCAACCTGGCTGTGTCGGGGGGCCTGTTGACGAGTAAACCGACGTGGCGGGAAACCTGAGGTGTCCCGCCACGTCGGTTTTTTTTTGCGCTTGGTGCCACAGTTCTTCCTAAAGGAGATTTGACATGTTGTCCACAATTTTGATCGTGATTCTGATTCTGATGCTCCTGGGTGCTGTGGGAACGTTGCCCAGGTGGGGGCACAGCAGAAGCTGGGGCTATGGCCCGAGCGGCGGACTGGGGTTGGTTGTGCTGATCCTGGTCGTCCTGCTGCTGATGGGACGTGTGTGAGTCCCTGTTACCGGTGCGCGGGAATTCTGCCAACTGAGCCCGACCTTCGTTCGAGGCGCAGTTGATGATGCTTCGGTTTGTGATCGTGTCGAAGGCAATGTTTCTCATGGAGGTTTTGGGATGTTCGTTTCATCGAGCACGCCCCGGCAATTGGTGGCCGGCGGCGAGGATGGCGTTCATCGTCTGCGAAAAGTATCGCGGGTTGATGCGGAAGAGAAAAATCTGGAATGGGACTTTGGGGACGATGCCGAGGTTCCCCTCCAGCAACTGGAGATGTTGGAAAGAATTCGCGTAGCAGCGGGGCAGACATCGTGACGAGTCACTCGGATAAATGGGATTTGCAAAGGATGAGAATGATGGATGGACGTGTTGTTTTCAGATGGTGTCTGATCGCAGGCCTGACGGCCCTGGGCACGGGCTCGGGTTTGGACACGGCTTGGGGCCTGCAGCCGGGACAAGCGCTGGTTGCCGGGGCCGAGGAAGAGATGCAAGTGCTCACGCGAGGGCCGGTGCATGAGGCCTTTGCGGAGACCGTCACGTTCGATCCCGAGGCGGGCCTGGTGGTGCCGAACAGGCCACCGGAGGCCATTGAAGAGCTGCCTCCGGACCAGCGATTAGAAGGCGCCAATGTCACGTGGATTCCCGGCTACTGGGCGTGGGACGACGAGCGGAGCGACTTCCTGTGGGTCAGTGGGATTTGGCGTAACCTGCCGCCGGCCCGCCAGTGGGTGCCTGGGTATTGGGGCCAATCGGGCCCCGGTTTTCAGTGGACTTCCGGATACTGGGCCGACGCCCGGGAGAGCGAGATCGAATACCTGCCCGAGCCGCCGGCGACAGTCGAAGTGGGGCCCAACCGAGCCGCGCCCTCCGCGGACCAAACTTGGTTGCCGGGGAGCTGGATCTGGCAGCAGACCCGTTACGCATGGCGGCCCGGTTTCTGGGCGGCCGTTCAGCCGGACTGGGTTTGGACCCCAGCCCATTACGTCTACACGCCTCGCGGTTACGTCTTCGTGGACGGCTACTGGGATTACTCGGTCGCTCGCCGCGGGGTGCTGTTTGCGCCGGTCTATTTCACGGCGCGCAGCTACACCCGGCCCGGCTTCTCCTACTCGCCGGCGACGGTGATCAATTTGGGCGCGTTCGTCGACAATCTCTTCTTCCGGCCGCGATACCAACACTACTACTTCGGTGACTACTATGCGTCGAACTACCACGACGCCGGGTACTATCCGGCCTATTCCGTCAATTCCAGCCGTTACGGTTACGATCCGATTTACGCGCACGAGCGGTGGCGGAATCGGCAGGACGGAATGTGGGAGCAACGTGTCATCGCAGCGTACCAACATCGTCGAGACCATGCCGAGGCCCGACCGCCGCGGATCTGGATGAGCCAGGGCGGAAGCGGCGACGGCGGCATCGCTTCCACCGTCCGCAATCTAATCGGCGCGTCGCTCGATCAAGCGTCGCGGAGTCGGGATAGTGCGTGGCGGTTCCAGGCCCTCGACCAAGCCGAACGGCAAGAGCTCAGTCAACATGGGCACGAGGTCCAGCGTTTCCGCGACCAACGGCAGCAGTGGGAAACCAAGGCGGCGATGGCTCGGGACACGGCCCGTGTTCACACCGGCGAGTCGGCCCGCCTGAAGCTTCCCCCGTCTCCGATTGCCGCCAGACCGGCGGATTCGCTGGGCAGAGAGTATACGCCGCCCAGAACCCACGCGGCACCCCCGCTCGACAGACTTGTCCAGCCTCAGCCGCGGCAAGCCCGCTCGCCGGAGCAATTGCGGCCCCACACCACGCTGCGAGTCCCGTTCGACAAGCCCCAGCCGAAGCATGAGCTGAACGTTGAACGACCGAGGGAATCCCGAGGCGAAGGCCGACCGTCAAGAGGTCCGACAGAGTCCCGATCAAAAGGCCGAGAGTCACGAGCTCCGGCACCGTCTCCAGAACTTGAACGGCCGGCTGCACAGCCACAGGGCAACCGGCCGGCGGATCCTCCCGCGGCGGGCTCGAAGCCTGAGCAGCACAAAGGGAAAGGCAAAGGCTGAGCGTCGTGCTCGCGAGTTCCCCAGGAACTTCGAATTGTTTCGTCCATTCGTAAATCGAGGAGGGATCTGTCATGAGAGCGTTTCTAATTGTGGGTGTCTTGCTCCTCGTCGGCATCGGCGGCTTGGGGTTTTACCGGGGTTGGTTTCAGATTTCTTCGACCAGGGACAACACGGAAAACACGGTCGATACGACGTTTACGGTCGACGAGACCAAGATCCAGGAAGACAAACACAAGCTGCAAGAACTCGGGCGGCAGGCAAAGGATGAAACCGCCGAAGCGCTCGATCAAAGCGAGTGACCAACCGACGGACCACTTGCTTTCGCCGCTGAACATGCTAGATTGATAATTGATCGGATGACTAGGTAAAGGGCGAACCGGCGTTGCCGGAGGGCCTGTTGACGAGTAAGCCGACGTGGCCGAATACCGCTGGGTATTTGGCTGCGTCGGTTTTTTTGTGCGCTGAGTTCGCAACAGAGCATCGGGGGAGTGCCAATAATGCCAAACAGAACTATCACACCGAGCGCCCAATGCGATAATGCGTTGGGCAAGGTGCGGCTCTCGTGGTATATCGACGAAGCCGTTCAGCAGGATTTCGACCAGGGCGACCGCTGCGCGGCCTCTTCGGAGCCATCGGCCCGCGGGCACGGCCAGGACGCAGCAAGTATCCGCACGGTTCGCGCCCGCGTCCGTTATCAGCGAATCAAAGCGCTGCCGCTGGACCCGATCGTTAACGAGGAATTCGAGCGCACGACAGCAGCGCGCGAGAAGGTGCTCGTTGGACCGGCGCCCACCCCCGCGAGGCCGCCGCAACACGTCCAGCCGCCCGCTGGCCTGCCGCGGTACTTGACGAGCTTGTATGAAGTTCCCCTCTTGACCAAAGAGCAGGAAATCCACCTGTTCCGAAAAATGAACTACCTCAAGTACAAGGCAGCGAAATTCGTCGCGTCGCTCGATCCGAAGTGTCCCGACAACGGGCTGCTGGACCGGATCGAACGACTCTATCAGCAGTCGATCGAAGTGAAAAACGAGATCATCCGGGCGAACCTGCGGCTGGTGGTGGCGATGACCAAACGGTATGCCCGCAGTCGGGAACCGTTGTTCGAGTTGGTCAGCGACGGAAATATCTCGCTGATGCGAGCCGTCGAGAAGTTCGACTACGCGCGGGGGGCGAGGTTCAGCACGTATGCCACCTGCGCGATCATCAAGAACTTTACCCAGACCGTCTCGAAAGAGTACCGCGACCGTTCTCGGTTCCGCAACGCGGCGGACAAGGTCTTCCAATCGATGCCGGACCAACGGACCAACCAGCAGACCGAAGAGGCGGCTCAGATCCGGCGGAAAGACGAGGTCGCTGAGTTGCTGGAACAGCTCGACGACCGCGAGCGGGAGATTATCCACTATCGCTTCGGCTTGGATTCCAGTCGCGAACCGATGACTCTCAAGGAGGTGGGGAGCGTGCTGGGCGTCTCGAAAGAGCGGATCCGGCAGTTGGCAACCCGGGCTATCGCCAAGCTTCGCCATGCGGCCATGGAACAACAAGGGCTCGCCGTGTCCGAAGACCGTCCCACAAATGAATCCCAACTCGCCGGAAAGCCGAAGCGATGCAATCGTGAGCTGGCGATGGCCGAGTAACTGGAGGGAAATCCGCTGCGCGGCGCAGTCGTCAAAGGATCGGAAACACAGAGGCACAGAGGTCACGGAGAGAAGGGCCAATCGGAGCAATGGAATCGACGGCTGTTGCCCGCAGCCAGGGAAACGATCGCGACGGACCACGCCGCGCGGCCAAGCCCCGCTCACGCGCTACGCGTGCACGGGCAAAAACACCTCAGAATCCCGGCCTACCGGAACTACGAACAGCAGCATGAACATCGGGATGAAGATCGGCGCCATGACGGCCCACTTGGCCGACGCACTGCCCATGAACAAGTTCATGGCCGCGGTCAGCAGGATAAAGGCGGTCAACAGCGGGATCGGCCCCAGGCCCGAAGCGCGGAGCAACTCGGCGCCTCGGATGGCGAGGATCAAGCCCAGGTTCGTCCAGCGGAAGTAGGCGACAAACTGGGCGGCGAAAAAGACCAGCACCATGTACGTGCCCAGCGTCTGCATGGCCTTGCCCATGCTCTGGACCACGTCCGCGTCATTCCGCAGCGTGCCGGCCGCCACGCCGTAGGCGATCCCGGCCACGGCCCCCAGCACAAAGATGACGACGACAATTCCCTCCATGAGCGGCGAACGCAGGATGCTGCCCGTCGCGGGATCCCGCAAGAAGCCCTGCTCGGGAACCAAACCGGCCACGGGCGAGACGATCCGTCCGGTGAATTTGATGTCGGC
>Ga0351846_1237_pt1 | contig 16276 bp, 10 predicted proteins | sample TotcelHFGM3001M4_FD_206882 | JGI IMG/M metagenome (GOLD analysis project Ga0351846, IMG submission 206882) | Enriched cells from coal bed in the Powder River Basin, Montana, United States - Total cells FGM rep1 HSBNCT.FGM.300.1.M4 ... | reverse complement strand
CCAGTTTGGATTCTTGTACTTCTTGAAATAATAGACCAGTGTGATGGCAGGGATTGCCAGGAGGGCAAAGATAGCATAAGTTACGTAATTTTCTTATTTTTGACATCCTAAACACCTATAAAACCCATGCATAAACTTGTTTTGATCAGACACGGCGAGAGCCTGTGGAACAAAGAGAACCGATTTACCGGCTGGACCAATGTTGATCTTTCGGAAAGAGGCATCCGGGAAGCAAAAGAGGCTGGGAAAACATTGAAAGAAGCCGGATTTGATTTTAAGGTTGCATATACATCATACCTGACCCGGGCTATCCGGACCCTCGACCTTGTGCTGGACGAGATGGACCTGATGTGGATCCCTGTTTATAAGTCGTGGAGGCTGAATGAAAAGCACTATGGTACCCTGCAAGGATTGAATAAATCGGAAATGGCCGGGCAATACGGGGATGAACAGGTGCATATCTGGCGAAGGAGCTATGATGTTCCACCCCCTCCCCTTCCTTTGGACGATCCGCGGCATCCCCGGTTTGATCCCCGATACACAGACCTGAAGCCGTCGGAGATTCCGGCAACCGAAGCCCTGAAAGACACTGTGGAACGGATCGTGCCCTATTGGCTCGATGAGATCCGCAAAAGTTTAAAAGAACATAAACAGGTTGTTGTGGCCGCACACGGGAACTCTCTTCGGGGCATTGTCAAGTACCTTAAAAACATCTCTGACGAAGATATTACAGGGCTCAACCTGCCGACAGGCATCCCGTATGTGTTTGAATTTGACGACACCATGAATCTGGTGAAGGATTATTTCCTGGGGGATCCGGAGGTAATAAAGAAATTGATGGAAGAGGTGGCAAATCAAGCTAAGAAGAAGTAGAATATGAAACGACAATGGGTAATCCCCGACATACATGGATATGTGAAGACACTCCGGTGTCTGGTGGAGGAGATCATCCGTCCGGCCCGTTACGACGAGATCTACCTGCTGGGGGATTACATTGACCGGGGCCCCGATTCCAAAGGCGTGATCGACTACATCAGGGGATTACAGAATGATGAATATTCTGTTATTCCTCTTAAGGGAAATCATGAAGATTTCATGGTGGAATTATATGATTCTGAGGTGAGTTCGGGAACATCCTGGCTATTCAATTTTGCCAAAAGGAAGCGGAAAGCGTGGAACTCCATTGGCGGAAAAACCACCCTGGATAGTTTTAAGGTCAATCACCTGAAAGATGTCCCACCCGATTACATCGAATGGATGCGAAACCTGAAGTATTATGTAGAGCTCGACAAATTCGTACTGGTACATGCCGGATTGAACTTCAAAAAGGAAGATCCTTACGAAGACAGGGAGGCAATGCTCTGGTTCCGCGATTACGAGATTATCCCCGAAAAAATCGGCAACCGTCGTATCATCCATGGACACGTACCGGTAAATATGGAATTGATTACCCTTTCGGTGAAGAATAGTTTTTACAAGTTCATCGACATCGACAATGGCCCTTATATGCAGGGAAGAACCGGCTTTGGAAACCTCGTGGCACTGGAACTTACCAATATGGAGATGGTGATCCAGGATAACAGGGATAGTTAGAATTACGAGTTAAAAGAATGCCCTTCAGCATCAACAACCTGTTTCAATTGTCCAACTTGTTAAGCTCTTTCTTAAGCGTCTCCTCAATGGGCAGGTAGTTGAAATTTTCCCAGAAAACTTCATCGGTTTCGCCAACCACTTCATCCCAACGCTGGTTGACGCCAATTGTTTTATCTCCCTTGAAGGCTCTGATGAGAGCAGGATCCCGTGTGAAGTCTGTAATTACTACTTCATTTTTATACCCGTAGTTTATCCGTTGCCTGGTTTGGGGCTGAATATATGTTACCCAGTACTGCTGCCTGATCGTGCTTAGTGCCCAGGAGTCGCCACGCTTGGCATAGGTCACCGTTGTCTCACCCAATGGCATCTCCTGAACCCATCCCGGTTGGTTGTTCAGGTACCAGAGACGGTTATATTTCTGCTTCTCGTAGGTGTCAAAGGCTTTGAAACTTGGCTTGTAGGTGATCTTCAGGATGGCAAAATCACGTGAATTAATCAGGATCTCTCCCTGGAAGAGTGTTTTGGCGGTTTTCTCATTCTGGTCAAACAGGATCCGGTAAATCTTTCCTCCTTCCGGGTTTGCCAGCTCTTCCATTTTTAGGATGTAATGTTTCTGATCCCGTTCGTCCAGAACCGTCTCATAGGGAAACTCGGCGATATCCCCGACGAAATTACACCCCAGGCATCGTGCGCTGGCGCCAACCTCCCCTAGGAGGTTAACGAGATTGGTATCGGACGTAACCCGTCCTTTATAGAGATAGGGAATATTGGATACGCGATGTTTTTTGTCGGTCTCTCCGGGCTTGAATGGATAATAACCATCCTTCATATCTTCCACAATGGCTTCCGTGTATTCGGCCAGTTTTTTATTCACCATTTTCTGAGTTCGGATAAACGCTGTGAGGATAATCGTATCGGTACCGTAATTTACCGGGATGCTGTCGAATGCTCTGCGAAGCACCTCCTGGGGCGACAAAGAGATGATTTCAACCTCCCGGAGATTAAGAGAAACCGGAATCAGGAATATCTGCAGGGTTCCTGATTCAGATGAGGAAACCGGAATTTTCTCAGTTTGATATCCGAGAAACGAAATCAGCAGGGTGTCAGAATCACCGGCATCAGGGAACCTGGAATCGGGCATCTTCAGTCGAAAAACTCCCTCCTCATTTGAAACAGTCCCTAAGGTTGAATTGTTCACAGAAATCTGAGCATACGAAAGAGGATCTCCGGTAATGGCATCTTTAATCATCCCAGAGATTGGTCTCGGGTCTTGGGAAACAGTGATCTCAACAAAAAAGATTGAGAAAACAACGAGCAATACTATCCTCATATGCAAAAACTTCTCTCCTTTCATCACCTCACCACCTCACCACTCCATCACCTCATCACTCCATCACTCCATCACTAAAAATAGGAGCTCCCATCCCAACAATGCGTGCACACCTTCTCCTTTGGCAGGCCAATTGCGTCTATCAGGTCGGTAAGGTGCTGATATTGTAGTGTTGTGACCCCAAGACTTTCGCGAATCTTTTCTATCATGGCATAATAACGGTCAGTGCCTGGGGTGGCATATTCATCGAGGTGCTCTTCGCCTTCCCCCAATTGATCAATGGCTCTGCGTCCGGCCAGGTCAAATGTTGTGCGTGAGGTTGAGAAGTTTAGGAACTCACAGGGATAGATGAGTGTTGGGCATGCGGGTCGAATATGGATCTCCTTTGCGCCGCAGTCATAGAGTATTTTAACGGTATCTTTTAGCTGGGTTCCCCGAACGATTGAGTCGTCACAGAATACGATCCTGTTTCCATCAATCAGTTCCTTGACGGGGATCAGCTTCATTCTGGCAACGAGATCACGCATCTCCTGGTTCTGGGGCATGAAACTGCGTGGCCAGGTGGGAGTATATTTCACATAGGCCCGTTTATAAGGAATTTGCTTTTCATTTGAATAGCCGATGGCATGTGCAATGCCCGAATCGGGAACGCCCGACACAAAATCCAATTCCTCTTTGTCACGCTTTGCCAGGGCCGCACCACATCTGTACCGACAGGCCTCCACATTGATCCCTTCATAGCAGGAACTGGGATAGCCATAATAGACCCAGAGAAAGGCACAAATTTGCATCTTATCGTTTGGTTTCCTACGCTGATCCACCCCGTCGGCTGTGATAAAAAGGATTTCTCCGGGACCAATATACGTGTCGATCTCAAAGCCAATGTTATCAAAGGAGCTGCTTTCTGAACTGATTGCGTAGGCACCCTCTTTTTTGCCCAGGATGATGGGAGTTCGTCCCAGTTTGTCGCGTGCAGCAAAGATTCCCTTATCGGTGAGAAGGAGCATTGTGCAGGAGCCCTGAACCTTTTCGAAAACATTTTCTATCCCGTTCTCGATAGACTCCTCTTCATTGATCAGCATGGCCACAAGTTCGGTAGGACTTGTTCCGGTGGTTCCGGTTTCCGAAAAATGCTGATGTTTCTTAAGAGCCCGGACAGTCAGCTCCTCGATGTTTTTGATCTTGCTGACAGTAACAATGGCAAACTCACCCAGGTGCGACCGGATAATGATTGGTTGTGATTCGGTATCACTGATCACTCCAATCCCGCTTTTTCCAATAAACGTTGGAAGGTCCGGCTCGAACTTGGTCCTGAAATAGGAATTTTCGATGTTGTGGATCGCTTTGGTAAATCCGCTCCCTGTATAAACTGCCATCCCTCCGCGACGGGTTCCGAGGTGTGAATTATAATCCGTTCCGTAATAGAGATCATTTACACAATCTGTTTTGGAAATTGTTCCGAAGATGCCGCCCATAATGGTTGCTGGTTTCTGGTTTTGGTTTGTGGTTGCTGGTTTTGTAAAACTACGACAAACAGGTAATAAAAAGATAAGATGTTGACAACTTTGGGAAAAAGTCGTTTTCTTATTAATTTCGTACTTCTAAAACCACTCCACCGATGGACTTTCTGAGGATCAAAGAATTCTTACATCAAGTTGAACTTTTTCGCGATCTCACGGATGAGGAGATTGCGGTCACAGCCGGCCAGGTTACATTAAAGACATTTGAACCCGGTGCATTTCTATTCAAGAGAAATGAACCCCGAAAAGAGATATTTTTTGTCCTCAGCGGAAAGATCGAGTTGTTTAAAGCCACAACTTCCGGAAAGGAAAAGTTCATAACATCCTTCCGCGAATATGATTTTCTGGGCGAAGGGTCCCTCCTCGACACTTACCCGCATTCAACATCGGCACGCGCCCTGGAAGAGAGTATGACCCTTTGCCTGGGAATCGATTTTTTTGCCAGTCACGGTGCAATTGCAGTTAAAGTGATGTCGAATATATCGAGGGTGATTTCACGGAGGCTGCGCTATGCTGTCCATCTTAACGCCGACGATTCGGCCCAGTACGAATCCGGCCGCACCCGCACTGAACATGACCTGCTCGGCGAACGTGAGGTTCCTTACGAATACTACTACGGCATCCAAACACTCCGTGCCCTGGAGAATTTCAATATCAGTGGTGTCAGACTCAACTCCTACCCCGAACTGGTGAAATCCCTGGCAATAGTTAAAATGGCGGCTGCGAATGCCAATTATGACCTCGGATTGCTGCCAAAAGATATGGCTGATGCAATTATTCGCACATGCCTCGAGATCATCGACAGCCGGTTTCTGAACCATTTTGTTGTGGATATGATGCAGGGAGGAGCCGGTACCTCAACAAATATGAATGCAAACGAGGTGATAGCCAATCGTGCGCTCGAATTACTTGGGTATAAAAAGGGGGAATACAACCACTGTCATCCCAACAGCCACGTTAATCTGTCGCAGTCGACAAACGATGTCTATCCAACAGCCATACAACTTGCGCTCTACCGCAGTAATGAAAAGCTGGTGAATGTCCTGAAACAGCTCATCGACTCCTTCCGTAAAAAATCGGCCGACTTCTCCCACATCATTAAGATGGGAAGAACCCAGCTGCAGGATGCTGTTCCCATGACACTTGGACAAACATTCGGGGCATTCGCTACTACTCTTGGAGAGGAGATCGTTAGACTGAACGAGAATGCGAACCTCTTTCTTGAGATCAACATGGGTGGGACTGCGATTGGCACCGGACTGAATGCCAATCCTCAATACTCGGGTAAAGTTGTGGAATATCTGAGGCAGATTACCGGATTGGATATCGTTCTTGCAGTTGACCTGGTTGAAGCTACCCAGGATACCGGGCAGTATGTCATTTATTCATCCGCTGTAAAACGCCTGGCCATCAAGCTAAGTAAGATCTGTAATGACCTGAGACTACTCTCCTCAGGACCCCGAGCCGGGTTGAACGAGATCAACCTCCCTCCTATGCAGCCGGGCTCAACCATTATGCCCGGAAAGGTCAATCCGGTCATCCCGGAAGTCGTTAACCAAATCGCTTATAAAGTAATAGGAAACGATCTCACAGTAAGTTTCGCGGCCGAAGCCGGTCAACTGGAACTGAACGTGATGGAGCCCGTGATCGTTCAAAGTCTTCTCGAATCGATTGAGATGCTGAAAAACGGCATGGACTCACTCAGGTACCGGTGCATCGACGGCATAACAGCAAACGCTGACCATTGCCGGAAGATGGTGGAAAACAGCATCGGACTGGTAACCGCTCTCAACCCCTATATTGGCTATGAAAACAGTACACTCATCGCCAAAGAAGCCCTCGAATCAGGAGCCAGCGTTTATAACCTCGTCCTGGATAAAAAACTGATGTCAAAGGAGGAACTCGACAGGATTCTCGACCCCCGCAATATGATTCAATCAGGGAACTGATGCGCCTTTTCGCTGTCACCGAAGAAATGTTAATACCACAAGCTGATTTAAAGAAACGGGCCACCGTTGCAGTAATATTTCTGGTTTTGACAACCCCGTTGATTTCTCATTCCCAGGGTTCATGGAACCCTCCGGGGGCCGACCTGACTTTTCCGCGTACCTTGCTTGACACAACTCAGATCGGAGTCATCAGAAACACCCTGACCGATCCAAAGATCTTTTCCATCTATGAACTGGCATGGAGCCATGCAAACAGCACAATCCCTGTTGGAAATTCAACTGACGGTGATCGGTTCACACGTTCTACCATCGCCAAAGAGGCCGCGTTTGTTGCACTCATGGACAGAAAACCATCATCCGGCACTATCATACCCCTGACTGCCCTGGAACGCGAACAGCTAACGTCGAAAAGCAAACAGCTCCTTGAAGAGATCAACACGGCTGTTGGGTTCCAGTCGGGCTGGATCTTTTACCAGGAGTGGCAACACCGGTCGAAGGAGCTTATTAACTACCTCATTGCATATGACCTGCTGATGGGACAGCAGTTGGCGGCGGGCAGTCTGCTGTTGTCAAAAGATTCACTTGTTGGATTTACCGGGCACCTGTATGCCAGGGCTATGGCGACCTATACGGTGCTGATCTGGCAGTTCAAGTTTTTCGAGTTCCAGTTTAACAACCACAGCATCATGACGGCATCGGCACTCGGGTTAGCAGCCATTGTGCTGAACGACTACGAAAGCGTTGATCCCGATTTTCAGCCCCAAAACTGGATTGATGCCGGATTGTGGAACCTGGATAACACTCTCTGGTGGGAAGACGGCCCGTATAAGCGGGTTTCGGAGCCGGATACGATTGCCGGATATGCCGAAGGGCCTGCATATTTTGAGTATGGTTTTGAGAATGCTTTCCCGTTTATCCGTGCATTTTGGAATTTCCTCCCGGATGCCGTTTATCCCATGACATTCAACTCGATAATCAGAGACATTCGAAACCCCTGGTATGACCCCAATTACGCGAACCTCTATGAATGGATGAACCTTATCCGGATGCCCGATGGAAGTTCACCCGCGATCCACGACAGTCCGATCGGGTTTGGAACAAGCATTACTGCTCTTTCCGGCAACAGCCGTTTCAACATTCCCAATCCGCATTTCCCTCCCACCGATGTGATGTGGCGCACCCAGTATATCAGCACCAATGTGACGGAGGGGAACTTCTCCGACACCCTTTTCCGGGCTCTCCCCGAAGCCGGTAGCCTCATTTTTCGATCCTCTTATGATCCTGATGCTGTCTTCATGCATTTCATCGGGAAACATGGCATCCCGCTATCCGGGGCCAAAGCACATCACCAGGGGGATGCAACCAGTTTCTCGCTGATGGCCAACGGCGAGCTCCTTGCAGTTGATCCAGGGTACCCCGGCTCCCAGGAGTCATCGGCGGTGAACAACGCCTCCAACCACTCCCTGATACTGGTCAACGGGTTTGGCCCACTGCCTCCTATCGGCGAAGCCGTAAGCATTGCGACAAACACCTGCTGGATTGAAGACATTTTCGACACCCAATTACTGGATTACGGCGAGATCCAAACCAATTACTTTAATGCGGATATCTCCCGAAAAAACCTGTTCATACGGGACCGGTATTTTATCCTGACCGATGTTATCATTTCACCGGATACAAATAACTACACGTTTCAACTTCAGGGGAACGGATTGATCGGAGGAACCCCGGGAACTCCTGAAGGAGATTTCACTCCCAACTTTGCCAACCACCAGGGCACATGGTCGCGGGACTCTACCCAACTGCTTGTCCACACCATTGCTACCGGGGGAGCTACAAACTATTCAAATGCCCTCGACAGCCTGGCAACCGGGACCAATAGCTACCGATACTACAGCAAGATGCTGGTGCGAAAAGAGAACATTCGCAACACCGGTTTCCTTTCAGTGCTTTTCCCCTATTCCGATACCCCGCCTGTTGTCACCACCCTGACAGGTACTCCAGAGGTGAATGCTATACGGATTGAAGATGGGAATTTCACCGATCTGGTTTTTGCACAACAGGATTCAGGGATGGTTATTTTCCCGGCATCAGGTAGCGGTTTGCCAGAAACAGTAAGAGGAAACGGCACCCTGAACATGATTGAATACAACTCCCTGTATCCTTACCAGTTCTTTTTGGGGAACGGGGACACCTTGCAAACTGAAAACCAATATTACATCGTGTGCGGGCATCGAATGAATGTAGCGTACCAGTTGGAATCAGATGTAAGTCATACCGGTTATGTCAGCGATTCGGGATGGGTAGGGTTTTATGTTTTTGCACCGAACTTCTTCGAGCCAACCTCAGGAAACATCCTGGAGTACTATCCTGATCAGGCGAACCTGCTGTTGTGGGTCAGGTTTGCTTCGGCCAGCATGTTTTCATTAGAGCTTGTTGAGGGAACAGAGGAACTTTTTCATACAGGAAAGGAACCAGCTTTTGTCAGAAACCTCGGAGATGGAAAGTACGAATTGGTCGTTATTTCTGATGCTCAATTCAGCGGTACTATAACAATCCATCAGGCATCAGGGAAGAAACTGTTAACGAGTCCCATTTCAGGCACCATTGGCAGAAATATCTATCCAATTGATCTCTCCGGATCAGCATCCGGACTTTACATGATTACCCTCACAACACCCGTAAATCAAACCAGTATAAAATTCATAAACTATTAGTCATGTTAAGCAAAACGGAAGAAGCCCTGGATCAATTCAAGCTGGGATACAACTGCGCCCAATCGATTCTCACAACATATGGCAAAGAATATGGATTAGACCGAACAACTGCCTTGCGGGTCACAACCGGATTTGGCGCCGGAATGGGACGTATGCTTGATACCTGTGGCCTGTTGACCGGCGCCTTTATGGTCATCGGAATGAAACACAGTATGGTTACTCCCGACAAGAAGGAAGAGAAAGAGGCAGCCTTCGCCCTTATACAGAAACTGACCTCAGAATTTCGCAAGAAACACGGGTCTCATCTCTGCCGTGACCTCACCAATTATCCACACCTCAATTCGGAAGATGAGATTCAGCGGTTCGGCAACGACCCTCTTCGTGCCGAAACCTGCAGGTCCTGCCTCAAAACAGTCGCTTCCTTCCTGGAGACCAACCGATAATGCTATCAACACATTATTCATTCCTCATTCCTCATTCCTCATTCATTCCTCATTCCTCCAGCAGGTACATCTTCAGCCCTTTTTCCTGTACCGGTTCTGCCAGGATATGAAACAGCATTTCCCTGCTGCCAAATCTCCTGTGAATCTCCTCTTTGGGAATCAACGTAGGCCAGGTTGTTACCGTAGCGCGAAAAGAGGAGTACCGATAACGGGAACAATCTTCTACCAACCCGTGTTTGCGGGCATTCTGATTGATGTAACGGATCAGATCACGCAGAACTGTTTCGCGGTGAATCTCAATACGCTTCAGTTTGAATTTAAACAACCTGCCTTCGCTTCCGTTCTTCCTGTGATATCCTTTGGCGTAGGAGTTAAAGAGTAACGCAAAGGGTTTGTAGGCATTACCGTTTAGGTCCTCTTTCAGGCGAACCAGAAAATGGACGTGGTCATGAAGGATACAGTACGCCCATGTTTCAGCAACAGGGACGACATGCGTTTTGTAAAGTTTCAGGAAGAACTGGATGTCTTCGTCTTCGGGAAAAAGTGGGTTCCCGTTTTTGGCTCGGTTGTAAATATGATAAAATTTACCCGGCTCCAGAATTGTGGTTTTCATGGCTTTTTTTAGCCATTAATCCGGTTCAGGTGTAAAAGGTTATACGTTGATCTTGATTTTTTTTGAACATTCATTGTATTGGTTTGAATACCACACCATAACTCTTTTTTCCATCCAGGGCAATTTTGCATGGTGTCTCAAACCGAACATGCCTGATGAACTCATTCTCCCATAAAGCTGGCTGGCTGTTCAGGAACCCGATATCGTATGAACCTTCACCAATATATGAGTTGATAGTGAAGTATCCTACCCGGAAAGAGGTTAGATTCTGGAAGAAGTGTGTTCCCTGACTGGGATCAATCCGGTAATTCTCCAGGCTTGATTCAACAATGAGGCGTGCAGCAGAGATCTGGGGCCATCGGATGGGAATGCCAAGCCAAGGATCACTGGAACCCCATCGGCCTGGTCCGATAAGAATGTAGTTCTTTTTTTCCTCCAGGAACCTATCATTGATTGCCTCCAATTGAGCAGCAAATTGCATGCTTTTTGAAGCATCGAAAACCTCTGGTTTTATATAGAGAATGTCTGAGATATCGTTGATAATCCCATTGCCTAAAGCTGCTTCTGAGATCAGGATTGTCTCATCCTGCTGAATCGTTTTTGGGTCGATGTGAATGGTTTCATCACGTCCGGCAATCGGACGGATCTGAAGTATACTGAAAAGCCGTGGTTCCCCTTTTGGAACATCAAGATTCACAGCAAACTCAATCTCCACCGGTTTACTCATCTCCCTTTGTCCGATCTCCAGAATCTCCTGTAGAATCTTTGCCAGAGGGAACGTGTCGTGCGTCAGAATATTCGAGAAGGTGATCAGTCGTTTCCCCGTTGAAAGCATTCCATCCTTTAGTGAATGAGCATTATAATCGTAGGTTGATGCCACAAGCTTTAGGACAGGATCGCTCTCGGCATCCTTCACTTTGAGTTTCAGCAAATTGATCGTTTCATCACAGTCCGCATGGAAACTATCCGGATTCAAATCCAATGCATAAAAAGATTTCTGGGTTTCAGTAAGTGCCATTTCAGGTGTTGAGAGCTGCAATATTTTTTTGGGGTAACGGGGAGAAAACCTGATGCCGTTTCCGCCATCAACTATATACTTTCCTAGTCCAAAGGCAATATTCGCGATGCCATCTCCAGACTCCTCCGGGGCGATAGGATAGAAATTGATGGATCGGGCAACTCCTGAAATCGTTGGATAAAACCGACTGCCATACTGCTTGCCCGTAACCTCCTGGAGAACAATCGCCATCTTCTCCTCATCAATCATATTCAACGTTGCGGCCATGTATGCTTTGCTGTCGTGAAAGAAGGCAGATGCATAAACGTTTTTGATTGCTTCACTCAGTTTCTCAATCATTAACCGGTCGTTGAACCGGATATTCGGAATCATATAAGTTGAATAGATCCCGGCAAATGGCTGATAATGGGAATCCTCCAACAACGAAGAAGATCTGATTGCAACGGGATTATGGATACAGGTGATGAACGTATAGAGATCTTCATGAATCCTGAATGGCAGCCGGGCGGCAATAAAGTGGTCCAGGATTTCTCTGTCACTGCGGTTCGACAAAGCAATCTCATACAAATTGTTCTCCTCCATGAACTCATCAAAGATGTCTGTACCAATAACTACAGTGCGTGGAATCGAAATGGTCACCCCGGAGTATTTGTCGGCTAACCTGTTCCGTTTAATCAGCGAGTCAAGAAAAGCCAACCCTCTTGCTTTCCCACCAATTGATCCCTCTCCTATCCGGCCGAAATGGAGGAACTCATCGTATCTTTCCCGATCGAAATCAGCAATGACACCCCTCGCCTTATTGATCCTGAATGCTTTAATTGAGTCATAGATGTATCGCTTGGCTTCATCCATATCCTGAAACTGGGAAACAGATCCTTCGGCAAATAACTCAGCGATCGGGAACAAAGCCCTGGCATTCAGCCACTTTGAGAACCTGTTTCGCTGCATAAAATAGAGCAGGGTGTCGTCGGGAATTTCAAAAATACGCTCCTGCATCGTACGCAAATCAGCTACTCGGCTGATTTCCCTACCAGTTTTGGGATCCACAAAAACAAAATCACCAAAAGAGAAGTGCTCATTGATATAATTCCGCAACTCCATCGAGAGGGTCTTGGACACTTTGTTTATGAAACCCACTCGCATCTGGTGTGCAACATCTTTGTATTCTGCATCGGACGACTGAAACAGGACGGGCATAAACTCATCTTCCGACCTGATCTTTTTTACAAATTTTATCCCTGCAGTTTTATCCGTTTCTCCCTGGCGCTTAAAACTGATGTCGGTGATTATGCCAAGCAGGTTAGTGTGATATTTGTCCCACAATTCCACCGCCTCTTCATAATTTGTAGCCAGTAAAATCTTGGCCCTCCCCCGCATCCTGAGCATCTTCTGGTGTTCATTCAGTCCCTCTGCCATAAATGCCTTGGACTGTTTGAAGATGATTTTATAAATGTTCGGAAGGTAACTTGAATAGAACCGGATGGAGTCCTCAACTAACAAGATTGCCTGCACTCCCTGCTTGACATCCTGATCAATATTCATTTTATCCTCAATCAGCTTAATGATTGCCAGCATGATATCAGCATTGCCCAGCCAGGTGAAGACATAATCAATTGCACTCAGGTCTCTCTGGGTCAGTTTAAGACTAGACTCCCGTGAAAATGGTGTAAGCGCAACAATCGGGATCTTGGGGAATTTTTTTTTAATCCTGAGAGCGAGATCGAATGTATCTGATTTCTCGATACTCAGCATCGAAATAATGAGCTCCACATGTTTGTCTTCCAAAACAGCAAATGCCTCCTCCTCGGAAGTTACCTTGATGAACTGTGGGGGATAACGCAGGTTCAGAGAGACATATTCCATGAAAATCTGTTCATCAATGCGGCCATCCTCTTCCAGCATAAATGCATCATAAGTACTGGAGATCAAGAGAATCTGGTAGATTCGCCTCTTCATCATCAGGTTGAACTGCGTATCAGCGAAATAGTATTTCTTATGATCCAGCAATGATCTTGGTTTGGCCTTCTCAGTCATAAGGATTGCGGTCTAATTCTCTTTCCTGCGGATTCAAAGATAATGAAGATTTACAGGAAATATTAATAGCTCTGCGTTCGGCTAGTTCTCCCTCAGGATATAGTCGTCGTACTCAATCTCAAACTGCATCTTGTGTTTTGACTCCTCCATAGCCAGATGACGGAACATCGCCTGCATCTCAGGCTGTTGGGCACGGTCGGCCAATGCAGTATAGAGTTTGAAAGCAGCCTTTTCCTTCTTCATTGCCAGGATCAGGGCTTTTTCGTACGACATATCCGGTGTTGCTTTAACATCAACCAGATAATCCGCTAATTTCATGTCAATAATCGGAATATTGCCAAATACCGTTGCACCGTTCACCTTCACCTCTATCAATTTTGCTTTGTGCTTCATCTCCTCTTCGGCAAAATCATGAAAGATTTTTTGAATCTGTTCGTTTTTAGACAGTTCTGCCAGCTTCAGGTAAAACTCCACTGCTGCCTGCTCCTCTCCGATCGCAAAATCGAGGACGTCGTTGATATTACTGAATTCTTTCATATTCGTTTGTTTGTTTCAAGTTTCATGTTTCAAGTTTCATTTGCTCTTCAAATTCCTCTTCAAATCGCTTCACCAGGAAATCGCATCCATAGTCAAAGTAACGGTTCGGATTGTCGTCAGTACTGTATACCAGAGTGAGTTTCTCCGCCGGCATCTCCTCCTCTGTTTGAGGCAGCAGCTGGATGATCTCAGAGAATACATCCTCCCTGCTCTCTATTCCATTCAATCCAAATTGTTTCAGAAGATTGATGAGTTGCCCAATGGAATCCATCTCCGGACGGGAAGGGAGTACCTTATCAAACTCTAGAATGACCTTCTGCGTATTGGAAAAGGTTCCTCCGATCTCTGCCGGAAATGAGGCAGGCAGTATCAGATCGGCCATCTTCGCCGTGTCGGTCATGAAATAATCCTGAACCACTTTGAACGGGATCTTTTCAATCAACATGTGGAACGACCCGGTAGTGTCGCATCCCACGGGATCTTCTCCAAAGATAAAGACGTTTTTGATCTTCGCCTGGGTGAGCTTCGTTTTCATGCATGCCAGATCAGGTCCCGGTATTGAATCCACCTTCCAGGCCTCCATAAGGGTTTTCAGGTAGGCTGCGTCAGCCAGGCTCCTGCCACCCACACCATACTTCCGGTTAATCCCCATGTCGAATAGTCCCTGTGCGTTATTTTTCTCTTTCAGGACAATCAGTCCGCTAGCGGTTTTGCCAAGTTTTCCGGTGATAATTGCCAGATTCATCAAGGCAATAGTTCCATTTCCGGAAACCTCTTTTTCAGAATAAAGGATGATGCCGTTTAATTCGTTGTTGTATTCTTCCGCAAAGTTTTTTACAACATCTTCAGATACGCCAGCTTTGGCGAGAAGCGCCGGGTAATCCTCACCTGACATCTGGTCTTTATATTCGGCGAGTCCATCAGCACGATCACGGAGGAAACGTGCATTTTCCAGTTTGGCTTGCAGCAAGTAATGGTTTACTGCTTTGACAAAATAAAAGTAGGAGTTTACCCTGATCACCTGGTCCACTTTATGAGCCATCGCATTCTTCTCGCTGGTTGTGACAAGGACTACAGGCACATGGTTCTTCATCCGCGCATTGCTAACCATAAATCCTGCAACGGCATTGTCCCTGTTGATCTCCGATCCAACCAGGTAAATTTTGGAGGCCTGATCGATCTCTCCAAATGAAGTGTTCATCGATTCATCCATGCGGTAGGCCTGCCACCTGCTCAGGTAGTGGAAGCTTCCGATATTTCCGGTTTTGACTCCGGCACGGGCCAGCTTTTGAACCAGGTAAAGTTCTTCATTTGTAAGCCGTGCTCCGGAAAAAAAAGCATTATCATCAGGATCTACCGCTCTGATTTTTTCAAGCATGATCCGGAATGCCTCCTCAAACGTTATCTTCTCGTAGGTCCCATTGATCCGTTTCATCGGTGTGGTGATGCGGGTTCTATCGTTGAAATAGGAGTAGCCAAACCGGGGAAACCGGCAGATATTTCCTTTTTCATTAACCAATCCGGGGGTTCCGGTCACATTCATCACAAAGCCGTTCAGATGATGAAGCGTCAATGCGCAACCAACCGAACAGTAGTTGCATATGGTTTCGACAGATGTTGTACGAACAGGTCCCGGTTTAAAGAGAACATTCTCACTGATAGCTCCGGTCGGACAAGTTGAAATACACATGCCACACGATTCGCATTGGGTATCCTTGAGAGAATCTCCCATACTCGGAGAGACGTAGGTTTCAAATCCCCGGTTAACAAGACCCAGGGCATTGGCTCCGACCACTTCACGGCAAATGCGGACACATCGCGAACAAAGGATGCATTTGTTATTGTCGATCTCAATGTAGGGATGACGGAAGTCAAGCTGATACTCTTTGTATGCACCGGCAAATCCCTTTTGATCCGCGTTGTAATCCGTGGAATATTGCTGAAGGTCACAATTGAAAAAGGTGCTGCAGCCGCATTCAAGACATCGCTGGGTTTCATGAAGAGCAACCTCTTCACCGGCGTAACCGAGTTCCACCTCATCAAAATTCATCCGCTTATCGGCATCCAGTACCGGCATCTCTTCCCGTAGCTGGTTGGCAAATGATCCAAGATAATCTTCCTTGACCTGTTTTTTAAAATTCTCGCGTTTGCTGGTAAATGGCTTCTTTACCGGTGTAATCACTTCTCCCATGAGGTATTGGTTCGCGCTGTGTGCCGCTACCCGGGCCTGGGCGATCGCTTCAATGATAGTAGCCGGTCCGGTAACTCCGTCACCAGCTGCAAACACCGAAGGAATGCCGGTTTGAAGTGTATGCCGGTCGGCATCGATATCGCCCCATTTATTGATCTTCAGTTCACCGGCTGAGGTATTTGTATTGATGTCGTCAATAAAGTTTACATCTGTTTTTTGCCCGATAGCAGCCAGGATGTAGTCCACCTTAATGTCAAATCCGGAACCCTCAACTGGAACCGGCCGGCGGCGACCAGAAGCATCGGGTTCGCCCAGTTCCATCCGGATACAG
>Ga0351846_1193_pt2 | contig 17417 bp, 12 predicted proteins | sample TotcelHFGM3001M4_FD_206882 | JGI IMG/M metagenome (GOLD analysis project Ga0351846, IMG submission 206882) | Enriched cells from coal bed in the Powder River Basin, Montana, United States - Total cells FGM rep1 HSBNCT.FGM.300.1.M4 ... | reverse complement strand
GGATATTTTTAAAAGGGCTATCCTGTTGAAGCCCAATGATTTTGAAACTGCCAGGGGTATTGCCCTTGCCTACATGGGGCTTGCCGAGCTGGGCGAGCCAACATGGGACCTGGCTGTTGATTACATGACAAAAGCTTTGAATTTCAGGCCGTTGTCTGCCCCTGCGAATCATAACCTTGGTGTTATTCTTGGTCGTGCCGGGCGTTATGAGGAGGCAAGAAAATATATGGAAAAGGCCCGGATTCTAAACCCACGGGAGGTTGGCACCCTTGTGGATCTTTACGGCGTGCTGATTCGCCTGGAGGACTTTGAAGCAGCAGATGATTTGCTTGCGGCTCTGGAACAAAAAGACCATTCTCTGGCTCTGCGCGCCCAAACACTGTATGGTCCGAAAGACAACTGAAAAGCAGGTCGTTAAGAAAGGTGTTGTTCCGCTTCCCCAAGAATGCCCGACAGCAAGGAGAAACCGTCCGCCCATGACCAACTGGCACGAAAAGCCCGCTTTTGTGGCGGTTTTTATCTTTCTGGCCGTTTGCGCGGCTTATCTGCCATCGTTTTTTATGGGCTTTATCTGGGATGATGACGCCCACATCATCCAGGATGCAGCAGGTGCAAGCCTTTACGCCCTTGCCAAGACCTGGCTTGCCCTGGACTACAACCAGCAGTATTATCCGCTGACCCACAGCGCCTTCTGGCTCTCGTATAACCTGTGGGGCCACTGGTCTGTCGGGTATCATGCGGTCAATATTTTCCTTCATGCGGTTTTTGCCATCCTGATATGGCGCATCTTCAGCCGCCTGGGTGTAAGGGGCGCTTTGGCCGGGGTCTTTTTGTTTGCGCTGCATCCGGTGGCGGTGGAAAGCGTCACCTGGATTTCGGAGCTTAAAAATGTCCTGTCCGGCACGCTTCTGGCGGCCAGCCTTTTGTGGCTCTGCTCATTCCTGCATCTGTTTTCAGGGCCTTCCCGACTTAAGCCTTCCACGGTTTACACTATAAGTTTTATTTTGTTTCTTGGCGCTCTGGGGGCAAAAACCACCTCGTCCGTGCTGCCGGTTTTCGCCCTTGGCCTGATTTACTGGCGCAAAGGCTTCATCAGCAAAAGCGACTGGCTGGCCCTGGCCCCCTTTTTTGTTGCCGGGCTCCTTGCAGGCCTGACAACAATTCATGTGGAAAAGGAAGTCATAATCGGCAAGGAGACCTACTTTGAAACCCTGGACGGGCCCGCAAGGCTCATAATTGCAGGCAAGGCTGTGTGGTTTTACCTTTCCAAGCTGGTTTGGCCTGCAAACCTTGTTTTCTTTTACCCCAAGTTCGAAAGGCAGGTGACCCCCGAAGCCTTTTTGCCCCTGCTGGCTGTGGGGCTGGTGTTTGTGCTGTTGTTTGGCTTGAGAAACAAAATCGGGCGCGGCCCGGTTTGCGCATGGACCTGCTATGTGGCAGCTCTTTTTCCGGCGCTGGGCTTTTTTGATGTTTATCCCTTTATTTACAGCTATGTGGCAGATCATTTCCAATATCTGGCCATGCCTGTTTTTTGTCTTTTTGCCGGATGGCTCTGGTCTGCGGCAAGAGCAAGGGCGGGCAAAAACATTTCCCGGATTATGGTGGCAGCCCTGTGCCTGCTGTTTTTTGTGATGACCGTGCAGACATGGCGCACCCAGTTTCCCTACCAGAACTCCCGAACCCTCTGGGAGGCGGTGCTAAAACGAAACCCCAATTCATCAATGGCTCACAACAATTTGGCAGCCATTCTTTATGAAAACGCGGAATTCAACAGGGCCATTTTCCACTGGCAGCAGACCTTGCGGCTGGATCCCAACAGTTTCAAGGGTTATATCAACCTTGGGTGGGTGTTGCTGGAGCATGGGCATGACTTTGAGGCCCATGAGGCATTCAGGGAGGCTATTCGCGTACAGCCTGACGACATGGAAGCCTGGATGGGTTTTGGCCTTGCCAAGATGAAGCTTGCAGAGACGGGCATGGAAACATGGGATGCTGCTGTGGGCTCCATGGAAAACGCCGTCAGCCTGGCCCCCCTGTCCGCCCCTGTTAACCACAGCCTGGGAGTTGTTCTGGGCAAGGCAGGGCGCTACGAGAGGGCCAGACAGCAAATGGAAAAGGCGCGGAGCCTAAACCCTGACGCCCCTGTCATACTGGTGGATCTGTACCATGTACTGATGAAGCTCAATGATTTTGAAGAAGCGGAAAGGGTTTGGGAAGCCCTGGCAAAAAAGGATGCTGCACTGGCCCTGCGCGCAAAACACATTTATGCGCCGGATGCGGACCCGAACCCGGAAAAACTACCAGACGAATGATCCCGCATTTGCCTGCCATCCCCGGTTTTTGCCGCCAATTGCAGGCAAAGCACAAGCATCACCGGGTTGGCGGTTTCACGGAAAACGCAAGGGACGCGGCCCCTAAATAGGCAAGGGCAAAAAAGGCATAGGCCCAGTCGTAGGAGCCTGTTTTGGAAAACGAAAAGCCCATTGCCACAAAGCCCAGGTTCTGGAGGATGAGAAACAGGGCCATGAATCGGGATATGCTGGTAAAGCTGAGTCGGCCAAACAAATGGGCTGTCATCACCGGCAGAGTGGCCAGAACCCCGCCCATGGAAAACCCGTAAAGGGCGACAAAAATCGCGGCGGTAAAGAAGCCCCGTGTGAAAACGCCGGCCACAAGTCCTGCCGCGCACATCAGAAGCATGAAGCCCACCACCCGCCGGGGCTCAAACCGGTCGCACAAAAACCCCCAGAGATATTTGGCGGCAGCCCCAAGAAGGGCTGTTGTGCCCATGAGCCACAGGGCGGCATCCCGGCTAAAGCCGACATCCGTGAACCGGGGCACAAGCTGGCTCATAACCCCCACAACACCCATCATGGCAAGGGCATAAACCAGCCCCACCTTCCAGAAGGCGCCGGTTCTGGCAGCCTGCCGAACGGTCCACAGGGGCTCCTCCTCGGCATCCGGCCCGGCAGGGCTGCCGTTTTCGGCCAAAGGCAGAGGACCGTCCGGCCGCAGGCCGTACTTTTCCGGCCTGTCCCGAATAACGGCAAGGCAAAGGGGGGAAAGGAGAAGAAGCGCCCCGCCAAGCACCATGAAAGCTTTTTCAAGCCCCAGGGAGCGGTAGAGCATCATCCCTGCCACAGGAAGCAGGGCGCCGGAAAGGGATATGCCCACCTGGCTTATGCCTAAAGCCGTACCACGCTTTTTCACAAACCAGTTGTTGACAGCCGTGTTGGCGACTATGCCGCAAAAGGCGCCGTTAAAGACAAACAGGCTGATGTAAAGAAGGTAAAAGGCGTTTATTGACTGGGCAAGGCCTATGGCGGCAAAGGTGAAGCCTGAAAGAACGGCCCCGATTCCCATGTAGATGCGGGGGCCAAAGCGCATGACAAGTGTTCCGTGGACATACTGGGCCATCAGGCCTATGACGCCTCCCAGAGAAAGACCGTAATTTATCTGCTCGCGGGCCCAGCCCCTGTGCTGGGCAAGGGGCTCCATGAAGGAGTTGAAAACATAAAAATGGGTTCCTGCTGTCATGAAGTTGCAGATAAAGGCAACAGCCACTATGTACCAGCCGTAAAAAATTTTAGGGGAGCTGCCAGCCACGGCTTTTACCTTTGCAAAAGAAGGTGGATTTTAAACGCCTGTACGGTTTGTGTTCAGCCGCCTTTTGGGCAGATTCTCCCGGACCGTTTCCTTGTGATACTCTGTTTTGTCCGGAAAAGCTACTATCAGAGGCTTGAGGATGGTTGAAGGTTTCCGGCCAAAGGCAGCGTTTGGCAGGAAGGGGGGAAGGACGGGGCCCAAGGGGGAACAAAGACCCCGTCCTGCATACAACGGAGACAAACTGCGGTAATTCTACGGGGATTAGGTGTTGTTGCCAAAAGCCTCCGGAAGGGCCTTCCAGACAGCATGGGGGAAGTCTGGCCAGGCCGACCTGTCCGGCATGAAAACAGGTCCGGAGGGGGTCAATTAAACTCAAACACTTTCAATCAGGCTCCTTTTTCAATTAAAGGTGCAAGGTTAAGCTTTCTTTTCCAATCCCTTATGGCGGGGGGCTTATCCTGTTCTGCGCCTTCATCTGGTCGGCGATTTGCGCCTTTGAACACACCCGATGATGGCGCGGATTATTTTTTCCTCTGCGGGCTTGCAGATGTAAGCGATCACACCGTGCTTGCGCGCCAGAAGCTCCCTTTCCCTTTCATTTTGCCCTGCCAGGGCCACGCACAGAATTCCCGGGGTGGCGGCCTGCAATGACCCAAGGACCGAAAACCCCGGTCCGCCGGGAAGCTCCCAGCTCACAAAGGCCAGGTCCGTACGGGTTTGTTTGGCTATGTCACATGCAGCCTCAATGGTGTCGGCAACGAACGCATAATGCCCCATTTTTTGGACGCATTCTGCAAGCTTTCCGGCGTGGTCGCTGTCGCCATCAGCAACAAGTATGTTCATGGTCTCCTCTGGCGCAGCACAAGTACCTTTGCATGGAGATATATTCAAAAGCTGTGCCAAGAAGGGCGACAGCGATAACATCTTGAATTAAAGAAGAAATTGCCGGGGGTGCCGGGCAGGGGCAGAGGGCTGTATTTGGGGCCTTTTAGCCCCATTTGCAATTTGCTACCCGCAAAAAAGCTTGAAGGGCGGGCTTTTGGGTGGTATGGGGTTTTTAGGCCCCAACATGGGGTCATTCAATCCCATGTTGCTTGAGCTTTTTGAACAGCGTTTTGCGGTTTATGCCAAGGGCCTGGGCAGTCCTGGTTTTGTGAAACTGGTTTGTTGCCAGGGCCTTTTCCAGAAACCTTCGCTCAAAGGAATCCACAGCCTGCGCCAGGGCCATGTTTTCAATATAAACAGATGGTTCCAGCTCTGGCTCTGCTTCGGACAAAAGGCCCAAGCCGCCTCCAATTTCCAGACGGCCCATGGTTGCGTAACGCAGCATGGCGTTTTGCAGCTCCCGCACATTGCCGGGCCAGGGGTATGATTCAAGGGTCTGGAGCACATTCCGGGTAAGGGCCCCCTGGCGGCCCTGGGCATCTGCCTGGGCCAGAAAATGCTCGGCCAGAAGGGGTATGTCCTCCTTGCGCTCCCTCAAGGGTGGCATCCGCAGGGGAACAATGTGTATCCGGTAAAAGAAATCCGGCCGCATAAGGCCCCTGCGCACATGGTCGGAAAGCTCCTGGTTGGTGGCCGAAATTATTCTTATGTCCGGGTTTTTGTGCTCCCTGCTGCCCAGGGGCGAATAACCTCCGCCTTCAATGGCCCGCAAAAGCTTGACCTGCATGGGCAGGCCGATTTCACCGATCTCATCCAGAAACAGGGTTCCTCCGTCAGCAAGGTCCAAAGTGCCGTGGGTGTCCATGTGTGCGCCGGTGAAGGCCCCTTTTTTGTAACCGAAAAACTCGCTTTCCATGAGGGTTTCAGGAATGGCGCCGCAGTTTACCACCACAAAAGGGGCGTCCTTTCGAGCAGACAAATCGTGGATGGCCCGCGCTGCAAGCTCCTTGCCCGTACCCGATTCCCCGTAAATTATAACGCTTGCCTGGGTGGCGGCAGCGTCCATAATCAGGTCGTATAGCTTCTGCATGGCCGGACTCTTGCCCAGCAGGGAATGGAAGCGGTAACGGCCCGTGACCTCGCTTTTGAGGAGCACATTTTCGCGCCGGAGCATCTGCTCGCTTTCGGCCAGGGCCGTTTCAGCGCGTTTTCGCTGGGTTATGTCCATGAATGAGGCGATGCTCTGCTTGTATCCGGGCAGCATCCCCACCTTGGCAAGAACATTCAACACCCTGCCGTCCTTGCGGACAAGCCTGCACTCGTATTCCGTGGGTGCAGCTCCCTGCTCAAGGCGGCGCAGGCGGTGGTATCCCTCCATCCTCCCGACATCTTCAGGAAAAACAAAGGCCGCAAATCGCATCCTGTTTTCAATGTCCTGGCGCGGGTGCCCGATGAGCTTTTCAAACTCCCGGTTGACCATTGAAACAGTCATGTCCTCTTCCACGATTATCATTGCAGCCCCGGATTCCTCGAAAACCGCCCGATACCGGGCCTGTGACTCGGCAATGCGCTTTTCTGCATCATTTGGGGGCAGGTTTGCCGGCATGTGTGTAACACCCTTTTTAACAGGCGGGCCGCCTTTGCGGCAGGATGCTATTGTCCTGCGGTCCCGGCGGTTGCTTATGAAGAACAATTATAGCCTGCAAAGAGAAATGGGGCAAGATGGCCCCAACCTTTTTACGCTTCAGGACTCCGGCAGGAATGGTCATGCCCTGACCCAGGGACAGGGCTTTAAGGCGCAACGGTTTTTTGCGGCAATCAGGCTGGCAGGGTTTTCGGCGGATATTTTTTGTGGTGCATGAGGGTCATGAGAGCAGGGGCAAGCAGCAAGTCTGCCGCAAGGGCGACCAGAATTATGATGCCCGTGAAAAAGCCGAACACCATGAAGTTTTTCAGCGATGCGAAAAGCAGTATGAAAAAGCCCGAACCTAAAACCATGCTTGTGATGAGAATGGCACGCCCCGTGCCGAGCATGGTTTCGCGGATGGATCTGTCGCTGTCGCCCGTGTACTCCAGGTATTTGCAGTAGTTGTACATGAAGTGCATGGTGTCGTCCACCACAAGGCCTATGGCAATGGAGCCTATCATTATGGTGTTGAGGTTAAGGGGGATATCAAGCATCCCGATTATGCCCATGACCATGGCAATGGGCAGAAGGTTGGGGAACATGGCCACAAGGCCGATTCTTACATTCCACAGCAGAAAAAGCATCATAAGGGTTATGGTCACAAAGGCTATGACATAGCTTTCGGTCATGGATTCCAGGGTTGCCGGGATGGTGCGGGCCATGATGGCGGCAATTCCCGTGAGGGTGACGGATGCCTTTTCTGCAAAGGTGCGCTCAAGCATGGGGGTGGCCCAGTCCACAAAGTCTTCAAGCACCACGGAATCAACCCAGGGGATTTTGACTATCATTCTTGCCTTGGAAAAGTCCCGGTCAACATACTGCTCAAGGTCTGTTGATCCGCTGCTTTCAAAAAGCAGAAACTCCTGGGCTATTGCCTGCCTGTCAGGGGGAATCCTGTAAAAATCCGGGTCGTTGTCATTTAGTGACTGGTGGATTTCCTTCAATATGTCCACCACGGAAAAGACCTTGCCCACAAAAATGTCCCTTGAGGAGTGGGCCATCAGGGTCTGGGAAGCCTCCTCCATGCGGCGCATCATGTCCGGTTCGTGCAGGCCGTTGGGGGTCTTTGTATCCACCAGGGCTTCGAGAGTGACCACGCCGTTCATGGCCTTGTCCATCATCAGAAGATTCTGCTTCACGGGCATGGTTTCGGCAAAGTAATCCACAATGTTGTTGGAAAACCTCAACTGGACAAGGCCGGAAACGGAAAGAATCGTCAAAAGGACGCTTATGGTCACAATGCTTTTGTACCTGGCAATGGAAAAATCGGCAAAGGACAACAAAACCCTATCCATGAGGCCGGGGCCGGAGAATTTGGGGGTCTTGGGCCGGAGGGGAATCACGGCCAGAAGGGCGGGCAGCAGGATGACCGTGTAAAAAAAGGCCAGCAACACCCCCATTGCTGCAAAGCGGCCCACCTCGCCGATTGCTGCAAGCTCTGCAAAGGAAAAGGACAAAAGGCCCGCCGCAGTGGTCAAACTGGTTAAGGCTATGGCAAAGCCGGAATGGCCAAGTGCATAGGCAATGGAATCCTCTTTGGATTCCCCTGCATCAAAGCGCCTGAAAAAAATGGCCAGAACATGAACCGAGGCCGCCACCCCCACAGCCAGAAGAAAGGGCGGGATTATGGTGGTGGTCATTTTAAGGGAAACGCCCAGCAGGGCCATGAGTCCTATGGTGGAGGCAGTGGCCGAGTTTACGATTAAAAGGGGGAACAGAACCCCTGTGAACCTGCGGAACAGAACGGACAAAAAGAAAATGTTAATAAAAATGGCAAGTGTGATGCAAAGACGCATATCGGCCAGGGTGGCCCTGTTGAAGGCATCCACAACAACCGGGCCGCCGGAAAGGGTCACCACAAAGTCCGGGGCATTGTGGCGGGCAATTATATCATTGAGTGCATCCACCAGGAGGCGGTTTTCCTTTTCCCCGAAATAGGCTGTTGTTTGCCCTGGCTGGGCGCCGGGTGCTTCAACAGCATCAAAGGATTCCAGAAACCCCTGGGTTCCGGGCTTGGCCACAAGGGCCTCGGCTTCCAGCATGAGGGCTGCATGGCGGCCGTCCTCGGAAATGATGTGGTTTGCGTAAAGGGGATTTGCAAAGACCTGTCGGGCAAACTCCTCCATCTCCTGCGGGGTTTGGGGGATGTTTTCCAGCAGATCCTCCACCAGCAGAAAGTCATCTTCCGTCCTCATGTTTCGGACATTGACAAGGCTTGTTACCCTTCGGACAAAGGGGGCCTCGTTTTCCAGGACAGAGTGAAACTCTGAAAGGCGGGCAAGAAAATCCGCATCAAAAATATTGGGGGGCGTGACCGTTATTATGATTGTTTCCGAAAGACCGAACTGCTCCTTGAAGGCATCGTAGGTTTTGCGGGCAGGATCGTTTTTGTGAAGCATCGCTTCAGAGGATGTGTCCATTGTGACATGGCGGATCTGGGCTACCAGCAGACCCACCAGCAGGGTCATCACAATAAGGACTGCAATGCGATGGCGGAAGAAAAAATGCCCTGCGCGGGTAAACCCGCGCTCAATGGGCTCGCGAAATAAGGCCATAATAATAACTACTCCCCACAGGCAGGCCTGTTAAGAGGGGAGATTCAAATCAAGTTTGTTTGTGCAGCGCAAAAACCAATGGAGCTGATGATTATTCGATTTTTCTCCATTATGCAAGGCTAATTGCTGCTGGCCTCCGCGGTTTGTGCGGGAGCAGCTCCGCCATTCTGCACGCTGTAAAGGGTGAGATCCGCTATGAGCGCGGCAAAAAATTTTCCGATAAAATCTGAAGCCTCCTGCCTGGCCTGGCCTGTTGTCCGCAACTGGTAGTTTGCGGCAGCCGCGGCGAACCGCACATAAAAGTTATCCAGAAAATCGCTTTGGGCAAAAAAGCCAAAGCCCACATTCTGCTCTGCGGAGGTGTCCCACTCAAGGGCCATGAAAGCCCCCTTTCCATCGCGGGAGCGGACCATTGTGCCGAAAAACGCATCAACAATGGAGCCCATGTTCTGGGGGATGGCAAGCTCAATGACCCATGCAGGCACAACAGAGCCAAGCCGCCCGGTGACCTGGGTTTTGGGAAAATCCACAAGGGAAAGCTCAAGGCGGCCCTTTTCCGGCGAGAGATCATATTCGATCCTGCTGACTATGCCCTGGGATATGAATTTGAGCCCGTAAACATTCACCAGGGTGTCTATCTGCGCTGTAAAGGACGCCTGCTTGAGCTCGGTGGGGTAAAAAGCCTGCTCAAAAATGGGAACTCCCTGGTCGTCACGGGGAATTACCTGGCCGCCCGCCGTGTAGGTATAAACGGAGAAGAAATCGTCCTTGCTGTCAAAGGAGAGGGTGTGCAGGATGTTGCCCTGGGGATTTTTCAATGTAATATCAATGCGGTAAAAATTGCGCAGGGCGTCCAGATGAGCTGCAACAGCCGGATAGTCGGCACGCAGCTTGTCCATGAGGAACATGGCCCGGAAATGGCTGCGGGTGTATTCCCTTCCCTCATGCCGGTAGCGCCGGACAAGGGAGTGATAAATAAAGACATACTGCTTTAAAATATCCGTGCTTTGGGGGAAGGCCTTGTAAAACTCGTGGACCATCTGGAGGGACTCGTTCTGGATATGGCGCGTCTGGCGATCTTTAAGGCACTGGATCTTCTTTATGTTCTCCGGGTCCATCACCTTCAGGCCGCTTTCCAGAAGGGCCGCGGCGTTCTTGTGGGAGAATTCCTTGAACACAGCCTTGGATGCTATTGTTCCGGTAAAAAGGGTTCCGTCCGGGCCTTTCTCATCCAGCTTTTTAAGGCCCATCTGGGTGAAAAACTCGCCCGGCTCCTTTAGGCGCACCCTGTCGTAATCAGAGTCTGTCAGGCCCAAGTGGTAGTGGGCCGCCCCCTGCCGCCCATAAAAGGCCGCGCCCTTAAACCCTTCGGGCAAATCCCGGAGATGCTCGCTTTCATAGAGCTTCTCAATCTGAAAACGGGTGAGATTTTTGCCCAGAACATCAAAAAACACCTGGGTGCGGGCATCCGCCTTTATGCTGGCCCTACCCAGAAACTCAACAAACTCCCTTGCCACATCCGCGCCGCGGCCCTGGGGGGCCATGTCCACAAGGGCATCCGACCAGTTGTAAATGGGCGGGCAGGACATGGTTATAAGCAAAGCCAATGCCAAGTATTTCATTTCTCCTCCCCGGTTTTCACAAACAGCACGCTCAAGGGGTCATTATAAACCTCCTGCCAGGCGCCGGTGCTTTTAACCGCGTCATGGAGCGGGTTGTTTGCAGGTATTGCCAGCATCTCGTGCGGCCAGGCCTCAAGAAAGGCCCCCCCAGCCGGGCCTGACCCAGTAAAAGCGGAAATACTCCTGGCGCACGGCTGCCGGAAAAACCGATTCCGTGCGCGAATCAAAGGCAACCTTCACTTTTGGATAAAGATGCCAGGAGAAATAACCTACCCAAATCATATCACACAGCAGATTGCCTTGCAGATTATTTTTCTTAATGAATTCCAGCGCCCCATTTGGATAGAGATACTTGTAGCGGCCCGCATCATCCCAGCCGGGAGCTTTAAGGGCAAAGGGCGAGCCTGATGATATGGTCTGGGGCAGGACTGCCCGGAAAAAAACCAGGTTTACCAGCATGGCTCCTGCCAGAATAAGTGCGCCGGCCAGTACGGCAGCATCCTTTAACCCTGGGCCGGGCCAGGCCCTTTTTGCCCGGAGCTCCATTGCACAAGGCATGTAAACGGCAAAGGCAAAGGCGAAAAAAGGCAGATGACGCACATGGAAAAAGGTCATTGCCGCTGTTGCCGCCAGCACAAGAAGGCCGATTCTGTCTGTGCGCCATAGCTGTGCGCTTCCCAGAAGGCAGATAAGGGCCAGGAGGAAAAACAGAACCCAAATGGGCCTTGGGCCGAAGATGCTTATGCTTTGCAGCCAGGAAAACCATTCCCAGATGAAGGGGTCCGGGCTGGCGGCGTGAAAAAGAACAGAGGCCCATAACCGCCAACCGTAGGGATTGATGAGGGTAACGGCCGTGCAGGCGGCCAGCAGTTTCAGGTAAACAGCCGGGCTCCTGCCCGAAAGGGCGCTTCCGGCTCCGTAGAGGGCAAGAACAGCAAGCCCAAAGGCAAAGCCCCCGTGAACATTGGCCCATACAAGAAAAAGCCCGGCAAGGCCCCAGGCATTTTTCGGCCTGTCTCCGGCGCGAAGACCCTCGCAGACAAAGACAAGTGCCGCAAAAAAGAGATAGGAAAAGCCTCTGGCAAGAATCGGCAAAAAGGCTTCCGAAAAAACCGGAACAATGCAGGCAATGCCCAGAAGCCCAAACCCAAAGCCTGCACCCCGCCTCATGGCGGCCTTGACCAAAAGGGCTGCGCACAAAAACCCGGCAGCATAGCGGAACCCCTGCAACACCCAGTCCATGTTGCCTGCAAAAAAAGGATAAAACAAAAACCCGGCAAGCCATTCATGGAAAATCCAGGGGCTTGCGGTGGGAAGATAGGAAAAGGGGTCATGCCGGACAAAGCCCTGGCCGCTCCAGAGTTCCCTGCCAAAATTGACATAGCCAAAAAAATCCGGCTCTATGAGATTATTCCAGAGAGCAAGCCCTAAAAGGCCCCAGACAGCGGCAGCAGCAAAGGCATAAAAGGCCCCAAAACGCATGGCATTCTCCGGCGGAACAGGGAAAAAAATCTTCAATGATTGAAAACGCTTATCACAGGGCCGGGCTCCAGCACAAGGATTTGGGAATAACAAATTGTTATAGTTGTATAAAATCCGAAATAAATGGGGTGACCTGTCAGGCCCGTGGCAAATAAGGCATTGACGGAAAAGATGGGGCAAGGGGAAGTGCCTGAAGAAGAGGCCACAACGGCATTGACATACAAGCCCTGTCAATTCTAACTTATGGATAAAATCGGCAAACCGCCCCTTTTACTTCGTGCGCCTTTTGCCCACAGCCGCCAAGGAGCATTTTATCATGGACACATTCAAGGTGCTGGTCCTTTGCTGGAGCTTTGTATGGGCATCCATACTGGGCGGGATGAGCTACACCACGCTGAAGTTTGCTGAAGGCGAGATGGCGCTGCTCCAGCTCATTGCAGCACATCCCACCCAGGCATGGACCGTCATGCCGGTGTTTGCCTTTCTGCCCTGGGCCCTGGGAGTGCTGCTTATAGGAGCGGGCCTGGAGATAACTCGCTCCATCCAGGCTGCCAATCGCAACTGGGGTTACGAAAAGCCAAAGGAAGAAAATCCCCAGGACAGGGAATGAGCAATGGACTTGCCTGGGCCTTTTGCAGCTTATGGGCCGAAAGGGTTGCCCCCTGAATCCTCCTGCTTTTCAAGGATTTTGTCTGCGTGACTCCGATAAAGGAAAAATCCAACAGAAAAAAGACCCTGTTTTGCCTTGTCCTTGCCCTGGCCGTTTGTGCAGCCTGGGCCAATGCGGTTAACGCCCCCTTTGTGCTGGACGACTCCATAAACATAATAAGCAACTGGACCATAAGGGGCTTTGATGCGGACTCCGCACCCTGGTATCCGCCTGCCAGCACATCTGTTTCGGGCCGGCCCCTGGTCAACCTTTCCTTTGCCGTGGATTATGCCCTGTGGGGGCTAAACCCGGCTGGGTTCAGGGCGGCAAACATTATTCTGCACGCCCTTTGCGCCTTTTTGCTCATGGGCATTGCCGGGCGCACCTTTTCCCGGCAGGATTTCCCGCCTTTTCTGCGCCAGAGGGCCGACTGGCTTGCCTTTGGCACAGCTCTTTTGTGGGCGGTTCACCCCTTTGCCACAGGCGCGGTAACATACATAACCCAGCGCTGCGAGGTGCTCATGGCCCTGTTTTTTCTGGGGGCACTTTACTGCGCCATACGGGGCTGGCAGGGGAGGCATCCTATCCCGTGGCATCTGGCGGCAGGGCTATGCCTTGTTGCAGGCGCAGGGGCAAAGGAGGTGATTGTTGCAGCCCCCTTTGTGATTTACGCCTATGACAGGGTTTTCTACAAGCGGGGTGTGCGCCTGGCCCTTGCCGAATCTCCGGTTTTGTACACCAGTGCGGCCTTGGGCCTTTTTGTTCTTCTGGGCCTTGTGGCCACAGGCAGGCAGGCGGCAACCGCATTCACGGAAGTCTCAACATTGACCTATGCCCTAACCCAGACCCAGGTTCTTTTTTATTATCTGCAAAAGGCCTTTTGGCCTTCAAATCTCAACTTTGACCTCTGGTGGCGGCCCGCGCAGATGGCCCATGCCTGGCCTTATGCCCTGGCAGCGGCGCTGCTGTTGGGAGCAACAGCGGCCCTGCTATGGAAAAAGCGGCCAATAGGCCTTGCCGGGGTTTTTTTCTTTCTGGCACTGGCACCTTCATCAAGCTTTTATCCCCTGCCGGACCTGGCTGTGGAATACAGGGCCTACCTGCCCCTTGCAGCCCTTGCAATGCTTGCAGCCGGAGGCGGGGCATGGCTGTTGAACAGGGCGGCAAAGGAGCGGTGGTTTGCCGTGTGGCTGTTGCTGACAGCAGCAGCGGCCTCCGGGCTTGTGGCCGCAACCGTGGCGCGGAATCATGTTTTTGCCGATACTGTGCGGCTATGGGAGGATACGGCCCGGAAGGCCCCCCACAATCCCCGCGCTCTTGTTAACCTGGGCCGGGCCCTCCAGGAGCGGGGCCATCATGCCCGTGCAATGGAGTATCTTACCCAGGCGCTGGCCATTGATTCAAATTATGCATCTGCATACGGGGCTCTTGCCTGGGCCTATCTTGAGACGGCGGATTACGAAAAGGCCTTGACCAACCTGGCCGCAGCAATAAGCAGGGAGCCTGACAGGGCAATTTTTCATGTGCTCATGGGGCTTGCCCTTGCAAAGACCGGTCAAAAGGATGCTGCCATAAGAGCCTATCAGCAGGCGCTTGCCCTTGATGCCAATGTTTTTCAGGCCCGCTACAACCTGGCAAACCTGCTTCTTGAAAAGGGGCGGCCCGAAGAAGCCTTGAAGCATTTGCAGCAGGTGGTTGCAAAAACCCCGAATCATGCAGGCGCATGGGTTAACGCGGGGGCCATTCTCTTTGAAATGGGGGATTTCGGGCAGGCTGCCGCCTGTTTTGAAAAGGCCCTTGCCATTGATCCACACATGGAGGCGGCCCGCATAAACCTTGATGAGGCGCAAAAGGCCCTGGCCCGGCCCTGAAAAAGGACGGCAATCCATCCATAACCTCTTTTAAATCAGAATGTTGAAGGTCTTTTCAAACTCCTGCATGGTTTCCTTTGTGAGGGGGGCGGCCCCGCACACGCCGAACTGAAGGGAGGAAAGGTCGTACTTCTGGCGGCCGGGGTCTTTGAGCAGAATCTGGTACACCGCCGGAACCGCTGACCAGAAGTTTACCTTGTAACGGTCCACCACCTCCCAGAACTCGGATGCGCTGAAAGCCCGGCGCAGCACTATGGTGTGGCCGCTCTGAATGCTTGAAGTGCAGGAGAGCATTGCATTTACATGGAAAAGGGGCAAAAAGATGAGGATTGTCATGCCCTCTTCAGTTTCCAGTGCCCTGTTTATGCCGTCCACATCCGCCAGCACATTCCTGTGGGACAGAAGCACGCCCTTGGGGTTGCCCGTTGTGCCTGAAGTGTAGAAGATGTAGGCGGTGTCTTCAGAATCTGCCTTGCACACAACCGGGGTCTTGTCGCCCTGGGAGCAGAGCGTGGCAAAGCTTGTGTGCTCCGGCCTGGGGTTTGGCCCCACCTCGATAACCTTTTCCAGGGTGGGCACATTTGCCTTTATCTGGTCGAGAATTCCCAGGTACTGGTCTTCAATTATAAGCCCCCGGCCCTTGGAGTCGTTTAGCAGGTACTCCACCTCCGCAGCCTTCCACCAGCCGTTTATGGGGCCTGCAACAGCGCCTATCTTGAGAATGGCAAAGTAGGCCACCAAAGTTTCGGGGCTGTTCTGCACAAGGACATGGATGAAATCGCCCTTTGTAAAGCCCATTTTCAAAAGGGCATTGGCAAGAATATTCACCCTGTTTGAAAACTCGTTGTAGGTGATGTCCTCGTCAAAATACCGCAGATAATATTTGTCGCCGTATTTTTTTACGGCTTCATCCAGATAGTTTCCCAGATTCATGACGCCTCCTTTAAAATGAGCGATGGAGTTGCCCCTTAAACGGGTGGCTGCTTGGTCAGTAACATGAGCACCGTCCACATGGTGCCGCCAAAGCCCGATGCCAGCGCCTGATTTATGGGCTTTGGCAACTGGTGCTCGCCTGCCTTGCCCATGACCTGAAGCGCAGCCTCGGCCACCCTCACAAGGGCTGTTGCGCCTATGGGGTTGGAGCCGATGACCCCGCCGGAGGGGTTGATGGGAAAGCTTCCGTCAAAGGCGATGTCGGAGTTTTCAATCATCTTGAGATGCTCGTCACCTTCCAGCAGCAAAAACTCCCGGAGCCAGTCCGAGCCCCACCATGAGCTGGGGTCGTACATCTCAAAGACATCAATCTCTTTTCTGGGATCCTTTATGTTGTTTCTTGCAAAGAGCTTTTCAGCGCAGTAGCGCATACTTGTTTTGTAAGGCTCGCGGCCGAAGATGCAGAACATCTCCTCCCTGTGGGCGGTGATGTGATCCTTGACCCAGGCTGGCTGGATGCCAAGCTGCCTTGCCTTTTCCTCGGAGGCGAAAATTACCACACAGGCGCCGTCCGACTGGCTGCACATGTGAATCATCCGCAGCTCGCCAACAAGGGCCGGGCTGTTTACCATAAGGTCCTCGGCCTGATCCATTGTGAGCCCCAGGCGGCGGTGGGCCTTCTGGTTTCTCATGCAGTTTTCGTCCATGAGAATGCGGTACTTCATGGAAACCTTCTTGGCCCGCTCCTCGCCGAACTCCTCTATCATCTCCGCTGCGGTCATGCCTGTGAGCGCGCCGGTCTGGAGCTGGCGTGCCCAAAGGGGGTCTGCCATGTTGGTTATGCCGCCTGTTGTGTGGCCCTCCTGGAGCTTTTCAAAACCTATTGCCATCACCACATCGTGCAGGCCCGAAGCCACAAGGTTGTCTGCTGCGCAGGCAATGGTGGCGCCCGTTGTGCCGCCCGTGGTTATACGGATGTTTTCCCGGCCAAAGGCCCCTGTGCCTATGGTGTGCCAGAGGTCGGGCTGGTGAATCATCTCGAAAAGCTCCATGTTGCCATGCACAATGCAGTCCACATCATCCATTGTAAGCCCGGCCATCTGGAGGGCTTCCACAACCGCCTCGTGGATCATCTCCGGCTGGTTGACTTCCTCCCGGTGGCTGGAATAGCGGCTCTGGCCTACGCCGATTATGCCCACATTTCGATTTCTTTTCATGGGTTTTAAGCCTCCTTTAGTCCCGTTCCAGGATCAAAACGGAATGAAACTGGCCTGCAGGCCCCATCACTCCGTGGGCCAGAGCGCGCCTTGCGCCGTCCACCTGGCGCTCGCCCGCCGTCCCCATGAGCTGGGTCGCAGCTTCCGCGGCCCTCACCAGCCCCCCAAGCAGAAGCGGGTTGCCTGCCAGCATGCCGCCGGAAAGGTTCACCCTGTCCTTGTCCGGCCCGCCCTTGTCAAGCCAGGCAGGCCCGGATTCCGCAAGCCCAAGACCTTCCATCCACATGGGCTGCTGGTATGCGTACTGGTCGGAAACCTCGATGACATCAAAGGCCCCATTGGGGTTGTCAATGCCAGCCCGCTTGTAGGCCCGCTGGGCCGCCTTTTTAAGGGCAAAGTTGCTGGCAAGCTCCCTGTCGCCCATAAAAAAGCTGTCCATGCAGTTGCCCACGCCGGTTATCCACACGGGATTCTTGCAGATTTTTTTTGCCCGCTCCTCCGAGGCCAGAATCATGCCCACAGAGCCGTCAGAGATTGGATAGGCGTGCAACTGCCGGAGGGGGTCTGCCAGCAGGGGAGAGTTTTTCACATCCTGGGCCGTGACAGGGTTAATGTCCTGGGTGTGGGGGTTTTTGGCGGCCTTTTCCCGGCAGCGCACCACCACCTGGGCCATCTGGTCGTCCGTAAGGCCCTTGGCCTTCTGGTAAGCGCGGGCCTGGAGGCCTGCGGCAGCCAGAAAGTCCAGGCCAACGGGCCGGGTGTAGAAGGGGTCAAAGGCAAGGTGGCTGACCTGATTGCGGCTCTCGCCCTGGGATTCCTTGCAGTGGCCGATGATGAGCACCACATCCTGATGCCCCGAAAGAATGGCTGCGAGGCCGTAGTAAACAGCCTGGATGCCCTCCTGGGCGAT
>Ga0351846_1215_pt1 | contig 17422 bp, 9 predicted proteins | sample TotcelHFGM3001M4_FD_206882 | JGI IMG/M metagenome (GOLD analysis project Ga0351846, IMG submission 206882) | Enriched cells from coal bed in the Powder River Basin, Montana, United States - Total cells FGM rep1 HSBNCT.FGM.300.1.M4 ... | reverse complement strand
CCACACCAAGCCGAACAATCAATACAGGAGGCACGACTATTTACGCTTGGCAATGGTGGAAAAGAAGATGCAAGGCTCGATATATGGATTGAAGAAGCGCTTCATGGGCAAAGCAAATGGGTCTTGATAGGCGGACCGCCCTGTCAGGCATATTCTGTAATGGGACGATCTCGTTCAACTGGAATGATCGGCTATAAACCAGAAAATGATTCAAGAAATTATTTATATCGCGAATATCTAGGAATTATCTCAAAACACAGACCCGCAGTCTTTATAATGGAGAACGTTAAAGGTCTTCTTTCTTCAAAAGTTAATGGTCAGAGCATTTTTGACAGTGTAATTTCAGGACTTCAGCAGCCATCACCTGATTGTTCCTATACAATTCACTCACTTTCTGTGAAACAATCAATTTCCCCTCATCTGGGGTGCCCGTTAGATGCCATGGATTATATTATTGAAGCAGAACGGTATGGCATTCCACAGGCACGGCATCGTGTTATTCTGCTCGGCATTCGTGAAGACCTGTCCCATATAGAACCTGATATACTTTCACCTTCTGAGACTGTGTCCCTTTGTGACGTATTGGGGGGCCTGCCAAAATTAAGGAGCGGCCTTTCAAGAGACACCGATTCTACAGAAGCATGGTGCAGGGTGATCCGTGATGGTCTTGGACGTAGATGGCTTAAGAGCGCTAGAAGGCGCTGGGGAAGTGAGCTTGCAGAAAGCCTTGTTAAGATAATGCTGGATATACATGGATTCAAAGATGACAGAGGCAGTCGATTTATTCCGCAGAAACTATCCTCTAAAAACAAATTGGACTGGTGGTACAGTGATCCCCGGCTTGGTGGTGTTTGCAATCATGAGACAAGGGGTCACATGACTAAGGACATCTGGCGCTACTTGTTTGCCGCCTGCTTTACAAAAGTGCAGAAGTTTTCCCCCAAATTGCAGGACTTTCCTCCAGACTTGCTGCCTAAGCACAAGAATGCAAAATCCGGCCATTTTAATGATCGTTTCCGGGTACAGCAGGAAGATCGTCCATCAAATACAATTACCTCCCATATTTCTAAGGATGGTCATTATTATATCCATCCTGATCCCCGCCAAGGTAGAAGCCTTACCGTGCGTGAGGCGGCCCGATTACAGACATTTCCAGACAACTATTTTTTTTGTGGCAACAGAACCGAACAGTATGTGCAGGTCGGCAATGCCGTACCACCCTTGCTGGCTTTGCAGATAGCAGATGTGGTTAAAGGACTATTGATTAAGGCTGGAGCCTTTTAAAAAATGGATAGTATTTCCCCAAAACATCGAAGTTGGAACATGTCCAGAATTCGGTCAAAAGATACTGCCCCGGAGAAAATTGTCAGATCATTACTACACAAAAGGGGCTATCGTTTTAGACTGCACATCACTTCCCTGCCTGGCACACCTGATCTGGTCCTGCCAAAGTACAAAACGACCATATTTGTTCATGGGTGTTTTTGGCATCACCATTCTGGATGTAAGTCTGCCTATAATCCTAAGAGCAGGGTTCAATTCTGGGAGAAGAAGTTTGAGCAAAATATCATCGCTCATGAAAGAGCATTACATAAGCTTGATAAAATGGGATGGCGTGTGCTGGTCATTTGGGAGTGCGAACTTGCAAATCTCAATCAAGTTGAGCAAAAACTCGCCCTCTTCCTGCAAGATAGTCTGCGATTAGCAAGACCATGAGCGCGCTACTGAGTGGTTTCAATGACAGGTTTCTCATTTGATTCATAGTCACATTGACTCCACTTTCGGTTAGGTACCACAACGTATAGGTTTATGGTTTTGTTTCGCTGTATTGAACATGTTTTTCAACAGAGGGGGCAATATAGATGTCAGAATGGCTACGAACATTACCCCTAAACAAAGCTTTCGGAGTTTCGACCATTGAGTCTCACGAAGTGGTGGACAGCATCCCAGAGTGGGTCGGCTTCCTGATCTGGGCTGGTTGGTGGATGAATAGAAAATCGCCCCAACATGAACGGACAGTGCTGGTTATCCTGTTGCCAACACGAATATGCTGTTCGGTATTCTGCTGTCTGGGTGCTCTGATCCGCTCGATTGAGAGAGGCGATACCATCCTGTCTTGGGACCAATTCCTTGCACTTCCGGCAGGCAGCAAAGTCTGCGTGCGATATCCAGGCTCCAAGACACGTATGAGAAAGAAAACCGTAGAGGGCATTGTTGGCAGAAACATGACCGCCACACAAGCGGCCCGGGAAATCACAATTACATCAAAGAACAAAAGTTATAACGCACTGACTCAATGGGTTTTTCAGTGTAAATTTAACGATTACGAAATCACTCCTGCAGCGCCACTTTCATCACGCATGGACTCAAAACTTTCCAATATCATGATCTTCTATAAGACCATAGTAAAAGGCTTTAGGCCCACCTCTGTCCTTGCATGGTCAAGGGAGTGCCTGCTGGTCACAAATCTTGCTTCTTGGAGAAGCGAAGCAGGGGGCGTGATGATTTTTCCACAAGAGGAATCCAAAAGAATGTCGTCTTATACTCTCCATGAGTTGCTTATGCCGTCACATGACTTAAAGGCTGAATATTCTGGCATCTTCTTGTCAACCCCGAAGTCTGATAAAATAAGTTTCCTCAACAGCCCTATTGCAATTCTAAATGGTCCTGAAGCCATCAAGTCATGGGATAGGATCAGGTCTTCAAATGTCATTATGCTGCTCGATCATACAGAATATGATGATACTATCGAAAATTTTTTGGCTCCGTTTTCAGATGCTCGTAATGACAAGACCGTTGTCTTACCTGAAGGCATTCCGGCAGACCTACCCGCCGGTGTTGAGCTGGTGATTTTTGCTCTAACCTGAGGATGTGTTCATGAATGTACCATTCAAATTGGCTGATACGATATTTCAGAATGCACGCAATTTCAGCATACAATATCATTTGGTTTCCGATCATCCTCCTGTTGATGAACTCATCAAGGAAACTGGTCTATGGTTTTCTGAGCTGAGAGATGAGGACGATGAATCCTTCAGAAACATAAGGATGAAGATATGGCAACTTCGCGCGCATGTTATCTATTCGCTGCGTCCTTTTGATTCGGATGAGCTGCGCATTAAGGAGCAGTTAGTGCTGCTGCAGCGTGATACGGTCTACTTTCCAGATTTTCAGGAACGTATGAACAGACTGATCCAAATCGTTAATTTCCTTCTCAATAATCCAATTAATCCTAAAAGATTAAAAGTGTTTGAGCTTCTTCACGCATCGGCAGACAAGGGTCTTGGAACCGGGATAGTTATCGCCGTCAATCGTGGTTCTACTCCCGGCTGGTCGAAAATATTGGCAAGCGAGATTGCCCAGATAGCACCTCACTGTGAATTCATTTTGGGTTCCAAGACATTGAAGCTCAAGACTTATCGACAGCTTATTCTTCCTGCGAGTGGTCGACTTTCACCAGTGATTAGTGAGCTTTATTATGGATGTCGGGCTGAAAGACTGGATATTGTTGTTTACAGAAGAGAGGGTGTTTACACACCAAGAAAAAGATCGCTTCCGAAAGGCAATTATGTAACACGCAGGTCACTGAAAATCTTTCCAGAGATGCAGCATCATGAAGAGGAAACAAACAACGCATATCTGGACGAATGGGCGCAAAGGCGATTTTGGGAGGCGCTGAGGGAACACATCCCAAAAGGTATGCCTTCCATCATGCTAGATCGTGAATTCCTTATAAAAGCGCGCATTATTGTTCTTACGAACAATACGAAAGTATATCTCAGGGAGGACATGAAAGTAATTGAAATCTCAGCGCTGGTTGAAGGCCAACCTGAGATGGAGACTTATCGAAAACGGTATCCAAGACGACGTGTCGATGAGCTGAAAGAAGGAGACCTGATTGTCCTTAGAACATCAGGGAGTGGGGAATACTTGATCGACTTTGCCAATTCCCTGATGGAGTCTGATGGGAAGGGGAATTTACTCACAACAGCTCTTGACTGGAAGCCTTTACTCAAACAAGCTTTGCAATTGCATGGCTCGGAAAAGATTGCAGGTCTTCTTAACAGTAAAGGGCATATCCTAAGCTACCACCGCTACATTTGGATATGGACTACAGACCTCGTTATCAGACCTCAGTCGCAGTTGCTTTTCCAAGACTTGATCAACATTCTGAACAGCCTTGGATACAGTCTGGGAGAGGGAAACCCGTTCGAAGCAGCGGACAGGCGCTGGAAGAAGATGAAAGAAATCATTCATTATCATGCACGGGCCGGGCAGAGGATAAGACGAGCACTCTTGGAACGACTTGAAAAAATGATACAAGAGCATGTAATAATAACTGATTCATATCATTTGAGTCTGCCGGGTCTAAGTTCTGGGGAGATCTCCGTGTTCAGAGTGGCTGCTGTTGACACTGAGTACATTGAAATTCCCTATCATCACACAGGAGTCATAACTCCCTTGGAAACCTGATTGCCATGGCTCGCATGATTCCGCCATACCTTTCTGACGATTGTCGCTCCCCAGGAGAAAAGCTGTTGTTTGCACGCTTCAGAGATGACCCGGGAACGAAGGGCTGGGTTGTTCTTCATTCGCTGGGAGTGGTAAAGCATCCGAAGAGGTTGGAAGGCGAAATAGACTTCGTGGTTATTGTGCCTGGTGAAGGTGTCCTCTGCCTAGAAGTCAAGGCTGGTAAGGTTTCGAGAGAAGAGGGTGTGTGGAAATATGGGAATGGCCCATTTGCGACACGCTCAAACATCGGACCTTTTAGACAGGCCTCTGAAGCTATGTATGGAATCAGGGAATATGTGAAAAAGAGGGATTCATCCTTGCAGAACTTGATGTTTTTCTCTGGCGTTTTTTTTACTTATATTGATTTTGATAGCGTCTCTTCAGAGTGGCAACAATGGCAGTATGCTGACAGAACGTTGTTAAATCGTTCTTCAGTATCGGAATGTTGTCGAAAGATGCTACAGAGCGCACACGAACATATCAGAAATACACTTACAGCTTCTTGGTACAATCCCGTTCAGAGTCGCCCCACACCAGCTCAGGTCAAGCGCCTGCTTGATTTGCTGAGGGGGAACTTTGAGTATTTTATCTCACCTAGGGTCTCTGTAGAACAATGTGAGCATGAGATCATGCGTTTTACAGAAGAGCAGTTCTCTGCACTAGATGTATTGGAAGAGAACAGCCGCATCGTTTACAAGGGGCCAGCAGGAACTGGTAAGACTTTCCTTGCCATTGAGGCTATGCGACGTTCCATGTTGACAGGGAGACGTACTCTCCTGTCCTGCTATAATTCTCTTCTAGGTCGCTGGCTGAGGACACAAGTGGAACCGATTATCGTATATCACCCACAATTAGTTTCCGTGGGAACATTCCATAGCATACTTCTGCAGTTATCGGGTATTCGTCCGCCTAAAGACGCGAGTAGCTCATTCTGGTCCGTACTATTACCTCAAAACGTTCTCGCCCGCATCCGTGCTGGGATAGTGAAAACTCCACTATATGACACGGTGATCATAGATGAAGCACAAGATCTGATAAGCGACGAGCATCTTGATGTCATAGATCTCCTGCTTAAAGATGGAATAGCAGGGGGGCGCTGGGTAATGTTTGGGGATTTCGAGCGTCAGGCAATTTATGCCGGCCAAGATTTACATGCAGGCATTGAGTCCCTTGAAATCTTAAAGAAGCGGGCACCTGTGTGCTTTAGTTATCCGTTAAGGGTAAACTGCAGGAATGTCGAAGCGATTGCGATAGGGCTGGAGCTGGCCTGCAAACTCCAGCCCGGCTACTCGCGGATTTTACATCATGGCCAGACGGCCGAAATTGATGTAGACTTTTACTGTACCCGAGATGAACAGATTAGACAGCTTCAACATCACCTGCGAGTTCTCCATCAGAGCTATCATCCTGAAGAAATTATAATACTTTCAGTTCATAATGATCTGTCATCCTGTGCGTGGCAGCTGTCTCAGCAGGAAGCTTTTGAAAACCTCCGCGCTTTCCGTGAAGTGAGAGAGGATGGCTCATTTGTTGGTTTTACTTCGATACACGCTTTTAAGGGAATGGAGGCCCCTGCAATAATTCTCACAGATATTGAAGAATTTCAAGGTCCTAAGGCGGAAGCCCTTCTTTATGTTGGAATGTCACGCGCGCGTCAGAGATTAGTCATGCTGATGCATGAGAAGTGCCGAACTCCTTATCTGCAGACAGTTTGTAAGACTTTCTCATCAACATCAAAGAAAGGGAAAACGTAATGGCAAATCTCCAAAACAATCTCCAAAACCGCGATTGGTTACTTGAAAGGCTACGGGCTGAGATTATCGGCCCAGATCCTTCTGGAGAGACTTTTGAACTCAATGCGGATGGTATCGCTATACTCTCATGGGAGGAGTATTGGAAACCAAAGCGCCAAAAAAACGGCGAAGAGATCTTATGGCAGGATTCTCCGATCAAGCGATACGGCGCAGGAATATTATTCCCGCTAGGGCTCACAGAATTAAGGCAGATTGCCGAGGAAGCTGCCTCTGCTCCTGAAACACTCGAAGATACGAATCTCGGGCCTGATGTCCGAGTAGATGAGATTCAGGAAAGAGAAACCGATGAAGACGCTTCAAAGATCAAAATCTTGGCTGATGAAACCGAGGACTATGACGTAACACTTGCAAATGCTTATCGACCATCTGCCATGGGGTTAAGTTTCCTTGGGGACTTTTCTATCGAGACAGAAGGCTTCAGCGTCCAAATAGAGTGCGCCAACTATACCAAAGTGAAGATTCAAGCCGGTTCTTCTCGTGAGTCCGATAAAGTATACGAGCGTGAATTATGGTTCCGAATCCCCTGCTACGACCACGATGGCACCCCCCCCCATCATGTGTTTCAATTCTAATGAGATCCTGAATGCAGCGTCGCCGCTAAGGCGATGGGTGCCCGGCTATGAGGAACGACTGGAAATCGTGATAGTATCAAGAAATCACAGAAAGGCAAATTCTGCTAATCAACGCCTGATTACGATCTGCTTAGTGAACCGGCAACAGAAGGATGTCGGCCGAGTGGATGAATGTTGCTTCTTCCAATGCGGATTTCACATTCGTGGACAATCCCGGGAAGAATGGATTCTACCTTATCCCGAAGTTCGTCGTATTGTCAGGCGTGATGATGATGAAGAAGAGATAATACGATTACTTTACCGCGATAGGCGTACTTTTGCAATCGGACACGGCTGCGCAGCAAATTGGCTTGGAGAGCGACCTTATAAAGTTTCTCAGATTTCGACAGATTCCATGCCGACTTTTGAGACTGCAGGAACCAGTGCGGATCTGAATGACGCAAATGGAGCACCAATTCGTGTCAGTATGAGGAAACTTGCAGGATTGGACCCTCATGACAATGGGATCAATGAACTGGAGTATCTTTTACAGACTTACAGTGACTGGATAAATGGACTTGAAGACCTTGATTCACGAACACTTCCAGTTCCCGAAGATCTTAGAGGCACAGCCCGGATTCTGATACAGAGGTGCATACAATGTCTCGACAGGATGAAGGATGGGATTGCCTTTCTTAAATCAGATACTATTTCAGCCCGGCATGCGAGAGAAGCTTTTCGTCTTGCAAATCATGCCATGCTTATAGCACAACTGCGCGCCAGTCGTGAAGTGCGCATACCGCAGTTGCAGGACGGTCGCCTCGTATGGGATAAGGAGATTAATGATCCTGATCCAGCTTTTCCACATCCAACAAAGGGCTATTGGCGAGCTTTTCAGATTGCATTCCTTCTTATGACATTGCGTGGAATATGTGAACCGTCTCATCAGGACCGGAGATTGGTAGATCTGATCTGGTTCCCAACTGGGGGCGGGAAGACAGAAGCTTACTTGGGACTGAGCGCATTTACGATATTCTATAACCGCCTAGCAGGACTTGCTCCAACTGGCGCTGATGTGATCATGCGATACACCCTCCGACTTCTTACGGCGCAGCAGTTTCAGCGAGCCGGATTACTTTTCTGTGCGATTGAGCACGTTCGCAGATTACCTGAGAATACTCTTAAACTGGGTGATAAGGAATTCCGATTAGGCATGTGGGTAGGAGGAGATGCGACACCAAACACGCGTGCAGATGCAAGATCTGCTTTATCCAGAATACAGCGCAATCCCGATTCAGAAAATCCTTTCGTGCTTCTTAAATGTCCATGGTGTAACGCAAAATTCGGTCCTTTGCAGGATGATTCTGTTCAGCATAAAGGAAGAGGAAGGAAGCAGCGCCCTCCGTTAAGTGTTCTTGGCTACTCAAGCTATCTGTTGGCTGGTAGACGTGCCGAAACTGTCGTTTTCCGTTGCAATGACCACAGGTGTGCATTTGGATACACTCCGGCAAGACCGGGCGTCAACCCTCTTCCGATATCCATCATTGATGAAGATATATTTGATGCGCCTCCAAATCTGATCATAGGGACTGTTGACAAGTTTGCAATGCTTGCTTGGAAACCTGAAGCCCGTACGATGTTTGGAATAGGACCTAACGGAAAGCACAGTGGTATACCTCCAACTCTGATTATCCAAGATGAGTTGCACTTAATCTCCGGACCGCTTGGGTCAATGGTTGGAGCATATGAAACAGTTGTTGAGGAATTATGCACGAAAAGAGATAACAATTCTATCATTTCCCCCAAGATAGTTGCCTCCACCGCAACCATAAGCCGTGCCGAAGATCAGGTGAAAGCACTTTATGCTAGGGAAAAAGTAACGCTCTTCCCGCCATCGGGATTAGAAGCAAGCGACTCATTTTTCGCACGGGAAGCTCGATATGACGATGGTACTCAGAAACCAGGCCGTCTTTACACGGGAATCTTGGCACCGGGGCACGGTTCTCTTCAGACAACTCTCGCCAGAGTATATGCAGTACTTCTCCAGTATCCTGCCGTTATGCCCGTAATTGATGGCGACGAGTCTGACCGTGATCCTTGGTGGACGCTTCTGTCCTTTTTTAACTCTCTACGTGAACTTGGCGGTGCCGCGACTCTACTTGTTGCTGACGCACGTGACTACCTGAGAGTAATCATTGATCGCCATGGCCTCCAGTACAATCAGATACGCCAGCTTCTAAACATAGAAGAACTGACCAGTCGTATTCGCAGCGACAAAATACCTTTGGCTATCCAAAAACTTGAAATTCCATTTAGCCGTGATGCGCGAGGATACGTAAAAGATGCGGTTGAGGTTTGCCTCGCCTCTAACATAATAGAAGTGGGTGTTGATATTGACCGGCTGAGCCTCATGACCATTGTCGGCCAGCCAAAGACAACATCACAATATATCCAGGTTTCAAGTCGGATAGGCCGGAGCCAGGATGCTCCCGGGCTTGTTGTTGTTAACTACAGCCAGAGCAAACCACGCGATAGAAGCCACTATGAGCGTTTCCGATCTTACCATCAGCGCCTCTATGCCCAAGTTGAGCCTACAAGTGTAACTCCCTTTAGTCCTCCTGCTGTTGATCGGACCCTTCACGGAATCATCGTTGCCGCAGTGCGTCAGTTTTCACCTTTAGCTGAAGCAAAGACCCCCCGCCCTTTTCCTCTTGCGAAAGGCACAGCTTTAAGAGCCCTTGTCAAGACTATGATTGAGCGGCGAATTACTACCGTTGATCCTGAGGAAATGAGCAATGTCCGACTAAAAATGATTCAACGACTCAATGAATGGGAGGCATGGGATCCTACTGAATATGGTGGTTTTGGCGCTCCTCCAGCCAATGCTCCATTGCTGCATCCGGCGGGATCAAGAGAACTGGTTGATTGGAAAGGACACAGTTGGGAAACTGTCAATTCTCTGCGGAATGTTGATGCCACCTGTGAGGCGGAGATAACAGCCTACTATAACGAGATTGCACAGGAGGTACCTTCATGAGCCCGCGACCAGTTCGTCGAACGCAAGCTATCAGCCCTTTTGGGATCGGAGCAATGATCGATTTTCCTGGACCGGTGTCGCTTATTCATTGCGGGCTCGACGCTTGGCCGTTTCGGGAGAGTGATCCGAATCATAGGGAGTTCCGGATTGAAGATGAGGGCCGCCTTGCCAGCCGACTGGGTGTAAAGTATTTTGTTCAGCCGATCGATTTCCGCTACACCCGACAAGGGGAAGATACTAACCAGACAAATCTGAATCTAAAACTGCCCTTCTTGCGTTTCCCAAGATGGCATGTCTGTCCCCGGTGTGGTCGAATGTTCGAAGCTGCTCTTCATGACAAGACTGCCCCTTTTTGTGAGGGACCAATCGGCTCCGGCAAAGACAAAGGGATGAGACACCCAAGGAGGAAGACTTCCCAAGTTCGTTTTATAAGCGCCTGCATGCATGGTCATCTCCAAGACTTTCCATGGTGGGAATGGGTGTTCAAATCGGCCACACCTGACAGATGTGGCCGTCTGAGAATGAACACAAGCGGCAGTGCATCTCTTGCAGGTGTTAGAATCGTCTGCGAAGAGGATTCTGATGCGATAAAAGTAATTGCAAGCAGAACCCTTGCAGGCGCTTTTGAATTCGACCCAGGAAAGGCATCTGCGTTTTCGAAGTTGGAGGTCTTATGCCGTGGCGATAATCCTGCACTCGGCATTCCCTCCTCGATATATCCTGCTCCCGGATGCGGAAAAGACCTGTACCCACTTCTGCGAGGCAGCTCCAATGTATACTTCCCTCATGTAGTAAGTGCCATTTATCTGCCTTCTTTTGACAATACATTATCGGAAGATATACTTGAGATCCTTGAAGATTCCCACGTCTGGACGTTCTTGAAAATGTGCTCTCAAGGAACTCAGGATAAAAAGGTTAATGTTCAATATGCACAGATCGTATTACAGAATTATTACCCTGACAGAGAGGTTGATCCACTAAAGCTTGCAGAAGCCGCCAATAAAAGGTTGAGCGGCGAGGATAAGACAAAGAGCCAAGCGGTCAATTCAGATACTGCTGAACAGGCTTTCCGACGGGATGAATATGATTTGTTTCGACGCGATATTCAGGATGGTTATCCCAAGACAAATCTGCTTATACGCAGCACTCGTATATCTGAATATGAACCGATTATTTGCGACTATTTCGAGCGGGTGTCGCTGGTGCATAAACTCCGGGAGACGCGCGCCTTTGTCAGTTTCTCTAGGATCTTCCCTGAGGATAATCTGGAAGAGTGGCAACGTCGGTCACTAATCTCACGTACTCCAAAAGAGTGGCTTCCAGCCATCATCGTTCGTGGTGAAGGGCTTTTTCTTCAATTCAGGGAAGCCAAGCTGAACGAATGGCTGATTCGTCACGCTGTCCAGCTGCAGAGACGCTTGGATCCAATCAGCAGGACATTTGATCAGCTCCGTGAAAGACGCCAGCAGATGCCCCAGCCAGTACTTCCTCGTTTCGTACTGCTGCATACACTATCGCACCTTCTTATAAATCAGCTCATCTATGAATGTGGCTATGGTTCTGCGTCTATTCGAGAGCGACTCTACAGCGCCGAGGGCGAAAACCCCATGGCTGGGATTCTTCTTTACACTGCTGCTGGTGACTCAGAGGGTACGATGGGTGGTCTTGTTAGAGTTGGAAAACCAGGACGCCTTGAGGGAGTCCTGCAAAGAGCTCTGGAAAAAGCTCGTTGGTGTTCAACCGATCCGGTCTGCATCGAAAGCCCCGGTCAGGGTCCGGATACTTGCAACTTGGCTGCTTGTCACTCATGCACTCTTCTACCCGAGACTTCATGTGAGGAACAGAATCGACTCCTTGACCGTGGATTGGTAGTGGGCACAATCAGCGCCCCTTACATAGGTTTTTTCAATGGTGCAGAATAGCTGGATAACTCGGCACTCTTTTTTTTCATTGATCTTACCTGAGCAGTTCGGATTGAAAGCTGCCATGCAATCGTATTGCCGTAGAATCTCGACTTTCGATAAATATGCTTTCTGTTAGGGTGTGCCGCGTGGAGAATGTGTTTAATGATTATTTCTTTGGGGGCAGCTCATCCATTTTGTTTGGGTAAACTGACATTTTCTGTTAGTTGATGCAAACGAAATGGATGAAAGGATGTTTTGATGCTTAGATCCATGACCGCCTTTGTTGAAGCTCTCCAGGCTGGAAACGTCAACCGCACATTGACCATCTGTAATCACCGAATTTTGACCACCCCTGAGCAATGTTTTAACTTCGAGATATTGAGGGTTAATCATCTCACCCCTTCGTCATGAAGGACACATGAAGCTGAGGAAGCCCGCAGGGCAACATACCAGGTCCATCTTGCCGCGCCAACGATAGCCGCATCACATTCAATCATGGTCTGAACTCATTGAGGGCAATTCGCCTTCGGTATCATGCATTATTGATCAAAGCTGGACGTCATCCGTTCAGGAGTCATTTACAGGCGGATTGTGCCGCATAATAGCCGCACAGGCCGTGAACGCCTCCGCCGGGGGGCGTGGAGGAAGAGCAGAGGTAGATATTTTTTACCGATGTCCGGTAGGGATTCAGGGAAGCAATGGGCCGGGTATAAATCTGAGTCAGATCCTGAAGTCCGCCATTGATATCCCCGCCCACGTAGTTTGCATTGTACTGTTCCATGGCTGCCGCAGAAAGAACGCTTTTTGCAAGGATCACCTCCCGGAATCCCGGTGCGTATCGTTCGATCTTGTTTTCAATGAGCGCCGATACATCCGCGGCCGATCCATGGGGGACATGGCAATAGGCCCATGCCGTATGTCCGCCGGCAGGTGCGCGCGAGGGATCGAAAAGGCTCTGCTGGGCAAGGATGATATACGGAGAGGCTGGCACCTTCCCCGCACTGACATCGCGGATCGAGGCGGCGATCTCCTCAAGGGAATTGCCCAGATGCACCGTGCCGGCCTTCCTGCAGACATCCGCTTTCCAGGGAATGGGCTCTTTGAGGGCCCAATCCATTTTACAGACACCCGGTCCGTAGCGGAACCGGGCGAGCCTTTTGCGGTAACCGTCGGAGAGTCCAAGGCCGTCGATATTGATCAACTGGCGGGGCGTCACATCGAAGAAATAGGACGCGGCCTTCGGCAAATCAGATGCAGACGCAATGGGTTGACCGGTGATGATCTCGCCGCCGCTGTTGCGGAAGCAATCCGCCAGCGCGTCGGCCAGCTTCTGGGAACCGCCCTTGATGATGGGCCATCCCGCGGTATGGGCCAGGGTGGCCAGAACGACGCCAAAAGCCGCGGTTGCCGCCTTTTCGAGGGGGATCATGGCGTGGGCGGCCAGGCCGGCGAAAAGGGCGCGTGTCCGATCGCCTTTAAAATTTGTTTCCGCGAGGTTTCTGAGGGAACGCAGGGCATGGAAGGCAAAGCGGGCCATCAGGATGGGGTTTTCCGGAAAATGAAGAGGTTGCAGGATATCGGCAAAAAGAAGCCTTTCATGATCCACAAAGGGCTGCAATAGCCTTCTGTACGCCTTGCCGTCGACGCCCAGGGCATCAGCCGTAACCTCCAGTGAACGGTGGAGGAAAAGGGCTGATCCGTCCTCGAAGGGATGGGCCAGGGGAATCTCCGGCTGTATCCATTCCAGGCCGTACTGCTGCAGATCGAGCTGCCGAAAAAAGGGGGACGCGAGCGAAAGGGGCTGAACCGTGGAACAGACATCATGAATGAAACCGGGAAGGGTCAACGCTGCGGAACGGACGCCGCCGCCGACGGTCTTTGCGGCCTCCAGAAGCAGGACCGAGTTGAATCGGCGGCCGAGGGTGATCGCCGCCGAAAGACCGTTCGGCCCCGCACCCACCACCACGGCATCGTAATCATCTCTCTTGGGCATCAAAGTTTCACTTTCCGACCCTGATCTTTTTTCACAACGAAACATTTCTTCAGCAGGTAAACGGGCATATAGAGAGTGGAACGGATTGCCGCGCTATGGCGAATATTGGCAAACCTGTTCCACCGGATGTGGGGATCGACGAGAATATTCTGCTGCGCAACTTCGCCATGGGTCCCCAGACGTCGGGCGAGATTACCGAGGGTTTCATGCCAGAACCGGTCCTCCTGCGCCGCCGCACCCAACCGGAAGCCCAGCTCCATCAGGGGATCGCCGGCCCTGAAAAGAGGATGGACCTGAATGAAGGTGGATCTGTCGTCACGAAAGCAACTGAAGGTGATCCAGCCGGAAAGCATGTGCCCCTGAACGGTCATGAAGCTGAAGGACGTGTCGTCGGCGTATATGACCACGAGGCCTGTGGCCAGGACCAAACCTCCGGGAAGGGTCAGATTGAGCAGTGCCGTCGTTCCCGGGGCGATAGGGGCATTCCCGGAGGGAAAAAGGTCATTGCCTTTCGGCCAGAAGGCGGGGAATTCAGACCGCCAGAGGGATATGATCTGCCGGGGATCCAGATCCGTATCGTGCAGGCGCAGGCGGTATCTTTTTTCCCAAAGCCGGCCGAAGCCTTGAACCGGGCCGGAGGTCCGCCGGCCATCGACGTTGATATTCATCACCCCCACCGGGATGCCCGCAAGGGAAAGACGATCAACGGACTTCGCCCATCCGGGCAGGGGCGGTGCCGGATCGGGGATTGAGGCGCTGATCGAAAGACCGCTTTTTTCCAGAAAACGCCGACCGCACAGGGCGTCTTCTTCATCGTCGTAGAGCGTTATGACGGCATCCAGACCCGTGAGATGAAAGACGTCCCGATAAGGGCCGGAGAGGCCGCAGGCCGACACGCTGATCTGTTTCCGGGCGGCTCGCGATGCGTTGATAAGCAACACCCCCGCCCCTTCCACATCCATGTGCACCAGGCCGGACAGGTTCAGCAGAATCCTTTTCGCTGACTTGATGGCCTCGTGAAAAGCCCGGGTGAGGGCTTTTTCGCAAGCGACGGTGAGGTCGCCCCGGATATCGAGGATGGAAACCTCCTGTCCGGCCGTCCTTGATTCCACGGTGCAGGCCCTGCCGTCGTCCGGATGGTCCGTAAAGGCTGTTTCAGCCGAGAGCCCGGTCGTGGTTGCGGCAGATCGTTGGTCGCTCTGGAATTCGGCAAAAGCGTCAACCGGATGGGTTTCTGCCAGACGATCACGGGCGAGATAAAGCCGGTTGGCAAATCCGGGGAGCAGGCGCAGGGCGAGGTTTACGAAGGGGTTTTTCCCCATCCTGTCCAGAAAAGCGAGTTGACTTGCCCGTCCCACGATGGCCTGGGCATAGGTCGGGTAGGCGTGCGTCAGGGCATGGAGTTTATGCAAAGGCTTGTTAAAGGCCCTGATCACCTGAAGTTCATGAATCACTTCCCCCGCGCCTTCCCCCAGGATGTGTGCGCCGACAATCCGGCCGCGGCCGTCGCAGAGGATCTTGGCCATGCCGGCGTCATTGCCGTCTATGAGGGCCCGGCGCATGGCGTTGTATTGGAAACGATACGCCTTGAGCTTGCGCCCGTACCGCGCATGGGCCTGTTCTTCCGTCAGGCCGATCCAGGCAAGGGGCGGCTCGGTAAAGATGACATACACGTTGTTGCGGTCATCGACGCTGCGCTTCACGGGCAGCAAGGCATTGGTCGCTGCGACGATGGCCTGGGCCTCTGCCGTTGAAGCCAACTGAAAGGGACCTGCGATATCGCCGCAGGCGTAGATGTGGTCTGCAGAGGTCCGGAGCCTGGCGTCGGTGATGACGCCCCGGGCATTGAACGCCACGCCCGCTTTCTCAAGATCAAGCCCTTCCAGATCAGGTTTTCTTCCCGCGGCGACCAGCACCCTGTCCGCTTCGGCCTCTTCGACAGGACCGTCCGATCGCTGAAACGTGAGCACGACCTTGTCCTTCCGGCTGCGGAGGCTCACCGCCTTCGCACCGGTCAACAGATGGATGCCTTCGGTGCGCAATGACCGCAGCAGGTGCTTGACCAGTTCACGGTCCGCCGCAGGGACCAGGTGCGTGGCCATCTCGACCACGGTGGTTTCCACGCCCAGTCGCCCAAGGGCGGAGGCATACTCGAGGCCATCGACGCCGCCGCCCAGGATGATGATCGACCGGGGCAAATCCTCCAGACCATAGAGGGTCTCGTTTGTGAGAAAGTCGATTGCCGGCAGACCGGGAATATCCGGGATCAGGGGTGACGTCCCGGTGGCAATGATGAATTTCGCTGCGGAGAGTATCTGCCCGTTGACGGCAATGTGATGGGAATCGACAAAAGATGCCCGGCCCGGGATGACCCGGACGCCGATCCCCTCGAACGTTTCCGGAAGATCCTTCTCATAGGCCCGCTGAACGATCCTGCGAATGTGAGGCATGATTTTCCGGCCCTGGATTTGCACTGCGTCATCGCTGAGCAGACCCAGGCGCTGAAGATGCGCAATGTCGCGGCGGAGGTGACTTAAACGGATCAGGGCCTTGCTGGGGATGCAGGTGGTGTTGGTGCAGTTGCCGCCGACCCTGTTTTTTTCGATGACGGCCACACGCTTGCCCAGGCCATTGGCCGTCACCGCGGAAACCATCCCGGCAATGCCGGCGCCGATGACGATCAGGTCATAATCGTAGGACGGTTTCATAAATGTCCCTTGTTTTTCAGCGCGTGGACGACAAGAAAGGTGTTCCATCCGCGGTCTTCATCGCCCCAGGACCCATCCACGTTCTGTGCTTTCGGTAGGATCGCGAGAGCCTTGACCCATTGCCTGTGCGCCGAGTTTAGACGCAAGTGGGCCAGGGCATTGACGGTCTGGAAAAAAGGAATTTGGGCAGGCCACCGCCCGGAAGGATCCTGGATTTCGCCCAGATGATCGACAAGAGCGGCGGTCGCAGGATCTTCCGCATGGTCCGGATGTACGATCAACGCGCGAAGGGCGTTGCTGATGTCTGACCCTGTATCCATGTCCCCTGTATTTTCATGAATCCAGCGGGAAAGGAGCTGATAATGAGCAATGACGGCGGGCTCACTGCCCCGTTGAAAAATCGCAGCAAGAAAAAGCGTCGCACAGACCAGGGAAAAATGGCGGTGGCCGCCCGCTGTGAAGGGCAGTTCCCGAAAGGCGTCAGGCGCCAGGGGTTCGATGGAGTCCGCCGGATTCAATCCGTTGTGGTTTAGGGTATGCTTCATAAGCCAATCCAGGGCCTTCTCAATTTCCCCTGTCCTCTTGCGAAGGGTCAGGTGCAGGCCAAACAGACGCCGGATAGTCTCCAGAGGGGACTGATGCCACGATCCATCATCGGATTGACCGCTCATCAAAGACAGGACGGTTTCATGAAAATCATCCTGCCATCCCGATGTGTCCGATTCGCCGAGCCACTTCTGCCGGGCGTAGAGTCCGGCGGGTGTTTTGCTCGCCTGGAAAATCTGGAAAGGATTATGACGCAGCTTAACCCCTTTTGTGCCTGCTTCCTGCTCCATCTCCTGACCTCTCCCGAGGGCTTCACCTGACCTTGTTTTCTGTAATATACTGAGAAGTAAACGTAAA
>Ga0351846_1212_pt1 | contig 17487 bp, 18 predicted proteins | sample TotcelHFGM3001M4_FD_206882 | JGI IMG/M metagenome (GOLD analysis project Ga0351846, IMG submission 206882) | Enriched cells from coal bed in the Powder River Basin, Montana, United States - Total cells FGM rep1 HSBNCT.FGM.300.1.M4 ... | reverse complement strand
ACACGGCGCAGGAATCGAGCCTGGGAGCCATGCCCGCAAGCAGAAGAAACCGTATCTGAAAAATAAGGTGCAGGCGGCCCGCCTGCCCCGGGTCGGCATCCAGAAGGGAAAGCACGCCTGACAGAAGATTGAAAAGCTCCTCGCCGGGCTCCCCCTCATGGGTCCACCGCACCACAAGCTCTGACCAGTAACTGGCATAGGCCACGGAAAAAACATCATTGCGGATGTTTTCAAAGGAGCGGGTGACGCTGGCCTCCGAAAGAACGGGAAGCCCGCCCTTGCGGGGTGTTGCACCGTAAACAATCTGGGTTATGCAAAAAAGCGACAGGCTGCCGCCAAAGCGCTTGCGGCTTTTGCGTGCGGCCTTGGCAATGCAGGTCACCCGCCCCTCTGCACAGGTGAGGAAGGTGACGATCAGATCTGCTTCTCCGTAAGCAACCGTCTTTATGGGAATCGCATAAGTGGTGACAAGCCCCATGATTTAAATGCCAAGCAGTGCGGTGGCTATGGAAAAATAGAAAAAAACGCTCACAACATCCGTTGCCGTGGTGACAAAAGGCCCTGTGGCAACCGCAGGATCAATGTTCAGGCGCGTGAAAACAAGGGGAAAGAGGCTGCCCATGAGAGAGGCTATGGACATGGAAGTAAGCATGCCCAGGGCAACGGCGATGGCCATGTTTGCCTGACCGAAGGAAACCTTTGCAACAGTTCCCACCAGCAGGCCGTAAAAGGCCCCCAGTATCACACCCACGGCAAGCTGCTTGCCCACAACCTTCCACAGGTCTGCCAGATGGATGCGGCCCATTGCAAGCCCCCGCACGACAATGGTGGAGGACTGGGTTCCCACATTGCCACCCATGCCAGCAATGACAGGCATGAAGGCTGCCAGGTAGGCCACTTTTTGGAGGGTTTCGGCAAAGCCGCCCACCACAAGGGCTGCCAGCATGCCGCCTATCCAGCTTGCAAAAAGCCAGGGCAGGCGGATGCGGGCGCTGCGCATGACGGTCTGGTTCTCCACAAACTCATCGCCCACGCCCGCCATCTTGAAAATGTCCTCGGTGGCCTCCGCCCTTATGATGTCAATGACATCGTCCACCGTTACAATGCCTTTGAGAACATTGTCCGAATCCACGACCGGCACGGCAAGAATGTCGTAGCGGGCCACAAGGCGGGCCACCTCCTCCTGGTCCATGTCCGTGCGCACGGAAACAATGTCCGTGTTCATGAACTCCTTGATTGGTCTTTCAGGCGCTTCAAGAACAAGCTGGCGCAGGGAGCTGACCCCCACAAGGCGGCCGTTTTCATCCACCACATAAAGGTAAAAGGGCATCTCAACATCCAGATGCTCCTTGCGAAGGCTTTCAATGCTTTCCTGGGCTGTGGAGTCCTGGCTGACAGCAACGAACTCCGGGGTCATGATGCCGCCGGCGGTCTCGTCATCGTAGCCCAAAAGGCCTTCCACCTCCTGGGATTCATCGTCATTCATGGCCTTGAGGATGGCCTCGGCCAGCTCGGGTGGCAGGCGGCCTATGATGTCGGCCACATCATCATTGGGCAGGTCATGCAGGGCCTCCACCATTTCGGAAACCGGCATCTGCTCGGCAATGCGCTTCATCGCGGTTTCGTCAAGCTCGCTCAAAACAAGGCCCCGTGTTTCCGGGTCCTCTATCATTGAGAATAAAAAGCTCTGATGCACAGGTGAAAGGTGCCTGAAAAGTGCAGAAATATCGGCAGCGTGGGTTTTGTTGATGAGCTTGCGCAGGTTGGCGGCAGCCCCTCTGCGCAACAGCCTCCTGGTGGTTTCCACCAGTATTGAAGTGCGGTCTCCGGGCATAATAAGCCTCACGGGAGCCTTATGTTGACGGCCATGCCCGCCCTTGCAGGCAAAGGAACGGGCTTACCGTCAAAAAAGAGTTGCACCGCGCCGGCGCTGTCTATGAGCAGGTTGAACTGCTCACAGGCCTCAAGAACAAGTCTGTCGCCAGCCGCAAGCTGATGAGACTGCGGGGCCTTCCCATCAGCAATGACCTTCAGGCGTGTTGTCGCCAGCGCGGTAACTTCCAGCACATGGTTTGCCCTGACAGCAGCAGGGGTCTGGGTCAATACCTTGAGCCGGATCGCTTTATCTGCCGGTTCTGCAAGGGCTGTCGGCTCAACAGCCGAATTGGAATTTCCAAGCAGCACCGGCATTGCCCCTGCCAGGCCTGCTGCAAGGGCTGCACAGAAAAATAAAATCAGGCGGCGCAGCCTTTTTTTGGCCTTGCGCTCAAGCAGGAGTTCTTTTTTCTGCCGGGCCGCCAGCAACCGGGTTTCATCGTAGAGACCCAGCACCGCTTCAGGATCAAGGCCAAGAGCCTCTGAATACGAGCGGACAAAGCCCCGCACAAACACGGCATGCAGATTCCTTATGGGCCTCTGGGCCTCCATATCTGCCAGAACCTGGGGGCTTATGCGCGTCACGGCGCAAACATCTGTAATATCCAGGCCAAGCTCCCTGCGCCTGTCCGCCAGCATGGCCCCAAAGGAAGGCTCCGGTAGGGCTATATCAAGCTCCCTGCCCTGCCTGTCTTTTGGAAAATCCCTCAACGGATTATCTTGATGTATGATCGCTTCCTCAAGTCCTTGAGCCAGGCCTGAAATCTTTCTTCAAGCCTTCTTTCGTAAATGCGGTTTTCAATTTCCGGGAGGGCCTGCTCCATGTTCATGCCTTCACTCATATTGATGTCTTGCAGATAAAGCATCTGCAAGCCTGCCGGAGATTCCATGATTGGGGTGATCTGCCCCTTTTCCATGCCCGACAGGTATTCCCTTATCTGGGGGGTCAGATCCTCAAGGAAGAAGAGACCAAGATCAGCCCGGTCCAGACCCGGAAGACTGGCGCGGGCAACGGATATGGCTTCATCAGCATCTGCGCCCGCAACGATTTTTTGGCGCAGCTCTTCCATGACCGGCCTGCCTGAAACACCCTGATTCATGCCTGCAGGCAGGGCTATATGGATTATGTGGAACTGGCGGCGGCCTGAATAGAGGTCCTGGTTCTCCCTGTAATGGCGCTCCACCTCCTGGGGGGTTACCACAATGCGCGAGGTCACTTCGCGGTCCAGCACCCTTTTGCGGAGAATGTCCTCCTTGCGGCTTTTGCGGAATGTCTCTATGGTCTGGCCTTCCTGGGCCAGAAGGAGCTGGAGCCTCTCATCGGAAAGACCCCCCTCTTTTTTGATATCCTCGATGTGGGCGTCCACCTCCTTGTCATCCACGCTTATCTGAAGCCTTGTGGCCTCCTGGCTCACTAGCATCCTGTCAATGAGGTTTCCCAGAACCTCCTCGCGCATCCGGTCTTTGTACTCCTGCTCCTGGTCAGGGCTGTATCCTGCCTGATGAAGCCTTTCATACAGGGGGGCCATTGCCTCTTCCAGGTCGGAGAGGCGGATTATCTCATTGTTGACAACCGCTGCGATGCGGTCCACAAGCTCTGCCCGCAGGGCATGGGGCTGTATGCACAAAACCAGCAGAACAAGGGCTGCAAGAGCCGTAAGAATACATTGTCTGCCAGCCGCCCTTCCCAGGGTTTTAACCTTTTGCATCATAAAGGCTCCGTATTGCGTTTCACAGGGTACAGGATTTCGAGCTCTTTTATCCACCGGGCGTATTCCTTCTGCACGGGCTGGGACCCAAGGGCGCGGGATGCGGACTTGGGCTGTAGCATAAAGGGGGTCATGGAGTCTGCCTGGCCCTGTGCAAGGGGAACCCCCTCCTGGGTGCTGCCAGCGGAGTCAAACCGGAACTCCACAGCCCGCAGCACCACAAGACGCCGTTGCAGGCTTTTCTTCCAGACCTCAAAAGCCACTCCCGTCTGCTCGAAAATCTCCTTGAAGGTGTTGTCCGGATAGTCTGCGGCAAGCATGGCTATCTCAGCGTCCAACTCCTCTTGGGAAACTGATATTCCGTTGCCTGCCGCCCATTGCTCGACAAGCATCTGCTCAACAAGCTCATCCAAAAAGAGAAGCCTTGCCTTATGCCGGTTCTCCGGATTTTCCAGGTCCTCGGCAGGAAGCTCCGAGGCTGCCAGGGCAAAAAAGGCATTGAACTCCTGGCGGGTCATGCAGGTCTGGCCCACGCACACAATGGAATCGATTTTTTCTGCCGGGGCCTTGCACCCGGCCGACCCCGTAACAGCAACAAGGAAAGCTAAAAAGGCTGCCGGAAAAAGGAGTCTGTTTTTTGAGGGCGAGCCCTTGAGGCCTTTGTCAAACATCACCATGAAAACCCTTCCAGGCAAGTTTCAGGCCCGTCCCTGCCTGCGACAGCTTCTGCCGGGGCAGGCCCCTTGCCATCATGCTTTATGCGGGCGAAAAATAAGGCCCTATGCCCGATAAGCACCCATAACATTATAGGCTAACATGGGAGGCAAGCTCTTTCAATATGTTTTTGGCTGCCAGCACCCGCGCTTCAATGGCTGTTTCCTCAAGGTTGACCTTTAGCTCCCCGTCAGGGAAAAGCCTCATGGTCTGACGGTTCTTTGCCACAAGGGCGGCAGCCCCTTCAGGCCGGCACTGGTGCTCCGGGCTCGGCGAAAGGCGCAGGACCGTTCCGGCGAGATCCAGCCGCCTTATTCCGGCTTTGCGGGCCAGCAGTTTGAGCATGACCTTGTAAAGCAGACGCAGGGCTGTTTTGGGAAGCTCTCCGTAGCGGTCGGCAAGCTCTTTTTGAAAGGCGGAAAGCTCCGGGGTGTCAGCCACCCTTGAAAGGCGGCGGTAGGAAACAAGGCGCTGATCCATGTCCGGTATGTAGCCGGATGGCAGATAGGCGTCAAAATCCACATTTATTTCAGGCTCCAGGGGCCTTGTATCCGGCTCTCCCTTTATGGCGCGGACAGCCTCCTCCACAAGGGAGAGATAAAGCTCGTAGCCCACGGCTGCAATGTGTCCGCTCTGGGCGGCCCCCAGGATGGAGCCTCCGCCCCTTATCTGCAGGTCGCTCATGGCTATCTGGAAGCCCGAGCCAAGGTCCGAATGCTCCATGAGCACCTTGAGGCGGCGCTGGGCATCCCTTGTGAGCACGGATTCATCGGGGATGATGAGATAGGCGTAAGCCTGGGTGTCCGAGCGGCCCACCCTTCCCCGGAGCTGATACATCTGGGCCAGGCCGAACATGTCGGCCCTGTTGATGATTATGGTGTTGGCTGTTGCAATGTCCAGGCCTGATTCCACGATGGCCGTACACACAAGCACATCTATTTTTTTTGCCACAAATTCGGCCATGACCTTTTCCAGGTCCTTTTCTGCAAGCTGGCCGTGGGCAACGCCGATTCGGGCATCAGGAGCGAGCTTTTTCACGAGGTTTGCCATGTTCCAGATGGTCTGCACCCGGTTGTGCACAAAAAAGACCTGTCCGCCGCGCTCCTTTTCCTGCTTTATGGCCTGGGCCAGCACGGTGTTGTCAAAGGGTATGATGTAGGTGGTTATGGGCCGCCGCTGCTCCGGCGGCGTGTTGATGACGGAAATGTCCCTTATGCCCGAAAGGGTCATGTGAAGGGTTCTTGGGATGGGGGTGGCTGTGAGGGCAAGGGCGTCCACGCTGGCCCGGAGCTTTTTTAGCTTCTCCTTGTGGGAAACCCCGAATCGTTGCTCCTCGTCAATTATAATAAGGCCCAGATCCCTGAATTTGACATCCTTTTGAAGCAGGCGGTGGGTGCCCACAATGATGTCCACCTTGCCTGCTGCAAGCTCCTCTGTCAGCTTTTTCTGCTCAACAGGGCTGCGGAAGCGGTTTAAGCCGGCCACGGAAATGGGGTAGGCGGCAAGCCTCTGGGAAAATGTCTTGAAATGCTGCTCCGCCAGAATGGTTGTGGGCGCAAGAAGGGCCACCTGCTTGCCGTCTGCCACGGCCTTGAATGAGGCCCGCAGGGCCACCTCGGTCTTTCCGTAGCCCACATCTCCGCACACGAGCCGGTCCATGGGGGTATCGGCCTCCATGTCGGCGATAACCTCCAGAATGGCCCGCGCCTGATCCGGAGTTTCCTCGAACTCGAAGCCTGCCTCGAACTGGGCAAAATAGTCGTCTGCCGGAGAAAAGGCGAAGCCCGGCTCCACCTTTCGCCTGGCATAAAGCTCCACAAGGTCGGCCGCGATTTTCTGGGCGGTTTTTCTGGCCCTGTTCTTTACTGTCTCCCACCTTTTGCCCCCAAGGCGGTCCAGGGAAGGAGCAGCCTAGGAAACCCCCCTGTATTTCTGCACCTGGTGGGTCCTGTCCACGGGCACATAAAGCCTGTCCCTGTCCTGAAAGGCCAGCACAAGAAAATCCCCGGCCACGCCGTTGACCTCCATCTTGGCAAGGCCCTCGAAGCAGGCAACGCCGTGCTCAAGATGCACAACAAAGTCGCCCTGTTTAAGCCCGGTGAGATCCAGCAGATCCGTCCTGGGCCGGGCCGGGGGAGTTTTGGGGTGTCTGCGGGAAGGCCCGAAAACCTCATCATCGGTGAAAATGGCCAGGCCCTCGCTCTCCCACACAAAACCTGCGGAAAGCCGCCCCTGGGCAAGATAGAGGCCCGGTTTCCGGCCGGGGTCGGAAGGCTGCCATTTTTCCTTGAGGGAAAGGCCGTAGGGCAGCAGAAGATGGCGCAACCTCTCGGCCCTTGTGCGGTTGGCGCAGGCTGCGGCTACAACGCGGCCTTCAGCCCTGTGGGTCTCTATCCACTGGACCAGGGGCTCAAGGAGGCGGTCCGGGTCGCGGCCCGCTGCAATTCCGGCGGAAAGGGCGGAGTTGTCCTTGACCGAAAAACAGCATCCTGCCTCAAGGGTTTGCGGCTGACCCTGGCCGGAGGAAACGGCAAGCTCCCTCAAAAACAGGGGGTTGAGGCAGGAAAGGGATTCCAGAACCCTGTCCCAGTCATCCAAGGTTTTTTCCGCAGGCAGAAAAAGGCGCTCCTTTGCCTCCATTGTCTGGAGATGATCCAGAAGGTTTCTCTTGTGGGACGCAGCCTGGGCCGCAACCCTGCCCGGCTCCACAATAACGGGAATGCAGCCTCCGGGCAGGTAGTCAACAAGGCTGTCCGTTCTGCCGTAAACAAGGGGCAGAAAGCTGTCCATTCCCCCCAGGCGGCCTTCCTCTTTCACGGCCTGCACAATCTCGCGCACCTTTGTCACGGCAAGCCCCTGCTCCAGGGCCCTTGCCCGGAAACGGTGGGCCACCTCCGCAAGGCTGTCAAAGCGCACCACAGCCTCGCTTGCGGGCAGAACGACAGCCTCATCCAGGCGCTTTACTGTGCGCTGGTCCGCAGGGGAGAACAGGCGGATGGAGTCTATTTCATCGCCGAAAAACTCCACCCGTAGCGGATATTCATGTCCTGGCGAGAAAAGATCCACAATGCCGCCGCGCACTCCGAACTCTCCGGGCTCCTCCACAACCGAGGCTGCAACGAAGCCGCCTTCCACAAGGCTTTGGGCAAAGCCATCGCGGGAAAGGGCCTTGCCGGGGAAAAGGCCCAGGGTGCTGTCGCAGAGCGCCGAGGCTGCCATGAGCCTTGCACAGGCTGCCTTGGGTGTGGTGACCAGCACAAGGGGTGCTGCATTGTTCAACAGCCTGTAAAGGGCGCTGATTCTGGTTGCAATGGTCTGGGAATTGAAGGCAATGCCCGAATAGGGCAGAATGTGGTAGGCGGGGAAACTGACAACAGGGCTTTGATCATTGCCGGAAGGCAGGAAAAACTCCAGATCCGAAACCATGTTTCCGGCAGCAGCCTCATCAGGAGCCACAACCAGCAGGCAGCGGCCCGACCTTGTGAAAAGCTCTGCCAGAAAAAAGGCGGCCTGGGAGCCGGAGAGCCCGGAGATATCCAACGGCCCGGTCCGGCGCCCTATTTCCGCCATGCTCAAGGAAAGGGTTGCACCCGCAGCTTGAGAGCTTTCTTCCTGCATAATACTTTTCATCCTTTTTGTTCAACCACAACCGGCCAGGCAGGCTAACACAGCAGGCGGTGTTTGGCAAAATCATAAAACCTGCCCGTGCGCCCGATTATTGGTGTTTTTCAAGGTTTTTGGCGCTACAATGGGCTCATGAAGATTCTTCTTGCCCTTCTTGTTATTGTTCTTATCACCTTTGCGGGATACCATTTTTCCTTCCGCAAGGTGAGGGTGGGTTTTTTATCAAAGGGCCTGTGGCTCACGGGCAACGAATATCTTCTTGTGGGCCTGGCTTTAGGCTCCTATGGGCTTGGGCTTCTGGATGCAGACACCCTAAAGGCCCTCACCCCCCTTTCGGCCCTTGTTCTGGGCTGGGCCGGAATGGTCTGCGGCTTTCAGTTTGAAATATCCAGGCTTAAACGAATGCGGTTTCCCTACCTTTGGGCGGCGGTTATTTCCGGGCTTGTGTGCATGGCTGTCACAGCCGTGTGCTGCGCATTTTTTCTGCCGCTTTTCCCGGGGCTGAAAGCCTTGGGCAGTCCAGGGGCCATCCTTGCCCTTGCCGCCGCGGCGGCCTGCACCGCCCCAACCGGGCTTGCCCTTGTTGCGGAAAAGACCCTGGCCGCAAAACGGGATGCCATAACACTTCTGCGCCACATTGCAGCCCTGGACGGGGCGATTCCCCTTATGATTTACGCGGTTGCCTTCACGGTCCTGCCCCTTGCCGCCGAACCCCAGGCAGGGCAGGGAATCAACAGCCTGCTTGCGGGCGGGGCGGTTCTGGGCCTTGTGATTGTGCTTTTTGCAGTGCTTCTGGCTTTGCGGCCTTCACAGTCCGAGCTCCTGCTTGTGGTGATGGGCATGATCGTTCTTGCAAGCGGAGCTGCATCCCTGACGGGCTTTTCGCCTCTGGCCGCCAACTTTCTGCTGGGATTTCTGCTGGTGAACACCGTTAACGCCAAGGAGCGCATCTACAGAATGCTCACCAGCGTGGAAAAACCCGCCTATCTGCTGCTGCTCATCTTTCTGGGCGCTTTGTGGAGCTTTTCGCCCCTGTGGATCTTTGTTGGTGCGCTTTTGTTTGTCCTGGCCCGGCTGGCAGGAAAAATTTCAGGCCTTTTTGCTGCAACAAGGCTGCTGCCCCTGCCGGAAAAAACAAGGGCACGGCTTGGCCTTGGCCTTCTGGGCCAGGGGGCGCTTGGGCTTGCCATGATGCTGGAATTTGCCCTTAAACACCCCCATTCAACAGGCCCCCTGGCCCTGGGTGTTGTTCTGGGGGCCACGGTTTTTGCAGATCTTTTCGGGCCGGGTCTTTTAAGGGGGATTTTTTACCGGGAGCAGCGCCCATGAAACTTGCTGACGCGTCGCGCCACAGCCCGGCAATCAATGCCCTTGCCCTTGCAGTTCTTCTTGTGCTGGCCCTGTGTGTGGGAAGCCTGGCCCCTTCATCACCCTGGCAGCGGGCAGGAGGCATAAATTTTGCGCTTGGATTGAGCCTTCTTACCGCATTTGCCGCCTCGCGGCTTCTGGCAGGAGCAAGGATTCCCTGGATAACCGGTTACATACTTGCAGGAATAGCCCTTGGCCCCCACGGGTTTGCTTTTCTGGACAGGGAAATGGTGGCAGACCTGAAGCTCATTGATGATCTGGCCATAAGCTTCATCGGCCTGATGGCGGGCGCACATCTGCAACTCAAGGATTTGTCGGGCAGACAAGGCTCAATAACCCTGGCGGTTGTTTTGCAGACAGCCTTGCTTTTTGCCGCCGCAGCAGGCTGCATGTATATTTTTGCAGGCCGTTTCTCATACACGGCGCACCTGACCGAACCCCAAATCAGCGTGATGGCCCTTTTTACAGGGGTTCTTGCCATTGCCCGCTCTCCGTCCTCTGCCCTGGCTGTAATCTCCCAATGCCGGGCGCGGGGGCCTTTCACCGCAACGGTGCTGGGCGTTACCGTGGTCATTGACATTGTTGTGATTGTGCTTTTCGGCATAATCGCAACTCTTGCAAAAATCCTGCTGAACCCCCAGGCAGCAACGGACTGGGGCCTTGTAACAACCCTTGCCGCAGGAATGGGCGCATCCCTTGGCCTTGGTATTCTTTTGGGCAGCCTCATCGCCTTTTTCATCCGCAAGGGCGGAAAGGACCTTGCCCTCTTTCTTTTGGCAGCCACCTTTGCGGTTGCCAAGGGGGCTGCCTGGCTGGAGGGGTATGCTGAAAGCAACTTTGGAACCCCGCTACATCTTGAGCCGCTTTTAATCTGCATAAGCGCCGGTTTCTGGGTCCGGAACCGCACGGAAACGGGCGAAGCCTTCATGGCAGGCCTTGAGCGATTTGCGCTGCCGGTTTTTCTGCTTTTCTTCGCCCTGGCAGGCGCGTCCCTCAACCTGGCTGTTCTGGATGTTGCCTGGCCCCTGGTGCTCATAATCTTTTTTGCCCGGCTGGGAGGTATTTTCGGTGCCACAACGCTTGCGGGAAGACTGTTAAAGGAGCCTGACACTTACCGGAAAAACGCCTGGATGGGCTACATAACCCAGGCAGGGATCACCATAGGCCTTGTCCAGCTTCTTTTGCGCCAGATTCCTGAAATAGGGCTTGTTCTTGCGCCCGTGATAATGGGGGCTGTGGTGATAAGCGAAATGGTCGGCCCCCTGGCCCTGAAAATCGCCCTGGAGCGCACGGGAGAGGCGCAGAAGGGTTAAAGCCCTTCCCCAGAGGCAAACAACAGGATGCAGCCGCCGGAAAGACATCATTGCGCCCGTCAGTAGAGTTTTCGCCTTGAAAAGCCCGTGCCTATTACATTGAAGGTGTTTTCCACAATGAAAATGGCGGACGGATCATGTGTGAAAACAAGCTCTTCAAGCCTTTTTAGCATGACATTGTTGGTGATTGTCATGACCACGGGCTTGTCCTGGCCCGAATATGAGCCTTTGCCGTGCAGTATGGTGGCCCCCTGTTGAAGGCTTTCCATTATATCCTCCACAATGGCATGGTGCTTTGTCGAAATTATCATGACCAGCTTGCGGTTGGAAAAAAGGGCCAGCACATAGTTGATGGCCATTGAGCCGATGAGTACCGTGAAGATGGAGGCAATGACGGTATCCGGCGCAAGAAAGGTGGCGCTTGCCGAAAAAAGCACAAGGTTGAACAGAAAGTAGGTCTTGCCTATTCCGATGTTGAATTTCTGGTTCAGCACCACGGCCAGGATGTCCACACCGCCGTTGCTGCCCAGGGTTCGCAGCACCAGGCCCAGGCCGAAGCCCATCATGCCCCCGCAGGCCATGCTTGCGTAAACCGGGTTTTCAATGCCGAAATCCATGTCCATGAACTCGTAGGCCAAAGTAGCCACGGCCATTGCGTAAATTGTGTAAAGGATAAAGCGCCGTCCCACGGAAAACCAGCCCAGCACCGCAAGGGGAATGTTAAGGGCGGCAAACAGGATGCCCGGACTTATGCCCACCCCCGCGTAGTGAAGCATAAGCGCAAGGCCGAAAATACCCCCTGTCACAAACTCCTCGTGCACGGCAATGCCTTTCAGGGGCAGAACCGCAATTATGCTGCCTATGGTTATAAGGGAAAGATTGTAAGAAATCCTGTATGTTAAATCCGCTGTCTTGATTTTCATGAAGAACACTTCTCCAAAAACAAGGCGCCTGAAAAAGGCGCCTTCAATTTGAGCTGTTTTTGTCCGGCCTGCTGTGCCGCACACCGGCCCTTGTTCGGTCTTCTGCCGGTGACTAATTCTCCATAAGCGGATAGGCCCCGTCCTTGTCATGATCCTCCCTGCCCGTAAGAGCCGGGTTGAAAACGCAGACAAGGCGAAGGTCTGTTTTGGCTCTTAATATGTGGCGGTCATGGTTGTTCAAGGCATACATGGTTCCGGGCCTTATGGGGATTATCCCGCTTTTTTCCACAAGCTCTATTTCTCCGCTTCCCTCAATGCAGTAAACCGCCTCAAGGTGGTTTTTGTACCAGATGGGGGTTTCGGTGCCTGCGCGGATGACTGTGTCGTGCAGGGAAAAGCCCATGCCGTCCTCCTTCAGCAGCAGGCGGCGGCTTGTCCAGTTTCCCGACCTTCCGGTTACATCCCTGTCTGTATTCTGTATTTCCATAAGACTGCGAACTATCATGCAAAGGCCCTCGCAAGCTGTTTATCCTTCAGCTCAAGAATCCCGCCGATGGTTTCATCCACAATGTCCAGGCCTTGAATAAGCATCTCCTCGTCAATCACCAGAGGCGGCAGAAATTTTAAAACCTGGTTGTCGGCTCCAGCCGTTTCAATCACCAGCCCGTTTTCAAAGCAGGCGGATGAAATGCTTTCCACAAGGCCCCTTTCAGGTATTTCAAGGCCGAATATCATTCCCCTGCCACGGACAGAGGCATTGAGCGCAGGATATTTGGCAGCGATTTTATCCAGCCGGTCGTGCATGACCGTTGACTTGTAGGCAACCGCCTCGGAGAGATCCCTGTTCTCCCAGTAGGAAAGCCCGACCGTACCGGCCACAAAGGCAAGGTTGTTGCCCCGGAAGGTGCCCGTGTGCTCGCCGGGTTTCCATTGATCCAGATCCGGGCGCATGAGCAGCAGGGCCAAAGGCAGGCCTCCGCCCACAGCCTTGGAAAGGGTCACCATGTCGGGCTTTATGCCGGATTTTTCAAAGCTGAAAAAGTCGCCGGTGCGCCCGTTTCCCACCTGTATGTCATCAATTATGAGCAGGATGTCAAACTCCCGGCACACATCTGCAAGGCCCTGGAGCCATTGGTCTGAAGCAATGTTCACACCGCCTTCCGCCTGCACGGTTTCAACGATTACTGCCGCAGGAATGTCCAGGCCGCTGGAAGTGTCATCAAGCATTTTCCGCAAAAAGGCTATGGTGTCCACATCCGGCCCCATGTAGCTGTCAAAGGGCATGAACGACACATTGGTGCGGGTGATATGGGCCTCGTCCCGGTAAAAGGTGTTGCCGGTGACGGCAAGCGCCCCCATGCTTAAGCCGTGGTAGCCGTTGGTGAAGCTCACAATGTTGGAGCGGCCCTTTATCATGCGGGCAAGCTTAAGTGCGCTTTCAACAGCGTTGGTGCCCGTGGGGCCGGTGAACTGCACCTTGTAGTTCAAATTGCGCGGCTCAAAAATGGTTTCCACAAGCTTTTCCAGAAAGCGCTTTTTGGCAATGGTTGCCATGTCCAGGCCATGCACAACGCCGCCGCTTTCAAGGTATTCAATGAGAGCACGGGTTATTTGTTCGTTGTTGTGGCCGTAATTTAGCGTTCCGGCTCCTGCAAAGAAATCTATGTATTCCTTGCCCATTGTGTCTGTTAATATGCAGCCCTTTGCCTTTTCAAACATCACCGGAAAAGAGCGGATATAGCCCCTTACCCTTGATTCATAATTATCAAAAACCCGCATGGAAATTTCCTTTCGCTGATTTGTATATGCAAAAATGGAAGGCTCTTTTAATCCGCCCACCTGCTATGGCGGAAATGAGTTTTGCCTTTTCATGTTTCTGCCTTGTGATCCTGCGCTTTGCTTCCAAAGGGGCCTATGCAAAAAAGGCGCTCTGCTTCATGGACTGTCGGCAAAAAGTCCTTTTCCGAAAAAACCTGTTCGGAAAACTCCCAGTCTGCTTCAAGCTGTTTTGCCACCGAGCGGAAGAGCGCCTGGGAAGCCTTGTTGGAAGGGTTGACCGTTGCCTCAAGATATTTGCAGGAAGCAGCGGACGATTTTATCAGATAAAGAAGCATCTGCCGGGCAAGCCCCTGGCCCCGAAAATCGCTTCCCACGCCGACCTGCCATATAAATAAGGTGTCCGGCCTTTCCGGTGCCGCAAAACCGGTTACAAAGCCGGCCATCTGGCCGTTGATGCGGGCAACTGCGCTGGTTTTGGCAAAATATTTTCCAAAAAGCAGGTAATAATAAAGGGAGTTCTGATCCAGCCCGCTCAAGCCTGCCATTTTGTGCATGGCAGTCCCGTCTGACGCCTTTGAGTGGCCTATGATTATCCTGTTGCTGTTTTCACTCATGATTGCCTGCTGTCGCCTTTTGGCCTGCCTCTGCCAGCGCCTTTCATGGCAGACCCTGAAAAAGTTTGGCATGGCCGCTTGAGGAAAAAAGCATGGCACATATTTTTGCAGATGTAAAGGTTTCAGTAAAAATAATATGTGGAGCAAGGACTATTTGCCAGGCAAAGCCATGACGGAAAAAGGCTTTGGAGCCAATGCAGGCAATGGATGGGGCTGATTATTAAACCGGATTCAAAAGGATTCTTACAAAGTGGAGGGATGGCGCTTTTTCATCGGCCCTGACGGGTTTTCAGTCCTGGCGGCCCAGGTGGCCCATTTCCGAAAGGGGTGCAACAAAGTAAATGCCCTGATCCGGCCCTGCCTTTTGGCAGACCTGCTTCAGCCAGCCAATGGCCGCTTCCAGCACAACAGGGTCCTCCACGGCGGTGAAAAGGGTTTTGCTGTAGGCATTTCCGCCTGAAACAAGGCTCCGGAAGCCTGCAAAAATGGGAACTTGATCAGACAAAAGCTCAAGGGCCCCCGTGCTTTCCACAATGGTGCCCCCGGTTATGCCGCCGTCTATCCAGCCGGTGAGAATCTCAAAAAGCAGGCTCTCATCCTTTATGACACAGACAAGAAGGTGCATTGAAATCCTTGAAACAAAAAAGCGACTGGCAGGCAGGGTCACAAAAAGGCTGATGCTCCGGCCAGCGGGTTTATCAGTGAAAAGCCAGGCCCTGCTCCATAATTTCGATGCTTTTAAGCAGTTCCGCCCGGCTTTTGGCGTTGCGGACCGCAGGAGCAAAATCAGGATGCCGGCACAGGCGCGAAATGGCCGCAAGAGCCTGAAGATGCAGGTTGCGCTCATTTTCCGGCACAGCCAGGCCAATGACAATGTCAACGGGCCGGCCGTCAATGGCCCCAAAATCCACGGGCCGCAAAAGGCGCAGCAGGACCACGCCGGGCCGGGCCAGGCCTTTTTCAACAGCATGGGGGATGCCTATGCCAAGGCCCACCCCGGTTGACATCACACTCTCCCGCTCAAGCATCCGCCCGCAAAAGGCCGCTTCATCCGCAACAAAGCCCAGTTGCGCCAAAAGCCCTGCACAGGTCTGCATCACCGCAGACTTGTCGTGGCACGGCGCATCCAGCTCCAGGTGGGAATCGCTTATGAGGGGGCTTATCTTCATTGATTCAGGTGCCTTGAATCTTTTTCTGCCCAATCACTCGCCCTGCTCCAGGGCCCGCTTCAGGCGTTCGTACTGATCCTGGGCAAGGTCCAGAAATTTCACTCCCATGCCCAGGGGAAAGTTTTCGTGGTCATCGGTGCGCTTGCGGGTCCATGCCACCTCGCAGGTGATTTTCATGTCATCCTGACTGTCGCCGGGCAGATGCAGGTTGAGGCTGAAGCGCTCCCCCCTGGCAAGGGGCGTGGGGGTCTTTATGTATAGCCCCCCGCATGAGGCGTTATGGGAATAGGCCTCCAGGTGCATATCCCCATGCTCGTACATCAGAAACCAGGTTTTGGAAACCCTTGGCTCCTTTCTTACAAGGCTTACCCCTGCAACCGCGTCTGTTGTTTTTTTGAGCCGCAGGGTAAGACACTCAAAAAGCTGGTAAAGATCCTGGGACACGGTTGAAAGCTCGTCTTCGAGCTTCTGGCTGTCAAGGACGCCCACGCGGGTGGCCCCAAGGGCCCTGGCGGATGCCGAGCGGGGCATATCCGTTATAAAGGCCATCTCCCCGAAGATCTCGCCCTCCCGCAGGACCTCAATGGTGAGGCTTCTGCCTCCCACCTCCTTGGTAACCACCACGGCCCCTGAAAGCACCCGGTAAACCTCATCGGCGCTTTCACCCTCCTTGAAGATTATCTCCCCGTCCTGATAACTCTCTTCCCGGATTATGTGAAACACAGTTGTCCGCCTTTCTGGTGCGGTGCAGACAAGACCTGTCCGGCCCCGCCATTATTGCACAAAAAACATGGCCAGCATTTCCGCTATGGCAGCAGGCTTTTCAACGCCCTCAATCTCTATGGTGTGGGTGGTGGTAAGAAGAATCCGGTTGCCGGATTTTTCCTCCATGCCCGTGAGGCTCAAGGTATCCCGCAGGCGGCTGCCCACCTTCACGGGATTGATGAAGCGCACCTTGTTCAGCCCGTAGTTCATGGCCATGTAAGCGCCCTGGGGAACAACGCCTATGCTCTCGCTGAACTTTGGGATGAGCGAAAGCACAAGAAAGCCGTGGGCTATGGTGGTGCCGAAAGGCCCTTCTGCCGCCATTTTTTCATTCACATGAATCCACTGGTGATCCTCGGTGCAGTCTGCAAAGGCGTTGATGCGGGCCTGGTCTATTGTTATCCAGTCCGTTACCCCCAGGTTCTGGCCAAGCATCTGCTTTATTTTTTCCACAGGCAGCACTTCAATCATGGCATTGCCCTTTCAATAACGGTTTCATTCCCCGATTATTTTTACAAGCGCCCTTTTTCTGCGCCTGCCGTCAAACTCTCCGTAGAAAATGCGCTCCCAGGTGCCCAGATCCAGTTGCCCCTGGGTTATTGCCACCACCACTTCCCGGCCCATTATCTGGCGCTTCATGTGGGCATCTGCATTGTCCTCGCCCACATTGTGGCAATACTGGGAGACAGGCTCATGGGGGGCGAGCTTTTCCAGCCACTTTTCGTAGTCCGCGTGAAGCCCCGGCTCATCGTCATTTATAAATACGCTTGCGGTTATGTGCATGGCATTGACCAGCACAAGCCCCTCTTTGACGCCTGATTCCCTTACGCAATCAGCCACCTGGCCGGTTATGTTCACAAAGGCCCGGCGGGTGGGAATCTGGAAAAAAAGTTCCCTGCGAAAACTTTTCATTCATGCTCCTTGTTATGTAAACAATAAGTTACCACATTTTAACCGTGGGGATAAAGTTTTTTTGCAGCTTTTGCTAAATGGCACAGAGCTGCCAAAGGGGCCTTGCACAAAAGCACTGGGTCCGACTATGAAAAAGCATGGATTTAACGGCATAAAAATAAAAGGAGAGTTCCATGTATGGCTTTTCACCCATCGGCTTTGTTGAGACAGCAGAGACAAAGGTGCCCCGGCATTGGAGCGTTTCGGATGTAAAGGGCCGCCTTGTGCTTGACAAGGCCTACGAAAAAGGGCTTTGCGACATAAAACCAGGGGACAGGATAATTGTTCTTTTTGTGTTTCACAAAAGCCCGGCATTTGAAGAAAACCTTCTTGTCCAGAAGCCGCCCCACAAGAACCGGCCTATGGGGGTGTTTTCCATTTGCTCGCCAATAAGGCCAAACCCTGTCGGCCTTTCGGTTCTCACGGTGGACAAGGTTGAAAACAATGTCATCCATGTGACGGGCATAGACATGTTCGACCAGACACCCATCATAGACATAAAGCCCTTCATAACTCCGGAGCCGGACTAATCTTTGGCGGAATCCTTCTGCTTGAGCCTGACTGCCAGGGCGGTCAGGGCCGAGGGGGTCATGCCCTCCACGCGGGAGGCCTGGCCCAGGGAGGCTGGACGGATGCGCGAGAGCTTTTCCTTTAATTCAGAGGAAAGCCCGGCAACGGTTTTG
>Ga0351846_1185_pt1 | contig 17653 bp, 10 predicted proteins | sample TotcelHFGM3001M4_FD_206882 | JGI IMG/M metagenome (GOLD analysis project Ga0351846, IMG submission 206882) | Enriched cells from coal bed in the Powder River Basin, Montana, United States - Total cells FGM rep1 HSBNCT.FGM.300.1.M4 ... | reverse complement strand
AGGTCGCGTTGCCAGCCGGCGTTGCCCGGATCGGCCGCCGCCAGCCGCGCGCGAATTTCCAGACTCGCCCGGTAGGCGGCCAACGCGGCGGTCAGATCCCCCTGCGCGCTGAGCACGTCGCCGATTCGATCATGGCTGATCGAGAGGTCGCGTTGCCAGCCGGCGTTGCCCGGAGCCTGGCGGCACAGCTTCTGTAAGGTTTCATTCGTCCGCCGGACGACCACCAACCGCGTACCCAGCGGCGCATCGTTCTCCAGGGCATCCCAGAGTTCGAACTGATAGCGGTGGCACAACGCCGCCTGCTCTTCCGCCGCCAACGCCGGCTCGTCCAGCAGGGACAGCATCCAGCCGAGCCGCGGATTCCCCGCCTCGGCCAAGCCCGCCAGGATGTGCTCGGCTGCGATGCGCGTTGCGCCCGACAACTCGTCGCCGCCTCGCGCCAAACTCGCATAGTAGCGCGCCGTACGCGGCCGGTCCTGCGTGCCGATCTGGTGGAACATCAGCTCGCTCTGGCGGATCGCATCTTCGGCGGGAAGTCGTTCCAAGTGATCGGCCACCGCGATATGCACGCCGGCCGGCGAGAGGCCCCCATCGAAATACTGCCGGTCGATCGCCGCCCGCATTTGGGCGTGAAAAAAATCCCACTGCGCGTGCAAGCCGCGTTGCACCAGGTGCGCGCGAAACGCGCGCCGCAAGGTGGCGAACCGCAGTTCGTCCCAAGCTGCGCCCGTCATGGCGGGCAGCAGTTGCCGCAGATCCGATTCCCGCAACCCCTGCCGCGTCACCGCCACCAGTCCGGCAAAGGCCATGGCCCAATTCCAGCCGGCGATCTGCTCCGCACGCTCCAGCAGATACCCGTACAATTCTTCGATGCCGGCGGGCAACGCCACGGCCACATCTTCCATCATCTGCCGCAGCCGCTCGTCGCCCGTCCCCTGGTACTGCTTTTCGGCCCGCGCGAAATCGTCCGCGTCCAGCAGGTTCAATTCCTCCAGGGCCAACTCCAGCCACAAGGGAATGCCGGCCGACAGCCGGCCCTCGGACAGCCGTTTGGTCAACAGCACCCGCCGCACCTCGGCGTTCAACTCGCGGTGGTACCGCTGGCATACGGCCACCGCGATGTGCTCGGCTTCGTCGGCGTTCAGCAACGGCAGCGCTCGCGGTTGCACACCCTGACGGCGCGCCAAGGCCTGCGACTGCGTGCCCGGAATCGCCGTGGCAATCAGCCGCACGTTGTCCGGCCACAACGCGGGAAGCCAGGTGAGGTGTTGGCCACGCGGCGTAGGCTCGAACTGGTTCAAGGCGTCGATCAGGACCACGACCCGGCGCCGCTGGGCGGCTCGCACGAGCAGCTCGCGAAATGCCTCTTCCACTTCTTGGATCGTGGCCGTCTCCGGCAGCGGATCGTCGATCCGCAGGGCCCGGGCGAGTTCGCCAATCCACCGCCGCAGCATCGCGTCGACTTGATTCGCCCGCGGACTGATCCCAGCCGCGTGGGCCAGCAACAGCACGTCGTCTTGGCCGTCTAGTTGCCGGTACAAGTGGGCAAACAAGGCGCTCTTGCCGGAGCCGGATTCGCCAGTCACGCAAACGGCCCAGAGCCGCGGAGTCGGGAGACCCGCGCCGAGCGCTGTCTCGCCCGCGCCGAGCGTTGGCAAAGCTGTTCCGAGCGTGTCCCCGGTGGCCAGTGCGAGCAGGTCCTGAGTGATTTCGACGCGGCCGATGAAGCCGCGGCCCCGATTCTCGACGAATTCCTCCAGCGCCCATCGTTCCAGGTCCTGCCAACTCGGCAGCGGCTGCCGAGCGAACTCGCGGGTCTCCTCGTCCAGGTCCCGCCACAGGTCTTCCAACACCTGCTGGCCCCACTGCTCTAAGCCCGTGACGCGTTGGCTGCGGGCATCCCATTGCGCCTGGTAGTGACGGACGCGGCCCGCCAAGCTCGGATCGCGCTCAATGCGCTCTTTCAGAGTTCGTAAGCGGGCCGCCGCGGCTTTGGCTCCGGGCGCCGAGTTGTGTGCGTCGCTGTACAGGGCCGCCGTCTCCGGCTTCATCTGGTCGTAGGGCAGCGGATCGCGCAGGTAGAACAGACTCCGCCGCTTCTGATCCGCGCTGTCCAGCACGCCGAATTCGATTTCCAGCGCCGTGACGCTTTTGCCCAGCACGTCGGTTCGAAAGCCCTGCTCGTCGACGGCCGCCTGCATCCGTTCCTCCGGCGGTACCCAGCCGTAGCGGTCACCCAGCAAAGCGATCAGGAACGGGCGGCTACGCTTGATTTCGTCCAGACAGACCTTCAGCACCAGCAGTTCCTTGGCATGTTGCTCGGCGACCGTGACCGTCTCGACACCCCAGCGCAGGTCGATCGGTTCCAGATGGTGCCGCCGCTGGCGCAGCCGCTCCTGCAGTTCGGGAATCACGTGGTCTCGCAGCCAGTCCCGTTCCGCCTGCATATCGGCGAACGTGCTCGTAATAAACGCCGGCCGGGATCGCCAAACGGGTGTAGCCATGATGCATTCCTCGCTGAGAATTCTCGGTTGCGGTCACATCGTGTCTGCCAGGAGGGCAGAATCGCATAGGAGCCGATCATACTCGCTTCGCTTGTGATTTTGTCGTCTCTCATTTTGTAAACGATCGAATTCGGCGACGTCAGAATCGCTGAGAGAAACCGGCGACCGACGGACAGCCTCGCCTACGTGAACGGGCGTTGATTCTGGCAGCTTTGCTGCTCGAAAAGCGTCGCGATCGTGGAATCCGTCGAAGCCAGCCGTCGCCATCTCGCCGAGGTTTGGCTCGACGGACGGAAAGACCGTTCGCCAATCGTCGTCGCGGGATGCGAATCCGAGTTCGGCGAAGAACAAATCGTGCGCGGTCTCGATGGCATGCGAAAACAGCCAGCCTGGATACCAGGCAGCCGCCTCGCCTTCCGCAGCCGCGCCCGCAGCCTGGGCGTTCAAGTGGTTGATTACCACGAGGACGTCGATCGGCGTTAGCCGGTCATCGCCGTTCGGGTCCAGAAAATAGTAGGCGACGTCGGGCGGAGCCGGCGGGACGGTCAGCGCTCGTGATTGCTTGGCGTTGATGTCGTTGATCAGCACCAGCACATCCAGCGGCCCAACATGGCCATCGTCGTTTACGTCCAGCGGCACCAGTGGATTCTGCCACGGGAGCAGGCGCAGATCGGCCGCCGGTGCCCCGCGGGCGCTAATCGTGCCGTTGACCAGCAGATCGTCGTCGCCGCGCCCGCCGTCGACTAGACGCAGACGAATCCGATCGGCTAGGATCTCGGCACCCACGCTGCCCTTGCCGAGATAGCGATACCAGTGCGGCAGTCCATCGGGCTTGGTCTGCCCGAAGCGGTAGAACGTGTTGACCCCCGCCGTCTGGTCCAAGAACACTTCGACAGTCACCGACGCCCCGGCGCCCGTCACGACGAAATCCACGAAGCCGGCACGGAAATCGATGCCCTCGGGCGCATCACCGGACGATGGATTCCCGACAGCCCGGACGTCCGTGAAAACGGCCGGAGCCGCCATGGCCAGCGTCAGGTAGCGTCCGTCGACCGCGTTCGGCAGCGAGGCCACGTGGCTCTGCAGCCGGTCGGGGATCTGATCGCCGTTGCCGTCGCCTTGGTTCGGGGCGCCGTCCTCGACTGCATCGCTGATGCCGTCGCCGTCGCTGTCCGGCGGAACCGCCTGGCCGCTCACGTAGACCGTGTGCAGTTGCGGAATGGCAGCCTTGAACTCGCCGTCCGCTGTGTACAAGCCCCAAGATGGGCCTTGATTGTAGCAGCCGGGTTCGAATTTCCAAGGCTGATCGAACGACTCGCCCCATACGAAAACCGTCTCGGTCTGGGCCAACTGGCCGAAGTACTCGGCCTGGTTGGCTTGCGTGGCCGCGGCATCGTCGGCCGTGGGCCACCAGGTCTCCTTGAGCGCGACCACGCGGTCAGGGTCCCGCGCCACGGCGGCCGCGCGGATCGCCAAGAACTCGTTGGCCGTGTGGGCCACCGCGTTCGCGACGTTGCGGATCGCTGGCTGGGAGCAGAAGGGCTGGATATTGGGGAATACCCAGTCGCCCACGTCCAGCAGCGTGGGATCGGCCAGGTACTGTCCGCCGGTTTCCGTGGTCGCGACCGGCTTGCCGGTCAGCAGCTTGATCGCGACGATTTCGCGTTCCAAGGCCGCCCGCGTGTAGCGGCCTCCGAAGAGCCCCTCGTTGCCGACCACGTAAGCGTCCACGAACGGATCGACTTCGGCTACCGCAGCCTTCTCGCGAGCCAGCTGCGCGGCATCGTACCAGTAGATGCCGCCGATCACTTTCGTGAGCCCGATTTCTTTGGCCAGCCGCGGGACGTGCCGCAAGGTGCCGTCCAGCGTGTAGGTGACGATGCCGCGCCAGCCGTCGTCGTACAGTTGCTGCAAGTCGGCCCGCATTTGGGCTTCCGTGGGGAACTGGCCGAGGTTGGGGTTGTAGTTCCGAGGCGTGAAGGCGATCCAGTTGCGGCTGGTCATCAGTGCTTCCGGCAAGGAGCCAAACGGAGCCGCGGGCGGCAACACTTTGTCCAACGCCGCGCGGACTTCCGGCAGCGCGGTCAGGAACTCGTTGCTGCCGTGTCGATACTCCATCAGGGCCAGCGTCACGAGCGACTGGTTCCAGAAATCGGTGCGGGCGGCGAGCGCCGTGGGCATGGCCGCTCCCGTGGCGATGTGGACCGAGTCGCTCAGCCCCAGCGGGCCGTGAAAGTCGCGCTGCAAGATGTCCCGCAGTGCGTCCAGAGCGAAATCGGGCGTCGCCAAGAATGCAAAGCCCACGGACCACGGCATGAACACGTCGGGCTCGCCGTAGTCAGCGTACAGGCTGTACTGCTCGTACTTCGCGCCGCTGCCGTTGTCCCCGGCATCCAGCTGCACGAACGTCGGGCGGCCCAACTCCTCCAGCTTGCGTTGGACTTCACGCTGGAACTTGACCGCGTTCCAATACGGATTGCCCGCGAGGTCCGCATTCGGGTACGTGTCGGCCCCGCGGTCGCGCACGTCGGCCAGCAGCGAGAACAGCCATTGCGAGAACGGCGGCCGAAACTCGGGCGACGCATGGACCAGGTGCGATTCGGCCGGATCGACCAGGAAGTCCAGCGCGCGCAGCTCGGCCGAATTCCAGTGCGTCGTGATATCCACGCCTTGGTTGGGCGCCAAATGCGCCGCCAGCGAAATGACGTAAACCTCGGTGGAGTAGCCGTCGTAGGTACCCGTCGTGAATGCGGCATCCGCGTAGCGGTACGCCATGGTCCACCCGGCAGGCGAACTGAAGGCGGCGAAGTCGAACCGGTCGAGCAGACTCTCGATCTTGGTCTGCAGCGTGGCCTGCGTGCTCGGCGATGCCCAGTAGGCATACAGCGGCAGGAATAGGAGTGCGGCATCGACGCTGGATTCTTCTCGCAGATTTGTCGGAGCCAGCGTCACGCGGTCGACATAGCGTGGCGGCACGAACCCGCCGTTGCCCGTGGCCTCGATATTGTTCCAGACCGTATTCAGGGTATCGACCACGGTGCCGACGTACTCGTCAGCGTCCATTGCGGCGAGTTCGCCCTGTTGGACGGCGGTCGGCAACATGGCGATCAGTGCCGCGGTACTGTTCAGCGCCATCACGTCGGCCTGGGCGGAATTGTTCGGAATGAGTCCCGTGTTTACGTCACGCGAGCCCCACAGCCCGCGGAATCCCCGCCACATCACTCGGTCGACCAGCGCATTGCCGTCGGCGGTGGCCGGGTTCAGCGGACCACCTTTTTCGATCAACACCATGTCGTCGATGAAGAACGAGCCGTCGATCGCCTGCGTCCCCGTCTCGATCACCAGCGCGAACAGCTTGGTGCGGGCCAGGTCCGGACTGCCGATCACCTGCCAGCCGTGCGCGGCGTCCAGAACCAAAGGCATAGAAATCGGCGTCCAGGCGGCCGTGGTGGAAACAGCGGACGTAAACCGGGCCCGATGGTCGAGGCCGTCCCGGTAGTCCTTGATTTCAAACACCAGATTGAAGGGCTTCCCGGTCTCGTTCCGCACCCAGAACTCGACGCCTTCGAACCCGGTCAGGTCTCGCGTATCCATATAAGCCGAGGACGGGCCGAAGCCCGTGAGCGCGAGGGCGAAGAAATCGAAACTGTGCGCCGGCAGGGTCCCGTTGGTCGTAACCCGAAAGGCTCCTCGTCCCGCCTGCACAACGCCGGTCTCGTGGCTCACCGTCGCGCCGCCCGCCCGGATGACAGCCGGTCCTCCCATCCGATTGATCAGCAGCCCGGCCGGATCAGTCGTTTCGCCGTCCCAGAACGGCACGCGGGAAACGTCGCTCGCCGCCAGCAACAGGCGTGCGTCGAGGTGTTCGAAGAACAATGATCGGCGAACTCTTGCGCGCTTTTGCGAACGTTGTCGGTGGTTCATGGCCCATGCTCCTCACTTCGTGCAACTTCCTACGCTCGTCACCGAGCCGAACGCGATTACGGCCCACGTTTGCCCCAGTCGGGCCGTTGCTGTCATTAGAGCATCCAGTGCTCAGCGAAGCGATGCCGCCAAGCCCGCGTATCTTGTAATGCAATAGGAGTATGCGGCTTCGCTATGGAACAGCTTCGCGCCTGGCGTCTGTGTGATGATGCGGACTTGATCCGCGTCGGCGTGGCGTTGCAGGAGGCGTTGGTGAATGCGATCGAACACGGCTGCCTGGAGGTACACACCGCGATGACGCAGGACGACTTCGGCTCCCGTCAGCGAGGGCTGCAGCAACGGCGCCGCCAGCCGCCCTACAGCGACCGCCAGGTGTACGTCCGCGCGCACCTGACCGCCGAGGCAGCCACGATCACGATTCGCGACGACGGGCCGGGATTCGACCCGACGATCCCGCCAGACCGCACCGACCCCGACAACCTGTTGCGGATGCCCGGTCGGGGTTGGGCGTTGATCCGGACGTTCCTCGACGACGTGCAGTTCAATGACGTGGGCAATGAGATCACGTTGGTTAAGAGGAAGAAGCTCTGACGTTCCGTGTCCGTACCGACGCGCGACAGTCGTGCCTCTAGTCTGGGCTGACAAAACGCGACTATCGGCCGAAAGGCGAATTCATCCCGGTTTTGTTTCCCGGACAGGAAGATTGATGACAGAAAATAAGACGTTCTTTGGTTCCCCAGGCAGATTTTTCTGTCATCAATTTTTCTGTCATTCTCCGTTCGCAAGCGGTGTTCTTGTTTCCGACCCCGCCAGGTGGACAGTGGAAGGGGTGGGTTGTCATCGCGCCCGATTTCGACGTGCTTTCGGACGACCTCCAGGAAGCGTTTGGGATGAAGGACTCATGAAGCTGCTACTCGATACGCACGCGGTTCTGTGGTCGCTGGACGATCCGCTGCTGCAATCGCTAACGGCACGCGAGGCCATCGCCGAGCCTAGTAACGAGGTCCTCGTGAGTGCTGCCGTCTGTTGGGAGATCGCGATCAAGCGGAGCCTCGGCAAGTTGACGGCGCCCACCGATCTGCGTGGAGCGCCACAGAGTTGCGGCTTCACGGAACTGGACATCACGGCCGCGCATGCCCTCGCGACGAAATCGCTGCCGATGCACCATCGCGATCCGTTTGATCGCATGCTGGTGGCGCAAGCCCACCTCGAAGGCACCATGTTGGTGTCGCGCGATCCCTGGGTGGCCGCCTACGGCGTACCGACCATCACGGCTTGTTGCTGGTGGCTGATCGGCGATCTGTCCGGGCCTCGCAAACGAGGTGCGTCCCCTTTTCCCTCCTGTGGCTCCGCGCCTCCAGATCGCGCTTCAGGTTTTCCGCCAGCGCCGCGTGCTCGTCGTGGCCGTAGCTGAGGAAGACACGGAGGGACTTCACTTCAGGCTCCGGTGCATCGAATTCATGATCGCACTTGCCGCAGAGGTACTTCTGCCGCGATTGTCGGAAGATCACGTTCGTGGAAGAACATTTTGGGCAAGTGGTGGTTTTTGCCATGACTTGATTCCCTGATTCGAAGTGTGGTCTACGGTGGCCTCAGATGAATGATGCCTTACTCTCAAGCTCGGCCGTCACCGTCAGCCACGCGTCGTCCTCGGACTTTCTGCCTTCCCACCGGCAATTTGGACACCGCTCCTCGTTGCGCGTAGCTCCACTCCATTTGGTAGAGCCACACCGGCAACAAACCAAATGGGAGGAGGGATGATCGTGCTCGTCCACGGCATACCATCGTCCAGGTGGATTCAGCCATCCAAAAGGTTGTCCATCAGCTCTGCCGGTGTTTGCCCAAAGGCATACATCAAGGGGCCAACACCGATAATCGGAGCCAAGGATTGCGAGATATTTTGCATCGTGGAGAATAATAAAGACTTGTCGATAATCGTCGATCTCGTGGAGATGACAAGGAACATTTTTGACGGAGTATTGCGACATAGTGCTGATGCCACGCTCATACTCGCTCCATCCAAATACCGCGAGCATCCGATGCCCTTCTGGTACACTCACGAAATACGGGCCCGCCTTGGCTTCATCGGCGAGCCAGTCAGCCAGCGATTTGTGATACGGCTTGATTACTTCCGCGCCGTTCTCCTCTGTGGCCGGAAAGAACGAGCCGAGAGGGCGGATGAAGTCGCGGAGTTCTTCGTCCTGCCAGTTGAAAAGCCGTTGGAGAATCTCCACGGGCAGCGGTTCGCGTGCCGCGAGAATAGCCCGAAACGCTGGGCGGACATCCTTGCGGAACTCCTCCAAGTCGGGGAACTGGCGCGAAAAGAATTGCCAGAACACGCCGCCCAAACCCTGGGGGAACTGGTCTAGCCGATCCATTGACAGATAGCCATGTTGCAGATCGTGGCAGACGCGCTCGACGTACAAGAACACACCTTCGCTCTTCTCCAGAATCTGCGCCGCGACCCGTTCGCCGTCTGGGCGGTCGTGGAGCAGCGGCGCGAGTTCACGGCGCAGATAGTCGCGGATGTCGGCGCGGTTTGCTTCCGTTTCCGTGTCGAGGATGAATGGGTCTAACCCTTGCAGAGGCGAGGTGACGGCCTTTTCGGGCCGGCTGGTGATGACCAGGCGCAACCACGGCGGCGTCTTGGGGAACTCCGCCGCGATGAAATCGGCCAGTACGTTGCGCTCGTTGCCGGTGGCTTCGTCCAACGCATCAATGAGAATGACGATGGGGCGATTTGGTCGGGTGAGCTTGGCCAGCGGTTGCACCAGCAGGTTGTCGAACATGGTGGCACCATCATCTTTGGCGAGCCGCTCCACGTCCATATTCGCCAACCGGGCTTCATACTCGGGCAACTGCGTCGAGAGTTGGTAGACCATCGAGGTGACCACGCTGCGGGGATCGCTCTTCTGGGCATGGCCGAATTTGCAGAGGTGCAGCGCCGCCACTTCCAGATAGCGGCTGGAAAGTACCGCGGAAAGCGCGGTCTTGCCCATGCCCGGTCCTCCGCTGATCCAGAACACGCGCTGCGAGAGTGGATCCTGTGCCAGCCATCGCTGGACGGCGTCGAACACCCACTGGCGTCCGGTGAACTTCGGCAAGTGGCTGAGGATATCCGCGTCGAACTCCAGGGGCTGGAGGGCCTTGATGAGTCGCTGTTGGCTGCCCTCAAAGTCCAGTTGGTTCTCCTCGATGGCCTTGAGCAACCGCTCGAAACGCGGCTTGTAGAACGCCGCCTTCGCTTGGATCGGGATACATTCTCGCATATCGAGCCACTGGATGCGGCAAATGGAAAGCGGCGGTTCGCTCTCGACAACCATCAGCGGAATGATGCGCAGTCCCCGAGCCAGTGCTCGCGCGACCTCGTTCAGGCAGTAGCCGTCCGGCCGCCGAACCGCGTGCGGCGTGAGCAGGAGCACGACCGCACTATTCACCTTGTCCGCAGCCAGGTGTTCGAGTCCCTGCTCAATAAAGGCTTCCCAGTCGTGACCGGGCGCAAGCCGCTCCTCGTCGAACCAGACCTGGTGACCACGGCCCCTCAGGTCGTCACGCAGACGCAGAGCGAGCGAGACGTGTTCGTCATGGCCATAGCTCAGAAAGAGACGCTTGGTGACGAAAGGCTTATCCGGCACGAACTCGTGCCGACAGTCTTCGCAGTCGTACCGCGAGTGCTTCTTGCTGAAGCGAGTATTCTCGGAACCGCAGTTGGGGCACAGGATGTTTTCAGTCATTGTCTGGTTTCCGAAACATGATGGCCGTTTGTGCCGGCCTTCTTCCTATCCATCACTTGCCAGCCGTTGATTGTCCCTTCATTTCGAACTCCGCTTTGGCGTTGAGCCAGACCTCATGGTCCGATTTTCGTCCTTCCCAACCGCATTCTGGACAACAACTGTCAGTAGGGATGCGGCCAGCAGGGCCGGATCTCCCACATTGGTCGCACCGCCAATCGACGCCACCAGAAAACCATTCGACAATCGTGTACCATTCTCCCGGAGGTTGAAGAACGGCGAGCGCTGTTTCGTGAGCCCCTCTGGGTTTGGTTGCGCTATTCCCATACGACCATTTGCGGATATGGTCGGGCAAATGTGCGAGATGTTCTATTCCAAATCGGGATGCAATGAGCGAAACGAGAACGTCGTCATGCAAGAATTCATACAGCTTCCTAAATTCGGCAGCCGCATGTAAGTGCCAAGCTGCATACCGCAGATTGTAGCCCACCATTGCATGGACTCCGTTCGTGTAGTCCTTCCATCCAAGGGTTGCCAGCATCCGATGTCCTTGGTCAACGCTGACGAAATACGCCCCTGCTTTGACTTCGTCGGTCAACCAGTCCGAAAGCGATTTGTGGTAGGGCTTGATGACTTCCTCGCCAGACTCACTCGTGACCGGAAACAGCGAGCCAAGTGGCCGAATGAAGTCGCGGAGTTCTTCGTCCTGCCAGTTGAACAGGCGTTGGAGAATCTCCACGGGCAACGGCTCGCGGGCGGCAAGGATGGCCCGAAGCGCGGGGCGGAGCTCCTTTCGGAACTTCTCCAGATCGGGGAATTGTCGCTGGAAGTATTGGAAGAAGATTCCGCCGAGGCCTTGCGGGAATTGCGTCGGATCGTCCAAGGACAAATGCCTCCGGCGAACGTCGTCACAGAATCGCTCGACGTACAGGAACACGCCTTCGCTCTTCTCCAGGATCTGCTCCACGAGCCGGTCGGCGTCAGAACGACCGTCCAGATGCGAGGCCAGTTCGCGGCGCACGTAGTGGCGGACGTCGGCACGGTTGGACTCGGTGGTGGTGTCGAGCGGAAACGGTTTCAGCCCCTGCAACGGACCGGTGACGTCAAACTCGGGCCGGCTGGTGACGACGAGTCCAATCCAATCAGGCAGACGCGGGGTATTTCGAGCGAGCATTTCGACAAGTTCGTTGCGGCCGTCTCCGCTCGCCTCGTCCAAGGCGTCAACCACGATCAGATACCGCTCGCGGCAGCCATCAATGACGTGCCGCAGCGGGTCGGCGAGCAAATAGTCGAACAGTTCGGAATGATTCTTGCCATCCAGCTCCTTGAGTTCTGGCAGCGTCAGCAGCAGCTTACGGTAGTCAGGCAGTCGAGTGGCAATCTGGAAGGCCAGCGTGCGGACAATGCGGTGGGCGCTACGGTGGTCCGGCCTGTCGTACTCGCAGAACTGGATGGCGAGCACCTTGTCCTTGCCGTAGTGGGCGAGGTGGGCGGCAAAGGCGCTCTTACCGACGCCGGGCGCGCCCATGATCCAGAACAGCCGCGAGCCGCGGTCGGCGGAAGTACGCCACGCTTCGATCGCCTCGACCAGCCACGACCGACCGACTAGTGGCTTCCGCAATAGGTCCCGGATACGCGAGTCCGATGAGACGGGCTTGAGATGCTGAGCCAGTTGCTCGATTTCGCCGGAAAACCGCCGGCTCTCGTCGCTTTCCACAACGGCGACGATATCGGCAAGCTTCTCCTGATACCACTTCTCCCATGCGGCCTCGGCAGCGGCCCGATCCTCGGGTGGGAGCCCCACGCTACGGTCGCGCCGCTCATTCCAGTCGCGCATGTCGAGCCATTGGATGTGGCTGATGCTGGCCGGCGGCTTCACTTCCTGCTCGCTCTCAACGAGGATGGTCTGGATGTTCCCGCCCTTCACACCGACGGCGATGGCAATCTCGTCCAGACAGACGCCCGGGTCACGGGTGGAATGCTTCGAGAGGAACGACAGCACCCGGCTACTATCCACGATTCCCTCGGTAATCGACCGCCGCCAATCGTCCCCGCCCTTGATCTCGCTCTGGTCGAACCAGACATCGTGGCCACGTCTTTCCAGGTCGGCTTTGATGCAATGGACAAGCTCTTCGCTCCTGTCGTGCCCGTAGCTAAGGAAGATGCGCAGCGGCGACACGCGCGGCGCTGCGTGAAACGTCTTCTCGCACTGCTTGCAGAGGTACTTTTCCAGTTCCTTCACGAACAGCACGTCCGGTGACGCACACGTCGGACATTTGACCTGTTGAGCCATTTCACCCTCGTGCAACGTAGGAGCTACGTCTTGGATTGATCCCTGCATAACGACAACAGCTTATCCAAAGATGGCCAGGAACCTGTCTGCATCGAAGTTGGGATCGGTGCAGGGTCTCACGCGGAGGATCCGCTTCACCTGTTTCAGCATCGTGCTGCGGTGGTGCGGCTGGCAGTCGGGCCGGGAAACCGCTTGCTCGTAGAACAGCGTGGCTTCGTCACAGTGGCCCAGGAGCAGGTGCGCTTCGGCTTTTGTGGCCAGGACCCAGGTCAGTTCGTTATCGGGCACCGACTCGCACTGATCGAGTTTGGCCAGAATCTCCTGGGCCAGGTCTGCGGACATAGTCGCTTGGCCGGCGAGCAGACGAACGGTCGCCAGATTGATGCCGGGATAGTAGTCTTGGTCCGTGTGCTGCTCGTAGGCACGTTGGTAAGCATCGATCGACCTCTGGTAATCGTCGACCGCCGCCTTGGCGTCACCTTGGTCGAACGAGTAATCGCCGCAGTCCTTCCACAATCGGCCATGACGGCACAGGGTTTCGAAATGCCTCCTGCGTGGATACCGGGTATCGAGTTCCAGCAGCACGCGTTTCGCCGCCAGCAGGTGTTGCCTGTCGCGAGTCAGGTCCAATAGCTCCAAATGCGTCAGGGCAAGCTCCTGCCAGATCTCCAGCACGTAGGGAAAACGACCGCGCAGGGCCGTCAGGAGTTCGATGCCGGCCGTGATGAATGGTACCTGGCGCGAGCGGGAAAACTCCTTCGCAAAGGCGAACGGTACGTGGTGGCTTTCGGCTGAGGCCATGTCGGGACGTTCGTCCGGTTTGTCGGCTTGGATGGCCAGCTTCGCGCCGGCAGCCGATCGTTCGAGCACATGGTCGCTGGCGTTCTTGGCCCACGCGTGCTGCTCGCTGGCGACGGCGGCGGAAATGAACGCGCTGAGGAATTGCCGCCGGCCGTAGGTTTCCGCGAATTTCCCCGCGTACAGCCCGTAGGCCGCCAGGAGAAAGAAATACTCGTGCAGCCAACTGTGCGCCCGGGGCCGATCCGCAGCCAGGCATTCCTTGGCGTGGCTGCGAAATGCCAAGAGCAGTGCCAGCAGGCGTTCTTCGGGATTGTCTCGCTCGGTCGCCATCCCCCACGTGGAACTCTTGCTACGCTTCAGCGTTTCCGCGGCCAACCGCTGTTCGAAGGCGTAGACGCGCTGAATGAAAACGGCCTCCTCGCCGGGAAAAAGCTTCTCGTAAGCCCGCACCTTCAACTCGGTTTCCAGCTTGGCGAAGTCCCAACCCAGCAGCAAATCTGTACCCATGTCCTCGTAGTCGAACACGGCGGCGAACCGCGCCTTCTCCCGGTGGATTCCCACCAACACGTTTCGGCCGTGCAGGTCACCGTGTGCGCAGCCCCGCATCACTTCCGGAAGATGGCGACACCGCGTCAATAGCGCCGGCAAGTAGTCCAGCGGATCGAGCAAATCCGGAACGCCTCCCGGAAGGTCCCTCAGCACCGCGCTGCGACAGTCGTCCTGCTGGCTGTGTGGCTGTTTCCAGGCGGCGATACCGTCTTTCAGTCGGTCGAGCAGCTCTGGCCCCAGCTTGTCGGAGTCGTTCTCCGGACGAGCCCGTTTGTACAGATGATCGCGCATTTCAACGAAAATCTCGCCCAAGACGTGCTCGACCGATCCGCAGTCCGGATCGTTCCATCGGCAGCAGGTCAGCGCCGCATCTTCGAGGTTGATCAGCCGGGCGGCCCGCAGCTTCTGCTTGGCATCTCCGTAGACGATCGTGCGCGGCTGTCCATCGGGTCCGAGCACACCCTGTCGCAACGGCATCAGCACGACGCCGCGGCTGTTCGACAGCCGTGCGCAGTTCTGCCAGCCAGCCAACTCGGCGGCCAATTTCTTGCCGTCAGCGAATTTGACGATCGCGGCATGGGACTCGCCCGCCTGGTCGACATATTCTACGCGCAGCACCTGTTTCTTCATTCCCCGGGAGTAGCCATTGATCCGCTCGACGACGATGATGGCCTGCGCGTTCGCGTCCTGGAAGGTTTCGCGAAGCGTCTCGGACAGTTGTTCCAGCAACGCCTTCAGGCCTCCGGGGCAGTTGTTGGATTGTGCCAATGCATTCTGCAACTGATCCTGTGCCGGGATGAGCCAGACGACGGACATGTGACGTTCCTCATCAAAACGAAGGAAAGCGACCAAAACGGCGTCTATCCGGTGAAACGGGCGTGGGTGGCTTCGATTTGGACGACCAGAGCGGTGCCCCACCCCTGGGCGCCATCGGCGTAGCGTAGCTGATGAACAGGTCGAATTCGGCATTGGTGGTACTCATCGTACGGCTCCTCGCGCTGGCCCGCGTCGGTTCGCTCGCGACGACCCGGTTTCAGCCAGGTCGTGTCCGCCGTCAAGTCGAGCCTTGTTTCTCGATTCGGTATCCCAGCGCGATGATCGCCTTGAGCGTTTCCATCGCGGCGTTGCGGTCGTATTGCTTTTCGCCGGCGGGCAGTTCGGCGTATGGTACGAGACAGGGATGCTTCTTGTGCGCGTCGTCCCGCCGTGGCCCATAGGTCCAGCCGTCCGCGAACCGCTGGCCGGCCCAGATGTCGTGGGCGTTGTCGGCCAACTTCTCGGTCAGATTCAAAATTTCCGGTGAGAGTTGCACGCCCGATGTATCGATCGGCTTGGGCTGATAGCTCCTGAGGTCCGGCAAGCACATTTCGCCCGCTTCAGCCACGGCGGGCAGTAAGTCGGCCACGTCCGACGACAGACCGGGGTGACGGTGCAGCTCGTCGAGCGTAAACCAGCCCCAGTATCCGCGCTCGCCGAATTGCTGGCCGGCGTTCTTCTTTGCCGCTTGCAAGTCATCGAGTGCCTTTGCCAACGCATTGCCAGGCTCGGCCGGGTTTGCTTCCTCGAGCATGACGCAGCACAGATAGAACCGGTACCGCCGCTCGCGGGCGCCGAACCGAGTGCTGGGATGGATGTTCGCCACCTCGCGGCAAAACTTGGCGGCGAGCGGGCCGCCGTAGGACGTATCGAATCGCACCGCCTGGACGGCCATGTCTTCCAAGGGGCTGTGGGTCTTGCGGCGAATGGCCGGGAAAAAGTAGCCGTAGCTGCGATTATGAACCAGCAGGAACTCGACGCCTGATGGTCCGCGGCGGCAAATCACGGCGACGACTACTTCCTGCGCCTCGACGAGCGACGTCGCGATGACGCGCGTGGACCAAGTCACGTTGGTGGCCGCCTGCAGGTTCTCGTAGCGGAAAAAACGCAGCTCGGGATCGAGAGTTGCCGGATCGAGGGGCCGTGCGGGGCGGATTTCGATGACGTGGTAGTCGTAGTACGTGTCTTGCTTCGCGCCTTCAGAAAAGCCGAATGCGCCCGAACATTCGATCGGACTGGCCGTGGCGTTTGGCAAGCTCAGGGGGAAATCGGGATCGCTCAGTGCCGTCAGGGCCGCCTGGGCCGGGTCGTCGCCGGGTTCCAGGTGTCGCATCGGAAACGCGTATCCGCCCCAGCGTTTGTTGTTCCAGAGCAAGAATCCGTGTTCCTTGTCATAAATCACCGCCACCGCGACCGTCTTGTGACGCAGTTCTTCCGACATGGATTGCCTTTCCAATTCTTGTGCCTCCCATCGATCGTCCCAAACATTTTCCGAACGCGAATCATGCAGATCGCGGCGATTCCGCTCGGCACGAACTGACTGAACACAGGTTCGCCTTTTCCAACAGCAGACCCATCGTTTCGCTGATGGGTGAGCCGTCGTGGCAGCGTTTCTCGTGAATCTCCTGCTCGGTCAGCCAGCGGTTGTGCGAATCGGCTTCGATGCGCTGCCGGGCCGCCTCGCCGACTAACCGGACCTCGAACAGTTCCATCACGTAGTGGGTTTCTTGCCGAGCGTCTTCGGACCACGCCGTATAGTCTAAGTGGGCCAGGGGCCGGTCTGCAACAAGGAAGCCCTGGCCTTCGATAATTTCCAGCTCTTCGCCGATTTCACGAATTACGCACTGCCGAAACGATTCGTCGGCGCGCTTGTGGCCTCCGACGAAATGGTAGCACTGCCAGTTGCCATTCCATTGGGCCAACCACAGCGTCTGGCCTTTGTGTTCGCGGCGGATGATGGCGACGGCGGCGGTGGATTCTCGCATACTGGCCTCCCGAACCAAGCACAACGAACCAAGCACAACGACGTACCAACCTACGATACTTCGAGTCTCCCATGCCAGCGGCGTTCCACTTCGCGCTCATACTCGCTGGCGGCAGTGCGGAGCGCAGACTTCGCGGCTTCCACAATCTCGCTCTCGGCATCACGCCGATGGATCATGCGGTTCGAGATGGCCAACTCCGCTGGCAGGCGCCGGATAACCAGTTCCTGCAGGTCTTCCCGGGACAGCAACGCCAGCGGCATCAGGCCCGCGCAGATCCCCTGTCGCACGAACTCCTTCACACCCAGCCATCCACCGGCTTCCTGAACGAACGCCAGTTGCTCGCGTTTACCCGACATCATTCCTTCGAGCTGTCGGCGAATCCCGGACTCGCGGTCCAATCCTGCTAGGCGCCACCCGCTCAGCATGGCGACCGGGACGGTCTGCGCAGCCAGTACCGACTGTAACAGATCACCTTCCGGCGTCCGAAGTCGAGCGATCACGCACAGCGGCAAGCGAGCTAATTCCGTGATCGCCAACTCGATCTTGGCTTCGCATGCCCAGCGCACGATCCCCTCGATCTGCAGCCTGCTATGGCTGACGAGAGCCAAGTCCAGCGTCCCGTCCACGACCGCCGCGATACGATCCTTGCCGCGCAGCACCCGCGTCTGGATTTCCCAATCCGGCAACCGTCCGCGCAGCGCTGCGACAGCGCGGCCCAAATAGTACTGCGTGGCCGACGAGCCGGCGCCGATCGCCAGGACATTCGGCCGTTGACGCCGCCCGGCCCGAAACTGCCGGAGATGATCGTACTGCCGCAGCAGTCGCTGGACCGTCGGCAACGCGTCCTTGCCAGCTTGTGTCAACTCCACGGCGTTGTCCACCGTGCGAATCCAAGCCGGCGGCTCGCGAAACTGTTTGAGGCGCCGATTCACGACCGGCTGGGTCACCCCCAAATGTTCGGCCGCCGCCGTCTCGGTCCCCTTTTCGGCCACGGCCGCCAAGGCTCGCAGTTCTTCGATGCTGGGACGTTCTGAGTGAGCCATGTTCCTT
>Ga0351846_1203_pt1 | contig 18147 bp, 13 predicted proteins | sample TotcelHFGM3001M4_FD_206882 | JGI IMG/M metagenome (GOLD analysis project Ga0351846, IMG submission 206882) | Enriched cells from coal bed in the Powder River Basin, Montana, United States - Total cells FGM rep1 HSBNCT.FGM.300.1.M4 ... | reverse complement strand
GCAATCAGTCCATGGTACCCTCACGTGTGGTTATAGACCTTATTTTGCAATAAACTGTTTACATATGTCGGCCTCGTTATCACAATTTACAGAGAAAGGCTAATGAAAAACAAGGCTTATTGGGGTAAAGCTGGGGACAGTCTCAGCGGCGCCAACAATATTGCCGTAAATGGATTTGAAATATTGTCTATATGTCTGGTTTTTTCACCCAGAAAACATACATGCCGATAAATGAAAAGGGATATCGTTGTTCAAACTTATCCCAGAGATCAAGATTTTTCAAATCAGCAATATTTTTACCAAACTCATCCATGAAGACTTTTCTGAATTCCTCATCCGGAAGCTGCAGGCCGAGGAAGGTCAATCCAAGCACGTCTAAAAGCTTTTCAATTTGCAGAAGAGAAAAACGATGCTCCCGGACGTGAAACAGCAGATCCATGCACTCCCTGAGGCTGAAAAAATCCCGGAGAACGAGCAGGGACTGCATATCCATATCCCCGGACGCCGCCTTCCTCATGATCTGCCGGCGGATGTCGCGGATGTTGTCCGGGCCGGCGGCAATGCCGAAAGCCTTATTTTGTTCATGAATCTTTACAACAGCCTTCCGGGCCTGTTCGCTGTAAAGGCCGATTTTCATGATACCGCCGGGTTTCAGAATATCTTTGAGGACATGCCAGCCGCGCACAGGATCATCCATGTGGTGCAGAACGCCAATGCATTCGATGATATCGAACTGCTCATCCAGGCTTTTCAAGTCTAAAATATCGCCATGAAGGTATCGGATGTTGCCGATGCCGGCCTCCCTTGTCTTTCGCAACGCATGTGCGAGACTGGGCAGACTTAAATCTACGGCAGTCACCTGCGCCGGGGGATATCTCGTGGCTACCATGATGGCGTGTTGTCCGGTGCCGCAACCTGCAACGAGGACCCTGGTTTCCTCGTTAACGGGCCGGTCATCCAACAAAGGTTCCAGGGCGAACTGTCGCATCGTGGCGAAAAAAGACGCCTCCGGCAGGCAAATCGTGGGCTTGACCCAGCGCGGGTAAGGTGACGCTTCATACATATTCCGAACATGGCATGATACGTCATTGTCGATTTTGCCAAAACTGGAAATAGCGCTTGTAAGCTGCAGCTCTTCTTCCGGTTCAAGCACCTGTTGCCTGATTAAATCGTCCATGCCCGATGCGGCAGAATACCTTACCAGGTCTTTAGACCAGACGAAGCTGTGCAGCGGCCTGTAGGCGGCTAAGGCAACCAACTGATGCCAGGAAAAAGGACGCATCGCCGCGACTTGTGCCTGCAAATGGCCGGAAAGGACTTCAACCGCCGTCTTTTCGCTTTCAGATTCGTCAAAAACATAATCATTGTTAAAGCATAACATCGCCAGGGCGACGGAAAACAGTTCCGGCGGCCGGTCCGCAGGTATCGTTGCCGCGGTGTCAAGCATGGCCCTGCGTAATCGTGTGAACATTTCTTCCAGTTCGGGATCAATTGCATGGCTTAAAGACATGATTTGAATCAGCAATGGAATCGATGAAAGCTTTTCCGCCGCCCACAGGTAATCGGGAGTCTTATCCCCTGTTGCTTTGGAGGCCTCTTTGATCACGCATCCGAACAAAGGATTTAACTTTATTAAAAAATAAGCCGCCCTCGCATAACCGGATGCAAAGGCTTCCGGCCGGCGGAGCCAACGCGAAAGGATCAGACAAATTTCTTCATCATGGGAGAGAACCAATTTCGGAAGGTTCCCGGGAGTGAGGCAACTGGCCCAGAGCCTCAGGAACAGGGAGCTGTCGGGTTTACGCCGGACGGCCTTTGTATAGCAGGCAAAGGCCTCCTTGATCCGGTGGCTTCCATCCTTCTTTCGTAAAAAAGTTGAAAGAAGATTTTGCGTGGCGAAATAATCAGTGAACATCACGCTTGTCCGAAATCATTGAATAAATAATATCCGCGCAGGTTGAAACCTGATTGGCTGTACTGGCTCTGAGAAGAGGAAACATCAACCCGGGGAAACTCAACCATGCAAATATCTTTTAGCATGTTTACCTCACGGATACCATGATGCTGTTGCCGCAATGCTGTAAACCATTGCCCCGTTATCCTGCTTTTGAAGCAAAAAACGCAGCTTGACTTTTACAAGGTCATCATGTTTTGCAAAAAACAGGTTGCTTTCAGGCAAATGAGTGTACACTGCCGAAATTATTAACAGGATGTCTGGACCTGTGGAAATAAACGATTATATAATGAATCCAAAGAGATGAAATATACGATCCCTGAATTTGATGTCACGATCACCATAAAACCGGAATTGTCCTGGTTAAGTCTGGTGGAGGATGCCGCGCGTTCCTATCTGACACAGAGGGAATTTCCGCACAGGCTTATAGAGCAGACAAGCGCGGCAATCGGCGAGGCGACGGAACAGCTCATCTCTTTATGCCGCGGACTTGATTCTGCGCCGGTTTTCGAGATTGGCTTTGTCTGGCAGGATAATGCGGTGCAGGTGCATATGGTTTATGACGCCTCCATTCCACTCAATCCCCATAAAACGGCGGATTATGAAGTCCCGTTTTTGGAGGATAATGAAACCAGCGACGCCCTTGACGGCCTGTGGCTGCATATCATTAAGCGCACGATGGACAGAGTTTTTTTCCGCATCGACGGCAAGCGGGCATCGCTGGTGATGATAAAATACTATCAGGCGGAAAAGCATGCCCGAAAATTATGGGTGCTGGGTCTTAAGCCGCGATTGCGGGCGGATATTGCGATCGAGCATGCGGGTGTCGCAGCGGGACAGAGATGCTCAGGTGACGCCATCATCCATGACCTTCGTTCAGATAAAGTACTGAAACTGACCCCATCTGATGTTTTTATACTCAGTCGTCTCGATGGCAAAAACGCTCTGGATGATATCTATATGGAGCATTTTGTAGAAGTGGGGCCGATCTCTCCGGAACATATCAAAAGACTCTACGAGACGCTGGACGATGCCGGGATGCTGGAAAGCAATGCAGGCGAAGGAGAAACACGGGAGGCACGGTGGAAACGATGGCTTTCGCCTGTCTTCAGCATCCCTCATCCCGACAAAGCTGTGACATGGATTTATCAGCGCTCGCGTTTCATGTTTCATCCGGTTGCCGTTGCCATCCTGTTTCTGATCGGACTTTCAGGCCTGATTCCACTCATCATGTACCGGCAGCCCCTCGGCGCCATGATTGCCAATCTGGACATCCTCTTAATGACCCATCCGGCCATGATTGCAATCGCCTATCTGCTGATGCTGGGCCATATGGCGCTGCATGAGCTTGCCCATGGCGTAACCTGCAAACATTTTGGCGGCCGGGTCAACAGGATCGGCATCATGTGGTACATGGCCATGTTCATCTTCTTCTGCGACGTCACTTCGGCGTGGACCTTTCCGAAAAAATCGCAGCGAATATGGGTTTCCATTTCCGGACCACTCGTTTCCTGGGGCTTTTTTGGATTGATGGCCTGGTGTGCAGGCGTGACGGCTGCCGAGGGCAGCCCCTGGGCGGTTCTCTGGACTTTACTGACCCTGATGTGCGGTTTTGGCCTGGCCATGAACTTTAACCCGCTCATCCGCATGGACGCCTATTATATGCTTGTGGATTGGACGGACATTCCCAACCTGCAGAAAAAGGCATTCGAATATATCAGGGAAAGCATGACCGGCTGGCTGAGAAAAAAAAGAGATCCCGGCAAACCTCCGCTAACGGTGCGAGAAACTCAAATTTATTCAATATACGGTGTGTTAAGCGCGGCGATGACGCTCCTGTTCATCCTGTTACCCTTCTGGCGGCTGGCCAATCTGTGGATCTCCAACCGTCAATTCACGGTATGGGGCTTTGTAACAGTTATTGCGGTGTTGTTTCTGGTGGGCGGAATGTTGTTCAAAGCCCAGGGATTAATATATGCGGTGAGACATAAGGCGTATAAAATATTGTGACTTCAGTCCCGATGGCATCGTAAAACCCATAGGCCGCGCCGAGCTTCATCCCTCGTCATTGATGCGATGGTTCACATGCTCATCATCCCCGTTATCCGCGCTGCCGCACTTCAAGGCGGCAAACAAGTCTTTTGCGTACCGCAAGTTTTGCAGGATGAGGATAAATTCAAAAAAAGCCGCCATTGCCGCCATTGCCGCCGCATCCCGCAGCAATGCGTGTCTGCAGCTCATCAAATTTAGCGTTATCCTGGGGCTTCACCGGCAAAACCAAATAGGACAGCCTGGACGTATTTTCGACCACGCGAATTTCAACATCATCAGGAACGTCAATGCCCTCTTCCTTGAGCACGCGGGCAGGTTCTGCAATCAGCCTGGCCTTGTAATCTTCATCCGCCCATGTCTTTGCGATCATCTTCGCCCATTTTTTATCTTCGTTCATATTTTTCTCCTTCTTGTTGATACGGGGCCTTATACTTTAGCTCCTGACGGATATCAAATCTTTTTCCTTCCGGCCATGATCTTCACCGGAACGCATGTCCATGGTTTCAGGAAGGCGACGATATCACCGCCTTCCGATATTGATGCAGGTAAACCTCCTCGTACTTGACCGTCCGCCAGAGGCGCTCCACAAAGATATTGTCATACGCTAAATACCAAAACACAAGGCATCATCAGCCCGATTACTTGACTTTGTCCAAAGGTCTGCCGTTGTTGACCGACAATTTACCATTGACAATCTTGTAGCTATAGGTTGCAGAGGCTTGTCCTTCAGGCTTAAGCGTGTAGGTGTCTTCAGATGCAACAATTTCACCTTTATGACGATAGGATACATCCTTGCCGCTGACTTTTCCAACCGCAGTATAGGAATAGGTATTGTTTTTATTCACCACAAAGGTTGCCATGAAAATTTTATCGGGGGTTTGGTAACCTTTCCATGTACCCACCAAACGTCCAGGTACCGCTTTTAACTCAGATTTGGCAGCTGCAGCAACGGGTTTAGCCCCTGCATTTTCCAAAGTCTTTACAATATCGCCTTTATTTGCACGCGCTCTATTGGCATAACTCAATGGCGAATCACCCACTTTATTAACAGCATTCACATTGGCCCCACTCTTAAGAAGCAGGTTTACAAGTTTAAAGTTCCCTGCTTCCGAGGCCAGCATGAGTGCCGTTTCGCCGGCAGTATTGGCTAAATTCACATTGGCTCCGTTTTTGATTAAAACTTCACCATTATCGACCGCGGCTTTCCATCCATCGCTTGTGGCAAGTTTTGCAGCACACATTATCGCTGTCATGTCCTGCGCATGCAGTACATTCGGATCTGCGCCCAATTCCAGTAATTTTGTGATGGTATTAAGCCGCGATTTTTTATCGACTGGATTGAACCCCATGGCTAATCTGGCCAATGGTCCTGCCCATGGCGAATCTTTCGATACTTCATTGACATCAGCGCCACTCTTCACCAACAGTTCCAGCATTTCAAGATGATATCCCATGGAGGCATAACTAATCGCATTAAAAAACAACGAATTATATCCGTTCAGATTGGCCTTCTGTTCGATCAAATACTTTGCGGTATCTAAACTGTTGCGTTGAGCAGCCATTTGCAAAGCATTAATTCCCTTCGACGTTGACAGATTAATGTTTGCACCATGTTTGACGAGTAATTTCAATCCTTCCACATTATTGAAATGCGAAGCCACATTAACGGCGGGTTCATCGCCGGCAGATCCGGCTTTACCGAGGCGGTTTACATCCACTTTGTACTTTGTAATAAAATATTCGGCCCAACCGACATGTTTTGCCTGGATCATTGCCGCATTTAAAGGCAAGGGACTTTGAACAGTGGGACCGTATTTATTGGCGCCATGTTTCATAATAATGTCCAAAATGTCGTAGTTGTCATGATCAATTGTGGCAGGAATCATTCCAATATAATTTTCTCCTTGTTTGATTCCTTCCACTTTTGCGCCTCGTTTCAAAATTGCTTCAACGGCTTCGGCATGCTGATTTTGAACGGTATTTCCGTAAGCAGTAGCATTGTATTTACCCACGTAATTTATGTTTAATTTGGGGCCGGCGTTGTTTAATATCGCCATGGTGATTGCTTTGGACTCCTCCGTTTGACGTCCAAAAGTTGCAACCAATAATGCCGTAAACCGGTTATTGAATTCACTGTGATAATTGATGTCAACGCCCATTTTTATGAGCCGAACAACATTGTCCAATTTTGAGTTGTGACTGGCTGAACTGACCAAGGCGACCAATGGTGTTGTTTCCCAACCTTTGTCAATACCGGGTTCTGTTGGTGTTATTGCTTTCACATTAATTTTAGGGGCATCCAGTAATATTTTAATAATGTTGTTATCCACTTTGAGGACGCCCCCACACGCTTTGTTTAACAAGGAGACCCCTTGGTAAACCTCATTTACATTGGCTCCGGCATCTATTAACGCCTTTAACTGATTGGCATCAGCTTTTTCAACTGCAGCGAATGTTAATGGTTGAGCTCCTGCTGGTTGAGCGAATGTTGCGATGGGTAAAAGGGATACACAGAAGATCACAGCGAAAATTTTTATGTACTTCATCATGAGTGTCAAGGTTGTTTACCTTTTTGGGGAGTTATGCCGCGTATTCACCGCATAAGCAAGAATAATCTCCGCATGTATTGCGGCCAATATGGCCGTTATTCGCCGCACCGGTTGCATTTATAATGTCCACCCCGACATTCAAGGCCCGGACGACAAAGGGCGGTCGTATTTTTCCGCGAGCTGCTCGAGCGCTTCCCACCGGCTGTAAGCCTCGTGGAGGTCCTTCTCCAGCGACTCCAGCCGCGCGTTGGTCGCGGTCACCCGGGCGGCATCGCCCCTGGCGTAGAATTCCGGAGAGCTCAGGGCGGCGATAATCTCCGCCTTCTCCTTTTCGAGGGCCTCGATGGCCTGAGGCAGTGACTCCAGTTCCCGCGTCTCCTTGAAGGAGAGCTTGCGCTTCTCCCTCGGGGTTCTTTCTGTCCGGGGCTTTTCCTCTTTTGCCTTTGCCTGCGGCATTTCCGGTATTGCAGGCGACCGGCGTTGACGGAGCCAGTCGTCGTATCCGCCCACATATTCCTCCACCCGGCCGGCGTCTCCGAAGACGAGGGTCGAGGTGACGACGTTGTTCAGAAAGGCGCGGTCATGGCTGACCAGCAGGATCGTCCCGCCGTAATCCAGCAGCCGCTCTTCCAGAAGCTCGAGCGTTTCCGTATCGAGATCGTTGGTCGGTTCATCGAGAACCAGGACGTTCGACGGGGTGCTGAAGAGTTTGGCCAGGAGGAGGCGATTGCGTTCACCCCCCGAGAGCGACCGCACCGGCGCCAGGATCTGTGCCGGGGGGAAGAGGAAATCCTGAAGATATCCGATAACATGGCGCGGCATACCGTCCACAAAGACGGTATCGTTGCCTGCGGCGATATTATCCTTGAGCGTCCGGTCTTCATCGAGCTGTGCCCGGAGCTGGTCGAAGTAGGCGATCTTCAGTCCGACGCCCAGGCGCAGCCGACCCTGCTGCGGGTGCAAGGCTCCGAGGAGGAGGTTGAGAAGCGTCGTCTTTCCCGACCCGTTGGGGCCGATGATGCCGACCTTGTCGCCGCGCAGGATGGTCGTGGAAAAGTGATCGATGATCTTTGTCGTGCCGAAAGCAAAGCTGATCTTTTCGGCGTCAACCACCAGCCGCCCGCTGCGCTGCGCCTCCTGAATCGCGATCCGCACGTTTCCCGTCTGCTCCCGCCTGAGATCGCGCTCGCGCCGGAGCTGCAACAGGGCCCGTACGCGGCCCTCGTTCCGTGTGCGACGGGCCTTGATCCCCTGCCGGACCCAGATCTCCTCCCTGGCCAGCTTCCTGTCGAACTCATGCCAGGCCTTCTCTTGCGTATCCAGCATGGCCTGCCGGCGTTCAAGGTAAGTGTCGTAATCGCAGTCAAAGGACAGGAGGCGACCCCGGTCCACCTCCACGATGCGTGTCGCCATTCGCTGCAGAAAGGCGCGGTCATGGGTCACGAACATGATGGTCCCGCCGAATTTGAGCAGCAATTCCTCCAGCCAGAGGATGGCGCTGATGTCCAGGTGGTTGGTGGGCTCGTCCAGCAGGAGAAGATCGGGATCGTTCGCGAGGGCTCTGGCCAGAAAGACGCGGCGCTTCAACCCCGCGGAAAGCGTCAGAAACTCGGCATTTTCATCGAGACCGGTCCGGGTTATCACGGTCTCTACCCGCTGGTGAAAATGCCAGGCGCCGGATGTCTCCAGGAGGTGCTGGACCTGTTCCAGCTTTTTCAGGAGATCCCCGCCCCCGCCGCCGGCGAGCTGCAGGGTCAGGTCATGGTATTGCCGCAGCAGTTCCAGATGCTCTTGCCTGCCGGAGGCGACGATATCATAGACCGTTCCCGGAAGATCGTCGGGGACATCCTGCGGGAGCATGGCCATCCGGATGGCGCCGCTTTTGACGAGCTCGCCCCTGTCGGGCGGGATCTCGCCATTGAGCATCTTCAGGAGGGTGGACTTGCCGGTCCCGTTGCGGCCCACCAGGCCGATCCGCTCGCCCTCTTCGATCCGGAGCGTCGCCCCGTCCAACAGAAGCGGTCCTCCAAAACCGATGGAGATATCATTGATCCAGATGAGTGCCATATCCTCGTCTTTCCTGCCTGTGTCGTTTCTTGAACCCGACATATAGGATGGACGGCCTGCGGTGTCAATGAGGGATGAGCCATGAATGAAAGGTTGTTTTTGAAAGGCCTCCCCCAAATCATCGACCGTCGCCAGGCTGAATAAACAATTTATCTTGCCTGGATCGTTAAAAAGACTTATGACCGCAACGGCAGCGATGGATATCATCTTTATCCTTCCCGCGGAAGCGGGAATCCATCCGGAGAAACCCGCAGGGTATTCCCGCGGCCAAGGGGGAAACTCTTTCGGACCTCCTCTTCGGCCCCGGGTCGGGGGCATGCCTGTGACCGGCAGCTCCGGATGCTCCCCGCCGGGAGAAAGACATGAAACGCCATGATGCTTGACGCCGTCATTGTCGTCATTATTCTTCTTCCGATCGTTCTTCTTGTCGTCCTCCAGCGAAAAAAGGCGCCGGAAGCGCCCTGGCCGGAGCTGCTGTACCGGATTGCGGGGCGTTTTCTGCTTGTTTTCGGGATTCTTATGTTATTTCCGGCGTTCTATCTGCTGTTTCATGGAAGGAACGGCGGTCTGAAGGTCGTATTGCTCGCGGTAAGTCTGCTTTTCGTGTTCGGCGGGTACCTGATGACCAGAAGGTCGGACAGGAAGCCAAAATCCGAATGACCTGTTGAAGGTTTCTCATGAAAAATGCTACGATCGATCAGGAGGTGGATTCTTGAAGAAAGTCAACGACAGGGGGTGGAATCAGTGCGACCGGGGTGTCATTGCGGTTGCGTTGATCATGATGACAGCGCTGCTGATGTCCTGCGCGACCCTGCCGCCGTCCGCGGCGCCGGATGCGGGAAATGTTGAACCATACACCTGCCCGGACCATTCTTTTACCGTCGCGGTTCCGAAGGACTGGGAGAAGACGGAAAAGGGGCATCCCTATGGCGACCTGACGACCATAAACGGCGTCAGGCTGACGTGGCCTAAAAATAAGGACGGCGCCGCGATCACCGTGTCCATCCTTCATTACAGCGGCGACGGCATTTTCCCGGGCGACCGGGAATTCATCGTCCGTGCCTTAAATTCCCTGGTCCGGACGGATTATGACACCCAGACCGTGATTGCCGCCGCAACGATCGCCGGCATGCCGGGAAAGACCTTTAAAATAAAAACATTCCAGCTGATCCATCTTCCCATGAAAAACGGGCCGCCCCTGCGGGAGGGCATCGTTTACGAACTTGCGCCGCCTTCCATAGAGGTCGGCATGATCCAGGAATACATCGTCCTTCCCGTAAAAAAGGGTTTCTATGTGCTGCGCTATGGGGCGCCGGCGGATATTGCCGAGGAATATCGAGGGGTTTTTGAGAAGATAACCGGTTCGTTCCGGCCGCACCTGCCGTAAGGATCTTCATCGGGCCGCAAGGTCCGGATTATGGCGGTTGCCGGAAACGCATTCGCAGGAAGAATCCATTCCGGAAAACCAGGCCCGCAATGGACGCTTCGTCATGACGGGGCATCAACAGGGATGAGTTATCGAAGATTTCGGATGAGGAGGGGGATCATGTGGAAGGCAGCCGGCCTTTTCTTTCTTGCCGCACTGTTCTGTGCAACGCCCGGTCTTGCCGGGCAGGACTTGCCGAAAGGGAACATTCCCGACAGCCGGGAATTTCTGAGCCCGGTCACGGGGGCGAAATTTGCGCTCATTCCGGCGGGGCCGTTCATGATGGGGGCGCCGTCCGGGGAGCCTCAGCGGCACAAGGATGAAACGCTGCACACGGTGATCCTCAGCCGGCCTTTTTATTTGCAGACGACGGAGGTGACGCAGGGACAATGGAAGCGGGTGATGGGAAAAAACCCTTCCCGGTTCAACCGTTGCGGCGATGACTGTCCGGTCGAGACGGTTTCCTGGAACGAGGTCCAGGCGTTCATCAGGACGCTCAACAAGATGGAGGGAACGGACCGATACCGGCTGCCGACGGAAGCGGAGTGGGAATATGCGGCCCGGTCAGGGACGGACACGCCGTTTCATACTGGCCGGTGTCTTTCGACGGATCAGGCCAATTTTAACGGAGGTCATCCTCTGCGAAGCTGTCCCAAGGGGACATACAGAAGGCAGACCGTGCGCGTCGGAAGCTTTCCGCCCAACGCATGGGGGCTGCACGACATGCATGGAAATGTCTGGGAATGGGTGCAGGATTGGTACGGGGACTACCCGTCCGGGGGGGTGACGGACCCTGCCGGACCGCCGTCAGGCAAATACAGAACCCTTCGCGGCGGCAGTTGGGGCAGCAATGCAGGCTACTGCCGCTCGGCCGTCCGCTTTTTCTACCCCCCGGATTTCAGCTACCGTTATCTGGGATTTCGCCTCGCCGCGACGCCTTGATTTTTATGGCCATACCCGGAGGGCCTCTTCGGCCATGCCGTGCTCCTCGAGGATCCGCTTTGTGGGGATGCCCTTGACCGGATCGATGCCCGTCAATTCATAAAACCGCGCCTTCATGCCCTCGAAGTTCATCTCGACCCCTTCGGGTTCGCCGTCCCTGGCCGGCTCCAGCATGCGCGGCGTGAGGCTGTCGTCTTCCGCCGTCAGGCCGTAACGGTAATTGATGAGTCGTTTCAGATAGAAGACGCGACGGCCGGCCCTCATCATCTCCTCGGTGTCCCAGCCGTAACCCGCCACCGCATTGAACAGGTTCAGCCAGTCCGGAATGGTCAGGGCGTCGGCAAAGGCGCACCAGCAGGCGCTGTTCTCCAGGGCGCCGAAGGTAATGGAGACGATGGCCGCCTCCGGTTTGTTCTCGTCGCTGCGGGGTTCCATGCCCGTGATGTAGTCAAATCCTATCTCCGGATAGTAGCGCGCACCCATCTCGACAAACAGCATGGGATCAGCGACATGGCAGGCCCCCCGGGGGCTCATCGCATAGGTCAGGGCCATCCCGTGACCGCCGCCGCGCGGGTCGTGCATGGGCGCTTCGAGCCCCTTGCTGTGAACGGTGTATTCCAGCCCCCTGCCGATCTTTTTTGCGGCGGCCACACTGCCGTCGGCCAGCAGTTCTCCGAGCTTGCCTTCCCTTCGGGCGATCTTCGGCAGAACCACGTCGATGACGGTGGCCATGTCGCCCCAGTTCAGGGCAACATCGTCCGTATCGGCGAGCGTCAGGTCCCCCTTCTCGAAGGCTTCCATGGCCCAGGCGATGGTGCCCCCGGCGGAGATGGTGTCCATGCCCAGTTCATTGCAGACATGGCCCGCCTTGCAGGTCGCGGCCAGATCGATGGAACCGATGAGGGTTCCGAAAGCGACGATGGTCTCGTATTCCGGTCCCGGCCCCTCCGGAATGGCAAAGGGCCCATCCTTCACCTCCACGATGCGCTTGCAGGCGATGCCGCAGAACGCGCAGGCCCCGCGTCTTTTCAGATAGGCCTCGGTCAGGGCGCTGCCCGCCAGGGCGTCCGCCGCCTCCTCCCAGAGGTTGGACGTCCAGTTCTTCACGGGGACATCCCCGGAAAATACGCCTCCGGTCAGGTTGGCCGCCGTCCCGTCCTCGTGCAGGACGGTCGCGGGCAGGGCTTCGACGATCTGTTTGTTGAGGTCCTTGCGGAACGCCTCATAGGCGGCCCGGTCGGCGATGTCCATCTCCTTCCCGGACGCCTTGATGACAACGGCCTTGAGGTTCTTCGATCCCATGACGGCGCCGAAACCGGCCCGGCCCGTCGCATGATGGCCGTCATTGAGAATGATGGTGTATTTGACGAGGTTTTCCGCCGCGGGTCCGATGACGAGCGTGCGATAATCCTTGCCGTGTTTGTCTTTCAACGCCTTCGTGACGTCCTGCGTACCCTTTCCCCAGTATTCCCCCGCATCGCAGATTTCAACGGCCCCGTCCCGGATCAGCAGATAGGACGGCCCGGGGGCTTTGCCCGTGATGATCAGGCCGTCATAGCCTGCATAGCGCAGCTCCGGGGCGAAGTATCCGCCGCAGGACGAATCCCCCCAGTGCCCGGTCAGCGGCGAGCAGCCCGCCACACTGTTGCGGCTGGCGCCTGAGATTTTGAGGCCCGCAAAAGGTCCGTTCATGAAGATCAGCATGGCCTCCGGCGCCAGCGGATCGATATCGAAGCGCCCCCGCTCCCAGAAGATCCTGGCCGCCAGGCCGCTGCCCCCGATGAATTTTTTGTAATATTCCTCCGGCAGCGTCTCGATCCGGTTGCTGCCGACCGTCAGATCCACACTGATAATCTTTCCCGTGTTTCCTTTCATGGGTGACCTCCTGTTCAATGTCTGTGGGTCGAAAGCCGGCGTCCTGCAAAAGAACGAGACACGCGCTTCAGGGGAAAACGCCTTTGTTGCACCGATTCCGCTGAAATACCGCAACCCGCCGTTACGGTTTGCCAAACACCGTGATGAGCGCTTTTCATGACCGCCGAAAATGGATTCGCAAGCGGCGAATCCATTTTCGGCGGATCTTCATCCTGTCATTCAGTCGCGGTGGCCCTATTTCTCCAGCTTGTCTCCCCAGCCCAGATCCTTCAGGACCTGCTCATAGACGACCGCCACCTTTTTCAGTTTGGGGGCCAGTTTCAACAGTCCCGTCGCCGATCCCTTCACCTTGATCTGCCCCCGGGTGATGGCCATCACGGGGTTGAGCTTGTTGGCCCAGGACAGATGGGCGTTGTCGGCCGAAAGGCTCATCGTGAGATCGGGCTGATCGGCAGGCTTGCCGGCCAAGACGATGCGTGCGCCGTTGCGGCAATCCACATGAAAAGAGCAGTTGGGGCCGTCCTGCGTATAGTCAAACCAGATGAGCTGATTGACTTTCTTCATGCCTTCGATGAATTCCTCATCCTGTACGACTCTCTCCCACAGGGTTACAAAAGCTTTGACTGCTTCGGACTCGTCTTTCCAGTATTTCATCGTTCCATCCTCCTTTTTGGGTTATCGGGCCTTCAGATATAGTTTACAGACATCGTCCTCTTCCAGGCAGCGGGGGTTATAGGGAAGCTGGGAATCCCCCATGGCAAGATCGATCAGCGGCTGAAGCGCTTCGGGGTCGTCGGGAACGCCGAAATCCTTCAGGGTCTGCGTCAGGCCTGCGGCCTTCTGAAGATCCCTGACGGCTTGAACGGCGGCCCTTGCGGCTTCCTCCGCCGACAGAGGGTCAACGTTGACGCCCATGGCATCGGCGATCAATACGAAACGGGCCGGATTTTCCTCCAGATTGTAGGTCATCAGATGGGGCAGCATGATGCTGTTGGCCAGGCCGTGGGGAATCCCGTAAAGGGCGCCCAGGGAGTGGGCCGTCGCGTGAACGCCGCCCGTGAAGGAATTGATGAAAGCCATGCCCGCCATGGTACTGGCAACCATCAGGTAGCCCCTCGCCTCGACGTTCGCCGGATCCTTCATGACTTCGGGAAGGTATTTCGTGATCAGACGCACGGCGTGCAGACCCAGTCCATCGGAAATGGGATTGGGACAGATGCACGTCACCGATTCGATGGCGTGCGTCATGGCATCCATGGCCGTGAAGGCCGTAATCTTCGGGGGAAGCTTCAGCATGAGCTCCGGATCCAGCATGGCGATGTCGGGATTGCAGTAGGGATGAGCGACGGCGATCTTTGCCCTGGCCTTTTCGTCCAACACCACCATGGCATAGGTGACCTCGGCGCCGGTTCCCGCCGTCGTGGGAAAAGCGATATGCGGCGGCAGGTGTTTGGCGCCGTCAAACAGGCCGACCTGCTCCGCGAGCGGCATAAAATCATCGAGGCCGTCGCCGATCAGGATATTAACGGCCTTGGCCGTATCCATGACGCTGCCGCCCCCCACGACGACCATGCAGTCGGCGCCGCATTTCCGGTAAAAGGCGGCGCCGTCGTTGATCAGATCGATGCGGGCGTCCTGGACGATCTTGTCATAGACGCCGACCAGCTCGAGCTGGGAGGACTTGATCGCCTCAATAACCATACCCGCCACGCCGGCCTCGACAAGTCCCTTGTCGGTGTAGAGGACTACCTTCGTGCCACCGAGTTTTTCCATTTCAAAACCCAGCTCCTCCCTGGCGCCGGCCTTATACAGGACTCTCGGCCGGTTGGACCACGTGAAGAACGGTTCAAACGAGATTTCCGGATATTTCATCACGACCTCCTTTATTGTTTAAGAATATTCGAAAAGCCTTTCGAACGCCGCCGCATGAATCACTTATAGCCCTCCTTCAGGTCAAAATCCAGCAGAAAAAACTGATGCGGGAGGATCTCAGGGGCGGACGCCCCGGCCGGAATCCATTATTTTCAAGTCCTTCCTGGATTCCGGGTCAAGCCCGGAATGACGAATCGAGGCGTGATGCATAGATCTCCATTGATGTCATCAAAGCGTCAGTCTTGTTTCCGGGAATGCGAGAAATCTTTGATTCGTCGCCGGCGAACCATTTTGCGCCGGTTGTGCGAAGCGCTCCTATGATGAACGGTGGAAGTGTAATGGGGACAGGTTTTTATGTTCATGAGGCATGGACGCCGGGGTACGGAGATCGCGGGGTGAAAAGATCCGGGCGCCCGTCCCGTCGGGAGGGGCAATCGTCATATCACCCCACCCGTTTTGCGTGATCAATTCTTTCTCATCCTGAAGGCCGCCTTGATCGCTTCAGCCCCGCCCTGGATCGTAACGCTTGCCGTGTTGATAATGATGTCGTAATGCCTGGTTTCCGCAAGATCGACATTGAAATATTTGCGGATGAAGGCCTTTTGGTCATTCTCCTTCTTCACCACATACTGTTCCGCCTGCCCCCTGTCGTAATTGCGGTCCTCCATGACTTGCTTGATCCGGTACTCCAGCGGAGCAATGATGCGGACGCGGAACGTGCCGGCCTGCGGCAGGATGAAATTGGCGCCCCGGCCGACAATGATGGCGTTACCGTATCTCCCGACCGTCGCGATCACCTTGGTCAGATGTTGCAGATATTCGTCCGGCCAGAGATGACGGTCCCTGAAGAACGTGTTGAGCACGGTATCCCGCAGCGTCACTTCCTTTTCATCAAGAGATTCGATCACTTTCCGGCTCATGCGGGCGCTTTCGGCAACGTGCTGGATAATCTGGCCGCCCATGAGATCCATGGACAGATCCTTGGCCAGTTTCCTGGCGATTTCACTCCCCCCGCTGCCCGGCTCCCGGGAGATGGTAATGACCGGACCGCCCTTGAGCGTTTCGCTTTCCAGCCCGTAATCGAAGACATCCAGCCCGTCTTCAATGCGGGTGCGCCATTTTTTCAACTGCTGCTCCACCATGCGGTCCATCGTTGTTTTTTCATCTTCCAGACCATTGATCGGAATTTCCTTGATCGACAGATCCCTTGTGTAATCAGGACAATTAACATTAAGTAAAGAGTCCGTCGAGATTCTGTATCTTTTCTGGCAGTCCCTTCGCCACGCGCAGATTCCGCAGATTCGTCTATCCATTGCCATAATCATGCCCCCCTTTCGTATGATGATGAACGCCGCCGCCTGTCCTGCAACGCTCCGGGTTTATCAGGCCCCCGCCGCCTTTAAAACTTCAAAACCGGCCACGATATCGAGCAGTTCCTCGGTAATGGTCATCTGGCGCTGCCGAAGAAAATGAAAAATAAGATCAACAAGCACTACCTATAATTAAAAAAAAAAATTCTGCATGGCGGCCAACCTGCTGGCGTTTTCGCTGGCCAGGGAATTGGCGAAGGCCCGGTAAACGGAAACAAACAGGTACTCCCGGATCATGGAGCGGAAGAGGCGTTCCCAGTCCATGGTGAACAGAGGCAGGGTCCGGGAGTCCCACTTCCGCTTCTGCAGATCGCCCAGCCATGCCTTGTCCACGGGCAGCAGCCGGAGTGTGCAGGGACGGTAGGTCGCGCCGGTGAGATACTCGTTGTAAAAGAGAAACATGTTTTCCACGGAACGCTTGAAGCGCCAGTCTTCGAGAAGCAGTGCGATATCCTGGACCATGGCCGTGATGCCCGCCGTCGAGCCCGGCTGGGTCAGGACCTCAAGTACGTTCTGTCCCGTGTCGTTCAGGATGTCGGCCGCCTTCATGCCGACGACGATGAAAAACCGTTCTTCCTTCCTGAATTCCGTACGGTCCAGCTCCTCGACGGCATGCTGGGTGACGATATTGTTGAACTGGCCGCAAAGCCCCTGGTCCGTGCCGAACACGATCGCCCCGACCCGCCTGACGCTGCGTCGTTTTGCCGCTTCCGGAGCGCCCTGCCGGTCTTTCAGGATGATCTGCAAGCCCATCTCGACGGTCCGGTTGTAATCGGTAAGGGACTCGACGGACTTCTGGTACTGGCGGATGCTGACGGCAGCCAGGGCCTTCATGGTCTTCACGACGCCTAAAAGATCCTGGGCGCTCTGTATCTTTCGTTTCAGGGCTTCAGGGGTTTGCACGATCGGGCTCCTTCAGAAAGCAGACAGCCGTTTCCCGGGCGACGCAGACAACCGCCTCCCGGTCCGTTTCGTCGAGATTCTTTCCGTCTCTGACGCGCGCGCAGAAACCGCCCTGGTTTTCCCGGATATCCTTGCGCAGCGTGTCTTCGGCGGTCCGGATATTTTCCACGGGAACGGAATCGAAGTTTCCCGTTGTGACCGCCAGCAGTGCCGCAACCTGCTCTTCCACCGGGATCGGCTTGTACTGAGGCTGCTTGAGGATCTCACGGACGCGCCAGCCGCGCTCGAGCACCTTTCGCGTCGCCTCGTCGAGACGCGTGCCGAAACGGGAGAAGGTCTCCAGCTCTTCGAACTGCGAATGAGAGATGCGCAGATCTCCCGCTACGGCGCGAAAGGCCGGGAGCTGGGCCTTGCCGCCCACGCGCGACACCGATTTTCCCACGTCCACGGCCGGGAGGATGCCCTTCTGGAACAAACGCGGGGACAGATAGAGCTGTCCGTCCGTGATGGAGATCAGGTTGGTCGGGATATATCCCGAAATGTCCTGCGCCTCGGTTTCCACGATCGGCAGCGACGTCAGGGAACCGCCGCCGTGCTCCTTCCGCAGATGGGTCGAGCGTTCCAGCAGACGGGAATGGATATAGAAGATGTCTCCCGGGAAGGCTTCGCGTCCCGGCGGACGCCTCAACAGCAACGAGAGTTCGCGGTAGGCGCGGGCGTGAGACGTCAGGTCGTCATAGATGATCAATACGTCGCGTCCCTGGGCGATGAAGTATTCGCCCATGGAGGTGGCGGCGTAGGGGGCGATGAACTGGAGGCCCGGCGGATCATCCCCTGTCGCAGCCACGACAAGGGTATAATCCATGGCGTTGTACTGCTTGAGGTCGGCAATGACCTTGGCCACATCGGAGGCCTTCTTGCCGATCGTGCAGTAGATGCAAAGGACGTCCTTGCCCGCCTGATTGATGATGGCGTCCATCGCGATCGCCGTCTTGCCCGTTTGCCGGTCGCCGACGATCAATTCCCGCTGGCCCCGGCCGATCGGAAACAGCGCGTCGATCACCTTGATCCCGGTCTGGAGCGGCGTCGTCACCGGATCTCTGGCCATGACCGGCGGTGCTTCACGTTCGACGGCCA
>Ga0351846_1144_pt1 | contig 24132 bp, 22 predicted proteins | sample TotcelHFGM3001M4_FD_206882 | JGI IMG/M metagenome (GOLD analysis project Ga0351846, IMG submission 206882) | Enriched cells from coal bed in the Powder River Basin, Montana, United States - Total cells FGM rep1 HSBNCT.FGM.300.1.M4 ... | reverse complement strand
CTTGTCGCAGCATTTGAATCGTTTAAAGCGGATGGGATCAGAGTAATAATCCTGAAGGCGGAGCCAAACAAAAGTAACGTTTGGTCGGCTGGCCATTTCATACCAGATCTTCCTGAAGATCATGAAGATCCTCTGGGATACAACGACCCTCTGGAGGTACTTTTAAGATCCATTCAACGTTACCCGGGGCCGGTCCTTACACAAGTTCACGGAAGTGTTTGGGGAGGAGCATGTGACCTCATCATGACAACGGATATTTCGATTTGTGACCCTACTGCGACCTTTGCAATTACTCCGGCAAAACTGGGAGTTCCATATAATGCTTCCGGCATAGGCCATTTTATTGCACGATTGGGGACGAATCAAGCCAAGGAGATGTTTTTTACTGCCCGGCCGGTTGATGCAATTACTGCGGAAAAATGGGGAATCGTCAACCATCTTGTAGAGGAAGATCAACTTGAACCCTACACGATGGTTACCAACGATAAAATCAAAGATTTCCTCTCCTCCAAAGAGAATTAAGATTTTTTTCAATAACTAAAAAAAGCTTTTTTCGGGTGAAAAAAGCTTTTTTTATATCGTCAATAATTCCTAGATATCAACCCAATGGGATTCTTTAACATCTTTTCCGGAGAGAAAAAGGAGAACCTTGAAAAAGGACTCGAAAAAACAAAAAGTTCTCTTTTCTCAAAGATCTCCAAAGCTGTCATTGGAAAATCCAAAGTTGACGATGAAGTCCTTGATAACCTTGAAGAGATCCTTGTCACGTCTGATGTCGGTGTAGAAACAACGTTGCGGATCATCGAACGGATTGAGCAGCGCGCTGCCCGTGATAAATTTCTGGGGACTGGTGAACTGAACAAACTCCTGAAAGAGGAGATTGTTGCTATGCTACAGGAAAACAATACGGAGGATTTTACCGGATTTGACTTGCCTGAAGACAAGAAACCATATATAATTATGGTTGTTGGCGTCAATGGTGTTGGAAAAACCACAACAATTGGAAAACTTGCATACCAATTCAAACAAAACGGGAAATCAGTCTTGCTTGGAGCGGCTGATACATTTCGTGCCGCAGCAGTTGACCAATTAACCATCTGGGCCGAAAGGGTTGGAGTCCCCATTGTTACCCATGGCATGGGAACCGATCCGGCATCCGTCGCCTTTGATACTGTAAATCGTGCAATATCCACTCAGACTGATGTCGTAATTATTGATACCGCCGGGCGTCTTCATAACAAAATAAACCTGATGAATGAACTCTCCAAGATCAGGAAAGTAATGCAAAAACTTGTTCCGGACGGCCCTCATGAAGTACTTCTCATCCTTGATGCCTCTACAGGCCAGAATGCATTTGAACAGGCAAAGCAATTTACAGCAGCAACAGAAGTAAATGCACTCGCTCTAACCAAATTAGATGGTACCGCTAAGGGAGGTGTTGTTCTTGGAATTTCAGATCAATTTAAAATTCCGGTGAAATACATCGGAATAGGAGAGAAAATGGAAGACCTTCAGGTATTTAACCGTATTGCGTTTGTCGATAGCCTATTTTCCTGACATCGGTGAAAACTGTAAGAAATAAAGGGATAGGGTTGGTCTCACTTGGTTGTGCCAAAAATCTTGTCGATAGTGAAGTATTGATGAAGCAGCTGGAATACAGCAAGTTTCGGATTGTTTTTGAGCCTCAGAACCTGCTCGGCATCGACACAATAATCATCAACACATGTGGCTTTATCGGTGACGCCAAGCAGGAGTCTGTTGATACCATTTTACACTATGCCGAAGCAAAGAGGGTAGGCAGGATCAGCCGGTTATTTATCATGGGATGCCTTACAGAGCGCTACCGGGAAGAACTCAAACTGGAGATTCATGAGGCCGATGGTGTTTTTGGAGTCAATGAACTACCTGAAATTATTCAGGAAATTGGTGGACAATACAGGAATAATCTCCTGGGAGAGAGAAAATTAACCACGCCGTCACACTATGCTTATCTGAAAATTGCCGAGGGTTGTGACCGTACCTGTTCCTTCTGTGCGATCCCGGCAATCAGGGGGCATCATCGGTCCAAACCCATTGAAGAAGTTCTTGCTGAAGCCAATTACCTGGCCAAAAATGGAGTAAAGGAGTTACTTGTTATCTCACAAGATACCACCTTTTATGGGATAGATCTTTATGGGAAACGTATGCTGGCGACCCTTCTCCAAAAACTGGCAGCTGTCTGCGGGATTGAATGGGTAAGGCTCCACTATACGTACCCTCATGCCTTTCCACTCGACCTCCTTGATGTGATCCGTGACCACCCTGCAATCTGTAACTACCTGGATATTCCCCTGCAACATATCAGCAATCATATATTGCATTCGATGAAACGTGGCATGACCGGAGATAAAACACGGGAGTTGATTCACAAGATTAGGAATGCCATCCCGAACATTGCTCTTCGTACCACATTTATCACAGGTTACCCTGGCGAAACCGATAAGGATTTTGAGGAACTGTGCCAGTTTGCTGCTGATACAAAATTTGACAGATTAGGGGTCTTTACCTATTCACATGAAGAGGGAACCCCCGCCTTTAATCTTAAAGATACGTTGACTTCAAAAGAGAAGTTGAAGCGCCAGGCTCATCTGATGAAAATTCAGGAGGATATCTCACTGAAAAAGAACCAGAAACTGATAGGAACGGATATCAAGGTACTGATTGACAGAGAAGAAGATGAGTTTTGGGTGGGTAGGAGCGAGGCTGATTCCCCTGAGGTTGATCAGGAAGTATTGATCAGAAAAACAGGGAGTTCGCTTGCTCCAGGTACATTTTCACTGGTTCGCATCACCGAAGCCAGTCAATTCGATTTATTGGGTGAAACCTCCGTTTAACCGGCATCATTTTTTACTTTTGCATTACTTAAAAATATTTTCATGAAATATCCATCCAAACGCCGCTTATATCAACCGTAAATGATAATAATGGATATTCCATTTGACCACTTAAATCAAAATTATTAACAAATGAAAAAAACATTGAATTTAATAGTTATTGTTTTGATGTTGATTCCCATAATTTCATGGTCCCAACAGGAAGAATCTGGTGCTGTGAAAGAAACTGTAAATCAACTCAATGAAAACAACCAGAAAGTTGGCTTCTGGAAGGAGAGGAATGGAGAACTTACTACCAGGGGAAATTATATCAATGGACTCAAAGATGGAACATGGGAGACCTACCTTTCAGACGAACTTATTTTTCGGGTTGAGAATTACTCGAACGGTCGCCGGGATGGGCTCACATTGCAATTTGACCGAAAAGGAAAGATTACCAACGTAGAACATTATAAAAACAACCAACTTCATGGAGTTGTGTTCATTTATAGTTCATTCTCGTCAAAATTGAAAACAATGCAGGAGTACGATAATGGAAAGCTGACAGGCCTTTTCAGGAGTTACTATGATGACGGAAAAATTCAGGAAGAGGCTTTCTACAAGGAGAATCAAAAAAACGGGCCCTCCAAATGGTTTAACCGTGAAGGACGGTTGATTGCCATATACAATTACAGGAATGGATCCTTTGAAGGGACCCAGCGTACGTTCTATGAGAACGATACAACAGCCACCATCACGCAATACATGAATGATAAACAAGAGGGTGATTACAAGGAGTTTTATAGAAATGGGAAGCTCAAGCTGACCGGCCAATATCAGAACGGTATAAAAGAGGGTGCCTGGACTGAATTTAACGAAACCGGAAAAGCTGTTAATGTTACCAAATACAAGAATGGCATCGCAAAATAATCAGCGTAAAATCAGAAATCCCTTCGTAAAGCTACCCGGATACAATTGTTTCGGTTGCAGCCCGGGAAATGCTTTCGGACTACAAATGACTTTTGTCGAAGAGGGTGACGATGTGGTTTCACTGTGGCATCCGGAAGAGAAGTTCCAGGGATATTTTGAAATCCTTCACGGGGGTATCCAGGCTGCATTAATGGACGAAATCGCAAGTTGGGTTGTCTATGTGAAACTCAAGAAGGCAGGATTTACTTCCAAGGCAGAAGTTCGCTATCACAAAACAATTTACATCAACAATGGTCCTTTAACAATACGAGCACGTCCTTTACAGATGCGAAGAAACCTTGCAGATATTGAAGTTACAGTCAACGACAGGGAAGGAACCAGATGTGCATCAGGAATTTTTACCTATTTCACTTTTCCCGATGAAAAAGCGAAAGAGACCATGTATTACCCTGCTCACAATAATTTTTTTGACGAAGAGCCCCAGAACCCAGGCAACGGTTAAATAAAATTGGTGTCTATTTTTTACGGTTTTTAATCACGTAATCTTTTCGGGGAGAACTCTGCTTGTATCCGTATCTCATACCATAATTACTGCGGTTCTTCTTTGTCTTTCCCTGCTTGTATGTCCGGTCAGCTCTGCAACCTGACTTTCTGGAACCAGAACAGGCACTGTAAAAAGGTATGGTGAACGAAAACAATAGAATCAACAGAATCGTACTTAACCGCTTAGTCATAACAGAAAGAATTTGCATGTAAATTTACATAAAATTCATAAACTCAAACCTTAAAATATGTATCTTTGGTGTGCTTTATTAATAATTAAATAATTTAAATATGAAAAAAATTGGTTTACTTTCGTCATTCCTGATTAGTATGCTTTTAATGCCGTGGGTTGGTCTTTCTCAAAAGGCTGAATGGGTTGAACAGGTGATTGTTGCCAACGGAAATAAATTTGAAACAACCCCTTCCCCTGCCGACTACGTCACTGTACAAACATATAACCCTTCAACTGGTATCACGTATGTTTTCGATGAAATAAAAACTCAGTCGGCGCAGGACGTCATTGTTGCAGATGGCAAAATCTATGTTGCTGCTCAGGACAGCATTGTTATGTATGATGCAAACACGTTGCAACGTATTGCAGCGATTGCCGACTCCGGACTTAGCAGGCTCTTTTTGTTCAATGACAAATTGATCGTCTCGAAACAATACCCAGTCGTGAGATTCTTCGTTGAAGTACTTAATGCAAGTGACCTTTCTCTCGTTGCCCGTATTCAGAATATTTCCGGTGATTGCAAAGGCATCGTCTCTACGAAAGATTCTATATATGTTGTTGTTAACGGAGGATTTCTGAGTTCAGAAGGCAAATTGGCTGTAATAAATCTGAACAACTGGACACTCGGCAGGGAGATCAATTTCGGACCTAACGCGGTTGGGATTAACGATATCTACAACTATGGCGGAATTCTTTTTACAGTTAACGAAACTCCATTCGGCAGTGCAGTATTTGGAAGCATTACGTCGTATGACACTTATACCCGCACCTATACAAACAACATGTTAACCTACCTTGTTGGCAATGGGGCTGGAGGGGTTAAAAATAGCGGAGTCATTGATAATATGTTATATCTCACCCTTAATAATGGGATCGGTTCATTTAATATGGATACCAAACAGGTTGAGGATCCTTCCATTTTTCCTGATCCTGGAGTTGTTAACCATATTTACTATACATCCTATACGACCGACTACGTGAACTCCTATATCTATTCAAATATCGGAAACCGAATCAGTTTTGGAATCGATTTAGTTGGAACCACCTTGGGTGATTCCATAACCTCGTTCCAGACCGGCTTCAACACCGATGCCATTGCAGTTGATTACAGAGTTCCTGTGGGAATTGAAAACTCAGTGGTTGCAAATGCTTCCTTAGCCATATATCCAAATCCGGTTGAAAACCAGGTACGAATCAAATATACCGGAGAAGCACCTGTAACTGAGATCCTAATCAGGGATATTACAGGGCGTACAATCTATCAGAGCAATGAAAGGTCATCTTCAGCCATATGGATTGATTGTTCCTCATTCCCAGCTGGCCTCTACTTTGTTACCGTGAAAACAGATTCCAATACGCTGTCATCAAAGTTTATCAAGAAGTAACTTTCTTGGATCGCTATTAAGTAAATCTGACCATGATTAAATGGACATTTCTTTTGATAACAACCATGTTATCAATTACTTATTTGTACAGTCAATATCCACCGCCTCCCGGATACCCAGGAACTACTGCCATGTTCCAGGACAGCACAGCGTTCCGTGCCTGGGCAAGTGGCTGTATCATTGAAGCAGGGTATATCAACTTCGTGGACACCTCCGTGTATCACATGGAATCAAACAAAGCCTCCTATGGCTTTGCAGATGATGCAACGGGCATTCCAGATAACTTTGTTGTTAGCCTGGGAGACAGGGGTATTGCTACACTAACTCTTCCAGCGCCCATGTTTGATAGTATCGGCCCCGATTTTGCCGTATTTGAGAATGCATTTGGTGACGAGTTTCTGGAACTTGCCTTTGTCGAAGTTAGTTCAAATGGGATTGATTTTGTAAGATTCCCTTCTGTGTCTCTAACTCCCGAAACTCCTCAGGTAATGACATTCGGAACTCTTGATGCCACACACATTCATAATCTGGCTGGAAAATACAGGGTGTTTTATGGAACTCCATTCGATCTAGATGACCTGAAGGACAGCCTCTCTGTGGATATTTCGGCGGTAACCCATATCCGAATCATTGACGTCGGCGGATGTATCCTTCCCGGCTATCAATCATTCGACTCTCAGGGACATGTCATCAACGATCCATGGCCTACTCCTTTTAATACCTGTGGATTTGACCTTGATGCTGTTGGAATAATCCACATCGAAACCCAGTCAATTTCTGGTACATCTGAGAAGGTTCCCATCCGGTTATACCCAAACCCGGTTCACCATATATTATACATCAAACATTCGCTTCATACGTCTGTACTCGTTTCAATTGTGGATTCTTTTGGGAAAGTATGTATGTCTGACGTAGAACTTAAGGATCATATGGAATTGAACCTGACGGCTTATTCGCAGGGACTTTACTTTGCACTATTTACCCTTGAAGACGGGACGAAGATAAGCCGAAAGTTCATCAAACAATAGGTTGAAGAAAGCATAACGCCTTGACGGGAATCGGAAAGCATTTCAGAGAACCTTTTCTTCATATTTTGATCGTGATCGCTACATGTAACGCAGCATCCGGGCAAAATTTATTAGACACCCTCAGGTTAAAAGAGGTAGAGGTAAAAGCTAGTTTTAAGGTCAATAACCAGGGATTTAAACAGGTTCGGCTCGATTCGACGATCCTTATTCCTCGGCTTGATGCAAATCTTGCTACAATTTTAACGCAATACTCTACCATCTTCATTAAATCCTACGGAAGCAATAACCTGGCAACGCCATCATTTCGAGGTACTTCAGCTCACCATACTATCGTGGAATGGAATGGCGTTACGATCAATTCCCCTATGCTCGGCCAGATCGATTTATCACAACTCCCTGTGGCTCAATTCCAGGGGATTGAGATACTCTATGGAGCATCGGGTCTGAACAGAACAAGCGGAGCGTTTGGAGGGATAATAAACCTGAAAACAAGCCCTAACTGGAATAACAGACTCCATACCGATATCACGCAAACATTTGCCAGTTTTAATAATTATACCACAACACTGAATGTCGAAACAGGAAATTCCAACCTTCAGTCGATCACCCGGGCAAACTTTGGTATAGGAAAGAACGATTTTCCATATTACAATGATTACACCGGGAAAGAAGAGAAACAGATTAACGCGGCCTATTCACAATATGGTTTCTCCGAAGATATCTTTGCAAAATTCAGGAACAGACACCTCATCTCAGCACGGGTGTGGTACAATTATTCCGATCGGGATAATCCTCCATTGATTACGAATCTAGACCCCGATTTCGTTGAAAATATGACAGATAAATCATTCCGGAGCCTTGTTGAATACAAATATATCCAGCGATCCTTTACTGGATCAGTTTCATCTGCCTTACTATACAATCACCTTCTTTATACCAGCACTACACAAAACGCTGAACATCAGTACTACTCTTTCATCAGTAAGATACAGGGAAACTTTTCCGGTATCAGGAATTTTATCATTCGTCCAGGAATTGATCTTTCTCACGACTGGGTAAACTCGGATGCCTACTCCAAGTTGAAGCAACGGAATGTTCTGGGAGGGTTTATGGAGATAATCTACACGCCCTCAAAGATTATTTCTGTTTCAATGATGGCAAGGGAAGATGTGGTTGACGGGGAACTGATGCCATTTATTCCTGCCCTGGGAGTTGAAATCAACCCTTTTAGCAAGGTGAATCTTTCTCTTTCCGGTAACCTCTCAAGAAACTATCGTTACCCCTCTCTGAATGATCTCTATTGGGAATTGTGGGGCAACCCAAACCTGTTGCCCGAAGTGAGTTACAGTGTTGAAGGAGGTATAACCTGGAATATGCTGAATGACTTCAAGCGATTCTTCATTGAGACAGAGATGACCGGATATTACCTGCTTATGCAGGATATGATTGTATGGTCGCCATCAACTACGAGCAGTGCCATATGGATCCCTGAAAACATCAGTGAAGTCCTTTCAAGAGGAATCGAAACCGGAGTTAACTCAACAGTCGTCTTCTGGAACAGTAACCTTGACCTGAATATAACGTATAATTATTGCAGATCAACCTACCAGAAAGAGACAAATCCAAACGGTTCATCTTTAGGCAATCAGTTGATATACACACCAATACATACAATGAATGCCTCTTTAAGATTTGAAAAGAGTGGGTATTATTTCTCCTATTTATTCAACTATATCAGCAAGAGGTACCTTGGAAAAGATAATACAGCCTATATGCCAGGGTATAATTTGTCTAATATCTTTTTAGGTAAAAATTTTCAAATGAAAAATTTTATGTTATCTTTACAAGTTGAAATAAACAACCTTTTTGGTCTGGATTATCAATCAATAGCTTATCGCCCAATGCCTGGCAGGAATTTTGCCATCACAATCAAGGGTAGTTTTAGCAAATAATCAGACCAAGGAGTTATTTCTTAACTTTAAAATCTGTGAGTATAAAGTCAAGCGTGGACAGATTTAGCTTCTCAACATCGGCCCTTTTTATCGGGATATTATCGATTTTAGTCATATCCTCCTGTTCGAAAGAGCGCATTCGACCTGAACCGGGTCCTCCAACTCCTCCTCCTGATGACTCAACAACCTTTTCTGAAGGTTTTTTCGTTGTCAATGAAGGAAATTTCAACTGGGGAAATGCGTCGGTGACTTATATTGAAAACTCAACAGGAACAGCAATTCAAAATGTTTTTGAGGAGGTAAACCATCGGCCATTAGGAGATGTCGCCCAATCGATGAAGATAATGAATAACAAGGGTTTCATCGTGATGAACGTCTCGAATCGCGTTGAAGTGGTCGATATTAAGACATTCAAGACAATAAAAAGCATTGATGGGTTTAACTCTCCCAGGTATATCGAATTTGTTGACTCCACGAAGGCATATGTGACCAACCTCTACAAAGATATCTCGGTTGTTGACCTGCAAACCATGACCATTACCAAAACAATTAAAACACCGGAGTGGACCGAGGGAATGGTGAGGTATAATCAATACATGTTTGTTACCTGTATCGGCGAATTTAACGAGCCCAGTTCAAAGCGGAAAGCCAAATTACTAATTCTCGATACAAAAGAGGATAAAATTATTGATAGTATCCCAACTGCGACTGAACCAATTGGAATTGTAATTGATAAAAAATTGAAATTGTGGGTTTTATGCTCAGGAGGTTGGGATGGCTTTTCTGCCCCTGCTCTGATTCGGGTTAATCCGGACCTTAGACAAGTTGAAAAAGCGTTTTCGTTCCCTACTTCTGACGTGCCAAGCCGATTGGATATCAACCCAACGAAAGACACTATTTATTATCTTCAAAATGGAATCTACCAGATGCCGGTAACTGCATCAGCCACTCCAACCCAACCATTGGTTTTTTCGGGAAACCGTCTTTTCTATGGCATGGCAATTCATCCGGTTGACGGAACAATCTATGCAACTGATGCAATTGATTATGTGCAGGACGGAAGCGCCTTCCAGTTCTCCTCCTCAACCGGAACCCAGATGCACGCATGGTTAACTGGCAGAATTCCAGGCTCTTTCTGTTTTGGTGAAACCCCAATTTCCAGCAAATAGTTTTAATATCTTTAGTTATGCAAGAATTCGTTGAAACCCGATGGATGGGACAAATGACCTTTGAAGCTGCCATAGATGGCTACCCGATAAGAATGGATTCAAGTCCTGAACATGGAGGAAGTAATTTCGGCCCCAGACCCAAGCCAATGGTATTATCTTCCCTGGCAGGATGCACCGGGATGGATGTAGTATCAATACTTACCAAAAAGCGAATCACCTTTCAGGATTTCAAGATCCAGATCCATGCTGAAATGACCGAAACGCACCCGAAATACTACCACAAGATCCATCTTGTTTACCATTTTACTGGCGAAAACTTTGAAGGAAATACGGAGTTATATGAGAAGATCAAACGATCCATTGAACTTTCCAGCGACAACTATTGCGGTGTGAGTGCCATGTTACGAAAATCCTGCGATATCACCTGGGAAATACAACTCAAGAATTTATAAGTACTCTTTGATCATTTCCTTAAATTCACTGAGGATCATGGCAGTAGCGCCCCAGATAACATATCCGTTCACTACGAAAGCAGGTGCCTTTATATGAATACCAAGTCCTATCCTATGCTTTGTTACCTGTAATGCAGTATCACTAAAAAGATCCCGGATCTTTATTTCAATGATCTCATCCACTTCAGATGGATCTATGATAAAATCGGGCCTTTGGGTACTGTAACCCACAAAAGGAGAGACTAGAAACCTGCTCGGCGGAATATAGAGATCTGACAATTTCCCCAGGATCCTGATCTTTTCTGGAATAATTCCTACCTCCTCATAGGATTCACGTAAGGCAGTTTCCGTTAGATTGGAATCATCTGGTTCCCGTTTGCCTCCGGGCAAACTGATCTGACCCGAATGAACTCCCTCATAATCAGGACGTTGGATGAATATTGTATAAATATCGTTACCAATCGGATAGAACAATAATAACACGCTGCTGGGTTTCGCTTTTGAAGTAGACACTGTTCCAGCTAATTCCTGAATCCGTTTCATCGACGACATGCGAAGCTGAGCTTGCATCCCGGGAAGTGGTCGCGATAAAGCTTCTGAAATCGATGCGATAAAATGTTCGAAAAACACAGGAATAAATATTTTACCAAAAATACAATAAGCTCATGAAAAAATTAGTATACTTGTGCTTTCCAAGAATACAACAATGGTTAAAGAGAAGATTAAACCTGTTGAAAGTCAAGATGATCTGACTCAGAATGCAAACCAGTTAATTTTATTTAATGATGATGTTAACTCTTTCGACTTTGTAATCGAAGCACTGGTTGATGTTTGCAAACATGACCCCATGCAGGCGGAGCAATGTGCATGGATTGCTCATTACAAAGGAAAATGTGGGATCAAGGAGGGATATTTCTCTGAACTAAAACCACTTTACGACGAAATGTGCAACCGGGGATTGACTGTTTCAATTGAGAAATGAACAGGTTCTTAACATCTTATTAATAAGACTTTTTTTTATTCAATCCAAAACTTTCATAATCTGCATCTTAAACTCAATGGAGTTATTAACAATTTGTTAATAACTGTTGTTGATTTCATGTTAATACAAATCAACCAAATTTATTGACTTCCCCTTCTCACTTAGTGTATATTTGATACTGCAAGTGAGAGATAAAAGGCCCACTGAGAAGTTGGGGATGCGAAAGCAGGAACCGCAAGGTGACAGCACTCCAGAACCAAGCCTGAACAAAGGCGAATCCGCAAGGTTCGCTCGGGTGAAAGGTCACATAATCAGGGCGCTCTTAGTACCGGTTTCCGCAAGGAGGATTGGAACGGAGAGCGGGACGGGAAAGAGGGGTAACCCGAAGAACCGTCAGCAAAATAACCGTAGCTTGACTCACCAGGTGGCCACGGCCACATGGATGTAGGATGGGAATTCTGTCGGTCAGACAGGATTCCCATCACGGTTTTAAGGCATATAAAAAAGGGCAACCTGTCAGGCAGCCCTTCTTATATCGTGGTTTGTGTTTTTTACTGCTGAACCTTTACAGAAATATCAATGGTTCCATCTTCTTCCTGAGAGATACTATTGATCCTTATAAGGCCTTTTTTACCGCTGGCTGTCACGAATGAAACATAATAATCTGGTTTCAAATCATTTGCCATAGAAGAAGTAGCTCCCTGAGTCAGGTTGATGAGTTCGGTATCATCCTGAATAGCATCCCAATCGACCGGATTCATAATGAGTTTGAACCGGGTTGGATTTCTCACACTCCAATTCACCAGGGCATTTGGGCCAGGATTTGAAACAGTACCTCCATCCGTGAAGACTGTCGCAACATCACTATCATCAGGAGAAGCAAGGGTGGCAAGATTGGTGGCTCCAAAATAATAGAGCCAGTCAATCAAAGATGCATTAAGTTTTGCATTGGCAAGGTTGTAAACTTCTCCATTTGCTGAAGCAAATGAACTTCCAGCTACGCTTTGCTGTGCACCGAGAATCCTTTGATCATAAGTAAAAATAGGCCCAACCGTTGTTTCGGTGGTAATGTTAAAACTTTTTACTATCGTGCTGCCATCACTTTGAGTGATTGTAAAGATCCAATTCTCAATACCTGGCTCAAAAAGTGAAATATTATAATAGTTATAATTGAATGCCGACAAATTCAAGGTTGTATCAAAAACATCATCTGGTTTGTTATTAAACACCCGGGTTACCAATAAATTTGTCAGCGTGTAGCCTGTGGCAGCAAAAGCATTGATTCCTACTTTGAACTGCTCGCCAGTTGTAAGGATAACATCACCGGAAACATATCCGGATCCCGCAGTGAGATTAAATGTAAATACCTGTAAAACAGGCGGCTCGGGATCATCTTTTTTGCATGAGGAGAAAATTACTGTTCCAGTCAACAACAGGGCAGTAAACATGTACGTCAGTCTTTTCATTGTATTGGGATTTGGATTTGACTCTATTTATATCGTATCCAAATTTACGAATAAATGGGAGTAATATTGCCTGAAGCAGGAGATTTTTTCTCTAGAGGATAAAAGGGATCAGCGCTTTTCTTTTTGACGGATAATCGGGAAATGTAGATCTATACCATCTGTGATGATGCAATGCTCTTGGTAAAAGATTTACCAAAGTCCAAACGGCAAAAGCAAGTGCAGGAGTACTCCATGTCATCATGGCAAATCCAAACCACTCAATGATCTCGCTGAAATGGTTCGGACAGGAAATATAGTTGAATAGCCCTTTTTGAGGAATAACATAGCCGGTTTGGCCTGGCTTTCTTAAATGGATCAGGATGTTATCAGATTGCCAGTTAATCGCCAAACCTCCCAGAAACATGATCATACCAATAATAAACCGGGGATCTGTCAGCCATGAAATAGGGTAGGAGGCAAGAGTACCAAGGTAATATCCATTGATAAAACCATTGACAAAATTGAACCCCAGTGCCATAAATACAATAGCCAGCGGCATCTTTTTCCCTTTTGTTCGGAGTCGGAACGGAAAAATAACGGTTCTGTTAATATAGTGAAACACCCACAAACTGAAAAAGATCCAGGTAACTACATTGTGTGTGGCAGAACCAAAAAGAAAAAGAAATGCAAAAACAAGCAGGGCAGGGGATTCCATAATAATCCAACCGATTCTGTTATTGATCAGTACACCCCATTGTTTGGTGGTGTGACGTCCATAAGGTGCTGTGATATGCAGGACGATTGGAAATATAACCAGAGCTACTCCTATCCACACATATACAATGAAATAAAATGCAGAGTTACTCATGAAAATACCAGTTTAGTGAATGTAATCATGTTCCCGGAACCAGGAAAACGCATCGCGTATCGTCTCTTCAAGGTCCCGTGAGGAAAAATTCAGCTCCCGTTGAGCTTTGGCATTGCTGATCAAGCGGGATCCTTCTGATATGATTTGCAGGGATTCCTTCGTATATAAAGGCTCTACTCCCACAATTCTACTATACATCGTGATAAAGGGCAACCCAACTTTTGCTACCCACATGGGCATAACAATATGTGGTGTTTTAGCTCTTGTAACTGTCGCAACGAGTTGCGACAGTTCTGATAAACTGTGCCATGTCCCGGATAAGAGGTATTTTTCACCGGATCTTCCCATTGTCATCGCACTGATGGCTCCTTGAACAACATCTCTTACATCCACCCAGTTGTATCCTCCAGGAACCAGTGCAGGAATCTGATTATGGTATAGTTCAATCAGCGCTTTCCCAATTAATCCTGGTTCAGGATCATCCGGACCGATAATGGCTGTAGGGCAAAGAATGACAGCATTAAGTCCGTTCGCAGCAGCCTGGTGAACAGCCCGTTCTCCTTCAGCCTTTGACCTGTCATAGGCAAAACCTTCAGCACCAACTATTGGACGTGTTTCATCAAGCAACTCGTTAAGAGGATGTTGCTGAAACGCATGGATGCTGCTGAAATGGACAAATCGCTTGATGTTTTGCTCCAGGGCTATCGCAACGATATTCTTTGTTCCCTCCGCATTGATTTTCCACACCATGCCATCAGGATCGCCTTTGATAGAGATATATGCTGCAAGATGAAAACAGTAATCAATATCTTGCATAAACAATTTAAGAGATTTTTTATCAAGGATATCACCCTTAAATAATTCAATAGGCAAATCCTTTATTGCCTTCGTATTATTGTGTGTCAGTGCTCTGACCTGGTATCCTTTCTGAAGAAGGGCTTTACAAAGATTGGAACCAACATGACCGTTAGCTCCCGTTATGGCTATTTTCATCGCTGCAAAAATAGAAATATTTATTAAGCAGACAACAGCTCGTGATCATGGGCTGAATTCAAAAGATTTTGAATAGGCCTGAACTCATGGCGAATTATTTCCCATTTCTCAGGATATTGGTCAAAAAGCTGGATAATACGTCGTTCGTGTTTACGCAGCGCATCCGTTATGGCAGGTGCAGAAATAGGTGTTGGGAATTCTTTCCCGACATTGGCACTCGTTAGGTTGTCCTTTCGTTGCTTGATGCCAGAAGCAGCCAGTTCAAGCCTGTCAAGTAACAAATGCGTTTTTACCATTCGTTGTGGAAGTCCTTCAATGACTTCGTCTGTTAGTTTGGAATGGCTCGGTTCGGGGAACCTGATGTGATAATCCGCTATCAATAATTGCGTGGATTGCGTAGGGGAGGACAACGCTCCAGAAAATTCAAGAGCTTCTCGAATTACACTCTCCAGCTCTGATAATTCTCCTATAAACGATTTTATCTTGATTTTGGCAGAATCAGTCAAAGATGCTTTCATGCCATGGCTCTCAGCAATTTTTGCCAGGTAGTGATGTGCAAGCGCAAGTATACCTTCACGTCTCTTCTGGGCCATCATTTCTAATTCTTCCCGTAATTGATCCCGCTCTTTCACTACTTGCCTGATCTGATCATTAAATGTCGATGCGATATGATTGTGTGAAGCTGTAATGCCAAACAATGTCCGGATCGCGTTGGAGAGGAGAAAACCAACCATGTTCTTGTGCTGGGCAGAAAATGGTTCACTCACTTTATCCAATAAAAAATTACTGAGATTTTCATTGAAATAAATAAAATAAAGATCTGACAGAAAAGAGTCAGCTGTAATGTGATTAATCATTAATACGCTATTTTTCAACTCACTAAATATAGTTAATTGAATTTTATATTTAGCATTAATCTCAAACGGAACCTGATTATTCGGAAACCAATGGTAGAGTTGTGTCGATTTATGGAATCCTGAAAATATCGCGGATCCTGATTCCAATTTAATGGATTCAGTTTGATATGTCCCTTCCTCCTTTTTTAAAAGAAATGCCGACATCTGAGTGTTATCTTGCTGATAATGAACAAGGACTACTTGTTCAATCCCGGGTATCAACCCTGGAATAAGAGACAAAACCCGCAGTGATGCTATTTCTTTAGACACTTGTTGACAAATCAATTAAGCAAATATATAAAATTAATTTTACTTAAGCAAATTTAAGCTTAATTAAGTGCTTAATCAAGTAGTTTATTTGGTTAAGTAACATCAATTAAGTCAATAATTTAGTTTAAATCATTTGGTCTCGGTCTCAATATAATCTAGTTTTATACTTCGACAAAGAATAAAGTATACTTAATTGTAGCATGATGAATGACTTAAATCAATCGCTTCATAATCGCGAATATTATCGCGTTATGGAAAAGCGTATCCGGTATTATGCAAATAAGTATGATCCGCATAGAATACTCTATGAGCCACCATCTGTTTTAGAGAACAATTCACACGCTGAAAAAAGAAACAAGGGAATCTCAACCTTGAGAGAAATATTCACGAATATTTTCTAGGTATATGTTGATTTTCGAATTGGTTTATTGTACTTTTACTGCATTAACCATCTAACCTGTTTCAAATGAGAACATTCGGAAAAATTGTATTATGGCTCTTAATTATTATCGCGGTTCTGGTAATAATTGCCTATTTGTTACCTCGCCAATACAAGGTGGAGAGAAGTATTACAATCGGTGCTGATAAAGCCCTTGTTTACGATCTAACGTGCAATATCAAGAAATGGGATCTTTGGACTCCATGGACAAAAGAGGTTGACTCAACAGCTTTGTTTGAATTATCAGGAAATGATTGTGAGGTTGGAACCATTTGGAAGTGGAATGGGGAAATCCTCGGTAATGGAGAATTGATCGTAACCGAATCCGTACCCGGAGAATCCTTCGGATATGATCTGATGTTTGATGAGGGGAAATACCAATCGAAGGGGCGATTTAAATATGATGAAGTTAACGACTCGGTATTAATTACCTGGACCGATGAAGGAGATCTGGGATTTAATCCCATGAACAGATATATGGGTCTGTTTATGGATAAAATGATGGGACCCGATTTTGAAAAAGGCTTGTCAAAACTTAAGATAGTGGCTGAAGAGCGGCACGGTTGGCCTCCGATATCCGAAACATACATGGAAAGCCAGATTATCCTGGTAATCAGAGACTCTGCCGGCCCCGATACCTATGGTCAGGTGATGGGCAGGGGGTATGGTGAATTGATGAATTTCATCAAGATGAAACATCTTACCCCAAAGGGACACCCCTTTGCCATTTATCAATCCTGGGATTCAGTGACTCAGTTCTCGGTGTTTGACCTGGGAATCGCTGTTGAGTTTGCAGACGGCGGGAAAGGCAGGATCAGGGCAGAAGAAATCCCTGCTCAAAAAGTTGTAATGGCCGACTATTTTGGCCCATATGATCAAACAGCAAGTGTATATAATGCTTTGGATAAGTACGTTGCACAGAGCGGTTTGGAGATTATCGGAAATCCTTGGGAAATCTATGTAACCGATCCGATGACTGAACCTGATACACTAAAATGGAATACGCAAGTTCTTTTCCCGGTTAAATAAAACGGTTCATCGACCTGTTACAAAAGGTTGGCCTTTTCTTACCCTAAAGGACAACCTTTTTTTATATCTTGTTATCCTTTCTTAACAATTTCAGAAGATGTTGGTAACGATTCTCTCATTAGAATGGAAATCGGCGAAAAGGGCCTCAATCTGGCAGAAGAACCTTGCTCTTAATCTTGTTATTAGCTTTTTTCTATTTCTTACCATGCTCTACCTGATGTTGATTGGTCTATTTATCGGGAAAATTATCTCGCAGGTATACCCGGAAGAGAATCCGGTTAAAATCTTTAACGGATTCCTGATTTTCTACTTCTTTATCGATCTGTTTATCAGATTTCTGATGCAATCATTGCCCAAGATATCCCTGGAATCATTTCTTCATCTGCCAATCCGAAAGTCTACAATCATACATTATATGGTAGGGAGAACCATCCTGAATCTCTTTAACGTGATTCCACTTTTCATAATTATTCCGGTGCTATTTACGCTGATAATTCCTGAAACCGGAGTCCCCCAGTCTCTCTTCTGGCTGACTGCATTAATACTCCTGATTTTAGGGAATTCCTTCCTTTCGACTTACATCAAACGGTTGTTCGGGACTAAACCTTTGATCGTTCTTGCACTTGTCGTAATTCTAGGGGCACTAGTTGCCATGGATAAAACAGGACTCTTCTCGTTCGCCAAGCTATCAAGCCAGGCCTTTGGGGCCATTATCCGCCAGCCTCTCTATCTGTCATTTCCTCTGGGTTGGATGATAGTGACATATCTGCTTCATTATCAGTTCCTGAAGAATCATTTATACCCAGATGAAGTTAAGATAACGCAGCACAATAAAGTACAGTCATCAACGGGGAAGCTATTGAGGTCGTTTGGGTTAACGGGTACCATTATCATGCTGGAGATGAAACTTTATTGGAGACACAAACGAACCCGGACAATTATATATATGCTCCCGGTGTTTCTTGGGTACGGTCTGATATTTTATACTCAGCCGGATTATCTCAAACAGGAATACTTCCTTTTCATTGTTGGTGTCTTTATGACCGGCGGGATGATGCTCAATTATACTAACTATGCATTCGGGTACGAAAGCAATTACTTTGATGCACTCCTGACAAAAAGCTTGGAATTGTAGGCTTGCTCATGCACAAGCCTATATTGGGGTTTATTAATACTAATTTAATGAACCATAAATATATAATGGCCAGTGCATTTATAGAACGAAGTTAAATCAATACTTCAATATTATTTTAATGATAAAAATCGATAATCTTACCAAAGTTTACGGAAATACTACCGTGCTGGATTTAGATAAATTAGAGATTCCTGCAGGAGAGAGTTTTGGACTGGTTGGAAATAATGGCGCCGGCAAAACAACCATGTTCCGGTGCATTTTGGATTTGATTCGTCCAAATAGCGGAACGGTACAATCCAGGGGAACTAACGTTTCCCGCGCTGAAACCTGGAAGACATATACGGGGTCCTACCTGGACGATGGGTTTCTGATCGATTTTCTGACACCGGAGGAGTATTTTACCTTTATTGCTGATGTTTACGGACTTTCGGAGGGTGATATCACCTCTTTTTTCAATGATTTTAAGGAGTTCTTCAGCAATGAAATTCTGGGGAAGAAGAAACTGATTCGTGATTTCTCCAGTGGAAACAGGCAGAGAATTGGCATCGCAGGAGCGTTGATGCCTAAACCTGAAATCATTATCCTCGACGAACCGTTTACTAGTTTAGACCCTACGACACAAATTCGCCTCAAGATGATATTAAAAAATCTGAAGGAGAACCAGGGTGTTACTTTGTTGATTTCAAGCCATGATCTGAATCATATAACGGAGGTTTGCGAGAGGATTTTAATCCTTCAGGAAGGGCAGATTGTTCACGATCTGAAAACCAATCAGGATACGTTAAAAGTTCTGGAGGAGTACTTTACTGCTTAACTGATTACCATCATAAGGAAAAATTTTCATCCTTGTACAATTTCTATCAATCTGGACCACGTTTTTTTATAAATTAGCGTCAAAATTTATAAACCAAATCAATATGAAAAAGAATTTATCTGCATTATTCATCGTCCTGATGATTTCTACTGTGCCTTTGATGGCTCAGAAACGTCTTTATTTTGGTCTTGCTGGTACGGGATTGAGTTCGGTTATCATTAATCAGAACAATTACGGTCTGCCATTCGAAATGGACTATGCATTCACTATGGGTGTTGGGGGTAATGCCAACATTGGTTTCGACTTTAACGAACATATTGGTCTGAAACTGGAAATTGGATGGGCAAAACTGGGTCAGAAATATGATGATTTGTACAACGATACGATCTACACCAGGAATGTAAAGTTAAATTACCTCCAGATACCTTTGTTGTTTAAATTCAGGACAGGGGGTGAGGTGGCAAAATTTTATGTCATGGCTGGTCCTCAGTTTAATATTCTGCTTTCAGCTAAACAAGAGTATTTGAAACAGGAGGATATTTGGGACGACGAATATACACCTGGAGGATGGACACAACCAATTAAAATTGGCGAGTCAACAATTACCGACCGGTATAATATGCTGGATATCATGGGACGAATTGATTTTGGCGTTGATATTCAGATTATTCCTAACCTGTTTTTAAATGCCGGGCTTACCTTTGCTTATGGTTTTATGGAGATCAATGCACCTGACTGGCAGATTAAAAACTCGGATGGAAATTATGATCCATCGCACAATGCTTATGGTGGTATGACAGTCGGTATCAATTATGTACTTCCTGTTGGCGGCAAATAAATAAACGATACGGTTGTCTTATAATTAATATTATGTCAAATAGAAATATTTAAGAATAAGGGAGGTCATTCGGATCTCCCTTTCTTTCTCCCATCTTTTTATAAGGAATCTATCTTCTCGTTAATCTCTTTAAGTTTCACACTGTTCCCAGTTCTTGAATAAATAAGTCTTAAAGTTTGTAGCGTATTGACATCATTTGGTTGCATGATGGTTGCCTGCTCCAGGTATGGTGCGGCCAATTCGAGATACTTTGTGATATCCGATTTCATTTTCTCATATTCCTCCACTTTATCTAATGGAAGGGCATTCGCTTCTAATTCAATTGTGGCAGCTGTATTTACATAAAGCGCTCCAATATTGTACAATGCATCAAAATGTTCAGGATTGAGTTGAAGCGAATATTGATACGCAGCAATTGCTTTATTCAAAGCGTCCTCTCTTGCAAGGATATCTGTTAATGAATCGTTCACCATTTTGTCATAGATTGTGCCAAGTGCAAAATACACCGAAAAATTTGTTGTATCGGTTTTAATGTAGGAAAGAAGATTTGTTAACGCTTGGTCGGTAAGGTTGAACGTGAGAAAAACACTGGTTTCTCCCAAAAATACATCCGGGTCATTTGGGAAGGTGTCCTTGCCCATTTGAATATATTTCATTGCGTTATCCTTATCTCCTTGTACCCTGTAAATATCAGAAACACTGACAAATAACGCTGGCGTAACGTAGCCTTTTTCCAAAAGCATCAAATAATATTTCTTGGCTGTATCATAGTCCTTGGCAAGGGTTGCACAATATGCAGTATTTAGCAGAGCTACAGTGTCGGTTACCTCCGCAATAGCAATGACATCGGCAGCACGAGCAAAATTTGTCATGGATTTGGCAAAATCACCCTTATTATACGCGTCAACTGCAATATTGTACAGGTTATTCCGCTCCCAGGTCAACTGGACAAATATATCATCGTAAAATTCCTTCTTGGGATCATACTTCATTGCATTTTCATATGAATCAAGGGCTTTTGCCAGTGGATCAGGGTCAAGAGCCAGATAGTTCGCATCAGTAGAAATGGCAATCTGCTGATAAATATTGCCTCTGATTAACCAGGTCTTGGCATCCTGAGCCGTGCTGGGATCGACTATACATTGGTTAATTGCTTCAGCTGCTTTATCTAACTTCCCTGATTTCAGATAATTAGAGGCTGTCTGGCGAAGGTTCTTTTGCCCAAAAGTGAGGGTAATGGAGAGTGCCAGTACCATCAGAATTGCAAATCTTTTCATACAAAATATCGTTTTGGTTCCTTTTACATTTATGTGAATCAGTGTGTTTATGTGGATCAGTGTGCAAAAATAAGCAATGATATTAGTAATTGTTAATGTTTTATCAATTATTTTCAGGTAGATTTGTATCTTCAGTCGGTTCTGTTGCTTCCTCCGGTTGATTAATAATCTCAGTGATCTCCTCCTCATCTTCAACCTCAACTTTTGCCACAGCGGCAATGCTGTCACCCGCATTTATCTGGAGGAGCCGGACCCCCTGGGTTGCTCTTCCAACGACTCGGAGATTTCCAATAGCCATGCGAATAATAATCCCGGAGCGGTTAATGATCATCAGGTCATCCTGGTCAGTGACCATTTTTATCGCAATCAGATTTCCCGTTTTCTCCGTGATGTTGATGGTCTTCACCCCTTTCCCTCCCCGATTGGTCACCCTGTAATCCTCAATATTCGATCGTTTCCCATAGCCATTCTCAGAAACAACAAGAATTTCGCACCGTTTATCTTGAGGAATACAAATCATCCCAACCACTTCATCCGTAGGTCCGGTGAATGAAATTCCCCTAACCCCGGCTGCATTTCTGCCCATTGGTCGAACCTTCAGCTCATTGAACCGAATTGCCCTGCCAGATCTGAGTGCCAGTACCACCTCATTCTCGCCATTTGTCAATTTTGCTTCAAGAAGCTGATCCCCTTCATTGATTGTAATTGCATTGATACCATTCTGTCGCGGACGGGAATAAGCTTCAAGGGATGTTTTTTTAATGGTACCTCGTTTTGTTGCTAGAATGATATAGTTTGAGTTGATGTAATCCTGATCTTTTAGATCCTTGATGTTGATATAAGCCCTTACTTTATCGTCACTCTCAATACTGAGCAAGTTCTGGATAGCCCTTCCCTTAGAGGTTCTGGCCCCTTCCGGGATTTCAAATACCCTGAGCCAAAAACACTTACCCTTCTCTGTAAAAAGTAAGAGATAGTTGTGGTTAGTGGCAACAAAAAGATGTTCAAGGAAATCTTCATCCCTGATCTCAGACCCTTTGTGTCCCTTTCCTCCTCTGTGCTGGACCCTGTATTCACTCAAAGGGGTCCTCTTGATATATCCAAGATGCGAGATAGTAATTACAACATCCTCGTCGGGAATGGTATCTTCAATCCTGAAATCAGAAGCAGCATAAACAATCTGGGATCTTGCTTCGTCGCCATATTTCTCTTTTATTTCCAGCAATTCCGTTTTAATGATCTCCATCCGAAGAACGGGATCTCCAAGAATTAATTTATACCCTTCGATCTTTTTAAGCAATTCATCGTATTCTTCCCTGATTTTATCCCGCTCGAGTCCGGTCAGGCGCTGCAACCTCATATCGAGTATTGCCCTGGCCTGAATCTCAGAAAGGTTGAAACTATCCATCAGCCCAGCCCGTGCCTCTTCAGGTGTTTGCGAACCACGGATTAATGCGATGATGGCATCCAGATTGTCAAGAGCTATCAACAAGCCAATGAGGATATGAGCCCTTTTCTCTGCCTCCCTCAGCTCATATTCGGTACGCCTGGTAACAACTTCATGGCGGTGTTCAACATAATGTGTAATCAGGTCCTTCAGATTAAGCATCATCGGACGGCCATGAACCAGAGCGATATTATTGACATTGAAGGAACTTTGAAGCTGAGTGTATTGAAACAACTTATTCAGCACAACATTGGTGATAACCTCTTTCTTCAGCTCATAAACGATCCGAACTCCCGTGCGGTCAGATTCATCCCTGATATCGGTGATTCCTTCAATCTTTTTATCATTTACCAACTCGGCAGTTTTCTTAATCATCTCTGCCTTATTTACCTGATATGGAACCGAAGTGACTACAATACGCTCCTTACCGTTCTCGAGAGTTTCGATTTTTGTCTCCCCTCTCATTACAATTCGGCCTCTGCCAGTTTCGAATGCCTCCTTAACGCCTTCGTATCCATAGATCACACCACCAGTAGGAAAATCGGGGGCCTTGATATGCTTCATCAACTCGGCAATGGTAATCTCGCGATCATCTATGTAGGCAATAATCCCATCAATTACTTCCGAAAGATTGTGGGGAGGCATATTGGTAGCCATCCCAACAGCGATCCCTGAAGCGCCGTTGATCAGCAAATTGGGGATTTTTGCCGGCATCACAGTTGGCTCTTCAAGGGTATCATCAAAGTTGAGTTTGAAGTCAACAGTCTCCTTGTCCAGATCGGCCAGCATCTCTTCAGCAATCTTTTTCAGCCGGGCTTCAGTATAACGCATTGCCGCAGGATTATCTCCATCCATTGAACCAAAGTTCCCTTGCCCGTCCACCAACGGGTACCTCAAACTCCAGTCCTGGGCCATTCGAACCATGGCATCATAGACAGAGGTATCACCGTGCGGATGATATTTACCCAGAACCTCCCCTACTATTCTTGCCGACTTTTTATAGGATCTGTTGGAATAAACTCCCAGTTCCGACATGCCATAAAGTACCCGGCGATGAACTGGTTTTAACCCGTCTCTAACGTCAGGTAACGCTCTCGCAACAATCACCGACATCGTTGACCGTTTGCCGATTAATCTTCGCCTCCTCTTCCCATTT
>Ga0351846_1129_pt2 | contig 24526 bp, 20 predicted proteins | sample TotcelHFGM3001M4_FD_206882 | JGI IMG/M metagenome (GOLD analysis project Ga0351846, IMG submission 206882) | Enriched cells from coal bed in the Powder River Basin, Montana, United States - Total cells FGM rep1 HSBNCT.FGM.300.1.M4 ... | reverse complement strand
GGCGCGTCAATCGGCGTTGGAGACGAAGGATTCGCAATCGACACACCCCCCGTGTATGCGGAAACCGCCAACAGGGTGCCTTGCTTCCGGCCCCGGAACAAGTTACACATAAAGCACGGTGAATTGTACTAGACAGAGCCTTCAAGGAGCGCGACCATGAGCAGCGACGTTGCAAGACCCGCAAAAATGGCCAAGCTGATTCTGGACGGGAAAGAGTATGAACTGCCCATCGTCGAGGGATCGGAAGGCGAGTTGGCGGTCGACATCAGCCAGTTGCGGGCCCAAAGCGGCTATATCACCTTGGACGACGGCTACCGCAACACGGGTTCTGCTCTGTCGGCGATCACTTTCATCGATGGCGAGCACGGCGTCCTCCAGTATCGCGGGATTCCAATCGAGCAGCTGGCCGAACATTCCACGTTCGTCGAGGCGGCCTTGCTGCTGATCTACGGCGAACTCCCGACTGCCGATCATTTGGCCCGTTTCAGCGACTTGCTCACGCAGCACGAGATTATCCACGAAGGCATGCGGCATAGCTTCCAGGGATATCCGCCGACCGGGCATCCGATGGCCATTTTGTCGTCGATGATTAACACCCTGTCGTGCTATAACACCGATGTCTTGCGAATGGAGGACGAAGCGACCTTCGAGAATGCCGCGGCCCGCCTGCTGGCCAAGATCCGCACCGTCGCCGCAGCGGCCTACAAGACGTCGGTGGGCGAGCCGATGGTGTATCCGAGTCCGGACTACGACTACTGCTCGAACTTCCTGCATATGATGTTCTCGATCCCCCATCGAGACTACGAGCCGCAGCCGGAATTGGTCCACGCCCTCAATCTCTTCCTGCTGCTGCATGCCGATCACGAACAGAATTGCTCGACGGCCACCGTGCGCATGGTCGGGTCTTCCGGCGCCAATCTGTTCGCGTCATGTGCGGCCGGCGTGTGTGCCTTGTGGGGCCCGCTTCACGGCGGAGCCAACGTGGCGGTGGTCGAGCAATTGAAGCGGATTCACGAGTCGGGCATGAGCGTGCCGGAATTGATCGAGCGTGTGAAGCGAAAAGAGGAGCGGTTATTTGGTTTTGGCCACGCCGTGTACGCCAGTTACGATCCGCGGGCTCACATTCTCCGCGATCATGCTCCGAAGGTCGTGGCCAAACTGGGCCAGCCGGATCCGCTGCTGGATATCGCCAAGGAATTGGAAGAAGTCGCATTGAGCGACAACTATTTTGTCAGCCGTAACCTGTATCCCAATGTGGACTTCTATTCCGGAGTGATCCTGCGAGCGTTGGGCATTCCGACCAGCATGTTCACCGTCATGTTTGCGATCGGCCGCATGCCCGGCTGGATCGCGCAGTGGAAAGAGTTGCACGACAGCCAGTCTCGCATTTACCGGCCGCGGCAGATCTATACGGGATACGCGAAACGCGACTACGTGCCCATCAACCAGCGTGGCTAGACGCGGCTTTCACGGCGAATACGTCTTGAGGAACTGATACGCCTCGTTGCGATGGTCAAAGTCCCAGGCTGTCAAGCCGACGTTCAGCTTGATGTCCGTGTACGTGTATTCTTCGAGCAGGATGGGGGGGTCGCCCTCCTTCTGCGGCCAATCGTAAGCCGAATAGTGAATCGGCAAGACGAGTTCGTCGTCGATCAGGATCCGAGCCATTTTGTACTGCAGTTCCGCTTGGCGGCTCGTGTGCGCGACTTGAATCACCGTCGACGGGCGCCCGTTGACTTTCGCGCCGCGAACCAATTTGACTTGACACCCATTGGCGTTTAACTCTCGTTCACCGTTCTCGATCAGGCGGCGAGTCAAGTTCAACATGCCGATTTCGGAAATCGGATAACGCGTGTGCTGCATTGCGGCCCGACTGTCCGGCAACAGCGACGTCGTGATGTGGGCGAAACGCGTCCCCCCATTGCGGACGATAATTCTCCCGTTGTTTTGGCCCTCGACGTAGATCACCTCGCGGCCCTTGACGCGATCGGGGCTCAGGAACCGTATGTAAACACTGAACGGCGCGACGACTAAGTCGCCCTGTATCTCTGGATGACGAATTTTTACGAACATCGTCTCGTGATCAATCAGCCGTCCGTCCACCCGTTCGCGCCGCGTCAGTGTGCATGTGTAGTCTTGAATGCTCTCTTGCATCCGTTTCTGCCCGTCGTAGGCAATCCGCAGCGAGGCCCGCAACGGATCTTCTTCCGGCGGCAGGTCGATAGCCGCCAGCGAAACCCGACATAGCAAACCCAATACAGCGAAACAAGCGGAGAAACAAAGAAAACGAATCATATATCCGCCAATCAGGTTCTTTCGTCGGATTCTGCGCACAGCAGAATACCTGGAACAAAAGGCCATAAGCGAAGCAGGGTATATTGCAAGGGAGCCTTGCACGCGAGGCTGGGCAATTATACCTGTCAAATTGTCGACGAAGGCAATTGCCCGTGGATCCCGCCGTTTTTTGGCTGCGATTTGCCTGGTCGGGATCTAACAGTACGTATCGCGCAGCCGAATGGTGCGGGAATTGGCATATCGCTTGCATCTCGACGCAGCAGATTTGACGGCGTGCCATTTTGGCAGGCACGGATCGAGTCAGCGAGATGTGCCCTGCCTTTGATGAATTGGAATTGGAGAGGTAAACCATGGCAAAGATGATTGCGTTCGATCAAGAGGCCCGCGAGGCGATGAAGCGTGGCGTTTCCAAACTTGCAAAGGTAGTCCGCTCGACCTTGGGACCGGCTGGCCATAACGTTGTCCTGCAGAAGAGTTTCGGTGCTCCCCTGGTGACCAAAGATGGAGTCACGGTGGCCAAGGAGATCGAACTGGACGATCCTTACGAGAACATGGGTGCCCGCATGGTGCGGGAGGTCGCTTCGAAGACGAACGACGTTGCCGGCGACGGTACCACAACGGCGACGGTGCTGGCTGATGCCATTTTTGCCGAGGGCTTGCGGGCCGTCGTGGCGGGCGTGAATCCGGTTTACCTGAAAAACGGCATCGAGAAGGCCGTCGACGACGTGTCGGCGCAACTGAAAGCCAAGAGCGTCAAAGTCAAGGGCCGCAAAGAGATGGCTCAGGTAGCCGCCATCGCGGGCAACAACGATCCGCAGATCGGCGAGTTGGTCTCCGAGGCCATGGAACGCGTCGGCAAGGACGGCGTCGTGACGATCGAGGAAGGCAAGAGCATGCAGACCGAGGTCGAGTGGGTCGAAGGGATGCAATTCGATCGCGGTTACCTGTCACCCTACTTTGTGACTAGCCCGCAAACGATGGAGTGCGTGCTGGAAGACGCCTATATCTTGATCCACGAAAAGAAGATCTCCAACATTCGCGAATTGGTGCCGTTGTTGGAAAAGGTCGCCCGCGCGGGCAAGCCGCTGCTGATTATCGCCGAGGATGTCGAAGGCGAAGCGTTGGCGACGCTTGTCGTCAACCGGCTCCGCGGCACGTTCAAGTGCTGTGCCGTCAAGGCGCCGGCTTATGGCGACCGCCGGAAAGCCATGCTGGAAGACATCTCGATTCTGACCGGGGGCAAGGCCATCTTCGACAACCTCGGAATCAAACTCGAAAGCATGGAACTGGAGATGCTGGGGCGAGCCAAGCGGGTGATCATCGACAAGGACAACACGACAATTGTCGAAGGCGGTGGAAAAGCCGCGGAGATCAAGGCGCGCGTCACGCAGATTGAAAACGAACACGAGAAGACGACCAGCGACTACGATCGCGAGAAACTGCAGGAGCGGAAGGCAAAGTTGGCCGGTGGCGTCGCGAAGATTTCCCTCGGCGGGGCGACAGAGGCCGAAGTCAAGGAGAAGAAACTGCGCTACGAAGACGCGCTGAACGCGACGCGTGCGGCCGTCCAAGAGGGGGTTTCCGTCGGTGGCGGCGTGGCTTTGTTGCGGGCGGCCTCCGCCTGCAAGCCCGAGGGCTTGAATGAAGACCAGCAGACGGGCTATCAGATTGTGCTCCGCGCCTGCCGCTCGCCCATTACCTGGATCGCGGAAAACGCCGGCAAAGACGGTTCGCTAATCTGCGAGAAAGTGGGCCAGGGCAAGGGGAACTTTGGTTACAACGCCGCCTCGGATACCTTCGAAGACTTGGTCAGTGCCGGTGTGATCGATCCGACCAAAGTCGTTCGCACGGGCTTGCAGAATGCCGCGAGCGTGGCGACGTTGCTGCTGACCAGCGATGCGCTGATCACGGACAAGCCGAAAGACGAAGGGAAGAAATAGCGTCAGTCGCGGTGGCGGGCGTGTCGCCCGCATCCGCACGGGACTTGGGCTACGCACGTAGAGACGTGCATTAAATAGCGTGCGGGGCACGCCAAGAAGGCAGGCCGACAGCCGTCGCATCGACCGGCTGCCGGCCGCCTTTTTTTCTTGGAGCGAGATCGCCGCGCAAGTTCGCACAGCCTCGTCGGATCACACACCTCGTGGGGAGGTGCCGAGCGTCGCAGGGACGTGGTCGTTCGACTTGGTGCCTTCGGAAATGCCGACTGACCGCCCAGAAGGTCGCGAGGGAAGCAACGCCCCGCTGACGGCATTCCGTCCTTACCGAACCGATTCCATCGTTCCTGTACACTCGACCGCAACGCTCGCCGCGACTCCCACAGCCACGGCCAACCTGCGGCAGCAACACGTGTGACATCCTGCCCCTCGTGTATGGAATGATCATCGTAAGTCCGCTGCCGGAACCTGACCCAAAAAGTCAACCGGACCGCTACGGCCTGTGAAAAGACCCCAACTTGATACGATCTTGACGGTTGTATCGTTGCAGATATGCCATTGCAGACTACGTCAAGTGCTCGCGTCGCAGAGCCAGCAGCGAACTGAGGGCCGGCTTGGGCAGATCCCGCGTGTCGAACAGGCCGCCGTGGGCGTAGCGGTGGGGCGCGGAATCGAAGACCTGATTCCAGATCAGCGCTTGGACGGGCTGTTTGGCCAGCAAGGCGGGAAACAACTGATCCACCAATCGCTTCTGGTTCTGGAGAGACGGGCCACCGGGAAATGCCGACGGTGGAACCCCGCTGCGGTCCGTCGCCAGATTGTCGGCGCCGGCGCCACTGGGAATCGTAACCAGCGGAAGCAGCGGCAAACCGAGCAGGGCCCATAGTTCGAGGTGTTCGGTAACCTCCAAGATGTCGCGCGGGAGCGTGCCGGACGGCCAGTAGCCATAGTCGATCTCCAAACCGATCCCGGCGATATCCACGTCGGCTCGCAGCAAAAAGTCCACGAATTGCAGCGGCGCCAGTCCCGCGTGTTGAAATGCCACGGATTCGCCCCACGGCTGGTCGACGCTGATAAAAACGGGCGTGCGCGGGTCTCGGCGACGTGCCGCTTCGATCAAGATTGCCGTCAGCCGGAGGTTCTGGTCGTCGGACAGCCAGGGGGCGGTTGTCGTGGCCGCCACCCCATGCCACAAATGAACTTGGCCCCGATAGCGATCCATGGCGGTCTCGACGAATTTGCGGGCGGTCTTGATCACGGTTACCAAATCCCCTGGCGATGCGGTCACCCAATCCGGCAGACTTTGCCGGTCCAGGCGTACCAGCGGACCACCGATGACCTTCAACCCATAGCGGTAGCACCATTGCACCTGCTTGTCATATGGCGTCCAATTCCAATTGTCGGGCCCCGCTTGGATGTCGCGCCAGCAGAACGGCACGACCGCCGCGTTGAACGTGGCTCGGAACATGGGTTCCGCGTTGGAGGACATGGGCGAATTGCCCAGATTTCCGGCCAGCAGCGTTGGGAGGGACGGTGTTCCTTCGTGACGATACCGAAGCGTCTGGCGGGCGTATTCGGCACCCAGCAGCAACGTCGCGTCCAGTCCCTGCCGGATCGCCGTTTCGGCCGCCGCTGCCGCTGCTTCTGGGGCGTGCTGCGAAGTCGCTGCGCGGATATATGTCTGACATGCGGCATGGATTTGTGCCGTCAAGGCCTCTGGCAGCTGCAATCCGGCCAGTTTCCACGTCTCGGCTTTCGAGCGCAACCGGTTCAGCGTCCCTCGAGCCAGTTCGATCACCAGGTCATAGGGTTGCTCACGTTCCATGAGCGTCGCCGTGCACAGCAGCAGCTCGCCATGGCCGTCCACCTGCCAAGGGATGTACACCTTGCCGGACTCGTCGACCTCGCGGTCCAGCCGCAACAATCGATCGCCCTCCCACGTCTTTCGGCAGAACGTCGGCAGGCAATCCAGGCCCGCGACATAGGTACGATCCGAAGCACCGCTGGCAAGTCGTTCGAGCGGTGGGGTGATGAGACGAAGAAAACCCATGCTCGCAGATTCCTTGCCAAACGGCGTTGCGGAAGTGTCCCCGAAATCCGCCCGCACTGCGGACGGGCGGGCAGTACCCAGGCGATGCCATCTCTTGCAGCCAGCCCGGAAATGCTATATTTAACGTCTGCGAGAGATTTTTGCTAGCGTGGTTTTTACGAGGTAAGGAAGCACTGATGAGGGAAGCCGTCACACAAACGAATTTGACGCTTGGACCGGTCCGCCGCGGAAAGGTACGAGACATCTACGATCTGAGCGACCGGCTGCTGATGATCAGCAGCGATCGAATCAGCGCATTTGATTGGGTCTTGCCCACGCCGATCCCGGACAAAGGCCGAGTTTTGACGCAAATCAGCGCGTTTTGGTTCGATCGGTTGCAAACGCCCCACCACTTGCTGTCGCTGGATGTCGAGTCGCTTGGTTTGCCCGCAGCCGATGCCGCCCGCCTGGCGGGACGCAGTATGATTGTCCGCAAGTGCGACGTCGTGCCGATCGAGTGTGTCGTGCGCGGGTACTTGGAAGGGTCGGGCTGGAAAGAGTACCAGCAGACTCAATCGGTCTGCGGTATCCCCCTGCCTGCGGGCCTCCTGCAGGGTTCGCAGTTGGCCGAGCCGATCTTTACCCCGGCTACCAAAGAGGAGAGCGGGCACGACATCAACATCTCGTACGAGCAAATGGTAGAAATCGTCGGCTTGGAAACCGCTCAGGAGCTGCGGCAGCGGAGCATCGACATCTATCGCCGCGGCACGGAGTACGCGCGGTCCAAAGGGATCCTGATCGCCGACACGAAATTCGAGTGGGGACGCGTCGACGGCCAGTTGATCTTGATCGACGAGGTGCTGACGCCCGACAGCTCCCGATTCTGGCCGGCTGACCAGTACGAGCCGGGACACAGCCAGCCTTCCTTCGACAAGCAATTCGTCCGGGACTACCTGACCTCGACCGGCTGGGACAAAAACAGCGATCCGCCGTCCCTGCCGGAAGAAATCGTAAGCAAGACGCGCGAGATGTACATCGCGGCTTACGAACGGCTGACCGGCAATGCGTTCCTGTGGAAGTGACGCCCGACCGATCTTGGATGGCTACCTCGGTACGCTGCCCGGTTGCAGAGCGAGCGGACCAGCTTGGCCCTCGTAGACGCTGAATTCAGCCCAGACAGGCAGGTGATCGGAGACCTCGAGCGCTTGCTCCATGGTCAAGCTGAATTCTCGCATCAAATCGAGGACGCCCCAGCGGCCCGTGAACTCGATGGTTGTCCGGCGATCAAAGACGATGTTGTCATAGGTCTTGGTCCCGCGGGTATTCGTCGGCACGCCGGAGACCACCCAGGCGATCCCCGGCAGGCGTCCCAAATCGCCCATGCGATTTTCGTCGACATTCAAGTCACCCAACAGAATCACGTCGTCCTCGCCGACTCCGTTCTGCTGGACTCCGACAAAGACCTGAGCCAAGGCGTCCAACTCGGTGGACGTCTCGTCCGGGTCGGTATGGATGTTGACGAGGGTAAACGTGAAGGCTTGACTTGGTGGCACGCCGCGGGCTCGGAACCGCGCCGCCATGGGTTCGCGATGCAACAGATCCTGCGGATCCGGAACGGTATAGATAGATCGCGGATCGACCTCGATCCGCGTGGTATCGAACACAAAGGCGTATTGCTCTTTGCTGTTGCTCCGGCCAAGCCGCGGGCCGATGACAAAGTCGTAGCTGACTCCTGTCGAATTGATCCACGCGACGAATTGCGGCATGATCGTGTCATCGACCGAGCGGATCTCTTGGATCGCGACCAGGTCAAAGCGGCGAACAACCTCGGCCAAGACCTGCATGACATTCGGTTTCTGCAGCTTTGAAACGCCGAATACCTGGATGTTGAACGAGGCGATGCGAATGGTCGGTTGATAGGACGAGACGGGAGGCAGCGGCGACTGGGTCTGCGGCGTGGTCCGGTTGCCAAGCAACGCATCGAGCGAGGCGCTGATCGGAACAGCGGCAGTACCGGCGGTCGAGGAGGACGCCCCGCCGGAAGCGTTGGGCGGAACGAGGCTTTGAACTGCCAACCGCCGAATTGTGTCCTGGACGGAGGAACTCCCCCCACTTTCCGTCGTCGGAGCGGCGACAACGCGCTCCTGGACCGCTTGTCGAACCTCGGCAGCCCGCTCCCGATCGATGGCCACGCTGGGCCGTCCATTGGACCATTGCAGCGTCAGGATGCCCGATCCCAGCAGGCCGCCCCCGAGGAGCACCAGCAGGATTGGCATTCCCAGCCGGCTTCTCAACAGTTCCCGCAACGGCAGCGGCAAACCTGCGGTGGCGATGTAGATCAATCCTTGAGACGCCGATTTCTTCCGGGAGCGCGCCATCCTTGGCCTCCGTCGACGAATTCGCCGCGGTCGAAAAGATAGAAGGGAAAAGCGGCGAGGCTTGTACCAAAAGAGCCGCTCCGCGACAAGTTCATTTCCGCCGCGGGGCTCGAAGTGCTAGCACCAAGGAATCCGCAGAGGATGCTGATGAACGCAGATTCGCCGCCAAGCCCATCACGACGCGGCTGTTCCTCTGTGTCTGTCTGCGCTATCTGCGGGAACGTTCCGCCATTCACTGCGGGGCTACGGCGAAAGGACCTGCATCTCCTGTAGCGCAGTGTTTTCCCGGATGGCTGTCACGGGACGGACAACCCATAACAGCCAGCGGAACGAACCGAGCGGTTGGTCGCCGCCGCGCTGCACGCTGGTCGCCTGATAACGATCGTTGGGCATGCCGATCGTGTTGACCTCGGCGATTGCCACGTAACGCTTTCGCTCGCCGACGTCCCAGCCGGGGTCTTCGACGGAATCGCTGCCGTACAGCGTAAAATACTGGCTGCCCCGCTTGCCGTGCTGATGGTGCGACCAGGTGCGAACCGCAGCGACCGGCTGGACGTTGCCGAGATCGACTCGGTACATGCCGCCGACGACTTCATTGGGGAACACGGGCCCATAATTTTCTGCCAGACGGCCGTCGTGCAGCGTCGCCAGCGGTTCATTCGCCGTCGCCGGCCGGGACTGGACCGAGCGGATCGCGAGCCTCTTGGCAGGCTCGGCCAACGGGATGATGACAAAGTTGCTGCCGGTCGGCGATTCGGTCACGACAAACGGATAATCGGCAACTTGCACCGTCTCTGGGTTTTGGCCGCGCACCAGCCCGACCGTCAGCGGCTGACCGGCCGCCGCATCTTGGATTCGGTACAGATCCGTCAGCCGTTTGACCGGCTGGCCGTTGAGGCTCTGCACCAGATCGTTCGTTTTCAAGCCGCTCGCGGCAGCTTCCGAACCGTCAGGCACCGCCGCCAAATGAACGCCGCCCGTGTCTTTGCTGACGCCGAATGCCGAGTACTCGTCACCCTCCAGTTCCCGCACGGTGGCCTGCAGCCAGAGCTGAGCGACCTTTTGCAATGGAGCCGTCGCCTGTGGCTCGACCGTCTGTTCCGCCGGCAGAACGGGGCTGCGAGCAATCGCTTTCAACTCGGGTTTCTGCACGCCGAACTGGTCCATCGGAAAGTTCTCAAAGCCCATGGTCATGGCCGGCGATCCTTCGCGGACGCGATAGTCGCCGGCGGCCGGATCGACGAATTGGGCGTCGGCAACGACGGAATGCACGTCGCGGCCGCTCTGCTGTTGCAACACCTCGGCCGGCAACGGCTCCGTGACGCCCGGCTGATGCAGCAGATTATGATCCACCGTCGTGCCCCAAGGCTGGCCCACGCGGATGGGCCGGTAGGGTGCAAAGACGATGTTGCGACGAAAAACATCCTGGCTGTTCGGATACCAGACGTGGGGATGGAACGAGTTGTGCACCATGATGTTGTTCTCCGCGATCCGGTGAAATCCTTCGCGGAATTTCAGCCCACCGTGGAGCATCAGGTTGCTGGTGACGCGGTAGCTGCTCGACCCGTCGTCCAGGTCGATGTCCCAGCCGTGGTCACAGCGCCAACGGCTGTTGCGGATCACATTGGGTTCGAGCATGTCCAACAAGGCCAGATCGGGCAACTGTTCGTCCGGAGCATCCTTCAGGCCCCAGAAGCGGTCGCGGCCCCAGGAATTGAAACTCCCGTGATCCCCCGTTTCCAATACCGTATCGAACACATCGCAGAATTCGATGACGTGCCCGCCAAAGGTGCCTTCGCTGATATTGATCCCCGCTCGCGGCGTCTCGTAGATCGAGCAGTGCCGCACGGTAATCCGGGCCGCCATGGAGATCTGTACGCCGGCCACCTGCTTTTCGACGCGTCCGACTCGCCGGATCAAACAATCTTCGACCAGACAATCCGCTGGATAGTGATCGCTCTGCGGTCCGGGGGTTTTGTCGATCTCGTCAAAACGGTGCCGCTGGTTGTATTCGAACAGCGGACTGCGTACGGCGGCCGGATCGCCGACAAAAGCCACCCCGCTGGCGCCGCTGTCACTGATCAGACACCCGCGCACGGTGATGCGGCGGTTGTAGTCGTTCACGAACACGGCGTTCCCACCGACCTGATCGAACACGCAGTCGGTCAATTCGCAGTCCTCGGCCCCGTGATAGAAGACCGCGCCGCCTCGATGGATCGTCCAGTCGCTGCGCAGCAGCGGTTCGTTGGTGTCCATAAAGGTGCGTGCCGCGTGACGGAAGGTCAACCCGCGAAGCTGCACGTGCCGGATCGGCGATTGCCGGTCGCCCCGAAACTCGATCAACTGCCGCAGACGCGCGACTTCGACGGTGGCTTCATCCAGCTTCAGCGCAGCCGGCGGGTAGAAGGACAACACGCCTTTCGCGGTGTCATGATACCACTCGCCGGGCGCATCGAGTTCCTCGAAGATGTTCTCGATGAAACGATGTTCGTGATGCATGCCCATCTGCCGGTTGTTCTGCCAGCCGCCTTCGAAGACGACGCTGCCATCCGGCATTCCGCCGGTGATGCGATAGTGGTAGCCGCCCCAATGAGCGCGATGCATGGCGTGAGTATAGCCGCCGATCGGGTTGCTCCAGCGTTCGGCCCGCTGGCGGCTGAAGGCATCCGCCGCATATCCGTTGTAGATCGGAATATCCGGATCGAAGTTCGGGTAACGGGCCATCGGCTGGCACTGGCCGTTGACGAACAGTTGGTCGATATCCAGTCGGGCCGACGTATCGGCCTGCACAATCCCATCGCGGTAGGGGCGCCATTGGAGTTCGAGTTGTGCTCCGCCGCTGATCACCGCGGTCTCCCCTGCCGCTGCGGCATAGACGACGGGCGCGTCGGCGGTCCCCGAGTCGTCGGGCGTGAAGATCAGCGGCTGGGCCAGATAGTACGTTCCTCCGCGAACGTGGACCGTCGCCGCCTGGCCCGCAGCCCGCGCGCGAACCGCCTGCTGCGCCCGTCCCAGCGTCGCAAACGGCCGCTCGGTCGTCCCCGGATTGCCGTCGTCGCCGTTGGGTGCCACGTAGAATTCCGCAGCAGACGCGGCGGTGGCCGCAACGAGAAGAAACAGGAAACGCCCAACGAAACACGTCAGAATTCGGTTCATCGCATCACCTCGAGTGTGTAATCTGCCCCCTCTGCGGCGGCACCACCTAGCAGCGTCTCTGCTCCGACAGGCCGCGACGGATGATCGGCAGCGTCATCAGTGTGACCGCGTTAGTCCGGTACGTCAATCGAACGAACGTTCATCATCGCTTCGAGTTGCTGGTAGCTGACAAACAGCCGGTACGGATGTCCGGGCAGTTCTTCAAAGTCCCATCTCCTGTAGAAGGACTTGGCCGCGTCCGTGAGGCAATCCAGGATCACCGCCACGAAGGGAAACGTACCACCAGCTTCATAGCAATCGCGAAGCGATTGTGCCAAGAGGATGCGACCGAGTCCTTGCTTCTGATAGGTTGCGGAAACACCGAGCCATGCCAGCACGGCGACAGGGAGCGATCGGCGGGGAAGTCGCCTTGTCAAAGGTTCTGGAAGATCGCCCAAGTCTACTTGTCCCGTGGCGAGCGTGTAGAAACCGGCAATCTGCTCGGCTTGATCAAGCAACACCTTGGTAACCGACAGGTGCTTCTTCTGATGTTGCCAAGCCTTCGTGCGAAGCCAATCGTCGACTTCCGGCTGACCGCTGGCAAACTGTCGACGGGGATGATCTCGCTGCAACCGCTCCCAACGAAAGCCTTCGGGCAGCTTGACACCCCTCATGCTTCACCGCGCATGGTCCGGCCAAGTTCGCGCTGGGCATTCGTCAGCTTCGAGGCACCGTTCAGCGCGTTCCAGAACTCCCGTTGCTCCTCGGCTGTTAGGGAGATCGTCGTTTGTTCGGCCGAAGCAACTTCGCGCCGAGCTTGCGCAATGGTCACCATCCGCACATAATCGCTGATGCTAACCCCGCGCAATTCGGCAGCCTTCGTCAGATAAGACTTGCTGTCCTCGTCGAGACGTACCATGAGTTGGGTTGATTTGGCCATCGCTTGCTGCTCGCTCGTAATGAAATCCTCCGAACCGAGTTGAATTGTATTGCAGACCGCAATACGTGTCAAGATAGGCAGTGTGTTGCTTTACCACCGCGGCCGCCATCGACCACTTGGTGCATCACAGCGTGATCATCGAACTCAACATCCGCAGCTGCTATCCCTCCTGACCCTCGCCCCCGACGTTCATCAGACCGCACGCGCGGATCAAACTGGCCGAATCACGAATCGGCATCTCGATGCCTTGGGAGGACTGAAGAAGGCGGGGCAGGCGGACATCATAAAACGGATACTCAGTGATCGAAAGTGTCTCGCACAGCGGGGCGCCAAAACACGCGTCCGTTCGCCCCAGCCGCTGGGCGCTGGCCGAAGAAATGCCGCGACCGATTCGTCCGCTTGGGAGAATTCGCAGGTCGTACAGTTTGCGGCATCGAAACGGAACTTGAACGGCAATCAGAATTTGGGCGTTTTTCCCTGAAACGGCACGAAAATACACTGAAAGAGGTGCATCCGTACAAGGGCTTCGACCTTTATACTGAGCACGTTTCATTGGGCGTCGTCTCCGTTGTTTTCGGGGGACGTTTTGAGGGGGGGAGATCGCCGTGCGGCGCAGGCCCTGTGTCGTGTGACGGAATCGAAGGGAACTTGCCGGATGGCCGTTGGTCTGTTGGATGGCGCAGATACCCGAACATCGACCGCATGGCGGCGGAGGGGGTTAATCTCACGCATTTCTACGCGCAGGCGGTGTGCGGCCCGAGCCGAGCGGCGCTGATGACCGGTTCGTATCCGATCCGCGTGGCGGAACCCGGCAACCGCAAGCATCAGCATACGATCTTGCATCCTCGCGAGGTGACGGTCGCCGAGGTCTTGAAGTCGGCCGGATATGCGACGGCTTGTATCGGCAGATTTCGACGATGGTCCCCGACGCCCAGAATTGAAGTCGTCGAAGAAGTAGGGGCGCGGGGGTCTGAATTCTCACGAATTCAGCTACGGGGATTTTCGCTGCTTGGAACGAGCGGTATTCTATTTCTTGGGAGATCCACAATGAGACCCTGGTTTATTTTCACGGTTGCACTGGCCGTGGTTTTCGCCCCCGCATCGGCGCCGGGCGCAAAACCGAATTTCATCGTCATCAACATCGACGATTTGGGATACGCGGACATCGGGCCTTATGGCTCGGACAACCGCACGCCGCATTTGGACCGGATGGCGGCCGAGGGGCGGTTGCTGACCAGCCACTACGCTGCGCCGGTTTGCAGCCCGTCGCGCGCGGCGCTGTTGACCGGTTGCTATCCGAAACGCGCCTTGCCGGTCCCGCACGTGCTGTTTCCGGCCGGCGCCGTCGGTCTGCATCCCGACGAAGTCACCATCGCCGACGTGTTGAAACAGGCTGGGTATGCGACCGCCTGCATCGGCAAGTGGCACTTGGGGGACCAGCCCGAGTTCCTGCCGACCCGACAGGGGTTCGATTCCTACTACGGCATTCCGTACTCCAACGACATGGGTCCGGCGGCCGACGGCGCGAAGAGCAATCCCGGCAAGCCGTTGCCGGCCCCGGACGAGGCGGCTGCCAAAGCCGCTGCGGTAAAACAGCAGACGGACGAAACGGGCTTGAAAGGCTTCGCTCAAACGCCAATGCCGCTGCTGGAGAACGAAACGGTAGTGGGCCGCGTGCGGGTCGAAGAACAATTCGCGGTCACACGACTTTATACCGAGCGGGCCGTCCGCTTTATCCGCCAGCACCAGGACCAGCCGTTCTTCGTCTATCTGCCGCACACCGCGGTGCATTTCCCGCTGTACCCTTCCGAGTCGTTCATGGGCAAGTCGCCCAACGGCCTGATCGGCGACTGGGCCGAGGAGGTGGACTGGAGCGTCGGCCAAGTACTCGATGCCGTCCGCGAACTCAAGCTCGAAGCGAAGACGTTCGTGCTGTTCACGTCCGACAACGGCGGAGCGTTGAACCACGGTTCGAACAATCGTCCCTTGCGCGGCAGCAAAGGCAGCACGTTCGAGGGCGGTATCCGCACCTGCACGATCGCTTGGTGGCCGGGCAAGATCCCGCCCGGCACGCGTACCGACGCCATCACCAGCATGATGGACGTGTTGCCGACGCTCGCGCATCTGGCCGGTGCAAAGCTGCCCGACGACCGGAAACTGGACGGAGTGAATCAATGGCCGGTGCTGGCCGGAACCGCGGACGGGCAACCGCCTCGCGACCAGTTCTTCTATTTCCGCGGCTTCAAGCTCGAAGCGGTTCGGTCCGGACCGTGGAAACTGTATTTGGCTTTGGCCGGCGGCAACCCTGGTCAGAAGAAAACGCCACCGCGTCCGCAGTTGTTCCATCTGATCGACGACATCGGCGAGGCGAAGGACGTTGCCGACGTACATCCGGAAGTGGTCGAGCGGTTGCAGTCGATGGCTCAAGCGATCGACGGCGACCTCGGCCTGGACGGCGTCGGCCCCGGCTGCCGCCCGCTGGGCCGAGTCGCCGAGCCGCTGCCGGTGATCGGCCACGACGGCGAGGTGCGTCCCGACATGGCGGGCGACGTCAAACGGTTTCCGTGACGCCGCAACACGCGGAAGCGTACACTCCGGCGAACAAATGATAAAATAATAAAGTGATGAGTGCAGGTATTGCAGATGCCCCGCCTCCCCGTGAGTACGCAGGTACTGCCAGCCCCATTCCAATTCCGCATTCGGGTACTTCCGCCGCAAGGCCGGCGGCAACCAAACCCGGCCGTGTCCGGCCGCCAAGTCCTGCTCGTGCAGACGCCGCACGCGCTCCATCTGCCGCCTCAGCGCTTCCACCAGACGCTCCCGCAGAACCGTCACCCGTCCCTGGTCGCCTTTGCCGTCGCAAATCTGCAGTTGCCGCCGCTCCAGACTACGTCCTTCACGCGCATCCTGCACGCCTGTTTTCGTCGCGGTCCAGAACCGTACATGACCTCTGACATTCGTTGGAACAACCCGTCCATGCCCACGATGATCTCCCGCAGCACCAACGGCACTTCGCGCCGCGTCATCACCACCGGCAAGCGGCGTCCGTGGCGGCCCCGCACCGGCATCACGCGGCCCAACTTGCGGCCCAAGACGGTTTCATACAGGAACACGAGCGCACACAACGCCTGCTTCTGCGTCTTGGCCGATACCTGCCGATCGACCGCCAGGCAGGTCAGGAACTGCTCCACCTCCTTCGCTCCCATCTCCTCGGGATGCCGCAGCTTGTGAAACCGGATGTACTTCAATGCCCGTTCGGCTTCCGCCCTGTCTGCTGGCCCACGGCCGTTCGGGAACAACGGGCCCCCCAAGTACTGCTGAATCTCAGCGATTCATTCAGCGATTGGGGGCCAGATCATGTTGCGATTCAGCCCAATGCGGGACGTTCTGGAACCGGCCTACTCCACCTTGAAACGTGCCACCCCCGAGGGCCATGACATGCAAGCCGTCGACTAGCTGTTGTCGTGGCCCATGACGGCAAGCCCGACAGGAGAGACTCCATGACCGTCGAGATCCGATTTGAGAATCTCGGCGGCCAACAGCAGTTCTTCAATCCTTTTTTTCGATCGTTGATTCCCATGCCTGCGAGATTGGCCGTGTTTGATTCCGAGCGACGATACGTGGGCGATCTTCTTTGGTTCAGCGGTGGTTCACAACGAAACCTGACGAGCGAGGATTGGGTGACAACTCCCTACCGCGGCAGCATTGGCTGCGTCCTGATGGTGCGGTTTGTTGACGCGTCACAATACCCCTTGGCCGGTCTGCGGAAGATGTCATCAGGTCGCTATTACGTTCAAATGATCTTCCACAGTCGTTTCGCCTCAAAACCCAAATGGAAGGGAATGACAGTACCGGATGCGGCGAGGCTGAATCTTCCAATGTTGTCAGATGAACAACTTGAAGAATTGAGAACACGGCTCGCATGGTTTCCCAGCTCACAGTTCGATCTTGCAGCTTGGTCTGATCGGTACAAGGACGACGATCTATTCCGCTCGAACGTGATCGAGATCAGATTCACAGATGAGAACACCAACTGATGTGCGTCGCCGAACTTGCGCGTGCATCGGAGCCGCGATCCGGTCTTGGAAAATGGAAGGCGTCATCGTCGCGGCCCGGTGACGCGCACCGTCGGGAACACAGAATGCTGTCGGCATCGGGGCGCATCGGCGTGGCTTGGGGTGCTGTGATGGGCCGCGTTGGCGCGGGCTGAGTTGTTCGCAGCGGCGATCGTTTGGCCGAAATCCTCGCCGCTTGCCGGCGAGTCGTTTAGGTTGGCGGGCCACGAAGGATCGCCCCGAGCGCGATCGAATCCTCGCCGCTTGCCGGCGAGATCGTTAGGCTGAGTGGCCGTGCGCACACGGTTGACGGCGGGAACCGTTCCAGCCAGCTAACCTGAGACTCTCGCCGACAAGCGGCGAGGATCTTGGCGCCGTGGGGAAGCCCGTGTTCGTGGTCCACAAACCTGATGGCACTCGCCGGCAAGCGGCGAGGATCTTGGACAATCGCGAAAAGGTACGACGTGTGGCCCGACCCCACGTCGCCTCGGCGATCGGGCCGTCCGTTCGCCTTTCGCCCGAAATAGCGGCTTGCCGTTGCCGCCGCCGCGCCGTATCCTATATGCAAGTTTCGCGGGAACGGTCATCATGTGGCCGCGCGTGGCCGACGAACCAGCGCATGCACCGGAGTCGCCGATCCGGTCGGAATTGAATGGTTGCGTCATCAGGCGGCGACCCGGTGACGCGTGTCGTTGAAAGGCGCGTAAAAGGTGTCAGGAACCGTTTTTGCTCTTTTTCGGTCGGCCTGGAGGGCGAAGCGTGCTTTCCAGCCCCAGGCGGCGGACCATGTCGTCGGACCAGGACGGGGCGCCGAACGGATTCCCCCGTTGGACACTCCGCCGCACGGCCGCGACTTCCGCTTCCGTTTACTCTGCGTTGACGTGTTTCACCCAGGCGCGGCATGGGCCAGGCCGCCAACAACGTTCTGTCTTTCGTCGATCCGTATTTCCAGCGATGCAAGCTGCCCCACCGCCAGTCTTCCGCACGCTGCACCAGATTCGCCCGCAACGCATTCCGCTCCACATACCGGCACAACACGTAGAAATGGTCGTCTTCCTGCACCGGAAAGGACTTGAACCGGCCCTGGTACACGTGGCCGGTTCCCGCACTATGCCGGTGCGCGTGCCAGCGGTGTGTGGGCGTCAGCGTCAGCCAACCGGTGAACCGGGACAACTGCCCGTCTTCCCAGGGCCACACGACCAGGTGGTTCGAGAGCAGGCAATACGGGCAAACCCGCATCAGTCGAACGCGCAACGTTTCCTGCATCACCCGCTCGAACGCCAAGAGTTCTTCATGCGTCCCGAAGATGTCTCGCCGTCCGACTCCGCGATCCAGCACGTGGAAAACCATTCCACCCGGCGCATGTCTTTTTGATCGAGGCATTCACGACTTACACCTAAACCTCCCAGCTTTGCCAAATTTGGCGGCTGTCACCTTTTTCTTCCCCTGGCTTGGCGACTTGTCGCCCGCACCGCCGGGAGGTACCATGACATGATGCCGACGGTGCTGCGGAGCGGACCATTCCGATTCTTCTTTTACGCGGGCGACGGAAACGAACCACCGCACGTGCACGTCGAGCGCGACGATGGCGAAGCCAAGTTCTGGCTCGATCCGGTTCGGCTGGAACGTAGTCACGGTTTCTGCAGCAAAGACATCAATCGAATTCAGGACTTGATCGAAGATCACCAAGGGGACTTGTTGGAGGCTTGGAATGACTTCTTCCGCGGTTGAAACGGGGTCCGTCGTGGCGACCAAGGTCAGCGTAACCAACGATACCTTGTGCGTCGAGCTGGCGGACGGTCGGACCATTACCACCCCGCTGGCCTGGTATCCGCGTCTCGCTCACGGAACGGCAACGGAACGTAAGTCCTGGCGTCTAATAGCGAGCGGTCGTGGAATGCACTGGCCCGACCTCGACGAAGACATCAGTGTCGCGAATCTGCTGGCCGGGCAACGATCCAGCGAAAGCCAAGCATCGCTTAAGAAGTGGCTGACAGCCCGTGAAGGCAAGAAGCCCAGCTCCGTGGCGGCCAAGGCGTAATCCATCGGGATAGGGGTCCGGGTTGCCCCGGAACCCCTCCCACACCACGAGCGCATGCGGGTCCGCACTAGGCGGTTCGACTCTTGGCAGTAAGCTTCTCCCAGATACCTAACAGACTTGGCAAACCGATCTTCCAAAAGTGCCGTCGAGAGTGCTTGATGCACCGCTTGCCTGGAGGAGAGCACCCAAGGCCCCTTGCTGCTCATACCGTGGGTATGGGCTTCGTGCTCGGGGACGCCCAGCTTCATCAGATTCGCGGCCCGAGTGCGGCCGTTCTTCCAACTCACCCAGATACACATCCGGATGCGGCGACGGACCCACTTATCCAGATCGCCGAAGAAGCTCTTGATTGCAGCACCAGCCGAAAGTAGCACACACGCACGTCTTCGGCCACGTGGATCGAGGTCAGCAGGGCCCGTTTCTGGTGGCAGGAGGGACACGTGCAGTGCTGCTTGCAGGAAAAGGCCACGAACATCTCGTGGGGGCAATCCGGGCAGCGGACGCGGGCGAAGCCCTGGTGCAGGTCGCCGCACCTGAGAAAGGCGTTCACCGAGCGTTCGACGATCGGGCGCCAGAAGCCATACTTGGCCGCAAACCGCTCGTCATAGACCTGCTGGAAGGTGTCAAAATGCTGATCCAGCAGCCGCCACAGATCGGAGGCTTGGGGGTCACGGGGGCGGTACAGCGGCAGTGGGGCGACACACGCGGCGGTCATGACACGCAGGGCACAGGTCCAGTGTTGGTGTACGCAACACCACTGGATTATATGTACACTTTCTGTCAAGCAGGCAGGTCCTCGCCTGCCTGTCACTGAAATACTCGAACGGCGCTAGTGCCGCTTTCCGGTTGGCCACTTCCCGGCGATGGCGAAATAGGGGTAGCTGCTGCCCGCTGGCGCTACTGCGTAGCGGGCTTGAGCCAGAATGCCATCGCCCAGCACGACCGCGCCGGAATCACCCAACAGGATATCGTTCCCGGCGTTGCCGTCGATAACGTCGTCGCCGCTGTCCCCCGACAGGATATCATCGCCGTCGGCACCGCCCGTGGACACAATCCGGTGGATCGCGTGCAATGCAGACCAATGCACGACGGCCTCGTTCACCAGAGGTAACGCATGACGAAAATCTTCTGCTGGCGGAGTTCTTCGATGGCTCGGTCGGAAAGCCAGCTGCCCTGGTCGTGAACCAGACGCAGCTTCGGCATGGCCTTCAAATAAGGCAGAGCTTCGTCCGTAAAGCCCGGTCCGCTGATCTTGAGTTCTTGAAGCCCTGGAACCGCCGCCAAGTGCTTCAAGCCCGCATCGCTCAGCGTTCCGCGGTCCTGTGTGTCTTCCAGACGCAGGAAGTTCAAGTTGGACAAGTGGGCCAGTGCGGCCAGACCATCATTGTCCACGCGACTGTCGATCAAGGCCAACGCCCGCAAATTCTGCAGGCCCTTCAACTGCCCGATCGCTGCGTTGTCGACGTTGGCTCCGACCACCCACAAATGGCGCAGTCGCCACAGATCCCGCAGCCGATCCAGTGTGGCGGGATCACCGCGCCAATCCGCCGGCAGGCAGACAATGGTCGTCCACTCCCGCTTGGGCTGGCGGAGTCCACTCGCGGACCAAGGGTAGATAGATGTGTCCCGTCGGGCGTATGCGGTTTCGGGGTTGTACAACACGCTGGATTCCGAGGGCCCCAAATCTGCATCCACACGGCCGCCGACGGCGCGCAGGGCACGCACGGCATCGAGGTGCTCGGCGCGGTAGGCGTAGGGCACGTAGAAGAACTCGTTCTCCAGGTCCGCGTCCGGCTCGACGGAATCGCCGATCACGACCTGATGCACCGTATCGCCGTTGTTCCACGCGACCAGGCCGTAGTGGACCGAGACGCCGTAATACTCGTACACGTGGCGGTACGGCAGCCGTTCTCGATGCAATCGTTCGGCATGGCCCCGGGATACGTCGAGGCGATACCAGTGGTATCCGGGGCGATACAACTGCCCGTCAACGCTCAGCAGCTGACAACGCACCACGTCGGGGCATTGGAAGTCGGGCAAGACGAGCTTCTGCCGGTTCCAATGTGGCCGCTGCGGGTCGTCCGTGCCGGGAGAGAAGACGTCGGTGCCGTGGCGGGAGGTCCACACGAAACGGCCGTCCGCAACATGCACGTCTTCATGATCCATGGCGCAGGCTGGCAGATGGGTGGGGAACAACGACACTCGGAGCGACTCCAAATCCACCGCCAAGGGCCGGCGTCCGGAAAAGCGTTCGCCGGTCCGTTCGTGCCGCCCGATCAACAGCAGCCGCCGGCTGGGCGTTTCAGGATCCGGGTATTCGGTCAGCCAGCGGACGGAATAGGCCTCGTCCAGGGAATCCTCGGGCACAGCACTCGTCTTGGTGGCGGTGTGGATGACGGTCGATACGAGCGTCGGGGCACCGCTGCCATCGGCCGAGCGTGCCAGCGAAGCGACGGCGATCCAGCTGCGGAGTTCCGGCCGCATGTGCCCCAGGATCAGGCACCGGCCGGGGGACGCCGGATAGAGCCAGACGGGCGGATCGGCGACCCCCGTACCCGCCGTGCTGCACGGAGGAAGCTCGCGCCCGAACTGCCAATGTCCCAGGACTTGCCCCTGCGGCGACAGGACGCGAACGCCCGTCTGAATGGACGCGGCCCAGATATTCTCGCCGTCCCAGCACACGTCGGCAATCAAATCCTTCGGCGTCGTGCTGGAAAAAACCGGTGTGACTTTGCCCCGCTCGCGCATCACGCAGATCACGTTCGACGCCCACATCAGGTCGAACTCGGACCCACACGGACGCAGGCGAGTCCACGAGCCGGGCGGTCCGGGAATCGGGCGAAAGGCGATGGGACGATCCGACTCGAAAAACGGAAGGGGATTCCCGATCGGCTGCGGGTCCGGCGTGACGGCCAATCCCGCCTTGCGGCGGACTTCGTCCTGCAGTCTTCGCAGCGCCCGCTCCGCGTATTGCCACCGTTCGTCGCCGCCCTGGGGCTGCACCTCGCGGGTGAACCGGGCGAGCAACTCGCCTGCTTCCTGGACGTCCTCGGTCGAAAGCTCGGTGACTTCCGGCCGCAAGGCTTTCAACGCCAATTCGCCGCAGCAGGCGTAGAATTCGGCGGCCGGCTGTCCCGCTTGCTTCAAGCGAGTAAGGACCCGCTGCGCTTCGTCCGCTTGGACGCGGCCCTCGCGAACGACGGCGACCAGATTCCATGGGCCGGCACCGGCCATCCGCCTCACGATCCCCGGGTCCAAGGAATCTTGAGGCAGCACCTCCGCCAACAGGTGGTACAGGTCCTCCAGCGTATGGCGGTCGTCCCAGCCTGATTTCGGGTGCCGTTCGCCGTGAGGTCCGAGGATCTTCTGCTGCCGTCTGGGCAGGTCGCGCAACAGCTTATAGACGACGGCGTCCGGCCAGCAGTTGCACGGAGGGCCGTGGGAAGTGGGGTCGGCCACTTGCAGCGGGACACTCGCATCGAGCGACGGCAGGCGCGGCACGACGTTCCAGAACAACCGCCGCTGCTCGACGGCCAACTCCGGCGGTGTGTCGACCCCGTCTGCAACGTCAATCCAGCCGTGAACGGAGAGGATGCCGAGCAACTGCACAGCGTCGCACGGATGAAGGACGCCGGCGGCGACGACCGACTCGATGTTCTGTGCCAGGTGGCGGAAGAACTCGACCCGGGCCTGCAGCGGGATCTCGTCGTCCTGTGGCGTACCCGAAGGCGAACTGGCGCCAGCTCCACGGGAGATCCTGTACCGGATCGGCGGAAACAGCCGGGGCGCCCAGCGGCGGTAGTCGCGGATCAGCCGCAGCCGCTGTTCCACACTCTGCGGCTGCAGCAACAAGGCCGCTTCGCGCAAGCCCGTCGCCTGAGGCCACTGGCCCAATTCCGCGAAGGCTTCGGCGCGCTGGCCCAGGAGGGCAAACTGCTGGCTCCGGTTCAGCGGCACAACGCTTCCGGCTTCGGCCAGGTTCATCAGTTTTTGCGGCAGCCGTTCGGCCAGCACTCGGACCACTTCCTCCTCGGCCAGTTGGTTACGGGATACCGCCTCCAAGCGACGATCGCCTTGGGTTACGCGGACGGTCAAACGCACCGCAGGCGGTGTCTCCGGCGAGCCCCGCGTGGTGGCATACTCGCCGTCCACCAACAGGGGCACAAGCCGCTCGCGAATTTCCGCGCCCGTGACCGCCAGCTCTCGGCCGATCGCCCGCGCTTCGTCCACTTCCAGAACGGCCACGCCGGGGACCGTCATCAACGCCTGTTCGACCAGCGCAGCGTACCCGTTCTGCCAGTGATCGTAGTCGTGGGCCAAGTCCCGCGAGAGGAACGGCGCGACGGCGACGATGCAGCGGATGCCGCCGTCAAACTGGTGGCGGGCGGCCTGGAGTACACCCGCAATCCGCCGGGCCACTTCCGGCGCGTCCCCGGCCGCATACGGCAGGTATTCGACCCGCAGCCGCGCTCCGTACACGCATTCACTGACGACCACTTTGACGTGCTGGCGCTTCTCGCGCTCTTCGCTGGACAGCAACAGCAACCCATCGGCCTTCAGCCATTGCCCCAGCCGCAACCGCTGCCCCGCCGCCGCCGAACCAAAGCAGGCGGCCAACTCCAGTTCCTTCGCCGCCAGTTCCAGCCGTTCTCGTTCCACCAGATCGACGCCCATGTCCAACAACTGCACGGTCAGCAGATCTGCGACGCCGCGCTCGCGCAGCTCCTCGCCAGCTACGATCGCCCAGCGCGGGTTCGTCCGGTCCGCGGCGAAAGCGACTCCGGCGGTTGAGATCCACGCCCATGCTGCAAGCCACGGGGCGAACCCAAGCGGCCGACAGGAAATCCGAGCGAAGCGTTGCATCTTTCCCTCTGCCCTGCAAACGGTCAGAATTCGCGCACCCGGCGTGAGTTCCTTTCACAGGAGGTAACTGAGTCAACAGAGAGGAAGTACCACCTCTGTTTGCTCCGTTTCCTTCTGTTCAGCATCCGGATGGTTTGGTTGCGGCCAAAGGCCGCGCCACGTTCTTCGCTCCTCTTCTCAATCCGCACGCTTTCTCTTGGCCGGCGCCGCCCTCTTCTCGGGTTCCGGCTTGACCAACTTCGGCAGCAGCCGTTCGGCGAGGCTCGCCACAGCCTCCTGCAAGGCCGTCTTGCCGGCGAGTTGTTCGGTCAAGTCCACCGCGACGGCGGTCTGGCGGTCGATGGCCAGGACGCGAGCAGTCGTGCGGTCCACGGCCTTCAGTTCCAGCCGGGCCTTGACCGAGATCAGACCGTGACCGCCATCGATGACCGGGTATTGTGAAAGTGACGGACAGAAAGTGACGGACAAGGACTCGACCATGCTCCTACAAATCCTTACCATAGGGACGACGCTGTTGGCATTTGTCGTGCTCGCGGCCGCGGCTGACGACGGCGTGACGATTCGTCCTTGCGAATCCTGGTCCGCCGTGTTTGGCGAGACGGAGACGAAATTCACGTTCGACGCAGCCCCGGGACGGGGCTGGTCCGGGCGGGCGACGTGGGCTTTCTCCGTTCAGGACCGGATCGTCGCGCGGGGCGAACGGGCGATTCAGACACAGGACGAGCCGTCGATCCGTTGGGAGGTCCCGCTGCGGATTCCGCCGGTGAAGGCGGGCGTCGTCTTTCCCGCCAGATTGAATGTGGCCATTGTGGGCGACGGCGGGCAGACGCCGCTGGCCGAGTATGACAAGCAGATC
>Ga0351846_1111_pt1 | contig 28437 bp, 35 predicted proteins | sample TotcelHFGM3001M4_FD_206882 | JGI IMG/M metagenome (GOLD analysis project Ga0351846, IMG submission 206882) | Enriched cells from coal bed in the Powder River Basin, Montana, United States - Total cells FGM rep1 HSBNCT.FGM.300.1.M4 ... | reverse complement strand
GGCTTCGGCAAGGCCAAGGCCCTGAAACACATGACGCCCGACGAAGGCGAGCTGGTGAAGACGGCGGCGATGATCGATTCCATGACGCGCAGGGAGCGTCTGAATTATCTGCTCATCGACGGCGAGCGGCGCAAACGCATTGCCCGGGGCAGCGGCGTCTCGGTGCAGGACGTCAACCGCATGCTGAAAAACTACATTGAAATGAGAAAGATCATGAAGAAAATGACATCCAGGGGGGGCATGAAGGCCTTAAAAAGAGGAAATTTTCCCTTTCAACCCTAAAAAAAGTATGATAGAGGGACCGTTCGATTAATTTTCTTTTCAGGAGGTTTTAAGAATCGGGATGGCAGTAAAAATCAGACTGACACGCATGGGGGCAAAGGGCAAGCCCGTTTACCGGATCGTCGCCGCGGACTCGGCATCGCCGAGGGATGGAAGATTTCTGGAGATATTGGGTCATTATGATCCGAAGAAAGATCCGCCCGAAGTCACGCTGAAGGAAGACCTCGTAAAAAACTGGCTTGCCAAAGGCGCGAAGCCGACCTTGACGGTCTCCAAGCTCCTCAATAAAAAGGGCATCGCCTGCACCGTGTAATCATTTAGAGCCGTTCAGGGTCGGCGGGGTGGGGGCGATTTCATGATCCGCCCGCCTCGGATCCGTCGCTGCTGCCAAGAAAAGGTGAGCATATCCGGTAGGTTGCTGCAATTATCGATCAACGTTGACTCATGAAGCATTGGTGGAGGTTGTGACGATGAAAGACTTGATCAAGTTTATGGCGCAGGCGTTGGTGGATCATCCCGAGCAGGTTGAGGTGAGCGAGGTGGCCGGCGAACAGACATCTGTGATCGAGCTCAGGGTGGCCAAGGACGATCTCGGGAAGGTGATCGGCAAACAGGGCCGGACGGCAAAAGCCATGAGGACCATTTTAAGCGCAGCCTCGACGAAGTTACGTAAAAGGACGGTGATGGAGATCATCGAGTAAAACGATGAAAAAAGACGGGCTTCTGGAGATTGGAGAAGTCGTCAAAACCCATGGTCTGAAGGGACGGATCAGGGCGAAATCGTATCTGGTCTCGAAGGAAAACGCGCAGCGGCTGGGCGAGGTTTTTGTCGGCCGCTTGAAAGAGCCGGCCGTGCCTTTCCGGATCAAGGCGCTGCAAGCCGAACGGAAGATGCTGTATCTCGAACTCGAGGGGATCGAGGATGTGGACGCAGCGGCGCGGCTGGTGGGCAGCAAGATTTTCATCCTGCCGGATACCCTGGCGAAACTTCCGGAAGATGAGTATTACTGGCATGAACTGTTGGAGCTCGAGGTCCGGACGGAAACGGGCCGGAACCTGGGGCGGATCACGTCGATCGTTCCGGGCGCAGGCCACGATCTCTATGTCTGCACGGGCCGTGAGCGTGAAATCCTGCTGCCGGCCGTCGGGGAGGTGATCCGGAAGGTCGATATCGCGGCCGGCGTCATGGTCGTGAGGCTGATCGAGGGGATTTGATGGCATGATCCGGTTTGATATCCTCTCCGTGTTTCCGGATATGTTCGCATCCGTCTTTGCGTGCAGCCTTCTGAAAAAGGCGCAGGAAAAGGGGCTTGTCGACATTAAGGTCCATGATATCCGCCGGTATGCGACCGACCGGCATCGCATGACGGACGACGCTCCCTTCGGCGGCGGCGGCGGCATGGTCATGAAGGTCGAACCGATTGACCGGGCGCTGCAGGCCGTGGCGCCCGACCGGGACGAGACGCTGGTCGTCCTGCTGACGCCGCAGGGCGAGACGTTTTCTCAGGCCATCGCGGAGCAGTTGGCGCAGCAGCGGCGGATCGTACTCATTTGCGGCCATTACGAAGGGGTTGACGAGCGGGTCCGGATCTGTCTGGTGGATCGTGAGATCTCCATTGGAGACTATGTCCTGACGGGCGGCGAGTTGCCGGCCATGATCGTGGTGGACGCCGTCGCGAGGCTGGTCCCGGGCGTTCTGGGAAATGCGGATTCCGCTGCGACGGATTCATTCTCGATGGGACTGCTGGAATATCCGCAATATACACGCCCGGCCGAGTACCGGGGCTGGCAGGCGCCGGACGTGCTGATTTCCGGCCATCACGCGGAGATCGAAAAATGGCGCCGCCGGGAGTCCTTGCGGCGGACGCTGGCCCGGCGGCCGGACCTGCTGGAGCGGGTTGACCTGTCGGCGGACGATCTGGCCATGATGGAGACGCTGAAGCGTTCCGGAAAAGACGGCGAATGATGTGAGCATGGAGCGCGGCGATGGGTCATTTGTCGCCGGAGAAATAAATTTCAACAAACCATCGGGATCAAGGCAAATACAAGGGAGTCTATCATTATGAATGTCATTGAAAGCATTGAGAAAGAACAGTTGAGGGGCGATATCCCCGATTTCCAGTCCGGAGATACGGTCCGCGTGAACGTGCGCATCATCGAAGGGCAGAAGCAGCGGCTCCAGGCCTTTGAGGGTGTCGTGATCCGCAAAAGGCGGGGCGACTGCCGGTCCAGTTTCACGGTCCGGAAAATCTCCTACGGGGTCGGTGTGGAAAGAACCTTTCCGCTGCACTCGCCGGTCATTGACAGCATCGAAGTCGTTACCCGCGGCAGGGTCCGTCGTTCCCGTCTCTACTATCTCCGGGGGCTCAGGGGCAAAAAAGCCCGCATCCGCGAGAAGAGATAATCCTGGCGACTTTTTAGCAAGACTCTGTTTGACATTCCGGGGAACGTAAGTTCCAAAGAATATCCAATGATAACAAGTCATTTGCGGGGTTTGCCCGGCTCGCGCGCTTCCTGCGGGAGGGGTTCGGCGTGAGAGGGCTCGCAGGCATGCCGGAATCCTCGAGCATGATGGACCGGTTTGAATGTCAGGCCCGTCAGCGCGGATATCGGATCATCGCCGGCATTGACGAAGCGGGCAGGGGTCCGCTGGCGGGCCCGGTCGTGGCGGCCGCGGTGATTCTGCCCCCGGATTACCGGCATCCGGAAATCAACGATTCGAAAAAACTCACACCCGCAAAAAGGGATCGCCTCTATGAGACCATCAGGGCGGACGCGCTGGCCGTCGGCCTCGGGGTCGTCGAGGCGCCCGTCATCGACCGGGTCAATATTCTGCAGGCGACGCTGCTGGCCATGCGCGACGCCGTTCTCGATTTGTCGCCTCTGCCCGATTGCCTGCTCATCGACGGCAGAAACCGGATCGACCTGGCGCTGCCGCAGGAGACCCTCATCGGGGGAGATGGCAGGAGTATCTCCATCGCCGCCGCTTCCATCGTCGCCAAGGTTTCGCGCGACCGCATCATGGAAATCTATCACCGTCAATTTCCGCAGTATAATTTCCTGAAAAACAAGGGTTACGGTACGGACGAGCATCGGGAAGCCATCGGCCGCTGCGGGCGCTGCAAGATTCACAGACTCTCCTTTACGGTCAAGGCGCCCGGAAAAGATCAATCCGCGCTGTTATGAGGGATCATGAAGAAAAACGACGGCGCACCGAAGGACATGCGGCGAATCCGGACAGGCAAGCGGGGTGAGGACCTTGCCGTCGCCCATCTGCTGGAACGCGGCTATCATATCATGGCCCGGAATTATAAGTGCTTCTACGGGGAGGCGGATATTGTCGCCCGCGACGGCGACACGATCGTTTTTGTCGAGGTCAAAAGCCGTAAATCGGAAAACTTCGGACTGCCGCAGGAAGCGGTGGGATTCGCAAAACAGAAAAAACTATCAAGAATATCTTTATGTTACCTTCAGGAAAAAGGTCTTGATGCCGGCAACGCCCGCTTCGACGTGATCGCCGTGAAAATGTCTCCGGCGGGAACGCACATCCATCTGATCCGCAACGCCTTCGACCTGATAATGTAGGATAACACAGGGACACTTCCCCTATGTTATGAGAAGTGGGTCAGGGGGGGCTTGCCGATCGGATAGACGTTGAAGCCGATCTCGAAGCAGCGCCGGTGGTCAAGGACATTGCGGCCGTCGAAGATGAAGGCCGGCTTGAGCATCGTTTCGAAAATTCTCTCGAAATCCAGTTCCCGGTAGAGATCCCACTCGGTCATGACCGCGACGGCGTGACACCCGGCGGTCGCCTCATAGGGATCTGCGACGAAGCTGACCTGCCCGTCTGCATCCTTCAGGTCGGCGGCGGCGTTCGCAAGCGCCTGGGGGTCGGAAACAACGACCACGGCCCGTTCCGCCAGAAGGTTTCTTGCGATGTAAATAGCCGGACTTTCACGCGTATCTCCCGTATTGGCCTTGAAGGCAAAGCCCAGCAGGCAGATTTTCTTGCCGGTCAGCGTATTGAACATGGCCCTGAGCATGGTCCGGGTGAAGCGGGCCAGTTGATAATTGTTGATGCGGACCACCCCCTCCCAGTAATCCGCCACTTCCTCGAGGCCGTAACGGCGGCACAGATAAACGAGATTCAGGATGTCCTTTTTAAAGCAGGAGCCGCCGAAACCCACGCTGGCATTCAGAAATTTCGGTCCGACGCGGCTGTCCATGCCCACGGCCCGGGCCACTTCGCTCACATCCGCCTCCGTTGCCTCGCAGAGCGCCGAGACCGCGTTGATGGAGGAGATGCGCTGGGCGAGGAAGGCGTTGGACACCAGCTTCGAGAGCTCGCTGCTCCATATGTTCGAGGTGACGATCTTCTCCCGGGGCACCCAGTGGGCGTAAAGGTCAACCAGCGTCTGGCGGGCGGCCAGGCCGCCCGGCGTCCCGCGGGAGCCGATGAGGACGCGGTCGGGCTCTTCGAGGTCGCGGATGGCGGAGCCTTCGGCCATGAATTCCGGGTTGGACAGCACGTCGAAGCGGACCTCGTGGCCCCCGTTGCCGAGAATGCGTTCCAGGGCCAGCGCCGTCTTGACGGGCAGCGTGCTTTTTTCGACGACGATTTTAGGGGATTCGGCATATTGCAGGATCTGCCGGGCCGTGGCCTCCCAGAATTGCAGATCCGCCGCCATGCCCGCGCCTTCGCCGTAGGATTTCGTCGGCGTGTTGACGCTCACGAAAATGATGTCGTTGTCGCGGATGCCGCCGGCGATGTCGGTGCTGAAGAAGAGGTTTTTACCCCGCGTCGCCCGGATCAGGTCGTCCAGACCCGGTTCGTAGATGGGGAGCCTCTCGGAGTTCCACTGCCCGATACGCCGGGCGTTGACGTCCACCACGGTAACCCGGTACTGCGGGCACTTATGGGCGATCACAGCCATCGTGGGCCCGCCGACATAGCCCGCGCCGATACACAGGATGTTCCTCTTTTGCGTCATGATGATCGTCCTTTCAGGCCTTTGAGAAACGGCCTCGCCGCAGTTCGGAATCTTTGCTTTGCCTCTCGCGAACCTTTTTCATCGGTTATGCAAAGCGCTTCCTGAGCCTGTCCGTCAGATGACCTTGCGGAAATAGGCGATGGTTTTTTCGATGCCCTCCTCGAGGGGAATTTTCGGCTGCCAGCCCAACGTTTTCTGCGCCATGCCGATATCCGGCTTGCGCTGGACCGGATCGTCCGGGGGCAGGGGGTTGAAGATGATTTTCGCCCGGCTGTCCGTCATGCCGATCACCATTTCGGCCAGTTCGAGGATCGTAAATTCACGCGGATTGCCGAGGTTCACGGGACCGGAAAAATCGGCCGGCGTCGCCATCATTCTGATCAATCCGTCAACCATATCATCAATATAGCAGAAAGACCGCGTCTGCGAACCGTCCCCGTAAACCGTGATATCCCGCTGCGTGAGGGCCTGGACGATGAAGTTGCTGACCACCCGCCCGTCGTTGACGGCCATCCTGGGGCCGTAGGTATTGAAGATACGAGCGATTTTGGCGTTGACCCGGTTCTGGCGGCGGTAGTCCATCATGAGACATTCGGCGGCCCGCTTGCCCTCGTCGTAGCAGCTCCGGATGCCGATGGGATTCACGCGGCCCCAGTACCCTTCCGTCTGCGGGTGGACCTCGGGGTCGCCATAGACCTCGGAGGTCGAGGCCTGCAGGATCGAGGCCTTGACGCGCTTGGCGAGCCCCAGCGTGTTGATCGCCCCCATGACGCTCGTCTTGATGGTTTTGATCGGGTTGAACTGATAATGCACGGGGGAGGCCGGGCAGGCCAGGTTGTAGATTTCGTCGATCTCCAGGTAGATCGGATTGATGATGTCGTGCCGGACCAGTTCGAAGCGCGGGTGCGGCATCAGGTGCAGGATATTGTTCTTGCTGCCCGTGAAAAAATTATCGAGACAGATGACGTCGTGCCCTGCGGCAAGGAGCCGCTCGCACAGATGCGACCCCAGAAAACCGGCGCCGCCCGTGATCAGGATGCGTTTCATTGATTTCGCCTCTGCAAGCATGTTTTTATCCAATGTTTTGTGGATATTGAAACAGGTTTCTGCTACGTAAATGAAAACGGTCGCACTGTCAATCAATATTGACGGGATGGGACCGCGGAGATGCACAGTGCTTGGCAGGGCGAAACGGCGCGCCTTGTCGTTCCGATTTTTCAGAGAGATTTCAGCGTGAAACCATCGAATGTAACAGGAACCTTGTATATCGTGGCGACGCCGATCGGCAACCTCGAGGACATCACGCTGCGGGCCATCCGGGTGCTGCGGGAGGCCGATCTGATCGCGGCGGAAGACACGCGGCACACCCGCAAGCTGCTTGACGCCCATGGCATCCGCACGCCCATGATCAGCCTGCACGAGCACAACGAGGAAGGCAGGGTCCCGTCGCTGATTGCAAAAATGGGCGACGGCCGGTCCATCGCCCATGTGTCCGACGCGGGAACGCCGGGGCTCTCCGATCCCGGATTCCGCCTGATCCGGGCGGCCATTGCCCGGAACATCCCCGTCGTGCCCGTTCCGGGCGTTTCGGCGGCGGTGGCGGCGCTGAGCGCTTCGGGTCTGACCATGAACCGCTTTTTGTTTCAAGGGTTTCTTCCCGCGAAGCCGGCCGGACGGCGGCGTCAACTGGCCGACCTTGCGATGGAACCCGGGACGATGGTTTTTTTCGAGTCGCCCCACCGCCTGCCGGCGATGCTCCGGGATATTTCCGATGTCCTGGGAAACCGGTCGGTCGTGGTCTGTCGCGAACTCACGAAGATCCACGAGTCTTTTATCCGGGGGACGGCGCAGGATGTGATGCGGGTGCTGGCGGGCGGCCCGGTCAAGGGGGAGATCACGGTTCTGGTTTCCGGCTGCGAGGAAACGAAACCGCAATGGACCGATGCAGATATCATGAAGCGATTTGAACAGTTACGGCAGAACCCCGCTCTGTCTCGCCGTGATTGCGTGGACCAAATCGCCGCAGAAACGGGCGTCTCCAAAAACCGGATCTATAAATTGACGGTTGCGGGATGACGTGATGAAGGGCTTGAACTGTTTGTGGAGTTGTGGTAACGCATGCTGCGAACAGTGATCGGTGCGCAAATAAACAGGCGTCGGCGCAACTTCGGCAAGGAGGTGTTTCCGTGGCGGATGGACTGCATATGGCGGCGGGCGAGCCGGAACCTGACTGGCGGCCCCTCAGGCCCGGCGAAAAGGTATTGGTCCTGATGGACCTGGTCGAAGCGCCTGATATTTCTCATGAAGAGATTCATTTGAGGGATGCCGACGCGCCTGAAGCGATGGAAGAGGAACCGGGCGAACCCGTTCGGATTCATGACCCGGTTCCGGAATCGTTGCCGGAGCAGACCCCGGCGCAGATCGAAAGACTGATCCGTGAGACGTCGGAGAGAATCGTCCGGGAGCTGGCGCCGGCGATTATTGAAAGGGTTATACGGGAAGAAATAGAAAAGCTCAAAAGGGAGAATATTTGAAAGATATCGAAATCATTGGAAAATACACAAAGGGCAGGCCGTGGCAGGGCTCAGGCCTGGGGCACGGGCTCCGATGCCTGGCCATCCTCTGCATCGTGCCGGCCATGCTGGGGGGGTGCTGGTCGCGCCCGAAGCCCCCGTCTATCCCCGGTTACGCGGAGAAGGGCATCCGGCTCATTGCCGTGATGCCGGTCAAGGCGAAAACGTCCGATCCGGACCTGGCGCGACTCATGCGCGAGCGGGTTATCGAGACCCTCTATTTCAAGGGTTATCCCAGAATTCCCGTCGAGGTCATTGACGGCGCACTCGCGAAGGTCTATGACAAGGCGACCGGGGGCGATGCCGATATTTCGCCGCAGGCGGTCCATTCCATTGTGAATGTCGATGCCGTTCTCTATGTGACCTTGAATGAGTGCAGGACGGCGATGACCTATCTGTACGCCTCCACGATGGTCTCCGCCGATTTCGAACTGCGCGACGGAAAAACAGGAGAAACGCTCTGGAGGGCGAGGCCGAAAAATGTGGAAAGAAATTTCGATGTCACGAGGCAGCGGCTGGAGCAAAGCGTTTACCAGGTGCTGGAACCGGCCATCCAGGATGTGGTGGAGAAGGCCTTGCAGGGTCTGCCGGACGGCCCGGACATCATCCGATGATGAGCCATGAGGGAGGCACAGCCATGAAACAGGTCGCTTCTTTATTTTTTGCATCGCTTTTGTGCTTGATGCTCGCGGGCCCCGACGGGGCGCAGGCAGCCAAAAAAGCATCCACATTGAAGGTCGCCAAAGGCGGGGCCGTCGTGAGTCTGCTCGAGGGGACCGCCGAGGTTCTGCCCGGCGGGAAGAAAGAGTGGCGTTCGTTGAAACTTCAGGACGCGCTGCGGGGGGGCGACGAAGTTCGCACCGGGGCGAAGGCGCGACTCGAACTGTCGCTGCCGGACCAGTCGCAGCTGCGGTTTGCCGACTCTACGCGCTTCAGGATCATCGAACTGCCCGCCGGAGATGCCGCCGAACAGAAGGGCGCCAGGGTGCATATGGCCCTTGGCCGGAGCTGGGCCAATGTCTCGAAGGCGGTCGGCGTCCGGAAGGGCGGCTTCGAATTGTCCTGTGATAACGCCGTTGCGGGCGTCAGGGGAACCGTTTACCGCATGAATGTCCATGAGGACAAGTCCGCGCTGGTCAGGGTTTATGACGGCGAGGTCTATGTGAAAGGCGGCGGAGAACGCGTCGCGGAAGCTCCGAAACCGATGGGCGCCCCCCCAAAAAATCGCCGGCCCGAAAAAAATCGAGGGACCCCGCAAGGTCAGCATGCAGGAGTGGACCGTCATCATCAGGACCATGCAGCAGATCGCCATTAGAAGCGACGGGGCTGCCGAAACGCCGAGAGACTTTACGGAAGCGGAAGACAAGGACCCGTGGGTGGACTGGAACAGGGAACGGGACAAGTCCAGGTAAATTCGTCGATACCGCCATGAATATTCCTAACTTCCTGACGTTGCTGAGAATCGTTCTCGTGCCGGTCCTGGTGATCTTCCTGATCAACAAGGAATTTTTAAAGGCCCTGATTCTTTTTACCGGCCTCGGCCTGACCGATGCACTGGACGGGTTTCTCGCGCGGATCCTGAAGCAGCAGACGGTTCTGGGGTCTTACCTGGACCCCATTGCGGACAAGGTGCTCATCACGACCTGTTTTCTGGCGCTCGCGATCTTGAAGGTCATTCCCGGGTGGCTCGCCGTGGTCGTCATCAGCCGGGATGTCATCATCCTTCTGGGCATTTCCATCCTGTCCATCATGAATGTTTCCTTTGAGATAAAGCCCCTGTTCGTGAGCAAGGTCACGACAACGCTCCAGATCGCTTCGGTATTTCTGGCGCTGACTTTCAAGGCCCTGCCCTGTCCGTATATCGACGGCGCCTGGCTGCTGCTGCCGTACTGGCTGACGGTTTTTTTCACGATTCTGTCGGGGTATCAATATGTGATCCGGGGCGTCCGGTTGATGAACAGCGCCGGAAGCGACGCGTCGAATTAAAAAAAGCGATATTTGTCTTGACATAACAGTATTTTCTTGTTACGAAGTGCGCCGCTTCAGGGGTCCATTTACATGTAGGCACGTAGCTCAGGGGGAGAGCGCCATCCTGACGCGGTGGATGTCCAGGGTTCAAATCCCTGCGTGCCTACCATTTTTTACTCCGGATCGAGATCATCCATGTAGCGACGGGCTGAGGGCATCAACAACGGCAAGGCGATGATGCCCTTTATTTAATGGGGAAACTGATCCTGACCTTGCGGTGAATCAGGCGGATGGCCTGTTCACAGGGGCGTTAGCTGGGTTTGTCATGAATACAATTAAAATTACGCTGCCCGACGGATCCGAGCGGACTTTTCCGGCGGGCATTGCCGTCCGGGACGTCATCGGTTCCTGGAATCCGGAACTGCTTGCATCGGCGGTTGCCGCCAAGATCGACCGTCAACCGGTCGATTTGAGCCATCCCGTGCCGGCCGATGCGGTGCTGTCCGTCACCGACATCGCATCGAAGGAAGGCCTTGCCATCCTCCGGCACAGCCTTTCGCACGTCATGGCCCAGGCCGTTCAGGATACCTTCAAGGGCGTTCAGGTGGCCATCGGCCCCTCCACCGAAGACGGGTTCTATTATGATTTCGAATACGCCGAGACCTTCACGCCGGAGGATCTCGAAAAGATCGAAGGGCGCATGCGCGAGATCGCTGCGAACAATGTTCCTTTCAGCCGGCGCGATGTGACGCGTGAAGAGGCCGTCGCGCTGTTCAGGGAGCGGGGCGAATCCTACAAGGTTGAATTGTTGAACGATTTGCCGCAGGAGATCAAAACGGTCAGCCTCTATACACAGGGCGGCTATCTGGATCTGTGCCGGGGGCCGCACATCCCCGCGACCGGCATGATCAAGGCCTTCAAGCTGCTCAACGTGGCCGGGGCCTACTGGCGGGGCGACGAGAAAAACAGGATGCTGCAGCGCATCTATGGGACGGGTTTCGGCGACGAAGCGCAACTGGCCGAGCATCTCCATATCCTCGAAGAGGCGAAAAAGCGGGATCACCGCCGGCTGGGCCGGGAGCTGGATCTCTTCCAGATGAACGACGAAGCCGGACCGGGTCTGATCATCTTTCACCCCAAAGGGATGCTGCTGCGGTATCTCATCGAAGAGTGGGAGCGCAAAGAGCATCTGAAGCGCGGCTACGACATGGTCATGGGGCCGCAGATCCTCAAGGCCGATCTCTGGAAAAAATCGGGCCATTACGAGCACTACCGCGAAAACATGTACTACACGCACGTGGAGGACCAGGAATACGGCATCAAGCCGATGAACTGCCTGTCCCACATGCTCATTTACAAATCGAAGCTCCGCAGTTACCGGGATCTGCCGCTGCGCTATTTTGAACTGGGAACGGTGCACCGGCATGAAAAGACCGGTGTTCTGCATGGCCTTATGCGGGCGCGCCAGTTCACCCAGGACGACGCCCACATCCTCTGCATGCCGGACCAGCTCAACGCCGAGATCCGCGCCATCGCAGATTTTGTGGCCTATGCCATGAGAATTTTCGGGTTTGAATATGAGGTCGAACTCAGCACCCGTCCCCCCAAGTCCATCGGTTCCGACGCGGACTGGGAACTCGCGACGTCGGCCCTGAAGAACGCGCTCGAGGACAACCGACTGGCCTACGACATCAACGAGGGCGACGGCGCCTTCTACGGGCCGAAGATTGATTTCAAGATCAAGGACGCCCTCAAGAGAAAGTGGCAGTGCGCCACGATCCAGTGTGATTTTACCTTGCCGGAACGCTTCGACCTGAGCTATATCGGTTCCGACGGCGAGAAACACCGGCCGGTCATGCTGCACCGCGTCATCCTGGGGGCTATCGAACGCTTCATGGGTGTTCTGATCGAACATTACGCCGGCGCCTTTCCACTGTGGCTTTCACCCACACAGGCGATCCTGTTGTCTGTGACGGATAAACACATTCCGTACGGTGAGACCGTTTACCAGAGGCTCATTGATGCAGGCATTCGCGTAGAAAAAGGGTTCGACAATGAAAAGCTGGGGTTCAAGATCCGGCAGGCGCAGGTGCAGAAAACACCCTATATGCTCGTGATCGGCGACCGTGAAATGGAGGCGGGGCAGATTTCGCCGCGCCGGCGGGACGGGAAAAATCTGGGCGCCATGAAGGTGGATGAATTTATTGCGCTCGTGACGAAACAGTGCTCACAATATGAATAATTCAGATGATTTGCAGGAGGTGACCCATAAGTAAGGAGTTGAAAATCAACCGGGAGATCAGGGCCGCGCAGGTCCGCGTGATCGACGCCGAGGGCAAGCAACTGGGGATCATAACATTGGCGGAAGCTCTTGCCGAGGCGGCCAGGGGGGGGGCTTGATCTGGTCGAGGTGGCGCCGACTTCCGACCCGCCCGTCTGCAGGATCCTGGATTACGGGAAATTCCGCTATCAGCAGAGCAAAAAGCTCCAGGACGCAAAGAAGAGCCAGACCACGATCCAGGTCAAGGAAATCCGGCTGAGACCCAAGACGGAAACCCATGATTTGCAGGTCAAGATCAAGCATGTCCGGAAGTTTCTGGACCAGCACGACAAGGTCAAGATCACGATGATGTTCCGGGGACGTGAAATCGCCTATTCGGAAATAGGCAGAAAAATGATGGAGGATATTCGGGAGGCATTGGCGGATGTTTCCGTCGTCGAGCAGCAGCCGAGACTCGAAGGTCGCAATATGATCATGATCCTGGCGCCTCCCAAAAAATAGACATCAATTTTTTTATAAAAGGGGAAAGTCCATGCCAAAAATCAAAACGCACCGGGGTGCGGCGAAGCGTTTCAGTTTGACGGGATCCGGCAGAGTCAAAAGAAGCAAGGCTTACGCCAGCCACATCCTGACCACCAAGACACGGAAAAGGAAGAGAAACTTGAGAAAAACGGCCATTCTCGATAAAGCCGACGAACGGCAAATCAAGAAGCTGATTCCCTATAAATAACCGGATCCGAGCAGATCCTATAAAATTATCACAGCAGGAGACCAAAAAAATGCCGAGGGTAAAAAGAGCCGTCACGGCCAAAAAGAAAAGAAGGAAGATATTTAAGATGGCCAAGGGTTTCTTCGGGGCAAGGAGCCGGTTGCTCCGGACCGCGACCGAAGCCGTCGAGAGGTCCATGAAGTATGCTTTCCGGGACCGGCGGGTGCGCAAGCGCGACTTCCGGAAACTCTGGATCGCCCGCATCAACGCCGCCGCGCGGCTCAATGAAATATCCTACAGCCGTTTGATCGACGGGATGAAAAAAGCCCACATCGAAATGGATCGCAAGATTCTGGCCGATCTGGCCGTGCATGATGCGCGGGCGTTCTCACACGTTGTAACCATCGCAAAGGGAAGCCTGCAGGCATGATCCGTGACTTGGAGGAGCTTCGGGTAAAAGCGCTGGCTGATCTGGACCAGGCCGAAACGGAAGAAGCGCTGGTTGCGATAAAGACCCGATACCTTGGACGCAAGGGGCTGCTTACCGGCCTTTTGCGCAACATCAGCCAGACGCCGCCGGAAGAGCGGCCGCTTTTTGGAAAGCGTTCCAACGAAATCAAGGAGATCCTTGAGCAGGCGATCGACGCGTCCCTGCAGCGCCTGTCGCAGAAAAAACAGGAACAGGCGCTTCTCGGAGAAAAAATCGACGTCACGTTGCCTGGCCGGGGCGTCCGGACGGGAAGGATCCATCCCATTGTCCGGGTCAGCCGCGAGATTTGTGATATCTTTGCCGGGATCGGGTTCTCCGTCGTGGAGGGTCCGGAAATCGAGCTGGACTATTATAACTTCGAAGCCCTGAATATTCCTAAAGACCATCCCGCAAGGGATATGCAGGACACGTTCTACATCGACGACAATACCGTTCTTCGCACGCACACGTCTCCCGTTCAGGTGCGGACCATGGAAAAGCAACGGCCGCCCGTGCGGATTCTGTCGCCCGGGCGCGTTTACCGGCCCGACTCCGATATCTCCCATACCCCCATGTTTCACCAGATTGAAGGGCTGCTCGTCGATCGGGGCATTACGTTCGGGGATCTCAAGGGCGTACTGACCTTCTTTATCGAAAGAATTTTCGGCGAGGATACGGCCATCCGGTTCCGTCCGAGCTTTTTCCCGTTTACCGAGCCCAGCGCCGAAGTCGACATTCGGTGCGTGATCTGCGGGGGGACCGGCTGTCGCGTTTGCGGGCAGAGCGGCTGGCTGGAAATCCTGGGATCCGGCATGGTGGATCCGGAAGTCTTCAGGAATGTGGGCTACGATCCGGAGGAAGTTTCGGGTTTTGCTTTCGGTCTCGGTCTCGAACGGATCGCCATGCTCAAGTACGGCGTTTCGGACATCCGGTTGTTCTTCGAGAATGACTGGCGTTTTCTGGAGCAGTTCTGATGCTGGTGAGTTTGCGTTGGCTCAGAGACTATGTCGATATTACCCTTTCGCCGACGGAACTGGCGGATCGTTTGACGATGGCAGGCCTGGAGGTCGATGCCGTCCGGGAAACGACGCCCGACTTCAGCGGCGTGGTGGTCGCGAAAATCCTCTCTCTTAAACCCCATCCCGATTCGGAAAAATTATCGCTCTGCGAGGTCTCGACGGGATCGGATTGCCTGCCGATCGTATGCGGCGCGAAAAACATTCAGGTCGGCGATCTGGTGCCGCTGGCGCCGGTTGGAGCGGTTATTGCCGGCGGTTACACCATCAAGCCGTCCCGCATTCGCGGGGAGCAGTCGGACGGGATGCTCTGCTCCGAAGAGGAACTCGGGCTTGGTCCGGACCATTCCGGAATCATGATCCTGCCTACCGGGCTGGCGCCGGGTCGGGATCTGATCGAGGCCCTGGATCTGCGGGACATCGTCCTGGACGTCGGAATCACCCCGAACCGCTCGGATTGTCTCTCCATGCTCGGTGTGGCGCGTGAAATTGCGGCCATCACGGGCGCGACGCTCAGGATGCCGGCGGGCCTTTTCAAGGAGAATGATCAGGACATCGACGGGATCACGTCGGTCCGGATCCTGGACCCCGACCTCTGTCCCCGATATACCGCCCGGATCGTCCAGCATTGCACCGTCGGTCCTTCACCTTCCTGGATGCGCCGCCGTCTGGAATCGGTGGGGTTGCGCGCCATCAACAACGTGGTGGATGTGACAAACTTTGTCATGCTGGAATGCGGACAGCCGCTGCATGCATTCGATTACCGGTTTCTCGAGGAAGGGCGGATCATCGTCCGGAAATCCCGCGAAGGGGAATCCTTCGTTTCGCTCGACGGAAAAGAACGGACCCTGCGGGCGGACACGCTCATGATCTGTGACGGCGTCAGGCCTGTGGCCATTGCCGGAATCATGGGAGGGCTCAATTCGGAGGTTATGGACGACACGCAAACGGTGCTTCTGGAGAGCGCCTACTTCAACCCCGCCTCCATCCGGAAGTCTTCCCGCTGGTTGGGTATGAGCACCGATGCCGCTTTCCGGTTTGAACGGGGCATCGATCCCGAAGGGGTGGTCCGCGCCCTGGACCGGGCCGCCCAGTTGATCTCCGAACTTTCCGGCGGGACCGTCTGCCGGGGTCATATTGATCAATATCCGAAGAAAATTGAATCTCCGCGGAATATTCCGCTTCGCATCGGCAGGGTGCGTGATATTCTGGGAAAGGCGATTGCACCGGACCAGATCGCACAGATTCTTGAAAGCCTGGGAATGGCCTGTCAAAAAGACGATGATTTTGCCTACCGCGTCACGCCGCCCACGTTTCGCGTCGATATCAGCCGCGAGATCGACCTGATCGAAGAAATTGCAAGGATTCACGGCTATGACCGGATTCCCGTTACGCGACCGGCCGTGTCCATCGTGTCCGCCCGGCCGGAACGCAGAAGAATGATTGAAGAGCGGATTCGCACCCTGTTGAACGGTTATGGATATTCAGAAGTGATCACGTACAGTTTCATTCCGGCAACCGCGATTGATGGCCTGGGATTGCCGGCCGACGACGCCCGGCGAAAGACGGTGGCCATCCGCAATCCCCTGACGGAAGAACAAGCCGTGATGCGCACGACGATGATCTACAGCCTGCTCGAAACGATGAAAAGAAATGCCAATGCCGGTTGTTTTGACCTGAAAATCTTTGAGATCGGACGGACCTATCTGGCCCGTCAGGCGGGCCTGCTTCCATTGGAGGAGAACCGGGTCGGCGCGCTGCTGACCGGCGCCCGCTACGATGACCGCTGGCATGATGCGGGTCTTGCGTCGGACTTCTTCGACCTCAAGGGCTGCCTGGAGGGTTTGTTCGATCAATTGAAGATCACCGCCGTGACCTGCCGGCCGGATCTTCGGGAACCCTTCCTGCATCCCGGACGGTCGTGCTGCATGACCCTCGGGGGAGACCGGATCGGATTCCTCGGAGAGGTTCACCCCGACGTGCTCAACAGGCTCAACCTGAAAAGCCGCGCCATGGTCTTTGAACTGGATCTTGACCTTCTGGCCCGCCATTTTTCCGGGGCGTTGGCCTACCGGGAAATTTCCAAGTTTCCATCCAGTTCACGGGATACAGCCTTTCTGATTTCCCGTCACTTCACGGCAGACGAGATTATTTGTTTTTCCCTTGATATGCATGAAGAATTACTTGAAAAAGTCACCATCTTTGATGTATATGGCGGAAAAGGCATTCCGGAGGGAATGATCGGCTTGGGGTTGAGGTTTTCTTACCGGGCCCATGACCGGACCCTGACGGATCAGGACATCAACCGGGCGCATCATGCCATTGTTCAGCGAATCATCGAAAAAAGCGGAGCCAGAATCAGATAAATGACCATAAAATGAAAGTGTGACAGGAGGGCAAAATGACCAAAATCGATATCATTCACGATGTTTATGACAAACTTGGATTTTCAAAAAAGGATTCGGCCCGGATCGTTGAGTCTGTTTTTGATATTATGAAAGACAGCCTCGCGCGTGGCGAGCGGATCAAAATTTCCGGTTTCGGTAATTTCATCGTGAAGGGTAAGAAGTCCCGTCGGGGCAGGAATCCCCAGACCGGCGACGAGATCGAAATCACCGCCCGGAAGGTGCTGACCTTCAAATCATCCCAGGTGCTCCGCAAGGCCCTGAACAGTTAGTTGGGATAAAATGTTCCGGCCCGGGGCGTTCCTCCGTCGTGAAATCCCGAAGAACGGGGATACAACGGCAGCCGCTTTGCACCTGGATATTAATACCGAGGATGGGCATGGACGCATCGATTCCCGACAAAGCCTATTTCCGGATCGGCGAAGTGAGCAGGATTCTCGGTGTTGAGCCCTACGTCATCCGCTATTGGGAGTCGGAATTCAGGACGGTCAGGCCCCTGCGCACCCGGTCCGACCAGCGTCTCTACCGGCGCCGTGACGTGCAGACGCTCCTGACGATCAGACGGCTTCTCTACGTTGACCACTTTACCATTGCCGGGGCGAAAAAAAAGCTTTCCGGCAGGTCAGGTGAGGAAAACGAGGATGCCGCCGAGGCCTGTCGGAGCCGGTTGACAGAAATCAAAATCCTTCTGCAGGAAATGCGCGAGCTGCTGCAATAAACGGCGTTGGCCGTTGTTCTTCGCATCATCAATATGAAAATACAACAAAGCCGATTAAGCGATTAATCGGCTTTGTTGTTCGTCCGCTCACGGATCGATGCCGCTATTTTTTGTTGGCCCGCTTTGAAGCCTTCAAGGGATTGATTTTCTGGACGGCTTCCTTGACCTCCGTCTTGATATGGGTGGCCATGGCGCATCGCCCGGTCAGCCATTTGACGGCGGGTTCCGGATAGATCTTGCAATATTTGCCCGCGGGGACATCCATGACTTTTGCGCAGCCGTTGCACTGCTCAATGATGGGGTGGCAGGCGCCCCCTTTGAACCCGCAGCCCTTTTTCGCCATAAAGCCGCATTCGATACCGGCTTTAACGGTTTGACAAATCATTTGGAGATTCCTTTCTGACATTCGTTTTTCGGAGCCTCTCGAAAGCGCCGACTCGTCTGTTCATAAAAAAACTGCTTTTACTAACAAAATATACCGATGCTGTCAAGAAAAATATTGATATTCCTTGTCGTAAAAAAGCCTGCCTGAGCGGGAATATCCGATGGGAAGAGCCATAAAAATATTTATATCAATGCCACATTTTTACTTGATTCTCATATTTCTTTGTGTTAGGCATGACCCCGACATGGTTTAAGGCTTGGTGTCCCACGGATGCTTTGCCGGCGGGGGGTTGCGGATGTCCCCCAGGTTTTTCAAGGTGGTGGTCGGGCGGGAAAAGCATACCAGCCTGTCGCTTATATTTCTCTTCTCCGCATAAATCGTGTCTGCATGCGGCCCATGGATGATGTCAGAATGTCTGCCGTCGCTTGCATGGAAAGAGACCATAGGCCCATTGAGAGGGTCGGTTAAGTTTAACAAAACAATGTAGAAAGGGGGAAGGGAAGGCATGACGAAAGCGGAACTGGTCGGTGCGATGGCTGAAGGTGCGGGGATTTCAAAGGCGGCGGCAGTAAAAGCCCTGGAGTCCTACATTGGGACGGTTGCAAAAGAACTCAAGAAAAACAAGAAACTGGGTCTCGTCGGTTTCGGAACGTTTTCCGTAATCGAGAGGAAGGCAAGAGAAGGCAGGAACCCCCAGACCGGAAAGACAATCAAGATACCGAAGAAGAAGGTTGTCAAGTTCAAAGCTGGCAAGGCGTTAGCCGACAAGGTAAAATAAATTTTATTGTTAGGCATGATTCCACCGAGGCCTCCGGCGTTCATATGTTCCGGAGGCCTTCGTGCATTTGACGGGAGCAGAACAGCATTCAGGAGCGTAAGCAGTGACGAGGAAACGAATATTGAGCGGTATGCGCCCGACCGGCAGGCTGCATCTGGGCAACCTGCACGGCGCGTTGAAAAACTGGATCGATCTTCAGGGGCGGCAGGATTATGAATGCTATTATTTCGTGGCGGACTGGCATGCCCTGACCAGCGACTACAGTGACACAAGCGATATTCACGACAACCGTACGGAGATGGTGATCGACTGGCTCAGCGCCGGGCTCGATCCGGAAAAGAGCACGCTGTTCGTGCAGTCGAGCATCAAGGAGCATGCCGAGCTGTTCGTGATCCTGAGCATGATCACTCCGCTCGCATGGCTGGAGCGGAATCCGACCTATAAGGAAATGCGGGCGGAGTTATCGGGGCAGGATCTTTCCACTTTCGGGTTTTTAGGCTATCCCGTCCTGCAGGCCGCGGATATCATCATGTACAAGGCAAACGGCGTCCCGGTCGGCGTCGATCAGCTTCCCCATGTCGAGCTCACCCGGGAAATAGCGCGCCGTTTCAATTTCCTGTACAATGAAATATTTCCCCTTCCGGAGACGCTGCTCACCGCTTTTCCGAAGCTGCTTGGCATCGACGGGCGAAAAATGAGCAAATCCTATGATAATTCAATCTTTATCAGCGATCAGGGAGAGGTTTTAAAGAAAAAAGTGGAGGCCATGTTCACGGATCCGCAACGCATGCGTAAAAAGGATCCGGGACGTCCTGAAATCTGCAATGTCTTTACCTTTCACCAGATCTATTCGTTGCCGCAGGATGTGGACCGTATCCGCGTGGAATGCAGCAGGGCCGGCATCGGCTGTACGGATTGCAAAAGGGAATTGTCCGCCCGTATTGCGGAAACCATGCGCCCGGTACATGACCGCCGGGATTACTATATCCATCATCTGGAGGAGGTGCGCGCCGTCATCGAGAACGGAAACGCCCGGGCTACGCTCATTGCCCGCCAAACCATGGAAGAAGTGCGGGGCGCTGTCAAAATCTGATATGGGTTACGAGATCAAGTTAGACATCTTTGAAGGTCCGCTGGATCTGCTATTGTATCTCATCAGGAAAAACGAGATCGATATTTACGACATTCCCATCGCGCGCATTACCCGTCAATATCTGGAATATATCGACGTGCTGCGTTCGCTCAATCTCGATCTTGCGGGGGAGTATCTGGTTCTGGCCGCGACCTTGCTCCACATCAAATCCAGACTGCTGCTGCCGGTGGAGGAAGATCCTGAGACGGGGGACGAAGAAGATCCCCGGGCGGAGCTGGTCCGACAGCTCCTGGAATATCAGGCCTTCAAGGAGGCGGCACTGCAATTGGACAGCCGGCCGGTTCTCGAGAGGGATGTTTTTACCCGTTCCGGTTCGGCGGTGGCGCCGGACCCATTGGAAGAACCTGAGATCTTTGCGGAAATGGACGTCTTTGATCTCGTCAAGGCCTTTCAGCAGATATTGGGCAGGCTGGGCCGGGCAGAGCCGATGGAAATTGATGTGGAGCGGATGTCGCTGACCGACCGCATCAATGAAATCATGGATCGGCTCACGGAACACAAAAATCTGACCTTTACCGACCTGATCGGAGAAAGGGCTGACCGGCGCTGGATTCTTTATACCTTTCTGGCGTTGCTCGAACTCATGAAGCTTCGGATGATCCGGGCGTACCAGGGCGAGTCCTATGGGACGATTCGACTGTTTCTGGCCGTGGAGTGAAAGATGGATGAAGAGAAAAAGGCAATCATCGAGGCCCTTGTATTCGCTTCGGAAACGCCGTTATCAGTCGAGCGTATCGCAGAGATTCTGACCGGGACAGACAAGGCGACCATCGACGGGGCGCTTCAGCAACTGACCACCGATCACGAAGTTAGAAAAGGCGGGATTCAGCTTCAGGCCGTTGCCGGCGGCTACCAGTTCCGAACCCGCGCCGAACTGGGTGTATGGGTGAAAAAATTGAGAACGTCAAAACCCATGGGACTGAGCCCGGCAGCCTTGGAGACCCTTGCGGTGATCGCCTATCGTCAACCGGTGGTCAAGGCGGATATCGACCGGTTCCGCGGGGTGGACGCCTCGGGTCCGCTCAGGGGCCTGCTGGAAAAAAAACTCGCGAGAATCGTCGGACGCAAGGACGTTCCCGGCAAGCCGATTCTGTACGGGACAACCCGCAAGTTTCTTGAGGTTTTTAATCTGCAGGACCTGTCGGCCCTTCCGACCCTGCGTGAGTTGAAAGAATTGCAGGAATGAAGGAACGCATCCAGAAAATCATCGCCCGGGCCGGAATCGCATCGAGGCGCGCCGCGGAGAAAATGATTCTTGAAGGCAGAGTTGCCGTCAACGGGGCGCAAATCACGGAAATGGGCGCCATGGCCGATGCTGAACGGGACGATATCCGCGTCGATGGGCATCTGATTGCCGTTGCGACCGTCAAGATATATCTGTTGCTCAACAAGCCGCGCGGGTACGTCACCACGCTCGATGATCCGCAGCACCGCCCGATCGTGACCCACTTGCTGACGGGGATTCCGGAACGCGTTTTCCCCGTGGGACGGCTTGATTATGACTCGGAAGGGCTGTTGCTGTTGACCAATGACGGTGAATTTGCACAGAGGCTCCAGCATCCGCGGTATCAGACGACCAAAACTTACCGGGTCAAGGTGGAGGGCCATCTGTCCGGCCGCACCATGCGGGCGCTTTCCGAGGGGATTGTTCTCGAAGACGGAATGTTCAAGCCGTTGGCGGCGGTGCTGGAAAGAAAGAGCCCCAAGAGCTGCTGGATCGTTCTGACCCTTGCCGAGGGCAGAAACCGGATCATCCGGCGGGCCTTTGCCTCGATCGGACATCCCGTGCTCCGGCTGATCCGGGTGGCCTTATCGGATATTTTGCTGGGTGATTTGAAACCCGGAGCCTACCGGCATTTGACAGGGAAGGAGGTGTCGCGGCTGATTCTGGCCTCAAAACAGGTGGAATTTTAGAAAAATTGTCTTGACATTCATCTTAAAATAAATAATAGTCGGCGAAACTAAAAACATATTATGATGTTATTGAAGTATCTGCGCTTTACGGCGTGGATTCCATTTTTTTGAGATCAGGCATTATAAGGAGGAATTATGAATAAATCCGGGCTGATTGAGTCTTTGAGCAAAAAGGAAGGGTTGACGGAAAAAAGGGCGATCGATGTCGTGAATCTTATTTTCAAGGGATTTACGGATGAGCTGAAGAACAAAGGCAGAATCGAGATCAGGGGGCTTGGGAGCTTTGTCGTAAGAGACTATCAGGCCTACACGGGCCGGAATCCCAAGACCGGCAAAAGCATCAAGGTGGCGTCCAAGAGGTTGCCCTTCTTCAAAGTCGGCAAAGAACTCAAGGATCGGGTGGACGGCAAAAAATAGTCCGTTCGGTCAGTTCCGGCTATCTTTTATGAAAGTTAGGAAAAATTACGGAAACGTAACAGCGGGGGGGTCTATGACGATCCCCTTTTTTATGAATTCTCCCCTGGTCAGTTCATGATCCCTTCTTCCCGGAAACTGAAGAAGCGGTTCTCCCCAATGATAATATGATCGTGCACGAGGATATCCAGGGCCTTGGCCGTTTCCTGAATCGTCCGGGTCAGCCGGATATCGGCGTCTGAAGGACGGATGTGGCCGGAGGGGTGATTGTGAAGCAGAATGATTGCTGAAGCCTTGCACCGGAGAGCGTTTTCGAGGACCTTGCGCGGATAAACCACGGCCTGATTGACGATGCCTTCCTGAATGATCTCGTCGTCGATGATCCGGTTCTGGGCGTTGAGATAGATCACCCGAAACTGTTCATCCTTCAGTCCGCCGAGGGCGGTCTTGCAGTAGTTCAGCAGTTCGCTTGTGCAGGTGATCTGGGACTTCTCCATGGCCTGCTGCTTGAGATAGAGCGCGCAGAGGTCCTTGACCAGTTTGAGCGCAACGGAAGAAGAGGGACCGATGCCGCTGATCTTTTCGAGATCGGAGATGTCCGCGTCGAGGACGCCCTTGATGCTGCCGAACGCGCGCAAAAGAGCCTTGGCCGGTGGTTTGACATCCTCCTGCCGGACGACATAGCACAGCAGCAGTTCCAGGGCCTCATAATCATGGAAAGCGTCGATGCCGGAGGCGCGATATTTCTTTTTCAGCCGCTCCCGGTGCCCTTTGTGGTCGCTTTCAGGATGATCCATCCTGTTCCTCACGAGTCGGAACGCCGGCCGGCGCTTCGGCCGGACCGGCGATCGGTGTCGTTCATGCGAAAATGTTACGCCAGGCAGCGGTTGATGAAATCCCAGTTGATCAGCTTGTCGATCACGGCCGCCAGATAGTCCGGGCGACGATTCTGATAATCCAGATAATAGGCGTGTTCCCAGACATCCAGCGTCAGCAGGGGCTTCAGACCATGCGCGAGGGGGGTGTCGGCGTTGGCCGTTTTGATGATTTTGAGCTGTCCGCGGTCTGAAACAAGCCAGGCCCAGCCGCTGCCGAATTGTGTGGTGCCCGCGGTTTTAAGTTCCTCCACGAACTTGTCGTATCCACCCCAGACGGCGTCAATCTTTGCCGCAATCGCCCCGGTGGGCGCGCCGCCGCCACCCGGCTTCAGGCACTGCCAGTAAAAGGAGTGGTTCCAGACCTGGGCGACATTGTTGAAAATGCCGGCCTTTGCCGCATCGCCCGCCGCCTTCTGGATAATGACCTCCAGGCTTTCTTTTTCGAATGGCGTTCCGGCGATCAGTTTGTTCGCATTGTCCACGTAGGCCCGATGGTGCTTTCCATAATGAAATTCAATCGTATTGGCGCCGATAACGGGCGCCAGGGCGTCCTTTGCATAGGGCAGATCGGGTAATTGAATAGCCATCCTGTTTCCTCCCGAGTTTTATTTGCGCGATAAAAACACGCGCCTTGAATATAACCATCCGCGTTTAAAAGCGCAAGCCGTTTTATGACGGCCTCATTTTGACCCGTTGTCCGGGATGACGATCTTTCCACTGGCCACCATTTCACGGAGATCTTTTTTGCTGAATTTCCCGACGCTCGTTTTCGGGATCTGATCCAGAAAAACGAATTGATCGGGAATCCACCAGTCGGCCTTGACCTTGTTCCGCAGGAAGGCCTGAAGATCTTCTTTCGTGGCCGTTTCACCGGGTTTCAGCACAATGCAGCCCAGGGGCCGTTCCTGCCATTTGGGGTGAGGAATGCCGATTACGGCCGCCTCGAGCACCTTGGGATGCGCCATGATGAGATTTTCGAGATCGACCGAAGAAATCCACTCGCCGCCGCTCTTGACGAGATCCTTGGTGCGGTCCACAAGGCGGACATAGCCTTCGGCATCGAGGGTTCCCACGTCTCCGGTATGCAGCCAGCCGTCCGCGAAGACCGGCCGGGACCGCTCCGGATCCCGGTCATATTCCTTGGCGATCCAGGGGCCTCGCAGCAGGATTTCGCCCCATTCCTTGCCATCCATCGCGACTTCCGCACCCCGTTCATTGACGATTTTCATTTCCAGTCCGAGGGCGATCAGTCCCGCGCTGACCTTGACATCGTAAATCGCATCCTTCGGCAAATCGGCCATGTCGCTTTTGGGAATGGCGGCCAGCGCCAGCGGCGTCGTTTCCGTCATGCCGTAGGCCTGCGAGAGCGGGAAACCATATTTTTCGTTCAGGGCTTCCATCAAATACCGCGGGCAGGCCGATCCACCGGAATAGACGGCGCGCAGCGAGGAAAAATCATGCCAGCCGCCGCCTTCCAGATACTGGTAGAGCATCATCCAGATCGTGGGAACGCCTGCGGAAAAGGTGACTTTTTCTTCGGCGATGATCTTGCACAGGACGGGCATGTTGAGCACCTCGCGGCCGGGGAAGACCTGTTTACAGCCCAGGCCGATGCCGCCGAAAGGGGCGCCCCAGGCATTGGCATGGAACATGGGCACCACATGCAGGATGCAGTCACGCTCAGCGACGCCGAGCGTGACGCCGACGCCGTAGCTGTGCAGGACAAGCCCCCGATGTGAATAGGCGACACCCTTGGGATCGCCGGTGGTTGCTGAGGTATAACACAGCAGCGCCGTATCCCATTCACTCAAATCCTCAGGAAAATCATAATGATCCGAAAATTTGGCGATCCATTCGTCATAAAGATAGACCGGCGACAGCGACGTCTGCGGCATTTGGTTCGATTGCGAAAGGATGACGTAATGTTTAACCGTTTTTAACTGGTCTTTGATCAGTTCGACGAAGAACAGCAGGTCCTCCTCGATAAAAATGACCTTGTCTTCAGCATGGTTGAGCACATAGGCCAGGTGATGCATGGGAAGGCGGAAATTAACCGTATGCAGGGTGGCGCCCATGCAGGGAACGCCGAAGTAAAGCTCCATGTGGCGCTGGCTGTTCAGGGCGATTGAGGCTACGCGGTCGCCTCTCTGAATGCCCAGCGAGGCGAGGGCATTGGCAAGCTGGCAGGTGCGTTTGAAATAATCGGCGTAGGTGTATCGGAAAATCTCCTGGGGATAAACGGAAACGAGTTCTTTTCTGGGGAAATATTTTGCCGCCCGCAACAGAAAGGTTCTCAACAACAAAGGATAATCCATCATGGCCGTGTTCCTCCTTTTTCAAGAAAAGACCGCGATATGCAATCCATTATGAAAGTTTCAAACGCTTGCTCACAAGGCGTGACGTCGAACGGCTGGACCCGGCCCTGCCGTCTGTCGGGGCGATCACCTCCTTTTATGGCGCCGGGAAGCCGGCTCTAAACAGGCACCGATGTGTATGAATGCCGATAGATGAGTGACATTGATCGGGACGTGTGTTGACTACCACCGATCGTTGCAAAAATGCCAGAAAAAAGTAGCTCAGATATCGAAGGCGGTTTGCCATGCCCGCAGATCCGTGAGGGCGCGTTCGGCGTAGGCGCGCCCGCGGTCTTTCTTTGCCGTCCTGAGCGCCGGCGGCGTGAAGAGGCCGAAATTGACGTTCATGGGCTGAAAGTTTTCACTTTTCGCCTGGGTGATATGGTGCAGCAGAGCGCCCATGGCCGTTGTCTGCGGCGGGGGCGGCAAGAGATTCCCCGTCGCCAGCGCCGCCGCGTTGAGACCCGCCAGCAGGCCCATCGCGGCCGATTCGACGTAGCCTTCGACGCCCGTGATCTGTCCGGCGAAGAGAATATTTTCATCGGTGCGCATTTGCAGCGTCTCCTTGAGCAGCGTCGGCGAATGAATGAAGGTGTTGCGGTGGATGCTGCCGTACCGTGCGAATTCGGCCTTTTCCAGTCCGGGGATCATGCGGAAGATCCGTCGCTGCTCGGGCCAGGTCAGCTTCGTCTGGAAGCCCACCATGTTGAAGAGCGTCCTGGCCCGATTTTCCGATCGAAGCTGGATCACCGCATAGGGGCGTCGGCCTGTCCGCGGGTCGAGCAGGCCGACGGGCTTCATCGGACCAAACAGCAGGGTCCGGATCCCCCGTCTGGCCATAACTTCCACGGGCAGGCAGCCTTCAAAACATTTTGCTTCTTCGAAGGACCGCAGGGGGACATCTTCCGCTTCCGTCAGCGCCTTCCAAAAATGCCCATAGGCCTCTTTTTCAAGGGGACAGTTCAGATAATCGCCTTCACCGTCGTCATAGCGAGATGCCCTGAAAACCTTTTCAAAATCAATGGATTCCGCATCAATGATGGGCGAAATGGCATCGTAGAAGTAGCGGTGCGCCGCGCCGGTCAGGCGGGTCACCGCGTCGGCCAGCGCATCGGAGGTCAGCGGGCCTGTGGCGACGATCACGCGACGGCCCGAGGGAATATCAGGGAGTTCCTGACGGATGATCTGCAGATCTTTGCAGGCAGCCAGCCGGTTCTCGATGTCCTGTGAGAATTCCATCCGGTTGACGGCCAGCGCCCGTCCTGCGGGGACCGCCGTTGCGTCTGCCGCTGCCATGATCAGGGAGTCGAGGCGCCGCATCTCTTCCTTGAGCAGGCCCACGGCGTTCTCGATGGGATGGGCGCGCAGTGAATTGCTGCAGACCAGTTCGGCCAGCAGCGGAGATTTATGGGCTGGCGAGAACCGCTGCGGCTTCATCTCGTAGAGCACGGTTGCCAGTCCCCTGCGTGCGAGCTGCCAGGCGGCCTCGCAGCCGGCCAGGCCGCCGCCGATGATGATCGTCGAGGTGTTCACGGTCATTCGTGCACGCGCTTGTCGAGCGCGTTCTCCATCATTGCTGCGGTTGGTTAAGGACCAAGCCGCTCCTTGCATCGGGGTGGATGATTTTCAGGCGCCGGACTTGATTTTAACGATATTCTTGCACTCGGGATAACCGGAGCAGCCCAGGAACGGGCCGAATCGGCCCCGTTTGATCGCCATGGGGCGGCCGCATTGGTCGCAGAGGGTATCGGTCAGTTCCGGGGGATTGGTTTTTGCGGCCCCACTCCCGTCCTTTCCGGTCCTGGTGATATTCTTGCATTCGGGGTAGCCGGAACAGCCGAGAAAGGGTCCGAATTTGCCCCGCTTGACGAGCATGGGGCGGCCGCAGGCGCTGCAGGCAATGTCGCTGACCTCTTCTTTGACCGGCGTCACGGCGCCGTTTTCATCCTTCCGGACATTGACGATGTTCTTACATTCGGGATAGCCTGTACAGCCGAGGAACGCGCCGAACCGGCCCTGTTTGACCGCCATCGGGCGGCCGCATTTATCGCAGGCGATGTCCGTTTCCACCGTCTGGGGTTCGGCCGGCCGGACCTTGCCCTCGTCGTCGCGCGTCACGTTCTGCGTGTTCTTGCATGCCGGATAGTTCGAACAGGCGAGGAATTCACCGTTGCGCCCCCATTTGATGACCATGGGGCTGCCGCATTTTTCACAGGTCATATCGGTGGGCGTTTCCTGCCGCTTGACGTTACGCATCTGGGCTTTTGCTTTGTTGAGTTCTTCCGCGAAGGGAAGGTAAAATTCCTTGAGCGTATCGAGGCGCTTGATTTCGCCCTCCTCGATTTTGTCCAGCATGCTTTCAAGCGACGCCGTGAAAGCCACATCCAGTTCCCTCGGAAAATTCTTAACCAGCAGATCCGTCACCAGGACGCCCAGGTCGGTGGGATAGAAGCGCTGCTTTTCCAGACGGGCGTATTCCCTGTCCTGGATCGTACTCAGGATTGCCGCGTAGGTGCTCGGTCGTCCGATGCCGTTTTCTTCAAGTTCGCGTACCAGCGTCGCCTCCGTGAACCTCGGCGGGGGCTGGGTAAATTTCTGTTCCGGTTTGAGCGCCAGCAGTTTCAAACTCTCATTTTCCTGGAGGGCGGGGAGAATGCGGCCGAATTCCCCTTCTTCGCCGTTGCCATTGTCCTCCTTGCCTTCGGTATAGACAATCGTGAATCCTGGAAAGGTCATGACCGATCCCTGCGCGCGAAACATGCAGGCGCCCGCGGTGATGTCGATGGTCGTTTGATCGAAAACGGCCGGATTCATCTGGCTGGCCACAAAACGGTTCCAGATGAGCTGATAGAGCCGAAACTGGTCGTTGCTCAGTCGGGCCTTGATATCCTGGGGTCGGTAAGCCATCGAGGAGGGCCGGATCGCTTCGTGCGCGTCCTGGGCGGTCCCGGTGTTTCTGAACGCCCTTGGTTTTGCGGGCAGATAGTCCGGACCGTAATTCTCACCAATGAGCCGCCGGGCGTCTTTCAGGGCCTCTTCGGCAATCCGGACCGAATCCGTCCGCATGTAGGTGATCAGTCCCACAGAGCCTTCTTCCCCGAGCTCGACACCTTCGTAGAGCCTCTGAGCGACGCTCATCGTCTTCTTTG
>Ga0351846_1099_pt1 | contig 29665 bp, 34 predicted proteins | sample TotcelHFGM3001M4_FD_206882 | JGI IMG/M metagenome (GOLD analysis project Ga0351846, IMG submission 206882) | Enriched cells from coal bed in the Powder River Basin, Montana, United States - Total cells FGM rep1 HSBNCT.FGM.300.1.M4 ... | reverse complement strand
ATCCCGACCTGCGTGAACAACTGCTTGCCACGGGTGACGCTGAACTGGTGGAAGGCAACAACTGGAACGACCGGTTTTGGGGCGTCTGCCGTGGGCAGGGCCGGAACGAGCTTGGTAAAATCCTGACGAAGGTCCGTTCGGAGTTGTCATAGGGGTAGCCTGCCCAGCCCGCAGCTTTTCCCAAACTGCCCGCAGGATGACATCGGACGCCAAGTCCGGGTGCATGTCCGTAGTTCCGCAGGCGGCAAGCAGGGCCGTGTTTCCGTCCCACAGACCGCACTCGTTTCTGATGGCCGTGCCGAGCCCGAAGTGCAACAAGTCAAGATCGGCCACCGGCGTCTTGCGGATCTCGTCCTTCTGGGATTTGGTCAGCTTGTCTAAGATCCGGTCAACGGCTTGGTCAACTGTGGTTGGCCCGTCTGGAACCGGCCGGTTTAGCATGATCACGGTGCATCCCTCCTTCCCGGCCGCCATCGTACCGCCAACGTCGGACATGCACCATCGGACGGTGGAAACCTGATAGAATCGTCGCCGGGGAAAACATGGCAAGTCTGGTGATCGGTGCAGTTGGTGCTGGCTTGATTGTCGTCGGGGTGGCAGCCCTTCGGAGGCAGTCTAAGGCGACCAGTTGCCCAATGCACAGCCGTGTCGCTGGAAGTGTGGCGGTGTTCCTGGCATGGGCTTGTATGATTGCCGGGGCCGGAGCCTTGGTGGTTGGAGTCGTGGTGTACCGGGACAATCGGGAAGCGGAGGGCCGAGACATGAGCAGATTGTTTTCTGCCGTTGCCACAAGCGTCAAGAAATGGCTCGGCCTTGAATCAGCACCGTACAAAATACCGACCCTGGATCAAACCGAAGCCGAGCGAGTCGTGGACCGGTTGATCGTCATGGGCTTCTTGAAATTCGTGAACGAGCCGCACAAAGCAGACGTGCGGCGGCAACTGATCGAGACCGCCCGCAACCGTTATCTGGACAGCGACTGGGACGATGAATGTGTTGCTGCCGACATGCGGAGCTATCCAGCCGACGCCGAAGACCTGGCCGAGGGGCAGGTTGGTGCAACCATGCTGCTGATGAAACCGGTGCTGGAGAAGGAAGGCGTCAAGCTCGATTCAGTCGTGGACGACTTCGGCGATGAAAAGTACGAGCTTGTCGTCAATGGGCAGCGGCACCTAATCTATGAAAGCGGGCAGGACAGTTGGACGCTTGGACTAAAACGGCTCTTGGAAATCACCAATGGATTGTTGGAGGAAGCCGGTTCAGCCGAGCGGCTGTATGCTGTGTACGGCGGGCACGAAGGTCGGGTAATGCTGCTGACGCCGGAAATGTTGGGTTACCTGGAATCGCTTGCTGACTTGCTGGACCACGGCTGGCTGCCCAGGCGGTCGGAGGAATTTGGGGACGGGTGAACGATCATCGGGAAAGGCGAACATGGATTCGGAAAAACTGACCTCCGCACTGAACGGCGTCATTCATCGCCTTGTGCTGCTGGCGGCTGAGGATGCCCAACTCCGAACCGAACTGCGGGCCTTGGCTGAAGCGGTCTTGGAGATCACGGGCATATCCGACCAACAAGCCGCAGCAGAAGCGGCCGTTCAAGAACCACCAGCGGTCGAAGTTGCAGGCGAGTTGGTTTCGTTAACCGAGGAACCGGTTGCCGAAACGACAGCCCTGCAAGAAGCCGAACCGTTTGTCCCACTGGCAGAAGTCCTGCAAAAACTGACATTGGGTCAACCAAGACCCGCCGTCGAACCGGCCCCCGTTTCCTATCCGTCACATTGGCTCAAATCGACGACTGCGGACCTATCGGTGATCGAAGCTCGCTGCCGGTTGAAGGCAGAGGGGGCACGATGGGCTGCCACTCGGCGACGGCTCATCATGAAACACGCAAGCTTCTCCACGGAAATCGACCCCAGGGATCGGGCGATCATCTCCAAAGCCAAGGCGGTGCCAGATTGTTTCCTTTGGATGTGCCATCCGTCCGGCCCGTCCCCCTCAGACCCCAAGAGTCTTGAGGATGTCGCCGGTTGTTTCGACGCCGTGGCGGATATTCTGTTGGTCGTGAAGCAGATCGAAGGCGACCCCGACCTGCATCGAGTCGAGTTCGAACACTCGTTGGATCTGCTGGCCGAGGCCCAATGCGTCTTGCGAGCCTCCATCGACATAATCCACGGCCCCACCGACACGGACCAAATGCAGGTGTTCAACTGGTTGAAGGCGACTGCCAGCGAAAGGCAAATCTTCATTCAACGATACATGCGAATCGATGATCCCGTAGATCCGAGTCAATTTGCCGATCTGGAATCCCGCATCGAAGCACTCGATACCAAAGTTCAGGAGATTCGAGGTCGGGACAAGCAACGCAAGAAGCTAATGGGGAAAGTGCGTCACAAAACCGCCTCGATTTCCGGTGACTCTGATGGAGCACAGGAACAGTGGCGATCCTTGATCCCCATCGTGGAAGAATTGGTGAGCGACGGTCTGCCACCAAGCAACCCAGAACTTCGAGATCTGCTCGTCCCGGTCATCGACAGCTTGCCGGAAGACCTGGATGTTCCAGCGGGGTTTCAGTTGGTGCTCCGAGAAATCGACCAGTTCATGGCGACCTATCCGCCGCCAGAAACCAAGCCGGTAGCACCACCGACCCAACAAGTCCAGGATGTCGCCAAGCTGTTGAAAAACAAGTCCCTGGTCATGATTGGTGGTGATCGTCGTGGCGGTGCCTATCAAGCCATCAAGGACGCATTCGGGCTGAAAGAACTGATCTGGATTGAGACACGAGAACACCAGTCCATTGACGGATTCGAGACCTACGTCGCTCGACCTGACGTTGCCGCTGTCCTGCTGGCGATTCGTTGGGCGAGCCATTCCTACGGTGAAGTCAGGGAGTTTTGCGACCAGCATGGAAAGCCCTTGGTACGGCTGCCCGGTGGCTACGGATTGAATCAGGTGGCTGCCCAAATCATGGGGCAGTGCAGCGGGCGGCTGGCAGGCACGTGAATTACATCCGGTTGACGGAGCACTCCGTGGACGACGACGCATTATTGGCAATCTGCCGAACGACGTACCGCCGAATCGTGGTGGCGAACAAGGGCTCGTTCGCCGCTTGCCGAGAGGCCGTGCGATTTGAGTTGCAGCGTGCCGGGTTCGAGGTGGTGAACGAAGACGATGACATTTCGGTGGGACTGCAAACCGTGCTGGTCATGCTTGCCGAGGGCCGATACGTCCAGCGTGATGCCCTTGGTGGATGGCATGTCCACCGGAATCCGGCAGCGTGCTGATGGGGTTGACGAGGCCGCCGATCACAGCCACGAAGATTTCGCCAAGTGCAACCATTTCCAGTTTTCCAGAATTCCAGTTTTCCAAGACCATCTGTCTTGCAGATCGGTTCACGTGGTCGATGGAAGAGCCCGTCTGGGGCCGCTTCAAAAAACATCTTCGCAAATGCGATCTTGGTTGGCGTTCAAAGAAAAGGCCCAGAAACTCGGCGGCACCCAACCGTCGATGGTCGTTCGGCAAAAGGGACACGCCGTGCCCCGTCCCGAATCGGCACGCCGCAGGTCGGGACAAGGAAGTGGGCGGTAATCATCCCGGCCCCAGGTACTCGAACCGTGGCATCAACTTCCCAGCCACTTCCACCGTCTCCAGGAACATGGCCTTGGGTCGCACCCAAAGCCCGTGGTCCCCGTATTCCTGCCGGTAGACAACGAGTTCTTCCACGGTTTCGCTGTGGCGGGCCACGCCCAACACGGTGTACGCCTTGCCTTTGTAGCGAGCGCACGAGAATTTCATCGCCGGTTGAAGACGCCCATCGGGTGCTTGCCCTTGCCCTTGCGTTTTGGGATAATGTCACCGCCAATTGGCCCAAACGTTGCGACAGGAGTGCCGAGAGTGAACCCGGCTCATGAACAGTACGCTCGTCGTACCCCATCAAATACCCTCGACCAACTGTTTCGAATGCTCGAAGCCTTCGAGGAGGGGCCACAGTTTGCCCTTTCTTCGCTCTGCCTTGACGTTCTCGACGACTTGGCCGAAATCGAGTCTGCCGACGATCCACTTGGAGCCCTCAAAGATCGTTGTCGGGCTGCTGCACGAGCGATCCCAGAAGATCTACTGGTACACTACATCGTCCTTGGCTGTTCTTGGCGGCTCTTCACCGGTTCAGAAGATTCAAAGCTGCCCACCTGGATGAGTCGCCGAACGCCGGTAGCGTCGAGGGCTGAGCAACGATTACTCTTTCCCGTCGAAAATGAAACATGTCTACCGTCGGAAACTAGCAAGGCATCCCTATACGAGACGCTCTGTCGTGGGATGCAAGTGTACCTTCTTGCACTTTCCAAACAGGACTCCACCCAGGAGAGCGTGGCTTTCTTGGCACTGTCCGAGATCCGAGGTGTCGGTTACTGGACGCTACGAAAACTTGTCCAGCACGGGCCACTCGCCGGATTGTTCTTTTTGAACTCGACGGAGGACTTCAACAAAACGCTGCGGGCTGTTGGCTCCAAAGGATCGCTCGACACGAACATACCGATCAAGGAATGGCAAGAGCGTGCCTTCGCAAAGGGACAATGCCTCTTGGCGGAACTGGCGGCGCTGGGCATCAGAATGGTGCATCGATTCGATCCTGAATACCCCGCACAGTTGAACGATCTCGACGACTCACCTGACTGGCTCTTCGTCCAGGGAAATCCAGCCGTATTGCACCAGCGATCAGTTGCGGTCGTAGGGACTCGCAGCCCAACATCTGTTGGTACCCGACTGGCCGCCATAATCGCCGCCTCTCTGCCTAATTTGCATTCAGTGCTTGTTAGCGGTTTGGCAGAGGGCATTGACCAGTCAATGCACCTTGCGTCGTTGCAACACAATGTCCCAACGATTGCCGTCCTCGGAACGGGAATTCTCAACACGTTTCCGAGTGGTTCAGAGTGCATTCGTTCAGAAATATGCAAATCTGGTGGGGCGGTAATCACCGAATACCTGCCGCATGACAGCTACTCGTCCCAGAACTTCGTTCGCCGAAACCGAATTCAAGCTGGACTCGCAACCGTCGTCATCCCTGTCGAGTGGCGGATAAAAAGCGGAACCGCCCACACGGTCAGGTTCGCCCACGAAACTAATCGCAAGATTATCTGCGTCAGGCCACCGGAATGGAAGATCGATAATCGCCCAGAGCTTCAACATGCCCTGCAAATTGGCGCAAAGGTGTTCACACTTCCTGACGAACTCGAAGCGTTTGTTACCGCTGTTACCCGTTGAGGTCGCTTTCATGGCTCGATTACGTGGCGTTATCTTCGGCATCAGGAACGTTCTGCTTCGAGATGATGGAGACGGTCAGGGAAGCCTCGACCAAACCGTCTTTGAAGAAATGGGGCGTCTCGTGAAGTTTCTTATCGCAAACGACATCCAACCCATTATGCTCGCAAACCACGACTGGACAGTGACCGATGACTCCGGCGATCAGCAACCACTCAAAGACTTTCTTGAATCCCAGTGGGGAGGAGATTTTGAGTGGTGCATCGGCTTGAGAAATGGACCAGCCAAGCAGACGACTGAAGCACTCGACGAATTACGACGCAAACTTGGATATTCAGCCAACGAGACGCTGTATGTAGGAAACTCCGAAACCGATATGCAGTCGGCAGTGAACGGTAAGACTTTGTTTCTCAATGCATTGTGGTACGCCGACACCACCGAGTATGGATTCCGATGTTCATCGCCTAAGCAGGCTGGCCGATTCATCGATACATTTTGCCTTCGGGAACACTACTGGTATTTCAAAATTGAAGACGGCGACCTTCGTGTATACTCCCTTGCGCCCTTCAGCACGTACTTAGAGCAGTATAAGGAATACTCAGAAAGTCTAATCGAAACCGTAAAGCTCAAGCTGGGTGATGATGACGATGTAGACTTTTGGGGAAAATACTTATGCACCAGCACTTACTTTTCTGGCGTGTACGAAGCCGTTGATTACATCTGTCCATATCCAGGCCACCGTAGAGGATCAGTTCCACGTGTGCTGGAGGTTCCTATGCAAACATTCGCCAAGTGCTTTAGAAAGCGATTTGTTCCAGATCTCTTGGTAAGACACACAGACGCAATCGAGTCGAAACGAAACCGTGATAGCGTTGATCATCTGAACCAGTTGAATACGATCCGGCTGAATCAGAAGCCTGAGAAGAGTCCTGGTAAGCCTTATGCGAAGTGCCCCGTGCGAAGCGGAAAGACGGTCCTCGTCGTTGATGATATCTTGAGCAATGGGCTGTCCTTCGAGGCGGCAAGAGCATATCTAAGAAACGCCGGTGCCAATGTCGTCTGTGTTTCTTTTCTCAAGACGATGAAGCGTGAATACCGGGCGATTGCAGATTTCGAGCGATTCCCCGGCAGCCCGTATGACCCGTACACATTTTCGCCAGTAACGATCACCAAGACATTTGATTACCGAAGGAACATCGTTGATCCAGCAGCGCCACGAGAACTGTCGGAGAAGCTGGAACGGTACACCAATTGGGACTGGCCGTGAAAGTGCGACGTGTCCCTCCCCTTCGCCTCCCAAACTCCAGCCACTTCCCCGCTCGTACCTGCTCCCCAGTGTACTCGACCCGGCTCCGCACAACACCAGCCGGGTCGAGCAACATCACCGTGTCGCCGTCGTTGTTCAACGGCATCGTGGGTGTGGTCATCACGATCCGCAATCGCCCCTTGGCCGCCACCGTTCCGGCCAGCCGGTATTGATTCCCGGCCTTGTCAACCAGCTTCCAACCAGCCAGATCCACCGGCCGGTCAGTGCTGTTGCCGATTTCGACCGCTTCGTTGCCCTCGTCCCGGCCAGCAGGATCGGGCAGCAGGCCCATGATTTCGACACCGTTGGCAACGACCTCGCCCAGGACGGGTATGCCACGGTTTTTCTGTGCCGCCCGCCAATCCCACGGCGGGATTGGGTTCGACTCGGCCCACAGGCCCCACTTGGCGGCACGGGCTTCGGCTTCCAGCTTGCCCATGCCCTGGTCCTTGCTGTACTGCCTGTACCACCATCCCCAGCCTTGCCGCACAAGTTCATGGTTCAGGTTCCGACCATCCGGCAGGATGATGTTGGCCAGCGTCCGTTCGTATCTGTCGGTGCCGGTGGGGTGGACCGTGACCGTCTTGCCATGTGCCAAGGCAGATGTGGCCTGCTTCGCTTTCTGGCCGAACGCTTGGCCGCTTTCCGGGCAATCGATGCCTTCCAGGCGGATGGCGATCTGCTCGGTGCCACGGAGGACGACGATGGTGTCGCCGTCCTTGACACGGACGACCTGGGCGGTGAATGGTTCGGCGGCAGGGGCAGCAAGCGTCCATGACGCCGCCACGGAAAGGACCAACATCAGCCACAGTCTACCACGAATCATCGTTTTGACCTCGCCAGCCGGAAAATCAACGTGCCGACGAATCCGATCACAGCCATGAGCGGCCCTGTCACGAAGAATCCGGTCATGACCACTTCCAAAGACTTGTCGTGGGTGTTCGATGACAACACACTGACCAGGGCCATGCCGCCGAACAGGCCGACGAAGTAGCCCCCTATGCCGCCGAGTACCGAGATGCCGAAGGTCTTCACGTCAGGGCGACTCCTTTGAGCGAGATTCTGTTATTGGTTACGTTCCGTTCGCCAGCCGAGCTTCGTAGAAATCCTAGTCGAACTCCGCCACCACTGGATTGTGATCGCTCAGGTCATTCCACTCGCCGCCCGACAACACACCGCTGGATTGAAGTCTTCCCTCCCATGCCTTCGGCACGAAGATGCCGTCACAGTGGTATGGAGTCTTCGGGGCGTTTTGCCACCTGAGCGTCTGATCAAGCCACTTACTTGGGTTCGCCGACTGCCAGCAATTCACCAAACCGAACTCATCACGTAGGCGATTCTGGATTGCAGAGTCTTTCTTGCTAGTCTTTCGGGACTCTGTTGCTTGCCGTTGGCTGATAGTCAGATTGAAGTCACCCCCAATCACGACATCGGCTCCGTCCGTCAGGCCATGAATCATGTTCAAGACGGAATTCACGGCTTTCTGGTAGCTGCCGATCTTGGGGGCGTGAACGCTAAAGATTCGGAGTCTCCGCCCGTTTGCACCCGACCAAGCCAGTCCATCTACTTCGACACCGACAACCCATCCGGCGAATTCTGCAACGGGGATGGTAATCTGGCATCGGATAGTTGATTTGACGTAAACAGCACTTCCCCATGCCTGTCCGGCTACCGGAGACCATGCCGCATGTTGGTGCAGATCGCCGTGGCCGGACAGATGTTCGTGGGGTGCGTAGGTTTCCTGAACAAGAAAGACATCAGGGTCATGGTCCGCCACAACTCTGGACCAATGGGTTTTCTCTTTTCCGCCGAACAGCATGTTGTAGGTGGTGATTTTCAAGCGGAGTTCTCCGAATTCAAGAAGGTTCAATCAAACAGGTTGCACGTAATTGTTGAGCTTTGCACATCATACGCTTACCTCAACGAAGCTGAATTGCCTTATTCGCACCGGACCCGAATTTATTAGCTGCCTTGGGCATTTCCGACAGAACCTGCCGGAGTTTGGCCTGGAACTGGCCGAAGCTCTGGAGTCGCTCGCCGGTGGCTTCGTCCATGTACAGGCTGCGGTTGATTTCGATCATGACCGAGGCAACGTTGCGGTCGTGGCGGTAGAAGTCAGTTGGCACGAACGTCCCCGAAAACGGTCGGTTCACGCCAACAGCAAGCCCAAGTCGCTCAAACGCTGCTCGGAGCCAGTCTACCAGTTGGGCCGGAGTATGGAAATCATCCGTGCCGATGCAGATCTGGCAACGATTCGGCGTCTGGTCCGGTTCGTGCGGCAACGGTTTCGATGAAAAACTGTGGGCATCCACGAGCAAGCATGTTCCGTGTGCTGCCAGTGCGTGGCCCACCGCCGTCGCCACAGCCTCCTGGTGCGGGACGTAGTACGCATCCAGCAGGGACCGGTGCTCGTCCGGCGAGATGTCGTGCCGCAAGGCGTTACCGCCCGATGTCCTGGTGTAGATGACTCCCATTCCCTTGCTCGCCATCGGCTCGCATTCATCGTCCGCAAATCGCTCTGGATCGACGACAAGTCGGCTCACGGGGAACCGCACAGCCGTCGCCAGATTCTCCGGCAAAGAAAACAGTTCGTCCGTGTACCGGTCGGTCATGATGAGCAGTTCGTGCCGAAGTTCGTCATCGGTCAGGCACAACGTGCGGCGGATCTGCTTGGGGATTGCCGTTGAAGCGTGGGGGATGTGGATGACGGTGGCAGGGTACGTTGCTGTGGAAAATTGCATGTTGATCCACCCGTGCTTTCGTACCACGCCCCCGGTGCTGTTCACGCTGTTCGACTAACCGCCGACCTTCACCGTCTTCACCCGCTTCCCGTCCTCGATGAACACCACCGCCTTGTAGTCATCCCTGGGAATCGACACGATCAGCGGGCAGGCGAAAGTCGTTTCCGGCGTGGCCCTGGACGTGACGGCGTACCGCAACTGGACCACACCCTGCTCGACCGTCACGCCCTCCACCTTGTATTCCCACAACGCATTCCCACGTTTGATGGCCGTCAGGACCAGGTTGGATTTGAACGCATCCTTTGGCAGCCGATGTGACTTGTCCCGCATGACCATCGCCACGCCTAATACTTGATCGAATTTGGCTTGGTCGGTGATGACCACGAACGATGTGGCGGCGTCAGGCTCGAATTTATTGGACACGAAGTAGCCTGAGTAGGTGTCGAAGGGGAGCTTGGTTCCCTCGGCTGCGGCACCCAGAACCACTAAAATGCCAGTCATTACAGCGAAAGCCTTCATTGCGATGCCTTTAGGCTAAATGATCTTGAAGCTGCTCATCTGCGGCCTACGACGGATACCCCTTGGCCACGGTCTCCGTGTTCCGGGCCAGATCCAGTGGCCGCCAGCAATACCAACTGGCCACCGAGGCGTAGGGTCGCCACGGGGCAGCGATGGCATGGCTGGTTTCCTTGTCCGGCAGACCATCCAGGCCGTAGCGCTGACGAAGTCTCTGTGCGCACGCCCTGTTGGCCCTAGTCGTCGTCATCATGTCTCCAGTCGTCTTCGCTCCTTCCCTCATCTCGTCGCTTGAAAGCCTTTCCAATGGCCGTCACCGTCCTCTGATTCTCGTTTACAATGCTCTGAAACTCTTCGGGTACGTGATCTGCTAGCACGGGGGAAACAGCTGCCCTCACACAATCTAGGTCCACGAAAGCACCCAAGCTGCTGAGTCGTAGCTCGAAACGAACATAGCTACCACGAGCCGTCCCTACATGAATTGGCTGGACAAATGCCTCCACGAATTTGAGTGCGTCTCCGACGCTCGACAACCTGCCAGCTGCCCATTCTCGTGGCCCAGCTTCCCCTTCCCATTGCAGCCATCGCCAAAGATAAAAGCTAAGCCGAGGACCGATCAGCCGGTCTTGATCTTTGAGCGTTTTAATCTTCGCCAAACAAATTGCCTTCGCTTTCCCAAAACTGTCGGAGTCGAAGATGAACTTTTCATCGTGCTCTTCGTCGAGCTTCGGCCCTTCCATAGCGACTACACGCACCGGAAGCCAGCTACCATCGGTCTCTCCTATCGCAGTCAGAAGTGTCTGGCTTCGATGGGTTCGGTCCTCGTCCTTCATTAGATAGTGATGAATTATCCTACAGGCGGTCATATCTGGACCAAGCCCAAACAAGCCTTCATATTCACTTGGGATACTGTCTCCAATGTCAAAGAGAGCGGTCACGAAGGGCACGGCTTCCGAAAGATCCAATCGGTCTATGTAGGCTTCCAACCGTTCCAGCGTGCGTGGCAGCAAGTTGTTGGCCTGAAGGTTCGACAGATGTTCTCGTAACAAATCTCTGTCGCTCGCATTCTTGATAATAGAATCTAGTACCGACAGGGAAATATCTTTTGGCGGCAACGCCATCGCAAAAAACCGGCCAAACATCTCCCGGTGGCATATCCGAAGGTCACGCAGCCAGCCGTTCTCAAATCCGAGACCGTGACCATGGCCTTTGTGAAGCCAATAGATCTGCGGAAACAGCTCCTCAAGAATACCAATCGAGGCACTTCGACTGGTACTGCTTACGGACGAAACTAAAGATTCTAATCTCTTGATTTCTTCCTCTTTGCTTTCCCGCTTATGGCTAAGCCACGACTGACCGAAGACGAGATGAGGATTACCAGCGAGTGTTCGATACAAAGTAGGCTCGAACACTCGAATAGCTTCCACTCCGATCAGATCAATGACGTTTACTTCAAGTTCGCTGTCATGTATGTAGAGCCCGACCTGAAAGGATAAACTTGAAACGAATCTGCGGACCTTTCTCAATGATGAGCAGTAATGCCTCAAGCCGTTGGCATACAGGTGCTGCCATCGCATTTCATCGAAGGTCCGTTTCATCGCTGGGCTGCCTAACAGGTCGTCGAGAGCGCTCGAAACCGTCTGATCTAGGGCTTCCTGTCGGACGTCCGGCAAATCAAAGCCTGCTTGAATGATCTTTTCCATGTAGCTGCGCCCGGTATCTCCACTAGCATCGTCCAGCGCCTTCTCGATAATGTGGCGATCAAAGAGCAGAAGATAGATCATATTTGGAAAATCTGCGTTCACTTTGACTAGTCGGAAAAGCGTTCGAATCTCTTGTGCATTCAGTCGATCAACATCGTCAATTACGACGAGGACAGGTGAAGGTAGACGGCGTAACGCATCGTGAAGCGAGGACTTGAGCGTATGTAGGGATTCATCGGCCGCCTCGGAGTTCATTGCATGCACCTCTGCGGCCTGTTGGCTTAGTGGTACTGATTGCTTGAGTCCGGTGGAAAGCGTTCCGAGCACAAGTGGTATCCAGGGCATTCCGGCAACTTCGGCGGCAGTTTTCATGTGTTCGAGCGCCGTACTTCCGAGCGTCAGGCGGGCTGCGTACGTCTTCCACTTCTTGGAGAGATCTTCCACATTTGGAGAGTCTGCCTTGGTCCGAAGGGCCGTCTCGATTTCATCGAAGAAGACTTCCAATAGTCGATTCTCCCCCGACCACTCCCAGGGATTGAATTCCACAATCGTCGGTGCATTGTGTCCCGACTGTTGTCTCGACTCTAGCAGAGAAGTAACCATGTTTTTAACGGACGATTTGCCTGATCCCCACGGACCATAAATGGCGATAACCAGGCTTTCTGATCCTTTCCAGGCACAGACGGCGTTGGCGAGAGATATGACGAAGTGCCCTCGATCAAGCAGATCTTCATGGAGCGTGGCGACTGGGCGGTCAGCAGAGAAATTCAACAACCCGTATTCGTAGTTCATGTTTACATCCGTTTTGGGAACAAGGATTGGAATATGTTCGGTATCGGTTACTTCATTCGAGGGTGATATTGCGGCATGTCGGGTCCGGTCGTCGTACAAGCTATACTCTAAAGTTGTGGTGAACTTCCTCTAGCCACCGTTCTTTTGTCGCTCAGGGACCACGGCGAGAGCTTCGAATCAATCAATCGACGGCCGTGTGCTCCTCCAACCCACTCGGCACCCTCTCCACCACTTCCCGATGCACGATACTGCCTTTCCGTGGCACAATCTTGGGGACCGCCCTGCCTGCCCCGGTCCACGCCAGCATCAGGTGCGGTCGCCGGTAATGGGGTGCAACTTCAATGTGCCGCCCTACATTCCAACCAAACTTGCCACGCCGGTGTGCCTTCTCCACGCACTTTTGGTCCCCGGTTTCCTCAAACTTGTCCCGGTCCTTGGACAACACATCCGGCTCAATCACCGAAGGATCGTTGTCCAGCAGGCACAGGCTGCAACACAGCCGCACGCAATCGGACAGCATAGCTTCAGGGATGTCAATAAGCCCTTTGTTCGAAGGACGCCTCGGCAATGCGGCAACGGCTTGTTCTACCGTCAGCCCCGCCTGCCGGGGAAAGTTGCAGTACGAGCCGACCGGCACCTGAAATTTTCCCGCCGTCCTTGTCTCGCCCAGGTCGATCATCATCAAGATGGCGTCGGCTTGCTTGGACTCGCCCATCAGGATCGACTGGATCTGAGCGGGCTTGCCTTCCCAGTCGAAGGTCAATGGATTGTCCCGCTTGGGCAAACGGACGCACAGGGCGGACATAGGAAGCTGGACGAGGACCGAGTCCAGATCCAAGTTCAGTCGGGTGAGCATCGGGACGATGGACGGCCACACGTTGTAGTACGGTCGCTGAGCCTGTTCCCACGCTTGCTCGGCGATCATCTGGCTGACCATCCCACCGGCCGGATTCCGGGCGGCATGATCCAATGCGGCCCGGTAGAACTCGTCCGGTTCTTCGATGCGTCCGCCTTTTTTGGCGGCGTCACGGGTTATGGTGTAGGTGTGAAAGTCCATGGTCAGCTTCGTCTTGGTAGGCCCGACCCCCGACGTTCATCGGGGATCTGAATATCATCTCGTGGACTGGCTTTCGACGAGATCTGAAGTAGTTTTCGCCTGTTTCAATCGCTCCAACGACACGTACCGCTGATTCTGAGTGAACGCCGTGGTGCGTCCGCTCTTCGAGGTCAGGTCGTTCCGTATTGAGGCATCCAGTTTCAGCGTATCGGGTGAGTCTGGGGGCGAAAGAAAGAATACCTTGTACGCCCATCCTTCCTTCCTCGGTGTTTCTTTCAGCAACGCATCCACAAGCACCGCCATTTCGCCCTTGTGCGTGCCGGGGAGGAATTCGACGTGTTCGTGCGTTTGCAGGATCTTCGGCACGAGGGGGTAGATCTTACCGAAGGAATAGAATGCAATGCGGCTCACCGGCTGGAAGGGGCGATCTGGGTGGCAGACGTAGGCATGGTATCTCTCGTATTCCGGCCAGGCGTTTCGGGCCGGAACCACGACGACATCGTTCGCACTGCCGATGAGCCGCTCAGCAACGAGCATGTTCTGCAATTCCCGGAGCAGAAATGCCTCCCTTTCAGATACCACCTCGGTCTTGTCGCTGAGCAGTTCGTCGATGGCCTGATCCAGTGCGGCAAAGGACGCCCAAACGAGCCGTTCGTCTTGGAAAGAATCGAACGCACGAGGCTTAGCGTCATCTGGCGTCAAAACCAGCAGAAGGCGAGTCGCCTCGGTAGCCCCATCGAGACGCTCCAGGTGACGTTCGAGTTGCTTTGGCTGGATGCTGTTTCGCTTGATCTTGGTCTCGACCAGTAGACGACAACTGCTTTGTATGATCGCATCGGGGACACCCCCTCCGCCCTTCGATGGCTGGTTCTGGAAGGCGACCAGTTCGAACTCAGACTGTTCCAGCAATGCTCCGATGATCCTTTGTATTCGATCCAGTGCAAGTGACCGAAGAACCGCCAGGAACGAGGCTGTGACACGGTTCTCCCCGGTGGAGTAGGTTGAAAAAAGGTTTGTTGGCACGATTCGCCTCCGTCAAAATGGATTGAACCAGATTGGCTGCGGCTGGTTCTTCGGCTTGCGGAGCCTTGTGGCTCGCTCCGCATTCCGAACGTACCACTCGCCGCCATCGCAGTCGTACAAATCCACCGTCCCCACGATGACACCACGGGCCAGATCGTCGCAGGACACGTCCTCGATGCCGTATTTCGCCATCAACTCGGCCTCTTCGGCAGTGCTGTACCGGCCAAGGGAGGCGTAGATGTAGACCCGGCCACGGATCTTGGTCAGGCGTTTTCTGTACTCGGTCGTTTTCCCCCCCCGCATGATCGCTTCGGCGTGGGGCTGTCGGATGCTGAGGGCTCGCAACTTCATTTCCCGCTCCATACCCGGTGGACCGTATTTAGTTCGTCGATCCAGCACCGCAGGATGTCCGACGTATCCCGTCCCAGTTCCTTTGCCAATTCGAAGAACCCCGGCCCGGTTCCATGTTACCGACCTTGTGAACCACGATCACCGTCAACATCCCACGATCAGCGGCATCCTCGTCAGCGGAGATCTCGCCCAGCATGGCCGCCAGGGCGTAGGAATGGGGTTCCAGTGTCACTGCCGTGACTTGTTTGCACAGGTCCGAGTACGGGATCATGCCCCGAAGCTTAGCTCGCTCGATCATGGCTTGCCGCATCTCTTCCTTGGCGGCGTTCCAGTCATCAATGTTGAAACCGTACTTGGTGGTCATTCAATGTTCCCCCGAACCCACTCGGCAACTTCTCAACCGACTCCCAGGCCAAGATCATCCTCAAGAGATGGCCAATGACATCGCCATTAGTGGGCTCCGCAACCCCATCATCACGCTGGATGGCAAGCTCCTGGACGGGCGTATCCGTCATCTCTCTTCAGCAGGTCCGGTGACAAGCTTCGGACGATCATCTGGAATGACGCCCCGGTTTCATAACGATGTTTCGAGCCCACGAACTCCCATGGGCCAACCCTTGAGAAGTGCCCCTGTACGGCATTTTCCCACGCCGATTCATCAACGAATGGGTCGGTCGTCCAGTCTGCCGACCGTAGCCAACCAAGATACATCAATATGGTCGGCACTCCCTCTCTGGCGAGCTTTTGCAGGTAGGCAAGCCGGTTGGAAAGCTGATAGTCGTGCTCCGCAGAGAGTCGGAACGTTCCGAGGCCCAGGCCAGTCAACTCAGACGTTGCTTCAGCCAATCGCAGCCGGATGCTCAGGTCGTTGGCAACCGACCTATCGTTATTGAGGTCAACGGGTGATTTGCAGTCCGTCTCGCTCATCTCGCACAAATGTGCCTTTGCTTCGACGATCAGCAGCCCTGGCGTGCCATCGGCTTCCAGGTGGCATATTAAGTCCCACGTTGGACGCTTTCCCTTGAACGCAATCCACCACCGACGATCCAGCCCAATATGCCTCGGCACAGGATGACGTTTCAGGTAGTCCTCAAGTTCAATCTCCGTCCAATCTGGTTTGTTGCATCGTCCACGTGGGTGGCGGCTGTCTTCCTGTGCAAGATGGGCACCAGTGCCCGCTAGCAGCGTGTTTATGATCTCCTGAAAGTTCACTGCCGAGACAAGGTCTAGCATGTGCCGGTAGCTTCCCTTGTCTCGGTTCGGGCAAACGGTGGACATGCGATTGGTCATAATGCGTCATCCTTTCTCTGTTTCGCAACTGAGGATCGTTCGGTCCCTCTTCGGCCTCGAAATCCCCAACGCCTGGGCGATCAACTCAAAACCTGATCCGTTCTTGAATGGCTCGATCTCGGCGGCGAGATTTCTCAGCTTGACCTTTTGCCAGGAAGTCGAAGCATCGTGATGTTGGCGAATGAAAACACGTGGCAGCGTGTAGAACTCTGGCTCTTGCTCGCCGGTTGTGCCGTCGTTCCTTCCGAAGAACTTGCCGATATTCAGGAAAGTCACGATCAGGAAGTCGAATGCATCGAAGCTGGCCTCCTTCACCGGAAAACCACGGTCGCAGTCGGTGGCGTAGCGGCTCTTCACCTGAACACGGACCTGGGCCACCTCGTTACCTTGAGGCCGGTGCCGTGGATCAGGATGAATGCAGATCAGGTCGTAGCCCTCGTTATTGGGCGGTGCCTTGTAGGCCAAGATATTTCGTCGCATCAAGTAGCCCATGACGAGGAACTCGGCACCGGCAGAGATCACGGGCAGTCGGAGAAATTCCTGTTTTGCCATGTCATTCCTTGGGGTGATGCGTTTTTCGATTGGAGGGACGTTTTTTGACGTGAAGCTGCTCAGCAGCGACGACAGCCGTGGCAGCGAATTCGGCCGGGGCCACCCATTGGTCGGTGAGATCGGCGGTGGGTCTCTGGTGGGGCATTGGTGTGATTTCCGTACTACTTCAAGTTCTTTAGGTAATCCATTGCCCTGTTCACGAACCCAGCATCGACCCACCGAGGCGGGCTTCTCTGGATTGAAACATGACCGCCGAATTCTCCGAACACCCGCTGCATTTTGCGGGAAAGAACTTTTAGTGGCTTCCCGGCCCTATCCGATCCTTCGGCACTAATCAGATCTGCCCTTTCGAGCAATCGACTTCCAGTCCCGCCTTTCACCAGCACCAGCTGGTCCTTCTGCAACTCGAAGACGGACGGATAGCGGACGTGGAAGTTCTTCCCGAATTCGACCCGTAGCGTCGTCCTGGAGAAATCACCAGCCATGCCAGCCAGCTCGACCACGAAGTAGCCGACGATGTACAGGGCCGGGGAATGGTTGCGGTTCCACCCGGCATCCTCGTCCCAGTCCTGCAATCCGGCGTAGAAAATCAGGAAATCGCCCTTCTCCAGGGTCCGCAGCGACCGTTTCGGCAGTGTCGGGTCACCGTAGGTGAACGTCTCGAACTCCGGGTCCAGGTGAACATGCTGCCCCGCTACTGCCTTCCGCTTTCCAGCCGGGAAATAGTCGGAGTGCGGAATCCCGTTCTTTCCGACGCACGTGCCGTACCTGTGGACGCTGACGCCCTTGTTGTCAGGGATGCAAACAAATTCGAAAGAACCGTCCTTGAACAGCGGTCCCTGGATACCGCCGCTACCCGAATCGATCCCAACACGAAGCAAGACCGCTTTGGTCATCTACCGGCCTCCTGTAGACGTGCAAGCAATTCCTCCAAAGAAGGCCACCTGAAGAAATCACGGCAGTGATCCTGGTTCAAGAAGATCACTGGCCCTTCCCAAAGGAACGTCAGCCGTGGGGTAGCGACAAGCAACGGCGGTTGCCGTTCATGCCTGTCGGCGTGAATGTAGCTGATGTCGTTGTGCCAACCGGTATCGCTGGGGTCTTTTCGGTGAGCATGAACGGACGGAGAGTAATACCGACTGGGTGAGTACCGAGCATTGCCCGCCAGTCCTGCGGCCTTTGGCATGAACATGTCGCCGAGGTAGTGCTGGCGGGCGGCCTTTGCTTCTCTCACCTTGCCCGTCATGCCGTTCCACAGGTCGCTTTGGGACTCGAAAACCCGCTCCACTCTTGCTAGATAAAAGAGCCAGTGTCTTCCATCGTAGATCGACCGACTGGTAAATCCGGCGATCCAGATGTTCTTCCAGTCGTCGGCGGACTGACTTGCACGCATCTGGTGCTTGCAGGTGCAAAGCGTCAAGACGCCACCTTGGAAGTTGGGAGCAGAGCCACGCTGCTCCAAGCACTGTTTTCCACTATTCCACCTGACAGTTCGGACCACGTATGAGACCGCCCTGCCTCGAAGCCCATCCAGACGTGCATCAAGAACGGCGAGAGGAAGATTTAGATTCTCGACGAGCCGCCCGACTTTGGGAAATGGCTGCACTTTCTGGCTGGCCTGCGATGTGTGGCATCCAGTCGAAGCCGTTGTCTTGGAACACGGATGAGGCTTTTTCATTTCCAGCTACTCCCCAAACCCACTCGGCACCTTTTCCAACAACTCCCGATGAACCACGCTGCCCGACGTGGGACGATCTTGGGCACCGCACGGCCCGTCCCCCGTCCAAACCAAAGCCATGTGCGGTCGCCGGTAATGGGGTGCAACTTCAATGTGCCGCCCGACATTCCAGCCGACCTTACCACGCCGGTGGGCCTTGTCCACGTACTTCTCGTCGCCGGGCGTTTCAAACTTGTCCCGGTCCTTGCTCAGCACGTCCGGCTCGATGACCGAGGGGTCACGTTCCAGCAGGCAAAGGGAACAGCACAGCCGCACGCAGTCGGTGACCAAATTCGTGGGGACTTGGACGCCGATGTCGGAAAATGCATCTTTCCCCAGCCCAGCTAACGATTGTTCCACCGTCAGGCCGTCCTGGCGGCGGAAGTTGCAGTAGGTGTACACCGGCATGTCGACCGCCCCGTTGTTCATGGTCTCGCCCACGTCGATCAGGACCGAAATGGCCTTTCCCTCCCCCATGTCACCCATCATGACACAGCGGATCTGGAAAGGCTGGCCCCGCCAGTCAAAGGTCATCGGATTGTTCTGCTTGGGCAGGCGGACGCACAAGGCGGGCATCGGAAGCTGGATCAGGCCGGAATCCAGGTTTAGGTTCAGCCGGGTGAGCATCGGGACGATGGAAGGCCAGACGTTGTAGTACGGCCTTTTCTGCTGCTCCCAGTCCCGTTCGTTGTTCAACTGGAAAAAAAACTGGGCCGACTGGATGGCAAGGGCGTCGGCGAGAGCGGTCTCGTAGAAGGCATCGGGATGCTGATCAAGCCCGGCCTTGCTGCAAGCTTCACGGGTGGTGGTGTAGGTGTAGAAGTCCATGATCAAATCGGCGTCCCGTCGTAGTAAATCGTATCGAGGAATGACATCCTGGCCTCATGATTGTATCAACTTGGTCCCACCAGAAAGCAACGATAGCCCTGCTGGAAGTTCCGAGAAAGGTTGATCTTCTTTGCATTTTCGCATAATTGTCTTTTGTGATCCGACGAGGACGATCTTCACTGTGCGACTGCGAGAGGCGTTGATGCCTCCTTTCTTCTTTTTCCGACCTTTACCCTTCCCCTTCAATGGACGTGGCTTTCGCCTGATTATCTTGACTGACATGTCAGTATACTCTTCAACCAATTGCCCGACCTCAATTGTCTCACCCAGGAACAAGTATGTGCTCGGAGAAGTTAGCCTCATAAGGCCCGGCTTCCTCGCCTGTCTTGCCACATCAAAGCGGAATGTCTTTCGGATACAACTCGCCGTCAACTTCACGTTCGGCATCCTTTTTATCCAACCGTCCTGAAAGAAAATAGCGTAAAGCTGCTCCGCATCTTCTTGGGCTTCTCGTCCGAACGCTTCGACCGTCCAAGCAGGATTCACGTTGAAACGCTGGGCAACTTGTCGTGCTTTTGAGAGTGCTGTAAGGTAATGGGCGAAGGGTTCGGCAAAGGGCTGCTTCTCCATAGGCAGCGTCACCGAAAAGACTTGATTGCCGTCCTGCTGACAGTTGATTTCGGTTTCGGTAGACTTTGGAAGGGTGTGGAAGAACTGGTAAAGCTGATCAAAATAGGGCAACTGATTCAGGGGGCGTCCGTCCCATTTGTGGAGGTTCAGATTCAGCGTTACTACGCCCCCAATGCCCTTCGCTAGCGGGCCGAGTTTGATTGTCAACGGCGAATTGGTGAATTTTCCCTCGAACCAAAGCTCCTTGCGGCCACCGGTGTACCGACCCGGCACGTCGCTCAATCGTGCCAGTTCTCTACCTTCTGGGTCCCGGCAGGCAAGGGTGATCGTACCAGTTAGATTGATTGCTGCCTGAATTAAACAGCCGGTATGTTCAATATGCTCAAACAGTCTGCTTCCCGTGATCTTGACCTCGCCCGGATGGAAGGCGACTAAGGCCCCCTTGTCGATCAATTCGTTGACCTTCCTGCCGATTTCCTCGGAATCGCCGGTGAAACTGAAGGTGAGCGGGACCTTTTCTTTTGGCAGCAACTTGAACGTGGGTTGGTCGTTGACTAACGACACGGCCACATCGAACCGGGGGTCGCCGTGGGATATTCGTTCCTTGTGTGCGACGACCGAGTCGTGGATCGACTCAGGATGATGCTGCCGCATCCACTTCTTCGCCTTGTCCACTGCCTCATGCAGGCTGCCTGTGTCGGCAATATCCGTGGCGGCGGACAGGCTGAGGCTGATGCTTCCCTTTTTTCTCCAAGTCTGGTCAAGTTCCAGCATCGGTTGCAGGAAGAGCCACCAGCCTTTCTTCTGGTTTACATCGACCACGACCAGGAACACTGGCAGATCCTTGATCTTGTCGAGGTAGTACCTGGCGTGTTTCGATTTGAGGGAAAACTTCACCAGCGTTCCGTCGGCGCTGATGCGAACTTTCTTCTGTCCTTTCAACTGCACATAAAAGCTGCTGCCGGTCAGATCGCCGTTGTCTTCGCCAATCTCGATGAGATAGTCTTTCCCGTAATCATTGTGCTGGTCGTTGAGAACCCACGTCGGAGGAAGAGCGTCACGGAGAACCCGCTGAGCTAGATCGTCGATTTGGTGTGTAGGGTGCTTTTGCATTTTGCCGTCCCACCGATGATGGCCCAAAGCTACTATCAAAACCGTAGCTCGTCGTACAGCGATGCACCGGAGCCGACGTTCGCCGGAAGCGGGCAGGTTCGCCTTTTAAAGCCCCTACCATCGCCCAGGATGCGTTCTGTTGTCAAACTGGGTGCCGGGGGCGTTCCGAATGATTTGTTTTACATTTATTGAATTAGAATGATTATTCTCATTCTTTCTATGCCCCGGTTCCATCAACGGGACTCTGGCTGGCTTCGGCGGCCGTTTCTTGTTTTGGTGGTCCAAAACACCGCACACCCCCGAGTTGGTGTTCTATTGAGACCTTTCCCGCCGCAGGCAGAAGAAGTCAGTTATTGGTCAAGTTCGCTTTCCGGCCGTTCTGACGCCTTCGAGCGAGGGAATGATGCCCGACCTGCGCATTTTATATTCGCAGATTCCATCGAGCATTTGCCGCACATCATCGCCAAGATCGACCTGGTAAAACGACATTACCCCGTCGAAAATGATCTTTCCCTGGAAGGGCAGCAACACCGTCCGAACAAGGACCGGCAGCGGCGTCTGAACAATCTTCGTAAACGGCTTGTCGAGGGCCACAACGCCGAAAATGTCCCCGGACGGCTCGTATTTCTCCGTACTTTCCACGAACAGCGTGTAGTCTTTCAGGTTTCGGGCGATGTAAAACAGACCCAGCCGGGCTTGTTTCCAACTGGAGACGATCTCCAACTCCTCCGGGCAGAACTGCAATGGGTTCTTCTTGACAAACGTGGTGATCCGACGTGGATTATCGAACATGGAATCACGGGCGGCGATCAAGGCTTCTTGGTCACGCTGCTCTCGCACCGTGTCTGCCTTCTCGCCTAACCCGAACTGCATCAAACCGCTGTAGAGCTTGCCGAACAGTTGAAGTTCATCACCCGACAGTTTCATGATTCCGCACCCCCTGGTTCTGCCTCAGAACTGGTAACCACCTGGCCCCGTGGCCATCTGCGCCCTCTCCGTCTCAAAACGATACGACCCTGGCTTGTAGCTGTCGAGGTGGCGATAAACGGCTTCCTGGCCCAGGCCGCTGTACGTGCAAAATGTCACCGTTGTGACGCCTCTGTCTACGCTGACTCGTGGGCTCCATGCTCTGGGTGGTCTCGTTGTCGAATGCCATTCCGAAAGCGGCGAGCTTGGCTGACTCAAATCAAAGTCATCCTTCGGCTTGGCATTCCATGGGCTAGCCCCCAGGACCGTATGCGTGCCCCAGCAGCATCCGTGCCACATGGCCCCAAAGTCGCTTAGTTCACGAGCCAGGATGGAGGCACACATGTATGACCAAGGCGTTCCATCGCCGTCGATGGCATCCATTACGTTGTCAAGGGCTGCGGGCGGCTTGGGCGGTCCAAGGAAGGTATCCTCAAGCCGTGGGCATTCTTCGGGATCTGGGAAAGCAGCACCGACCGGCATCGCCCACACAAATCCGTTGCCATTGCCGCCGTCCCGGAACTGGTAGGCCCGTAGAACAAAGCCGTCCTTGATGCGGAGGGACCGAAAGACCGCCAGGACGTTCATGGGATCGACTGTGCTAATCGACCAGTCCTCCGGGCAGTCTTCCGGTGTCTGGGCGGCTCTGCTGGCCCTAGACCGAAGCTCTGCGATTCTATTGGCGGGAAATGTCTTGAGCATAAGGTGTTCAATCCAGGGGCATTAGTCTCCAAAAGCAAGCCGGTGAGCGTATGCTTCCCGTTCCCTTCGAGCTTGCGAGGTCTTGGTCAGGATTAGCTTCTCAATCAAAGGCAAGAAAACGGGCCGTAAGCATACCTGTCCCACATGCCTTCCGAAGAGTGGATCGGTCACGTCGATACGGGCCTCTTTCGCCAACGCATCAGTTGTCGGGTAGAGAATGCTGCTCTGCGGACATTGACGAAGACTGATTGCATAGACAACCAACTGGTACAACATCTCTCGGGGAAGTGGATTCTTCCAAAGGTCACGATACTTGGCGTCAAGAATCGAGCAGATCGTTCCTAGTTTCATGACGACATAGTCCGGGCGTGGTGTCGGAGATTGTCGCCGCTGAGGGTTGAACTTCGGGTTGTACCGCATCATCCCCTTCAGCCCGTGTTCGTCTTGGACGGCATACCCCGGCAGGTTCTCTCGCAGAAATCGTGAGACGAGAGCCTGAAAGAAAGCGTTCATGTCGAATAGAAACCCAGGCAAAGTCGTCGTGGTCGTCTGGCCTTCGAGAACAACTCCCTGGGACTCAACTAACAGGCGAATGATCGATAAGGCCGGAGCATAGGCCGTCGTGAGGCGACTCATCTGCCGGGCCGCCCGGTCCAGTATGATCCCGTCCGGTCGAATCAGCGACACTTGCTCTTCAAATAGGGAGGCGAGCCTTCGTGATTCACGTCGAAGATCAACAATACTAGTCATTGACGCTGAACCAGCCAACCGCAAACCCGCCATCAAGACACGATTGAGAAGCGTGTCTTCGATTCGTGGGTGATGCTGGCAGGGCAGAGTAGCCGTGACGGTGCCCCCATCCAACGCCATTCTCGTCAGGTCAATTCGTCCACGAGGGGAACTGAGACGTTCGCCAGTTGAGATGTAAGACCGGAACAATCCACGAGAGATGAGTTCCTGAACCTCGGCATTCAATTGGCTTATCAAAAGGTCTTGAAAACCGCACTGATCAACAAGGTGTGTCGAGTCAGAAATCAGGTTTAGGCGGCGGAATCCGTAAGCGTAGCGAACAAGGCTGAGCAGCGATGCCCCCTTGATTTTGGGCAGAACGGTGATGTTCAGGTCACCGACTCGAATTCGACCGACATGCGAGAACGCCCTTACCGTGAGGCCACGCCGTAATTCTGTCAGACAAAGGAGGTTGCTCTCCGTCAGACGCTCAACGACACGGCGAGTACCTGGCGAGGAATCAAGGAACCGACCGGCGAGATCAGCACAGTCGTCCGGCCCCTTAGTGTCCCATTCGGAAAGAGTAATTGAGGTCAGCGTGGCGGTCACGACTCGGCCTCCTCATCGTCCTCATCCAATTCGGCCTGCGATTCCTCCGAAGAGATCGCCTCCGTGGATGTCGAAATGTCGGCAAAGGGAGCGAGTAGCCCCTGAATCAGTGCCTCTTCTTGACCATCATCGAACAGTTCGTGGCGAACTCGCTCAGCGGCCACGTCAACGATCTGCTCACCGAGGATGGTTTCGAGCGTGCCGTAATCCTCGTAGCAGTATTCTTCGAGCAACGGAATGATGTCGTCTCGAATTGCCCGTTTGAGAGACGCTATATCTTTTAGGGGAGTACCGGCGTGCATCAGGTACGAATGCCCAATCTGCAAATTGCGGGCATCACGACCAACATTTTCCCGAATTTTCGTGTTGATCGCATCGAGCCACGCCCGAAGAGCGATACCGGCCACCGCCGAATCCTTGAGAACGCTTCCCTCTGGCATCAGTTCAACAAATCCAAATCGCCTGCGAAGAGCGGCGTCGAGCAGCGAAATGGAACGGTCTGCCGTATTCATGGTCCCTAACAGGAACACGTTTCTTGGAACCGAAAATACTTCCTGACTCACCGGCAGAATGATCCGTTTGCCCCGCTTGTCTTTCTCCAGTGTCGTCAACAGCTCGCCAAAGATGCGAGGGATGTCACCACGATTGATCTCATCTACGATCAGGTAGAAACTGCGGTCAGGGCTTGCCGCAGCATCGTTGCAGAGCGTCTTGAACACGCCATCCCGCAGCACGAACGACACCTGACCCTTGACCGTCACCGGTCGATAGCCTTCGAGGAAATCCTCGTAGCCATAGGCGGGATGAAAACAGCAGAGGCGAACAAGCCCGCAGTGGTTCCCTTGGCCGAGAATGGCTTCCTTTTCGGTGTCATCGAGCGAGTCAAAGAGCTTGCCAAACGCCGACAGTGCTGCGAGGTCGTTGGCCGTTCGTTCGGCCCAATACGTCTTTCCCGTGCCCGGTGGCCCGTAAAGAACGACCTGACCCTTGCGGTCCAGAATCGACTGAATTCGGCCCTGAATTCCGGTTAGCCGAGCAGATCGCTTCGTCTGTAAACTGTCTTTTTGGTCTGGCTTTCGCACAATAGGAGATTGGATGCGGCGTTCGATGGCAAGGAGATTCTCGCTGTAATTTCGGAGTTCTCGAACGGTTGATCGCAGCCCCTCGTTCGATTCTGGCATCTGCCATTCATCGAACGTTAACCACTCCACCTGACGCTGGTGGGGAAACTCAAATTCAGGTTGGAATTCGTAGCCACCAACCACACGTCCGATACCAAGGATTGACATGCCATTGGCAGCAAGAACGATATCGCCTTCCGTGATCTCAACGACGAATTGCGTAAGTTGCGAACAATCACGCCCAATGGCAGCCGGGTGATTGGGATGCACCTCCTCAAGAAGTTTCTTTAGCTTCTCCCGTGACTCCTGCTTCGCTTCGATCCAAGAAACGTCGCCCAATTTCGGCCACCCGACCGCCACACAGCTTCGATCACGCATCATCTGCCAAAAGCTGGTCTTCCCGGTCGTTGTGCCGATCCGCCAGTAGCGATGGAGTCGGCCCTGTACCGCATTCAGGGTGGAAGTGAATTGATTCATCGGAAGGCCGACTTCGTTCGCCGCAGCAACGAAACGGCCTGCACAAATGTATCTGCCGTTACCTTCCGGGGGCAATTGAAGGAGCTTGAGTAGATGAAACCGCTGCCAGTCAGGGCTGTGGTAATCGTCCAGCTTGTTGGGGAAGAGCAAGCTGAAGTATTTGTGTCCCCACGCCAATCGGCTTACGTCTCGGGCCAGTTCGTCCATCTGGTCTTGAAGTTCGGCGTAGTCCTCGTCCGTTGCGTTCTCGCTCAGCTTATCCAGCAGTTCGACACCTTTGAGAAGTTGGTCACGGTGGCTGCGGGCATAGTCGATGGCATCTTCTTTCGTGATGTCCTTCGGCTGGTTTCCTTTGTCGCTGCCAGCCTGCCAGTTGCCGGTTTCCTTACGCCGAAAAATGCGAAACTTGAGGGCACTGCCGCCAGCAATACTCCCGAATTTGCGAGTCTCAAATTCCTCGTCGTTCTTGAATTCCAGCCAATAGACGAGGCTGTCCCGGTTGCCGTGGTCGTGCATTAGAGTGAGCAGCGATTCTCCATCTAATCCGGCCAACACCGATGGGCCGAACCGCTCACTGAACAATGCGTATTCCTTGTCAAGCGTCTGCTGCGTTGGGAGCTTTCCCTCGTTCACAAGCTGCTGATGGCGTTGAAGAATCTGCTGTCGCTTTGGCTCTTCCAACAGCGGGGTCTGGTCGTCCCGTGAGACACGCTTGACCTTGCTGAGCGTTTGGCCGTCAGCCCGCTTCCATGCGGTCCATCCGTTGGCGGTTCTGCCCAACACAGCCGCCGCCGCCCCGCTCGGTGACTCGAACAGGTGGTCCTTGGCGAACCGCAAATGGCCGCCCTGTTCTTCCAAGACACCCTCGGAAATGAGACGCTGGTGAACTAAGGGTACGGTAGACTTTGCAGAGGGGACGATCTCTCGCCTCGCAAGTGATCCTGCTTTCACGACGAATCCGTTGTCGGTGTAGACGCCTTTGCCTTGGGCGTCTTTGCCTTTGATCTCGTATTCTTCGTCGTTCATTGTCATGTCCCCGCTACAGTACGATCAGACTTGTTTCAATTGTCCGCTCTGGATGAGACGCTCAAACTGCTGCTCCACCCGCCTCGGCATCGTTCCACCCCGCACCAACATCCCCAGTTCCATGTTCACCGTGAACGCCTGCCGGGTCAGATTGGCCGAGGATAGGAAGAGCCACTTGCCGTCAGCCACCGCACACTTGACGTGCAGGATGCCGACCTTGCTGTTGTCGCCCATTGGCCGCTTGTGCTTGGGCCAGAAATAGACTGACGAACATGCAGAAACTTCCTGGCCCAATGCCCGGATGGTGCTGTACTCGCCTTCGCCCTCGATCTTGTCTGGAGTTTCGACGATCACCGTCAACCGGACTCCACGCTTTGCCGCTTTGACCAACGCCTTGGCGACGTTGGGAATTTTGTAGACGGCAAAGCTGACCAGGGTGATCCGTTCTTGGGCGGCATCTAGTAGTTGCAGAATGGCCTGTTCGGTGCGACGAAACGGCATGTCGCCGACATCGGGTCCAGTCCAGACCAGTTCGACGCTCTGGGAATCGTGGTGGATTTGTTCGGACAATGCCGCCGTTTGTAAAGCCACGGCAACGACCTGGGCATTCAGGCCAACCGCCTCAGCCCGCCACAGGTCCACGAACTTCAACGACAAGTCCCGGTGGTGATGGTGGGGCACTCGCTTGGCAATCTCGGCCCGCAGCCCGGCCACACCGGTCGTCAGGATCGCATCGGCCACCGCCTCGGCCGTGCTGCCGGGCAGACTGGTTGCCAGTTCGTGGGCAGCTTCAATAATGGTTCGATGCGATTGCATACGTAGATGTCCTAATTCTCTACAGTTGCTGCTTCACGGAGGACTATGCCTAAAAAATGTGCTACCCATTCTGCATAAAACTCTTCTACCTCCTCACAAGAAATCTCGCCTTCAAGTTGTGGGTAGGCCAATTCCAAAGAATAGATGATATCCGACGTAGGCCAAGTACAAGCCTGTCCCTCGAATCCGAGTATCTCGTACCACGGTTCACTGATATCTAAGAAAAAATCGTATTCACCGATCTTGTCAACGAGGTTCGTCCTCACGGAACGGAGTGCCTCTCCCAACCAGCCACCCAACAAATTCTCAATCTTTTCTTCCTTGTCTTCTTCATCGATCCGCCAGTCGTTCGTGCTGAAGAGCTTGTGTGCTGCGACCTCACGAATCGCTGCAACCCAGAGAGCATTTGCAAGCGACTTCTCACACTTTTCAAGCAGTCGATTCCAAACAGATAACCTATGAGGCCCCATTTAGTGTAACCCCAAAATTTATGCGAAGAATGCCAAATCCGTCCGCTCCACAGTTGCAACCAACGCCGACCGGTCCAGATACTTGTTTCCCCTTTCACAGGACGTTTCCGGCAGGAAGGAACAGGCGTGGCAGGACGCCCCATGCAACGTCTCCCCAGCTCCGACAAGGTGCTCAGAACAAAGGGGATCGGAGGCACACAGGCTCATTTTGTCCAAGGCACGCCGGATGTGCCGATTCAGTTTGTCCGGTTCACCAAGGGCACACAGGCCACCCAACGTTCCCTCGCTGTCCGGGGCGGCGGTATAGATCAACACCCCGGCCATCGGTTCGCCATCGACCGGATTTCGGGAGTAGATCCGTTCGGTAATGGACGCACTGGTGTAGCCACACTCGATGGCAAGCTGCCGAATCAGGGCATGGGCGAAGGTGTGCAGCAGCACGAACCGGATGCCCGGATAACCTGATTCGGGATGCGGGATGTTCTTGGCCGCTTTCCATGCAATGTGGGCTTTCTCGGATTCCCGGTCGTAGATTCGGTTCTTCTTGACCCAACCCTGGACAATCTTCTCCGAGAACTGGAAAAAGATGCCCTCGCCCCGGACCTCCGACGCAGGCACCCACACCGGATCTTTGCGTGAAATCCTTGCTCGCCGCTCAGGAGGAAGGTCGGCAGCACTGTCGAAATCCCGTGGCGACATGATCCGGCTGAAGCCAACCAATGCACGGACTTCACGCAGCTTGTCGGCTAGCACGATCTTCTGGAAATACTGGGCGAAGTCTGGCGGCGGATCGACCGTCCGCAGCTTGAAGGTGCGGCTTTCCTTGGCGGTCGATGGGTTGGAAAAAACCTTCCACTCCGGTGACTTCAAGTCGTTGGCCCCCTCCACGCCACCTTCGTTCTTTTTCTGGATGGCTTCCCAGATCTGCTGATCGTTGTACTTGCTCAGATCTTTCAGTTGGCCGATCTGCCTGAACGCCGCCACGATATCGATGCTGGTGGCCTTGCCCAACACCGCCCAGTTATCTTCGACTAATCGTCCCAGGTCATCGGTGGCTTGCGGCACCGACAAGGCCGAGATCAACACGGGAAACCAGAGATTGGATGCCCCAAGGGCGATGGGACGCACGCTGTCCACGGTGCAGCCGTTGGGGTCCACATCCCGCAAGTGCGGTCGCCGCCCTCGGCAGGATGGCATTTGCTTTGCCCCCACCGGCCCAACTACCTCAGCCATGCGACGACCGGCTTCGCACTTGTCGCACACCACCTGCACGTCGGCCATCTCACCGGATGGCCCAAACTCGAACAGCCGTAACGGCCCGTTGCAGTCGGTCGGACCACGATGCACGAACTCCAGCCAGGGGAAGTCATCCAAATGTCCACGTTCGCAGGTGACCATGAAGCGGGCAGGCACGACCAAGGGGGGACGCCCTTGGGTCGTGCAGTTGTGGACGTAGCAGGCCCGGTCGGGACGATACGGATAAACCTTGGGCTCAAACAGGCCGGAACTCAGCGGGGCCAGCAGACGGCACCGGGAGCAAACCATCCAGCGGGGAAATGGAGCCACGGGGACGCCGATCTGCCGGGATTCATCGAACCAGTTGGTCTGAGCCCCCACGGATTCCGGTCCACGGGGCGGCGTCAACAAACGTCGCACTTGACCGCCGAGGATCGACTGGGCCGACAGCAGCAGCCGTTCTTCAGAGATCTCGGTGGAATGCGAGATGGGCCAATCATCCAGGCCCATAACGATCACCGACATGTTCGGAAGATCAACCAATGATCCAATGCCATAGGTCGTGAGCGTTTGGCTGGGCCGCACCTCACCGACTTCCGATTTTCGCATTTGGGCCGAAGTCATCATGGCTGGGCCTCCTG